>Ga0207868_1000452_pt1 | contig 44054 bp, 40 predicted proteins | sample Passage237B_FD_187370 | JGI IMG/M metagenome (GOLD analysis project Ga0207868, IMG submission 187370) | Cellulose adapted compost microbial communities from Newby Island Compost Facility, Milpitas, CA, USA - Passage2 37B (SPAdes) (version 3) ... | reverse complement strand
GAGCCGGTGAGCCTGAAGCTGGCCATCTGGCATGGCCTGACGCCGATCCTGGGCCTGAGTGTGCTGACGCTGCTGCTGGGCACCGGGCTGTTCTTCCTGCTTCACCGCTGGCAGCATGGCCTGTATGAGCTGTCGACGAAGTTTGAAGCCATCGGCCCGCAGAAGATTTACGACCTGGGCTTCAACGGCCTGATGCACTTTGCCCACATGCAGACCAGCGTGGTCCAGAATGGTTACCTGCGTAATTACGTGCTGGTGATCGTCGCCACGATGATTGCCCTGGTTGCTCAGCCCATGCTGCAGATGTTCCCGTATCTGCGCAACATCGATGCAGGCACGCTGACGATGTCTGACATCGTGGTGGGGGCGGTGATTCTGGGGGGCGCACTGGCGGCCAACCGCATCCGCTCGCGACTGGCCATCGTGGCCATCCTGGGCAGCATCGGCATCTGTGTGATGATCATCTACGTCTTCTACGGCGCGATGGATCTCGCACTGACCCAGATCATGGTGGAGTCGCTCACCACCGTGCTGCTGGTGCTGGTGATCTACCACCTGCCTCGCTTTGTGCCCTCGTCGTCCACGGGCATTCTGATCCGCGACGGGATCGTCTCGCTGATCTTTGGCGGCGTGATGACCATGCTCGTGCTGATGTCCGACACCATTCATCCCGACACGGCCATGCGTGAGTTCTTCGTCGACAACAGCTACACGCTGGGCCATGGACGAAACATCGTCAACGTCATCCTCGTGGACTTCCGTGCGATGGATACGCTGGGCGAAATCACGGTGCTTTCGGTGGCGGGCATCGGCGTGTATGCACTGCTCAAGATCCGTGTGAAGAAGGAGAAATAAGCAATGAGCTCCTTGATCTTCCGAGCTGCGACACCCATCCTCATGCTGCTGCTGATCGTCTTTTCGATCTACGCGCTCTTCCGCGGCCATCATGAGCCAGGCGGTGGCTTCATCGGCGGGCTGCTGATTGCTGCCGCCTTCACGCTGCATGCCCTGGCGCATGATGTTCCAACAACCCGCCGCCTGCTGGGGGTGGATCCTCACGTGCTGCTGGGCGCAGGGCTGCTGACCGCCGCTGCTGCGGGTCTCATCGGTGTGTTCACCGATGGTGTGTTCCTGAAAGGCGTCTGGGGTGAAGTGACCCTTCCGGGCCTGGGTGATGTATCGCTCGGAACGCCGCTGATGTTTGACCTGGGCGTTTACAGCGTGGTGATGGGCATGGTGCTGATGATCATCTTCACCGCTGCGGAGAACGAAGAATGAACCTGCTCATGGCCATTGTGGTCGGCGTGCTCTACGCCACAGGGTTGTTCATGATCCTGCGGCGAAGCATCGTCAAGCTGGTGTTCGGCCTGTCGCTGCTGAGCCATGGGACCAACCTGCTGATCTTCACCGCCGGCGGGCTCACACGAGGCCGGCCGTCGCTGATTCCCGAAGGTCAGCTCACCATCGAACAGCCTTACGCCGACCCCATCAGTCAGGCGCTGATTCTGACGGCTATCGTGATCAGCTTCGCCGTGCTGGCGTTCTCTGTTGTGCTGCTTTACCGCGTGTACCAGACCATTGGCACGGAAGACATGGATAAACTGCGAGCCCCCGATTCATGAATTCGCTTCTGATCCTTCCCATTGTGATTCCCATGATTACAGCAGCTCTGATGCTGCTGGCCTATCGCCGCGCCATGCCTCAGCGGCTCATGGGGCTCATTGGCAGCGTGATCCAGCTCATCATCGCATTCGTGCTGCTGGGACTGGTCTATCAGAATGGGATTCAGGCGATTCAGATTGGCGGCTGGCAGGCACCCTTTGGCATCACCATCGTGGCCGACATTCTCTCGGCGCTCATGCTCTGCCTGTCAGGCGTGATTGGCGTAGCCAGTGCTCTTTACTCCCTGGCCGACATCGACCGCGAACGCCGCGTCTATGGCTTCTACCCGCTGATGCAGATTCTGCTCATGGGCGTCAACGGTGCGTTCCTCACCGGCGATATCTTCAACCTCTACGTGTGGTTCGAAGTGATGCTCATCGCCTCGTTCGTGCTGCTGGTGCTGGGCAACGAACGCAGGCAGATGGAAGGGGCCATCAAGTATCTGACGCTCAACCTCATCTCCAGCGCTATCTTCCTGAGCGCGGTGGGCATTCTCTATGGCTCGGTCCACGCCCTGAACATGGCCGACCTGGCGCAGAAGCTGCCCACGGTTCCCCAGCCGATGATCATCACCCTGGCGATGCTCTTCCTCGTCGCCTTCGGGATCAAAGCAGCAGTGTTCCCGCTGTTCTTCTGGCTGCCTGACTCCTATCACACGCCGCCCACGACGGTTACCGCGCTTTTCGCCGGTCTGCTGACGAAAGTGGGTGTGTACTCCATGTTTCGCGTGTTCACGCTGCTGTTTGTCGAGAACGTGGACTACACGCATGGGCTGATCATGATCATCGCGGGCTTCACGATGGTCATTGGTGTGCTCGGTGCGATGGCCCAGATGGAAATCCGCCGCGTGCTGGCGTTCCACAGCGTCAGCCAGGTGGGCTACATGGTGATGGGCCTGGGGCTGTTCAGCATCGCGTCGATCGCTGGGGGTATCTTCTTTGTGCTGCATCACAGTCTGGTGAAGTCGAACCTGTTCCTCATCAGCGGGATTGTTCAGCAGCACGCCGGGACGACCGAGCTCAAGAAGCTGGGCAACCAGATTGCCCGCGACCCGCTGCTGGCGGCGCTGTTTCTGGTCAGTGCGCTGTCGCTGGCGGGTCTTCCGCCGCTGTCGGGTTTCTGGGCCAAGCTTGCACTGGTCCAGGCCGGTTTTGAAGTGGGGGGGACGGGATCCTATGGCGGTTACATTATCATTGGGGTAAGTCTGGCCGTGGGCCTGTGCACGCTGATCTCGATGACCAAGATCTGGAACGAGGCGTTCTGGAAGCCGCTGCCTGATACTGCGCTCCCGCCGCCTCCCCCGATGACCCTGGCTCGCAAGGTGCTCATGTTCACGCCGGTGTTCTTTCTCACCGCGCTGATCGTGGCGCTGGGGCTGATGCCCGACCCGCTGCTGCATCTGGTGAACGAAGCGGCGAACCAGTTGATGAACAAAGGCCAATACATTCGCGCCGTTCTAGGAGAACCACATGAGAGCGCTGGTTCTTAATCTGGTCCTGGCCCTGGTGTGGGCCGGGTTCATCGGAGAGATCACCCCCAGTAAGCTGGCGGTGGGCTTTATCTTCGGCTATCTGCTGATGTGGTGGCTGCGCCGCCTTGTCGGCCGAACCACCTATTTTGAAAAGGTTCCGCAGATCCTTTCCTTCACGCTGTTCTTCATCAAGGAATTCCTGCACTCGAACCTGCGCGTGGCGCGCGACGTGATCTCACTCAAGCGCAATAGCCGTCCGGGCATCGTGGCCGTTCCGCTGGACATCCGCTCTGACTTTGAAATCACGCTGCTGGCCACGCTCCTGGCGCTGACGCCGGGTACCTTCGCCATGGACGTGTCCAACGACCGCAAGACCATGTACATTCACGCCATGTTCGTGACCGACCCGGACCTGCTGCGCAAGTCGATCAAGGATGGCCTGGAACGACGCATCATGGAGCTGTTCCGATGATCCCATTGATGGACATGATCACCATCCTCGCGCAGGCGGAGGCTGAAAAGTCCTCCAACATGAATCCGATCACGGATGTGCTGACCTACGTGGCCGGAGCGACCATCTCCACGGCGTTTGTGGTGGCGTTCATCCGCCTGCTCATCGGCCCGGAAGTGCCCGATCGCGTGGTGGCACTGGACCTGATGGCCACGGTCGCGGTGGGCGCCATTGCGCTGCTGGCCGTGCGCATGAACAACTACATCTTCCTCGACGCGGCCATGGTTCTGGCGCTGATCTTCTTCCTGGGAACCATCGCCTTTGCCTACTACCTTGAAAAGAAGGGAGACACCGCCTGATGAGAGCCCTTCTCGAATGCATTCTGCTGGTGACAGGAAGCCTGTTCATGCTGCTGGCCGCGGTGGGTATCGTCCGCATGCCCGACCTCTACACGCGCCTGCAGGTGACCTCCAAGGCCTCGATTCTTGGCTCCACGTGCATCATGCTCGCTGTGTCTACTCACTTCGCTGAGCCCGCGGTGACCATCCGCGTGATCACCATCGTGATCTTCTTCGCGCTGACCATTCCCGTGGCCACGCACATGCTCGCTCGAGCCGGGTACGCCACCAATGTGACCATCAGTAAAGAAACGGTGGTCAACGAGCTTGAAGGCAACTACGACCCCGAAACCCACACGCTCGGCGGCGAAGACCCGGTCATGCACGAGTTTGAAATCGAAGCCAACTCGCCTGCCCTGGGCAAGCGCGTGGCTACGCTGGGCCTGCCGCCCGACGTGCTGATCATGCAGATCCACCGCAGCAACGCCAACATCATTCCGCGTGGCAACACCGCGCTGGAAAAGGGCGACGTGCTGGAGATTCTGGTCCACCCGCGCATGCTCCCGGCCGTGCGCGCCATTCTCGAAGCACCACACAACTGAGCCGCCTGTCCAGCCGATTGATTGGGTAAGCAGGTACACTGCTTAGGACACCATTCCCGATTGCGGATACCGGCCATGACTCACGATCAATCCAAGCCCGTCCACTTCCTGATCACCGGCGGGGCAGGTTTCATCGGCTCGCATCTGGCAGACCTGCTGCTGGCGCAAGGCCATCATGTGACCGCGCTGGATGATCTGTCCACCGGCCGCGTCGATAACATCGCCCATCTGCTGGAGCATGATCGCTTTCAGCTTGTCCGTGCGTCCGTGAGTGATGAAGTCGTGCTCGACCGACTCGCCAGTCAGGCGCAGGTGGTCATTCATCTGGCCGCAGCGGTGGGGGTGAAGCTGGTGGTCGATCAGCCTGTGCGCACCATCGAGACCAACATCATGGGAACCGAGAGTGTCCTCAAGGTGGCGCTGCGTTATGGCTGTCGCGTGCTCATCGCGTCGACCTCGGAAGTCTATGGCAAGGGAAGCAAGATCCCCTTCAGCGAGGAAGACGATGTGCTGCTGGGGCCCACCAGTCGCAGCCGCTGGGCCTATGCGGCCAGCAAGATGGTCGATGAGTTTCTCGGCCTGGCATACTGGCAGCAGTACGGGCTCGAAGTGGTGCTTTTCCGCTTGTTCAACACCGTCGGCCCGCGCCAGACCGGGCGCTACGGGATGGTCATTCCCCGCTTCGTGCGCCAGGCGCTGGCCGGTGAACCCATTACGGTCTATGGCGATGGTACCCAGCAGCGATGCTTCTGTGATGCACGTGATGCGGTCAAAGCCATCGCTTCGCTGGCGTTCCATCCCAAGGCGCCCGGGCAGGTCTTCAACATCGGCGGCAATCACGAAATCTCCATGATGCAGCTGGCCTCGCGCATCTGCGAACTCACAGGCAGCTCATCTTCCTTGCAGCTGATTCCCTACAGCGAAGCTTATGCCCCGGGCTTCGAGGACATGCAGCGCCGCGTGCCCGACACCACCCGCATCCACCAGCTGGTCGGCTGGCACCCACAGATTTCACTCGATGACATCCTGCGCTCCGTCATCGAATATCAGCAGCAGCACCGCAACGAAGTGCCTGACGGCGTGTGATCTTCTCCGCGTCAGACGTTTCGATTTTCCTCTGAACATTCCATACACGTTCAAAGCCAGGTCCGCCGTACCTGGGGATTCGTGACAAAAAACAACCCCTGTCTCATCGACAGGGGTTGCGTGTCATTCACTGATCTCAATCACTGTTTTCAGTGCGATGCAGCGTTGGCTTCCTTCTGCGTCTGCGGAGCCGGGTGGTGATGGTGCTTCGGACGCACCAGCGAGATGACCTTTTCGGACATGGCCGTGATTACCACGAAGAACACCGGGACGAAGAAGATGGCGATGAACGTCGAAGCGAGCATGCCACCGATGACGCCCGTGCCAATGGAGTGACGAGCCGCAGCACCCGCACCGCTGGCGATGGCCAGAGGTACCACGCCGAGGATGAACGCCAGCGAGGTCATCACGATGGGGCGGAAACGGAGCTTGGCCGCTTCGATCGCCGCCTGTCGCAGGGGCATGCCATCGCGATACTGCGTCAGACAGAATTCCACGATCAGAATCGCGTTCTTGGCCGACAGACCCACCAGCGTCAGCACACCCACCTGGAAGTAGATGTCCTGAACCAGACCGCGAACCAGAGTCGCGATCAGTGCACCCATGATGGCGATCGGCACGGCCAGCAGCACCGCCAGAGGCAGCGACCACTTTTCATACTGAGCCGCCAGCACCAGGAACACCACCACGATGCCAAACGCCAGCACGTACGGTGCCTGGTTACCAGCCTTGACTTCCTGATACGAACCGCCGCTCCACTCGAACGCGTAGCCCGGAGGCAGTTCGAGGTTGCGGATGTGCTGCATGGCCTGACCGGTCGATTCGCCGGCCGTGGGGGCACCGGTGATCTGCACCGACGGGAAGCCATTGAAGCGCGTCACCGCGTTGGGACCCGCGCGGAACTGCGTGGTCATCAGACCCGAGAGCGGAACCATGCCGCCCAGTTCGTTGCGGACATAGAACTTGCGAACGTCTTCAGGTGTCGAGCGGAACTGAGGCTCAGCCTGAAGCTGTACGCGCCAGATTCGGCCGTACTTGTCGAAGTCGTTCACGTACAACGCGCCCAGATAGGTCTGAAGCGTATCGAAGACCTGGTTGATGGGCACGCGACGGGTCTTGGTGATGTCACGATCCAGCTCGATGAACAGCTGAGGCTGCGTGGCGCGGAGCGTACCACGCACACCTTCGAGCTTGCCCGTCGCACGCATGGCGTTGAGGAAATCGTTCTGAGCCTTCGCCAGGTCAGCCGTGGTTCCACCCATGCGGTTCTGCAGTTCCAGTTCGAAACCGGCCTGCATACCCAGACCACGGATGGGCGGCGGGTTCACGGCCAGAACAAAGGCATCCTTGTTCATGGCGAAGCGGCCCATGGCGCGGCTGGCCAGATCGTTGGCACTCATGCCGGGAGCCTGACGATCCTTGAAGTCCTTGAGTCGGACGAACATCGTCGCAGCCGAGGTGCTGGTGATGCCGCCGGAGATGAAGTCCATCCCGCCGAGCATGACGATGCTTCGCACTTCAGGCTGAGCCAGGAAGAAGTCTTCGACCTCGCGGACCACTTCATCGGTACGCGCCAGCGATGCACCGTCAGGCAGCATGAGCATGGCGATGATGTAGCCCTGGTCTTCCTGAGGAACCAGACCGGTGGGGACCACGCGCGACAGCTGAACCGTTGCGGCGCAGAGGATGGCGAAGATCAGCAGCATTGCGATGGAGAATCGCAGGGCATACTTGACGCCCGCCGTGAAGCCACGGGTCACATAGTCAAAGAAAGCGTTGAACCAGCGGAAGAGGAAGAACTTCTTTCCGTGGTTGGGGGTGAGCAGCAGACGGCAGAGCGCGGGGCTGAGTGTCAGAGCCACCAGACCCGAGATGGCCACCGAGACCGAAATGGTCACGGCGAACTGACGGTAGAGCTGACCTGTCAGGCCGCCCAGGAAGGTCACCGGGACGAACACCGCGCTGAGCACCAGCACGATGGCGATCACAGGACCGGTCACCTGCTGCATGGCCTTGATGGTGGCCTCGCGTGGGGGCAGGTGCTCGTCATGCATGATGCGCTCGACGTTTTCCACCACCACGATGGCGTCGTCCACCACGATACCGATGGCCAGCACCAGACCGAACAGCGTCAGCGTGTTGATGGTGAAGCCCAGCAGGAGCATCCCGCCGAAGGTTCCGATGATGGCCACAGGAACCGCCAGCAGAGGGATGAGCGTCGCACGCCAGGACTGAAGGAAGACGAACACCACGATAAGCACGAGGATCACGGCCTCGGCCAGGGTGTTGATCACTTCCGAGATCGATTCTTCGATGTAAGGCGTGGTATCGAAGGGGGAGTACCAGCGGACACCGGCAGGCAGCGCCTTGCCCAGTTCCTCAAAGGTCTTGTTCACGCCTTCCACGGTATCCAGCGCGTTGGCACCGACCTGCTGGTAGACCAGAATCATCGCTGCGGGCTTGCCACTGAGCCGGCCGAACATGCTGTAGTTGTCCGCACCCATTTCAACGGTGGCCACGTCAGAAAGCTTGACCACCGAGCCATCGGGGTTGGCACGCAGGATGATGTCGTTGTATTCCGAAGGTTCCTGCAGTCGGCCACGGGTCAGGGCCGACATCGCAATCACGCCTTCCGCGCCGGGACGCTGACCAATGGCACCGGCGGGGAACACCGCGTTCTGCTCGCGGATGGCTGCTGCCACGTCGGAAACGGTCATCGACTTGAGCACCAGCTTGTCCGGGTTCACCCAGACACGCATGGCGTAATCCTTGTTACCGAAGACCGAAGCATTACCCACGCCCGGGACACGCTTGATGGCGTCAAGCATGTTGATCGTGGCGTAGTTGGCCAGATAGACGTCATCGTACTGAGGCGAATCGGAGACCAGCGCGTACACCGCCAGAATGTTGTTCGACGCCTTGGTCACGGTGATCCCGTTACGCGTCACTTCGCTGGGCAGTCGAGGCTCCGCAACCTTCAGGCGGTTCTGCACTTCGACGGCGGCGATGTCCTGGTCGGTTCCGATTTCAAACGTGGCCGTGATCGACAGCGAGCCGTTGTTTGAAGCCAGCGAACGATAGTAAAGCAGACCCGTTGCACCCGAGAGCTGCTGTTCGATAGGCGCGGCCACCGAGTTGGCGACGGTTTCCGCGTCAGCGCCGGGATAGTTGGCGCTGATCTGGATCGTCGGCGGGACGATGTCCGGATACTGTTCGATGGGCAGGACGTAGATGGCTACGCCGCCCACGAGCATGATGAGGATCGACAGCACCATCGCGAAGACGGGTCGGTCGATGAAGAATTTGGCGAACATATGTTTAGCCTTGCGTTAGCGTTGCGTCTTGAATCAAGGTTCTTCGGGAGGGCTTCAGCGGGCCTGTGGGGCAGCTGCCTCATCGGCCTTGGCCTGGGCGTTGGAGGGGAAGATGGGCACTTCCACCTTCTTACCTTCCAGCGGAATGCCCGGAGGCATCATGCCCAGCTGGGCCAGGTGATCGACAATCACGCGCTCACCGGCTTCAAGACCCTTTTCGATGATCCAGTGTTCACCCACCCACTGGCCCAGCACCACCGGGCGGACATTGGCGGTGCTGTCGTTACCCAGCACGAAGACCATCGCACCGGCGGGCGACTGAATGACGGCCTTCTGAGGAACGGTCAGGGCATTCCTGCGCTTCAGACCCATGATCTTCACACGCACGAACTGACCGGCCATGAGTACCTGCTGAGGGTTGGCAAACACCGCACGCACCATGGCCGTGCCCGTGGAGGCATCGATGGTGGTGTCGACGTAGTTGAGCTTGCCATGAACGGGGTAAGACTGACCGTTGGAGAGCAGCAGTTCCACGCTCAGGTTGGCAAAGGCGCCTTCGAGAGTGTCTGACTCAGCCAGGGCACGCCAGCGCAGCAGGTCCTGCTCGCTGACGTGGAACTGGACGTAGATCGGATCAAGCTGACCTACCACCGCCAGCAGGTTTTCCGACGAGCCGTCGGAAATGTAGTTGCCCACGTCGCTGTAGCTCTGGCTGATGATGCCATTGATCGGCGAGCTGATCTCGGTGTAGTCCAGGTTCAGCTGGGCCTGCTTGATGGCGGCTTTGGCTGCAAGGATATCGGCGGCCGAGACTTCCAGATTGGTCTGCCAGTCGTCGAGCTCGCGCTGGCTGGCGGCGTTCTCGGCTCGCAGGGCACTGATGCGGGCCACTTCACGCTTGGCCTGTTCGTAACGCGCTTCGGCCTGGGCCAGCTGGGCCTTGGCTGACTCGTGCGACGCGATAAAGGTCGTCTGCTCAATGCGATAGAGCAGTTGGCCTTCCTTGACCATGCTGCCTTCTTCGAAGGTACGCGTTTCGAGGAAACCCTTGACGCGGGCACGGATCTCCACGCGCTGCGAGAAAGCCGTCTGGCCCAGGTAGTCCAGATTGATCGGGGCATCGACAGGCTCAGCCACCACATAGCCCACTTCAATCGCGGGCATCTGCTGCTGAGGCTGATGCGCTTCTACGCCCTTGCGGGACTGATAGAGCGCCCAGAGACCTGCGGCCACGCCGCAGATCATCAGGACCACCAGGACCATGATGATCTGGCCGACCACGCCGCCTCGCGGGGCATCCTTGGAGGGTACGTAAACCGCCGGGGGTACCACGGGGGCTTGGGAAGAACCCTTAGATTCTTCACCAGCGGGCTTCGGGTTGGAGTCGGAAGGAGTTGGAGCTGTCATTCAAGGAATCCTTAGGGCAAATAGACGATCAACGTTCCGATTGAGCGTCAGGGTGTTCAGGGGTCTTACTGCAGCAGCTGGAGGGCTCGGTCCTGATCACAGGCTCAACCGGGGGCAGTTTGTGTACTGCCAGGTCAGGCCGATCTTTATAAAAACGGGCAGAGCCTTCCGGGGTCAGGATGCCATTGAGGAAGACCTCATTGAGCTGCCTGGCCCGCATTTCGTAGGTGTTGGTGTCCTTGGAGAAGTAGTTGATGAAGATGGCCCCGTAAATCTGCGTGATGCCCACCTGACGGATGGTTTCCACGCACATGTCACGTACGATGCCATCCTTAATGGCCTTGGGCATGCGCTGGGTCCAGAATTCCTCATGAGCTTCGCAGTAGTCAAAGAAGCTGGGCCTGCTGCGGTCGCGGAACGCCGCGCGTTCCTGAAGCAGCAGCTCCACATACTCCGGGTGCTCATCAAAGAACTTGAGCGTGGCATGGAGCCAGTTGCACATCTCCAGAACAAGATCATCCAGCTTGGGGAGGGTCTCGTTGTTCTGGATGAGCTCGGTCATCACAAAGTCAACCGACGCCTCAAACAGCTCCTTCTTGCTCGGGAAGTAGCGATAGAGCGTACCCTTTGCGCAGCCAATACTTGCAGCAATCTGGTCCAGGTCGGCAGCGTGATAGCCCACGGTGGCAAAGTGATGCACCGCGAAGGGGAGGATCTCCTGCCTGCGACGTTCAGGCAGCTGGTCATCCTTGGGACGACCAGGCGATCTGCGTGGCTTACTGACCATGACAGGAACCGATCGGAAGGCAAATACAGGGAAATAATTATCTGACCAGTCAGTCAGATTATAAGTGGGAAAGCATAAGCTGGCTTCAATCAGCGGTCAAGAGATGCTGCAACAGCTTCTCAAGAAAGCTTCCGGGCCAGTTTCAGGCGCGACGTAAGATGTTATTAAACATGGAATAGAGAGGGTTTATTCCATGGGGGCTGCGCGGTGGAAAATCATTTTTTCGCGTAGGCCCGAGTCTGGAAATCGATACGCAGGGTCTGGCCGTCGGCCGTCTCGACGATCAGCTGGTAAGGCCGGTCCGCCACCAGCGGTTCAGGACGGGCTTTGGGCACAGCCGGGCTCATCGTAGGGATGCGCTGACCGTAGTTAAACGTCTGCATTTTCACGGGCTTATCGTCAGCCACCAGATGCCAGACCGGCGTAGGGTTGGCGATCAGATCGCTGTTGAGCAGGGAGATTACCCGGATGCTTTTGACCTCATACCCCTGGTTGAGAATGAAGGTGACCGGGAAGACCGCCGGGGGGCGAGGGGGCGTACGGCCGGGGGCGACCCGGGCCGGGGGGCGAGGCGGAACGAGCTTGAAAGCCCCTTCAGCCTGCGGGGTGCTCCAGTTCACGAAGAAAATGAGATAGACCGCCGTCAGCACAACGACAATGCCGATGCCCGTAAGCGTTCGCGTGTTCATGACCGGTACTCGAGTTGCGATCCCACTGCCGCAGATTGATCGACCATTTTAGCGGTTGTTGATTAACGCTCCAGAGGGGAGTTCATTGCAGGGGGATCGGGGGAGTTGGGGGGATGACCCGGACATGCCAGGTCTGAGCTTGGGGGGCGGGGGTTCATGGAGGGTTCGGGGTGGGATTCGGGGAGCGTCGATTGGGCACTTCGAGTCGCGCCGGAGGGGTTGTCGATGGAACCCGGGACCGGGGTTTTATTACGGAAATATTTCCCTTTATGCCGCCCGCCCTGACATGCGTTTTCCTCGACGATTTTGATCCTGTTTCTCTTTTGTTACTCCCTCATGTCGACTTTGACCGCTGATGCCTGCGTCAGACCCTGATCCCAACCTCGGATCTCTCCCCAACCTTTCCCCATTCCGCCGCGCTCAGGCAATACTTTCATATTCCTGCGCATTGTTCCCACAAGTTAACTCTCCGGGCAGGATGGGTATACTCTTGCTCTCTACGGATGGAGATGCCACAGCGGCTGTCATGTCAGGCCCGGATCTTGGGATGGCATCTCCAGAGGATCGACAGGCCTGTCAGGTGTCAGACATCGATACGAATCATCAAGGATGATCGCATGAAGCGTGGCTTCACACTCATAGAACTGCTGGTGGTCATCGCCATCATCGGACTGCTGGTGGCCATCTCTCTTCCCTCGCTGGCTTCGTCCCGTCGCGCCGCCGGAGCGGTGGTGTGTCAGACCCGTCTGAAGCAGGTCATCACCGGCGCTCTGAACTACAGCGTCGAGTCGAAGGACTTCATGCCCTTTGCCAACTCCAACACCATGGAGCGCACCGACCTTGGCCCGGCGATCTGGTCCGGTCCGGGCTGGCTGTATCAGTACCCCAACAAGTCGGAAGCCGACCATCTCAAGGATGGCCTGCTCTGGCGCTACCTGGGCATCATGGACATGTACCGCTGCCCCATGGATCAGGACGCCAATAACTGGCCGGGCGTGCGCATCATGACCAGCTACATCATGAACAACGCCATGCATGGCCCGTTCAAGCTCATCCCCAACGGGCGCGTGTTCCAGTATCGCTCTGATGCCATCGTGTTCTGGGAGATCAACGACCAGGACACCTTCGACGCCTCGAGCAACTACAACGATGGCAACAACGAGCCCCAGCAGCTGATCAGCACCCGCCATCAGGGCACGGGCAACTACGGCGCCATCGACTCCTCGGTCCGCCGCACAACCATCAGTGAGTTTACGGACTGGGCTTATCCCTTCACCGAGCCGGGCCAGCCTCGCCCGCTGGGGCCGCTGTGGTGTTCACCGGTTCCCATGGATGTCGTCACGCCCTGATCCCCCGACAACGCCCCGGGCCCTGCGCAGGCCTGCTATCTGAGGACCCTTGAGTTCATGAGCACTTCTTTATCTGATTCGATGAAGCAGCCCTGGTCGTTGCCCTGGCGTCCGGAGGAAAGCACGCGCGAGCGACGCTTCTACTTCTTCGCCGCGCTGGCCATCATTGGCCTGGTGGCCGCCATCTATATGCTCTTCTGGGTGCCCGTTCACACCGGCGTGGACCAGAACGGCTACCTGGTGGGGGGCAAGATGTTCGCTCAGGGCGCTACCAGCAAGCTCACGCCCACCAGCCCGGTCACCGGCCAGCCTGATCCTTACCTCTTTGTCGGGCGGATGTGGGTTGGAGCCGATCTGGGCCTGCCCACTGAACGCTACTACCCCAAGTATCCCGTGGGGCTGCCCATCCTCATCGCCGGCGCACTGAAGATCGGCGGGCCGGCGGCGGCGCATCTCATCAGCCCGGTCTGCTCCGCGCTGGCGCTGCTGGCCACCTTCCTGCTGCTGCGACAGCTCGTCGGTTCCTTCCTGGGCATCATCGGCCTGTTCCTGGTGGCCTGCAGCCCGGTGTTTCTCGAACTCTCCATCAATCCCAACAGCCACGCGGCCGACCTGTTCTTCGTCTGCTGGGGCATGTACTTCCTCTTTAAGTGGATGGTGGCAGGGGGCTACCGCTGGGCCCTTGGCGCAGGCTTCTTCCTGGGCTACTCCGTCACTGTGCGCTACACCGACGGGCTGCTGATTCTGCCCATCCTCTGGAGCATCCTCACCGCCACGCAGTGGAAGCGCCCTGACTCGCGCCTGCAGGCCATGGCCATGCTCGCCGCCTGGGCCGTGCCCGTGGTGTATCTGGCCGTGTTCAACCTCTACAGCCTGCAGTCACTCACCGGCTACGACCCGACCAACGAAAGCACCGGCTTCAGCTGGGAATACTTCACCGACAACTGGGAGAACATGTTCCGCCAGCTCAATGCGGTGGCGCTGTTCCTGCTCTTCCCGCTGGGGCTGGCCGGCCTGGCGTTCATCCCCTGGTGGCATCACCGCCTGGGCGTCTGGCTGCTGCTGTGGGTCGCCCCCACGCTGCTGCTCTACACCGCCTACTACTGGGCCCCGACGGGTTCGAACAACACCAGCTATCTGCGCTTCTTCCTGGCGCTGCTGCCCGGCCTGGCGGCGGCGGGGATGATCGTGGTGGCCCACATCCGCTTCAACCACTACGCCGTGCCCATTCATCTGCAGGGCGAATCGGAAAAATTCGACCCGGCCAAACTCCACGGCGCGGATCGCTGGCGGCGCTGGGGCCTGCCTCTGACCATCGGCTGCCTGGCCATGATCTCCGGCGCGATGGGCCTGCGTAACGCCATCGCCGGCCTCAACGAGCAGTACCCGCGTGAGCTGGCCATCAGGGATGTCACCCGCGATCTTCAGGAAAAGCTGCCCGCCGACGCCATCATCTACTCGCGCGATTCGCAGACGTTCCATCACCTGCAGTTCGTGACCGACTTCCATCTCTACAGCACCGAGTATTACGACGCCGGTGCCATCGCCAGGCTGCCTGACATGAAGGTGGATGACCCGCAGGGCCTGCAGCCTCAGCGTCGACTGGTGATGTACGACAAGCTGCGTGGCCGCGACCAGCGCTACCTCAACTCGCGCTTTGAGAAGGATGTGCTGCTGGCGCTCGACTCAGGCAAGCGCGTGTTCATGCTCACGCGCGTCAACGGTCTGATTCCGCCTGCCCGCCGTCCCAAGACAGGGTGGAAGCCTTTTGCGCCGCAGATTTCGCCGTGGCTCAACACCGGCCTTTTCGAGATGAACGTGGTGACCAGCTGGTGTCTGCCTCGCGTGGAGAACCCGCGCCGCCGCTCACCACGTGCCCAGCGCGTGGAAATGCCCCATCTGCGTTTCGATCAGCGGATGAATGAGTGGTGCGTGGTGGAAATCACGCGCAAGGCTCCGCGCCCCGCGCTGCCCGCCCCCCAGACGGCCGACGCGGCTCCTGCGCCCGCCGCCGCCGCCCGGTGAGATTGCGTGGTGATGATGCGATCCGCTGTCATGTTCACCTTTGATTCGCATCCCCCTCGTGTCATTCGAGGGCGTGCGACAGCCACGCGTGATGCAATGACTTCATGCGTCATTCCCGCCTGCGCGGGAATGACAGAAGGGGCGACAGCGTCTGTGGCAGCAGGAGAGGTGACAGCATCCGTCGTGATGGATGATGCGTCAGCGCCATCACCCTCGCAACATAAAACCTCGAACCCGTCGCGTCGCTTCAACTCACTTCGCCATTCCTCATCGTCCGCCGTTTTTTCAGGTGGTCTGTAAATCATGGCTGCCGATACGCCGCCGAATCTGACGATCGACACGCCGAAGCCTCGGCGGTGGGATCGCGTCACGCTCACGCTCTGGGGGCTTATCGCGCTGGCGGCCATCCTTCGCTTTTCCCGACTGGGCCATCCCACGCTGTGGATCGACGAAGCCGCCACATTCTCGCGCGTGACCGGGACGTTTGAGCAGATGCTCAACATCCTGCGCAATGACGGCTTCGGGCCGCTGCATTACGAAGCCTACTGGCTGCTGGTTCAGGTGCTCTATCCCACGCCGTGGGTGATGCGACTGATCCCGGCCGTCGCGGGTGTGCTGATGGTCCCGGCGATGTACAGCCTGGCGCGACAGCTGCTGGGCAGACATCCGGCGCTGGTCGTTGCTGCGATCACCACCTGCTCGAGCTATATGCTCTTCTACGCGCGCGATGCCAAGATGTATCCGCACTTCTGGCTGATGATCACGCTGCATATCAGCTCGCTGCTGTGGCTGCATCGCACCGGTCGCAGGCTCGCCTGGCTGTGCTGGGTGGCCACGGGCCTTGGCGCGGTGGGGCTGCATGCCACGGGCATTTTCCTCGTGGCCATTGAGCCGGTCTTTCTGCTGCCCTGGCTGCGATGGAAGCAGCTGATGTCCTGGCGATCATGGCTGCGCGGCGTCACGCTGGCGCTGGGGCTGTCGATCATTCTCGGATCGGTGGCGGCGCATTATCTGATCTTCAACCAGTGGACCGCGCGCAGCGGGGGCATCATCCCCTGGACCGACCGCGATGAACTGGGCAAGCCCATCGACTGGCGCAACAGCGGCCTGACATGGATCCCGCGCTACAACGTCGGGCAGGATGGCCGCAGTCTCACGCTCGATACGCTCAGCGCTTTCATCCTCGGCTGCGAATGGCCCCGCATCGCCGATACGCCCACCGACAACACGCTGCCCATGCCCTGGGTGGCGCCGACGATCACCACGGCGTTCACCGTGCTGGTGGTGCTGCTGGTGCTCGGCGCCTGGCCGTGGCGTGTGCATGTGGTGGAGGATCAGGACGACTCCCCGCCGCGCTCCGGCGCTGATCCGCCTGCGATGACCTGGTGGGGTACGCTCTGGATCCTTGGCGTGTGGATCCTGGTTCCGATGTACGGGCTGTACTACTGTCGCAGCTTCGCGACGCCCGAAGCGCCGTGGTATCCCATCACCTCTCTTGGCACGCCGGCGGTGGTGATGCTCACGCTGGCGGCCTTGTCGTTTCCGTTCACCGCGCGATGGCTGTCACGCAGTCGCCACTGGGCGCAGTGGATCGGCAGCCTGACCGGTTCCCTGATTGCGACGCTCGCCGCCGCCAGCTTCCTGTGCTGGCAGGCGCCATGGTGGCCCGCCTCCATCGGCCCGGCGGAGCTGAGCGTGATGTGGACGGCCGTGCTCATTCTGGCGATGCCCGTGGCATGGTGCGCGCTGGCTGCGGACAACCGCGCACGCTGGGCGCACTTCTGGCGCGCCGCGGCCGTGCTGGGCCTGCTCTTTGGTCTGTGCGCGGCCATCTGGCTGGGGTGGTATGTCGTCAGGCAGATCAGCCCGGAGAAGATGAAGTGGGAGTCCATCTGGTTCCCGCGCTATCTGGGCCTGCTGTGGCCGGCCATCATCATCGGCGTGACGGTGCTGCTGCTTCGCCTGCCCACCCGGCCGCTGCGCATCGCCGCGGTGGGGCTGCTCATCGGGATCAATCTGCTGGGAGGCGTGGCGCGCATCGTGATCGACAGCGAGCCGCCTTACCCCGTGGCCGCCGCCGACATCCACAACACGCGCAGCAAGGAAAGCACACAGCGCGTGATCTTCATTGCCAATCCCGGCGCGGGCACGGAGTGGGCGACGAATCTGTCGGGGCGCTATTACCTGATGACCATCGACCGCACGCTGCCTGTCCCGGCCGAGTTTCGCAGCAATCAGATTCTGCGGGCGTACGATTTCGAGCGTCGCCCGCCCAATGCCCGCCGCTGGCAGGCCCTCACCGGGCCAAAGAGCCAGTATGACACGCTCATCATCTGGGAGCGCATGGCGCGTGACAGCGATGCGAAGCTGCCACCTGACCCGCTGCTGCGCACCGTCCGCCTCAAGGGCTGGCGCGAGGTGGAAACGCAGAGCTGGCGCTGGCTGCGGCCGCGCGGCTGGCGCCAGGGCGACTGGCTGGTGCGCCGGGTTTTTGTGCGCGAATCGGCCGATGGTCGATAAACATAATGCATGATGTGCTGGATGATGTCGCCCCATGCCCTTAACATGCGGGAGTGCTGTCGTGACCTGGAAGCAGAAGTTCAAGCGAATCGGTCTGGCGCTGCTGGTGCTGGTGGGCATCTGCCTGCTGATGCTGCGGGTCTGCTCGGTGTGAAACCCTGGAGGGGTTCAATCGGGAGTGATGCATGAGGATTCCACGGCCTTACAGACTGGCAGCGTTCGTGGTGCTCGCCGCAGCACTGATGATGCTCGGCGCGTATCTGGCGTGGTCAGTGCCCCGGGTGATGTCACAGCAGCTGCAGCCGCCGGCGACGGTGAAGGTGTCCTCGCAGTTCCTGCGCAGCGAAGACCTGATGTTCATGGTCACCAATCGCATCGTCACGCAGGTGGTGGTCGAGCAGAAGCAGGACAGCCTGCTGGCCGGCGTGCGTGAAGGCATTCTCATCGCCACGGTGAAGATGTATCACGGCGTGGACATGGCCTCGGTGAGCGATGAAGACATCCATGACCTGCCCGATCGCGTGGTGGTGGTCCTGCCTCGGCCGCGCCTGCTGGATTTCGCCATCGACCCCAACTTCAAGATCATCACCAAGCGCTCAGGCGTGAACGTGGCGCTGGACTGGTTCTACGGGCAGAACCTGGAATCGGAACTGCGGCTGCAGATTCAGAACAGCGCGATGGCCTTCGTGCGCGAGAATGAACTGCTGCCTCGCGATGAGGTCATCCTGCGTCGTCTCAACGTCTTTGCCCAGACCCTCTCGGCCAAGGCAGGCAAGCCGGTGGTTTTCAGCTTCGAGCCGCCATCGCCCGATGAGCCATCGCAACCTGAGGTTTCCAGCGCGCCGTAAAGGAACTGCTGCCTGTTTCGCGGGCCAGCCGTTACAATCGGGCCATGGACATCGACTCCACGGAACGGTTCAAGCTGCTCATCGCCCTGATTGGCATCCTCACGCTCATGGGGCTGCTGGTCATCACGATGCTGCTGGTGTTCTGGCGTCGCTTCAACGAGCGTCAGAGCAGGCTTGGCGTCAGGCGGGCCGGTGAAACCTCGCCACAGACCGATCTGTGGTTTGAATCCGGTCAGCGTCTGGCCCGCAGGCTGGAGCAGGGGGCGTCAACCGAGGTGGATGACGAAGACGAAGAAGACGACGACGAAGAGATCAACGACGACGACACCCCCGGAGATGCGCAGGACGATGACCGCAGGCCCTGAAGCAAGTCAGCAACCCGCAGCGCGTGTGGCGCTGGTCACAGGCGGCGCCAAGCGCGTGGGTCGGGCGGTGGCCCTGGAACTGGCCCGCGCCGGGCTGGATGTGGCCATCACCTATCTCACCAGCGAAACCGAAGCGATGGAGGTCGTCACCGCCATCCAGGCCATGGGCCGCCGTTCCGTCGCCATCAAGGTCGACATGGCCAGCGCCGATGCGGTGGACATCATCGACCGCCAGCTGCAGGCCGCATTCGATCGCGTCGATGTGCTGGTGAACAACGCTTCGGTGTTCGACCCTACGCCGCTGGCGCAGCTGACCACCCAGCAGTTCGATGAGCAGATGGTCATTAACGCCCGCACGCCTCTGATGCTCATGCAGCGTCTGGCTCCGAAGCTGGCGGCGCACTATCGCAAGGGCGATGTGGCCAGCACCGGCCGCATCATCAACTTCATCGACATTCACGTGATGGGCCAGCCGCTCAAGGGTTTCATGGCGTACAACGCCTCCAAAGCCGCGCTGCAGGAAGCCACGATGACCGCGGCGATGGAACTGGCACCGGCCGTCACGGTTAACGCGATTGCCCCGGGCGTGATCGCCTGGGCCGAGTCTTACACGCCCGAAGCCCGCGAGGCGTACATGCGCCGCGTGCCCCTGGCGCGTCCGGGCACGCCCGAAGATGCCGCAGCAGCGGTGAAATTCCTGGCGTGCGATGCCCACTACTGCACCGCGCAGATCATCCGTCTGGATGGTGGAAGATTCCTGACGTGAGAGGGTCTATGGTGTTCCACCGAAGACCCACGCATGCCATGCGTGGGCTTTGGAAGACCGTTATTCGATGATCGATGCTCCTGGGTGAATGGTCGCGCGATGAATTGCGCGATTTGTCCTGACGTCTCATCCCATTCCCTGTCTCGTACCTCAAAGCCCAGGCATTGCATGCCTGGGTCTGCCCGGGTCTTTACAAACGCCAAAGAAAAACCCACGGAGGATATCCGTGGGTCTTGAAAGTCATTCCATCATCAGAAGTCTGCGGTGAACCGTCGAAACGATTCCCGCGACCTGCTTACGACTTGAAGTTCACAAACTGCAGGGGGGTGTCATAGTCTTCACCCTTGAGCAGGGCGATGACGGCCTGCAGGTCGTCGATCTGCTTGCCCGAGACGCGCACTTCCTCGCCCTGGATCGACGCCTGAACCTTGAGCTTGCTTTCCTTGATCCGCGCCACGATCTTCTTGGCCAGTGGCTGTTCGATGCCTTCGCGCAGCTTCACGTCGCGCTTCATCGCACCGCCTGAGGTGGGGGTGGGTTCTTCAAAGTCGAAGACCTTGATTTCCAGCCCGCGCTTCACGGCTTTCTGGAGGAACATTTCCTTCAGGGCATCCATCTTCATCTTGTCGCCGGCCACCATGTGGAGCGACTTTTCCTTGCGGTCGAAGGTCAGCTCCGTCCTGCTGCCCCGGAAGTCGAAACGGTTGGCCACCTCCTTAAGGGTGTTGTTCACGGCGTTGTCGATTTCCTGAAGATCCACGCGGCTGACGATATCAAACGAAGGCATGAAAAAGCTTCCTTAACTCAGAAATCCTGTTAACCAGACAGCGGCTTATCGTATCAGCTTGCGCAGAATTGCAAACCGGGGATCCTCCGCAGCCGACTGCTCTGTTTTGCGCAAATCCAGCATGAAACCATTGATGATGTGCGTAAAATCGTATTGTCCATCTCCAGTAAGTATGAAATGATGGAAGCGAGCGATCCAACGGCATTTCCGGGAAGGAGACATATGTCATCGCAGAGGCATCGCAGATTCGGACACGCTGCAGGCTTCACCCTGGTGGAGCTGCTGGTGTGCATCGCCATCATCAGCATGCTCATGGCGCTGCTGCTGCCTGCGCTGAGCAAGGCCCGCACGAGCGCGTGGATTGCCAAGTGCGGCTCGAACGTTCGTCAGCAGGGCGTGGCCAGCGCGGCCTACAGTGTGGATTTCAAAGAGTATTTCGTGAATCCCTGGTACGCCGAGAAGTCCAGCACCTCGTCGCCTGAGCCGCTTGATGGCCGCAGCCGCCTGCAGCCTTTCCCGGTTCAGCTGCATTACTATCTGGCCGCGCCGGTGGGCACGTGGGTTGATGTGGATGGCGAGCGTGTGGAAGGCCTGCCTCGCACGCATGTGAGCAACGCCTGGACCTGTCCGCAGCCTCGGCCGGGCTGGGGGCTGAGCAACAGTGCCAGCGCCAACCGCCGACATTCGGGTCAGGAAGGCGGAAACTATTCCATCAACCCCTACCTCTACGCCTTCGTCCCGCCCGGCGCTGATCCTGCGCTGCCCAACGTAGGTTATGGCCCGCACAGCGGCCAGCATAATGAGAGTTCGCTGGGCGTCATCATGCGGGTGGATCGCGTGAAAAGGCCGTCGTCCACGTTCCAGTTCTATGATGGCCTGCTCAACAACAGCCAGCCTAACTCGTCGTACACCGATATGGCCTATCCGCAGGCCGACAGGCAGTCGGCCAACTACATCCTGGCCAGACGCAGCCACCCGCTGTGGGTGTTCCATAACAAGATCAGCAACTTCGGCTTCGTGGACGGCCACGTGAAGGCCTGGAGCTTCGACCCCTACTGGAAAATCGTCCCCAGCAGCGCCAACGACTGGACCGACGGCTACCTGCTGGACCTGCGGAACATGTCGATGGGTAACGCCACGCCCAAGGGCTTCCTGACGCCGTGAGCGGGGGATTCTTCCTTCTTTCCCTTCTTCTCTCGTTCCCTCCTTTTCTACCCGCTGCCCTCTGTGTCATTCCCGAGCAGGCGGGGATGACGGAAGGGGGGAGTGAGGCCCCATTGGGCACCCCATTCCCACCATCCGCCACCCATCCATTCCCCACCCCGGCGGCTGCTTTCTTCCGGTTTTCTCACTCCCGGGGCATGTTTTCGCCATCGGTCCTTTGCGGTACACTCTGGCGATCATGATTGAACGCATCCAACAGACGCAGGCCCAGGCCCTGGCCGAGCTGGCCGCAGTAAATGATGGCCAGTCGCTCGAGCAGTTCCGCCTCAAGTATCTGGGCCCCAAAGGCGCCTTGAAGGACCTGATGGGCCTGCTCAAGGATGTCCCGCCGGCCGACAAGCCCGCCTTCGGGCAGGCCGCCAACGCGCTGCGCCAGCTGCTCCAGCAGGGCTTCGATGAAAAGAAGGCCACGCTGGGTGTCACCGCCGCCGCCACGGCCCCCAAGGGCCCGATGATCGACGTCACCGAGCCGGGCATTCCCGCCGGCATGGGCAGGCAGCACGTCATCACCCAGACCATTGACGACCTGATCGAAGTCTTCGGCCGCATGGGTTTCGATGTGGCCACCGGTCCGGAAGTGGAAGACGAGTTCCACAACTTCGTGGCGCTTAATATTCCGCAGGACCACCCGGCCCGCGACCCGCTGGACAACTTCTATCTCGATCCGACGCATCTGCTGCGCTCTCAGACCTCCACGATCCAGATTCGTGTGATGGAACAGATGCAGCCGCCGGTGCGCGTGGTGGCCATGGGGCGCGTCTATCGCCCCGACGAGCACGACGCCACGCACTACTCGATGTTCCATCAGGTCGAAGGCCTGTACGTTGACCGCAACGTGAGCATGGCCGACCTCAAGACCACGCTGCTGCAGTTCGTGCGAGCCTACTTCGGCCCGGATGCGGAAGTGCGTCTGCGCCCCAGCTTCTTCCCGTTCACCGAGCCCTCGGCCGAGCTGGACGTGAAGATGACCATCCGCGGCGTGACCAAGTGGGTGGAAGTCGGCGGCTGTGGCATGGTGGACCCCAACGTGTTCAAAGCCGTGGGCTACGACCCGGAAGTGTGGTCGGGCTTCGCCTTCGGCCTGGGCATCGAACGCCTGGCGCTGCGCAAGTATGGCATCGCCGACATCCGCTGGCTGTTTGAGAACGACGTGCGCTTCCTCAAGCAGTTCTGATGCTCTGATGTATCGGGGGACGGCTGCCCTCTCTGTCATCCCCGCACAGGCGGGGATCCAGGGGAACTCGCCGGCTGTCTGCGTATGCCCCTGGATTCCCGCCTGCGCGGGAATGACACAATGGGGAATGCTGCCAGTAATCAATGATCGAACGACTTACAGACTCCTCATCGGGACCCATTCCCATGGCTCAGCCTTTGTTTGAATCCAACCTTCCGCTGCCCGGCCGTCGTCAGGGCAAGGTGCGCGACATCTATGATTCCACGCTGCCTGATGGCAAGCCGGCGCTGGTGATCATCGCCTCCGACCGCATGAGCGCCTTCGACGTGGTCATGCCCACGCCCATCGCAGGCAAGGGCATCGTCCTCACGCAGCTGAGCCTGTTCTGGTTCGACATGATCGCAAAGAAGCTGGGCAATAAGCTCGAACACCACCTGGTGAGCAGCGATCCGAAGGACATTCCCGGCCTGACCGATGAGCAGCGCCAGCCGCTGGTCGGCCGCGTGATGATCGGGAAGAAGACCCGCGTGATTCCCATCGAGTGTGTGGTGCGCGGCTATCTCGCCGGCTCGGGATGGAAGGAATATCAGCAGAATCAGACGGTCTGCGGCGTGAAGCTGCCTGCGGGTTTGAAGCAGTGCGACAAGCTTCCGCAGCCGATCTTCACGCCGGCGACGAAGGAAGAAACCGGCCATGACATCAACATTTCCTACGAGCAGGCCTGTGGCATCATCGGCGAGAAGCTCGCATCGCAGCTGCGCGATCTGTCGATCGCCATCTACACGATGGCTGCCGATTACGCAGCGAGCCGAGGCATCATCATCGCCGATACGAAGTTTGAATTTGGTCTGCCTCTGGATGGCGATGAGAACAGCACGCCGATTCTGATTGACGAAGTGCTCACGCCTGACAGCTCGCGCTTCTGGCCTGCAGACAAGTACGCGCCGGGCCGCGATCAGGAAAGTTTCGACAAGCAGTTCACGCGCAATTATCTTCAGGACCTGTACGACACTGGCCGATGGAATAAAGAAGCACCGGGACCAAATCTTCCAAATGATATTGTCAACGGAACGCTCGCGAAGTATCTTGAAGCATATACGCGGCTCGCCGCGAAAGAACTGAAACTATGACCCTGGCCGCCGCAAGGCTGGCCGGTCAAACAAAGGAGCCCACGACGCGCCACGCGTGGGCCCTTTTTTTTGCGCACAACGGGATGCTTCCATTCGTCATGCCAGTGAGCGCGCTGTCTCTCTCTGTCATGCCCGTGAAAGCGGGCATCCACAGATCGTGTCCTGTGCGAACGACTCAAGGCTGGATTCTCTTGATCGAGGAAATGACGAAAGGCCAAGGCGTGCAGCGCATCAATCAAGAACGTTCCGTCAATGCGGCGGGTCTCAACGTTCTGCCATCACCCGAGCGTTTCGTAAAGATCAATCCACTGTGGATCGGTGGACTCAATCAGCTGAATTTTCCACTCCCTTCCCTGCGCCACTTTTTGATCTGCTTCTCACGCTGGATCGCGCTGGCCATCTCGGCATTCATTCAAAGTACACCAGCCTGTGGATGTGATGGGTGGAAGTGAAGCCTTCTGCGACATCCTGGTGATGCTGCCAGATGCGCTGCGGCAGATCGCTGGTCACCCCCACATACAAGGTCCCGCAGCGCTGACTTGCCAGGACGTACACCGCGGGTTGTTTCATGTCGTGTCCCGGTTTCTGTCGTCATGATCGCGAGGAATCCATCCTTCATTTATTCGTCCGACGCAAGATCTGTGGATGCCCGCTTTCGCGGGCATGACGATAGGGGGAGTCGGGCGTGAAAGAACACATGTCTCACGACGCAGTCTGACACGTCATTCGCACCGCCACGTGTAAGCGACGTTTAGCAATCGGTGGGGGAAGGCTAACAACAGCGAATCGAACCGGGCAGGAGATTCGTGATGTCCAATCCGCTGATTGCATCGCCCGCAAGCTGTCGCAGGCTGTCAGTGTGCTGAAGTTCTCCAAGCCGGTGACGCACGTGTACAACCCGCTGGAATGCGCCTGTGCATCCATGACGGTAGACCCTTTTGGTTCACGTGACACAATGGATGGCAGATTGGGCAAAATAGGTTTTCTGGGACGTCTTGCCTCAAATGTTTTTTTAAGCGATGCGAGAATTCGCTCATTACGAGCGCCATCTAGGTACAAATACTCCCCGTATAAGTGTGTACAAATTTATGCGATCGACCGATATTCCTAGCCTCTCTCAAGTCCTGGCTGGGGACATGATTTAATTCACGGCGGCGTGAATGCGTTATTCCCGGGGACAAACCAGATGCAGGTCCTCTGCATCGGAGACGAAAGGTGATCTGCGTGATCGGGAAGCGACTCTGGGCCGGTATGGCTGCGGTGGCGGGTGTACTTCTGTCTGCAACAACGGCCCTGGCGACGCCCGTGGCCGGGCAAATCGTTGGCTGGGGTAGTGATCAGCATGGCCAGATGAGCGATATTCCCACGGGCGATGATTTCATCGCCGTCGCGGCCGGATACTATCACGGCTTGGCGCTTCGTCAGGATGGCACGATTGTGTCCTGGGGTAACGATGAGTTTAATCAGGTCAGCAATACGCCGACGGGTAATGATTTCATCGCTATTACTGCCTATCGATCGACGAACCTGGCGCTTCGATCCGATGGCACGATTGAGGTCTGGGGCGAGGACTATAACGGCGTGGTAGCGAGTAAGCCTGGGGACGGTGGTTACACTGCCATTGGAGCTGGAACGGGTTACGGTATGGCCGTGCGTCAGGATGGTACGGTGGCTGCCTGGGGTCTTGCCCCGGGTGCTGCACCGGGTGGGAATGACTACGTCGCTGCAGCGGGTGGTGTATGGCACGCCGTGATGCTGCGCTCAGATGGCTCCCTGGATGTCTGGGGGAATTCCGACGCTTTTGGGCTGCTCAGTGGTGCGCCGGTGGGGAATGATTTTATTGCTGTTGCAGCCAATGACTTTCACAGTCTGGCCCTGCGATCGGATGGCACGGTGGCAGGCTGGGGGTATGACCATAGGGGGCAGGTGAGCAACACGCCCAATGACGTCATCGCCATTGCCGTGGGGGTATTTCACAGTCTGGCGCTGCGCTCAGATGGCACGGTCGTGTCCTGGGGATCGGATGACTTTGGCCTGGTGACCAGCACGCCTCAGGACGATGGTTTCATCGCCATTGCGGCTGGGACAAGTCTCAACCTGGCGATTCGAGGCGTGGAGGCTGCGCCGGTGGGGCCGGTGACGCCCGGCGTCCCTGAACCTGCGAGCGCGGCTCTTGTGGGGATGGGCGCATTTGTGTTGTTTGCCCGTCGATTGCGTTCTGCCTGATGGAGCCCATCCATCTCGCCCGAGATTTTGTACGAATGACATCACCCTGCCGACGCGGACACGCCCGCGTCGGCAGGGTTGTTTACAATCGGCAGCTGACGTCTTACAACAGCGAGATTCCTACGCTCAGGAGCCCGTTATGCCCAATCATCTCATTACCATCGCTCGCAAGCTGTCGCAGGCTGTCAGTGCGCTGAAGTTTTCCAAGCCTGTGACGCACGTGTACAACCCGCTGGAATACGCCTGGCGGGCGCATGAGATGTATCTGACGCGCTGCGCTGCCGACGTGAAGCGCGTGATCTTTCTGGGCATGAACCCCGGCCCGTGGGGCATGGCGCAGACGGGCGTGCCCTTTGGTGAAGTGGATGCAGTCAGCAAGTGGCTGGGCATTCACGCTGACGTTGATAAGCCACGCAAGGAACATCCCAAGCGGCCGATCGAAGGTTTTCTGTGCAGGCGGTCGGAAGTCAGCGGGCGTCGCCTGTGGGGGCTGTTTGCAGATCGCTTCAGGAAGCCTGACGCGTTCTTTGCGGATCACTTCGTGGCCAACTACTGCCCGCTGGTGTTCATGAGTGAAACCGGGGCCAACATCACGCCGGATAAGCTCCAGGCGAAGGAGCGCGAGAAGCTCGAAGCGCTGTGCGATGAGGCGCTGCGTCAGATGGTGGAAGTCCTCGAGCCGCAGTGGCTCATCGGCGTGGGCGGCTTCGCCGAAGCGCGGGCGCTGCGCCAGCAGGCGGCGTTCCCCAGTCTCAAGGTTGGAAAGATTCTCCACCCCAGCCCCGCAAGCCCCGCGGCGAACCGCGACTGGGCGGGTGTTGCGACCAGACAGCTCCAGGAGCTGGGGGTGTGGTGATCGCTTGGTGAGGAATAAGACCCAGGCATGCAATGCCTGGGCTTTGATGAGGACTGTTCGAAAGAAAACGTGAGAGGGGAGCAGGGGCAAAGTATCGGAGTACGTTTTCGAGTTGTTCTCACAGACTCCAACCCAAAGCCCAGGCATTGCATGCCTGGGGTCTGCCCGACAGACCCACGAAACAAAAACAACCCCCGGAACTCCGGGGGTTGTCTGTTTCAGTCCCTGATCATGTTGCGATTCAGTTCCCCGCTGCGGCGGTGATGTCCTGTCGCGGGCCGAAGAACTCGAAGCGGATCGACTGCTCATCCACGCCGCGCTTCTTCAGTTCGCGGTAGAGATTGGCCATGAAGGGCTTGGGGCCGCAGAAGTAGATGTCGGCCGGCCCTTCGGGCAGATGTTCATCGAGCAGCTGACCATCCACAAAGCCCACGCTGTCGCAGCGTTTCTGCGTGACGTCCTCCTCCAGCGGGGCGCTGTAGCACACGTGGATGCGGACGTTGGGCAGCGCTTTGGCAGCGGCCTGCACTTCTTCATGCAGCGCGTGGGTTTCGCTGTTGATCGCCGCGTGTATGAAGTACACCGGTCGCGCGGTGCGATGATCGGCCAGCGTCTTGAACATCGAGAGAATCGGCGTGATGCCAATGCCGCCTGACAGCAGCACCAGCGGCTTGTCGGCCGGCTGCTTTTCGACATCGAGCGTGAACTCGCCGCAAGGCGGGCCGACCAGCAGCTCATCGCCCACATTCACCTGATCATGCAGATAGTTCGACACCAGACCGGCCGGTGCGCCCACGGGCGTCTCGCGCTTCACGCTGATGCGGTAGTAGCCCTGCCCCGGCTTGTCCGACAGGCTGTAGTTGCGCGGCGAGGTGGGCGTGGTGGGGTGATCGATCTTGATCGTCAGATACTGCCCGGGCTTGTAGGCAGGCAGCGGCCCGCCATCGGCAGGCGTGAGGTAGAACGAGGTCACCACGCTGCTCTCGCGCACCTTGCGATCGACGATGAAGGGGCGATAGCCCGTCCACCCGCCCACCGCTGCGGCCTGCTCGGCGTAGATCTCGGCTTCGCGCTTGATCAGCACATCGGCCAATAGACCATAGGCGTTAGCCCAGGCGGTGATGATCTCATCAGTGATGGCTTCGCCCAGTACATCCTTGATGGCCACCAGCAGATGCTTGCCCACGATCGGGTAGTGCTCAGGCTTGATGCCCAGCGAGCAGTGTTTCTGCGCGATGAGCTCCACGGCCGGCCCGAGCGCGCCCAGGTTATCGATGTTGGCCGCGTACGCGCAGATCGCCCCGGCCAGCGCCTTCTGCTGACCGCCTGAGTGCTGGTGCGACTGATTGAAGAACACCTTCACTTCGGGATTGCCTTCAAACATCAGCGTGTAGAAGCGGCGGGTGATGGCTTCGGCGTGCTGTGCCACCACGGGCGCAGTGGCTTTGACGATCTCGATAGTCCTGGGGTCCAGCATGGGACGAATCCTTGGAAAGAGGGGGAGAACGAGTCCGGGCCAATAGACAGCACGCGCTGCCCAGCGGGCGCGGGATCGCCGATGCCCTGTGAAGGGCCCGGTTGGGAGGGTGGATGAAGGGGTTAAACAAAAGACTTTTTAACCCGATGAGAAGTCATCATACGGATGAAAATGTTCACGTCAAGGTGTAGAATTAGGCGCGGTGCAATTTTCGTGGGAAACGGGGGCGTGGGGGGAAGGGCGGCCGGGGGCTGGCGATGATGTACTGGCTGCGCGTGTGCGACGTATTCGCGTCACCCCCCGCATGTGAGGGGCCACGGATCTTGCCTGAGGCGGATGAAGGGAAGACCGATCCCCGTCAGCGGGGGAATGACACCCAGGGCGAAGGACGGGAGGAAAAATCAGGCGTGAAAGAACGAATGTCTCCACATTGCAGTCTGACGTGTCATCCTGAATCCGAAAATACCCACCGAAAGACTTTCGATTTCATGCTTATATCCCGGCGGCACGCATTACACTATGTCCAACGTAACGGGAAGAAGAGGACCAGCGGCGATGCTTTCCAAGACGGCTGAATATGCCCTGCGGGCGACCGTGCTCATGGCGCGGGAGCCTGAGCAGACCCAATCCGCCGACCTGATGGCCGAGGTGACGAAAGTCCCCCGGCGCTATCTGCATAAGGTCGTTCAGGATCTGATCCAGGCGGGTCTGGTGCGCTCTCAGCCCGGGCCCGGCGGGGGCTATGGCCTGGTGCGCGATCCCAGGGACATCACCATTCTCGATGTGGTCAATGCAGTGGCGCCGCTGGAGCGCATCACCCACTGTCCGCTGGGGCTCACGTCGCACACCTCGCTGTGTCCGCTTCACAAAGAGCTCGATGATGTTTATGCTTCAGCACAGACCGCGCTGGCTCGAGTCACGCTGGCGCAGCTGGTGAACTCCTCAAGCAAGATTGTGTCCCTTTGCGATGTGAAGGTCAGCTGCAACAGCTGAGCCGGGCACACCGATCTGATTCTTCATGCACAACCCTGCAACCCGGGCCGGCTTCGGTTCATCCGATGCGCTGGCCTGTTGATCTGCCCTGTGGCGGGCAGAGTCTGGAGCGATGACCGATGGCGCTGGAAGACGCACGATTCCGAAGAATGGTCCTGCTGGCGGCGCTGCTTGGCGTCGGCGTGGGCCTGTTTGGCGTGGCGTTCAACACGCTCTGGCATCTGCTGGAACACTGGGTGTGGGATCAGACTTCCTTACGACCGGTGGATCGCATCTGGATCAGCACCCTGGCCGGGCTGATCATCGGGCTGCTGCTGATGAAGCTTTCCGATCCGGGAAGCATGGCCACGATGATCTATCACTTTCACAAGTCAGGCAGCCTGCCGATGCGCGATAACGCCTCGGTTCAGCCGGTGTCGCTGGTGGCCGGTCAGAGCGCCGGGCCTGAAGGCGCACTGACACAGGCAGGCGGCTCGCTTGGTGGCTGGCTGGCCAGGCGGTCGGGCGATCCGCGCATCAGTCGACTGCTCACGCTGGCAGGCATGGGCGCAGGCTTCGGCGCGTTCCTGGGCGCGCCAGTCGGCGGCGCGGTGCTCTGGCTGGAGATGCTCCACACGCGCGGGCTGGAATATTTCGAAGCGCTCATCCCCACGATGGTCTGCTCAAGCGTGGCCTATCTGGTGATGGTGGTCACCGTCGGCCATGGCGTGGTTCAGCCCTGGCTGGTCGATGGCTCAGCGCCCATGCTCTGGTGGCATCCGGTGCTGGCGGTGGGGCTGGGCATTGTCTGTGGCATCGTGGTCAAGCTTTACGCCTTCATCTTCCGCACGACAGGCAGACTGGCACGCGCCATCCGCGGGCCGATTGTGCTGCGGACCGTGCTGGGCGGATTCATCATCGGCCTGCTGGGATATGCTGCGCCGCTGAGCTACTTCTATGGCAGCAAGCAGATGGAGACGCTCTTTGAGCTGAGCGCCGCCTGGCCTGTGCTGGCGGGGCTGCTGCTGGCCAAGATGATCGCCTGCAGCGTGACCGTGCGCGGCCACTGGCAGGGCGGGCTGATCATTCCCCATATGTTCATGGGCGCCATCGTTGGCAAGCTGCTGACGCTGGTGCTTCCCGGTGTCGATGCGACGGTGCTGATCCTCTGCTGCATGGCCGCGTTCAACGCAGCAGCCACGCAGACACCTCTGTCGTCAGCGCTCATCGTGCTGGCGCTGACAGGCTACGGCCACCCGGCGGCGGTGTTCCTTGCGAGCCTGGCGGGCTTCTTCGCCGGGCAGGGAACGGTCATCATCGAGAACAAGCAGTCGCGCACCGAGCCGATGCACTTCCATCTTGAGCCCAAGGAATCGCAGCTGGTCCCTTAACAGGCTCACCCCCTTATCCATCATTGTGAATGAGTCACCCTCCCGGAGCGCCCAGGTTGGCGTGTTGTTTTTATGAAGCCATTGATCTGTTACCTGTGTCGAATGAAGCCCAAGTCGCAGTGTCCGCCTCGCAAGCCGATGACCAAGATCTTCTGGTCGACCGTCGGCGCGTTCATGGGAATCTACTGCATCGCCTGGGGCGGACAGATCTGCTCAAGTCTGGACATGCAGGACCTGCTGTTCCTGGCCGGGCCTTTCGGCGCCAGCGCGGTGCTGATCTACGGCGCGCCGCTTGCGGAGTTCTCGCAGCCTCGCAATCTGGTGCTTGGGCACGTGGTGTCGGCCGTCATCGGGGTGACGGCGTATCAGTTCCTGCCTGAGATCGACCAGAGCCCCGCGCTGCAGGCGGCGGCGGGCGTGTCGCTGAGCATCTGCGCGATGCATCTGCTGCGCTGCCTGCATCCCCCCGGGGGAGCCACTGCGCTGATCGCCGTCATTGGCAGCGAGCGCGTGCATGCGCTGGGGTATCAGTACGCCGTCACGCCCATTCTCTTTGGCGCGCTGATTCTGCTGCTGGTGGCGCTGCTGATTAACAACCTGTCGACCAATCCGCAGCGACATTACCCGGTCTACTGGTTCTAAGATCGATGGAGTGGACGCTGGTGGCGTGATGGCATAACATTCCGGGTTGCACAATCTGCATTCCTCCATGGGTGGTCTGACAGCGGGTCAGCCCCGGAGGCCGGACGAGAGACGCCGTACCCGGTTAAGACAAGACGACGTTCTTTTTGGCTGCCTGGAAAGGATGTGTCATGTCCCCAACTGCATGGGCCTGGGTTACCCTCGTCATCGCCGGTCTGCTGGAAGTGGTCTGGGCCATCGGCCTGAAGTACACCCAGGGCTTCACCCGTCTGATTCCTTCGATCATCACCCTCGTGGCGCTGGCGGCCAGCATGTTTCTGCTGGCGCGGGCGGCTCGCACGCTGCCCATCGGAACGGCCTACGCCGTGTGGGTGGGCATCGGCGCGCTGGGGGCGGCGGTGCTGGGCATCTTCCTGTTCAACGAATCGAAGAACCCGGCCCGCATCATCTTCCTGGCGCTGCTGCTGGTTTCGATCCTGGGCCTGAAGCTTTCCAGCCCTGCGGATGCGAAGGAAACCACCCCTGAAATGCCTCCGGTAAGCCGGGGTCATGATGGGGCAGTGGGCGGGTCGGACCAGCCCTGATCTGACTGCCAGTGAACTCTGCTCTTTCCTGTGTTTTGTTTTATACTGACAATCTTTACTGAACCTCCAACGCCATAAGGAACGCACCATGGCCAACGGCGCAATCTCCACGTTCGTCAAGCATCATTACCGTCACTTCAACGCCGCCACGGTGGTCGACGCCGCCGAGGCCTGGCGCACCCATCTGAACCAGGGCAAGAAGATGCTCCTGGCCATGGGTGGCGCGATGAGCACCGCCGAGATCGGCCTGTCGCTGGCTGAGATGATCCGTCAGGACAAGATTCACGCCATCTCCTGCTCGGCCAACAACCTGGAAGAAGACCTCTTCAACCTCGTGGCCCACGATCACTACGTGCGCATCCCACACTACCGCGACCTGACCCCGGCCGACGAGCGCAAGCTGCTCGATCAGCACCTCAACCGCGTGACCGACACCTGCATCCCCGAAGGGGAAGCCATCCGCCGGCTCGAACGCCACATCTTCGAAATCTGGGACAAAGCCGAGAAGGCCGGCCAGCGCAAGCTGCCTTACGAATACTTCTATGAGCTGGTCCGCTCGGGCGTGCTTGAGCAGTACTACCAGATCGACCCGAAGCACTCCTGGGTGCTGGCCGCGGCCGAGAAGGACATTCCGATCTTCACCCCCGGCTGGGAAGACTGCACGATGGGCAACATCTTCACCGGCTACTGCCTGCGCGGTGAGCTCAAGCCCTCGACCATGAAGAGCGGCATCGAAGCCATGATGGTCCTCTCGCAGTGGTACCAGGCCAACTGCAAGAAGGATGGCGTGGGCTTCTTCCAGATCGGCGGCGGTATCGCCGGCGACTTCCCCATCTGCGTCGTCCCCATGCTCCAGCAGGACATGCAGGTCGAAGTGCCTTTCTGGTCGTACTTCTGCCAGATCACCGACACCAACGAATCCTATGGCAGCTACTCGGGCGCCAACCCCACCGAAAAGATCACCTGGGGCAAGCTCGACATCGACACCCCCAAGTTCGCCATCAACTCCGACGCGACCATCGTCGCCCCGCTGATCTTCGCGTACGTGCTGGGGTGGTAAGTCGGAATGGAATCGAATCGATTAAAGAATCCCTCGATTCCCCTCCAACAATCAAAGCCCTGGTTCACTGAACCAGGGGGAAAACCAAAAATCTCCCGACAGTGACGGAATCCTCCGTCACTGTTTTTTTTATGCGCTTCGAGGTCTGAACAGCAGTCGAAGCCAACCATGAATCGTTAGATGAATCAGGGGAACGAACATCAGAGGCATCAGCACCAGGGTGATCTTCCCAAGGGGGAAGATGGCTGCCAGAAAAGCATCGGCATGGTTTTCTGAGCCATAAAACTTCATCAGGTGGATCAGCACGACCCAGGGCATCACGAACAACATTAGAAGCAGGAGCATGGCCCAACTACTTCGTATGACGGCTTGTTCATCCACCCACAGCGTCCCCCACATCGTGATCAAGATGAACAGGATGATGGTAACGCCGCAGGCAATATCCTCCATTGATGCGGGGCCCAGCCCCCACAGCCCTGCGGCCAGGATTGTGCAGCCCAGCATCGACCACGCAATCCTGCGTTCATTGAACGGAACCTGCGCATACATCCAGCGGGGCAGCCATCGACATTGTCCTGCAGGGCCGTTGCTCGCTGGTCTAAAATGAAGCATGATCTGTGTCCCGGATGCGTGTATCCGACTGAGTCTATCCATCAGACACCAGGCAGGCGCCACGGTTCCGGATATGGGCAAGGATTCCCTCATGAAATCGTCCCTGACCTCCCGCTGTGTTCGCCTGCTCCAGTCCTGGGCTCAAGCCTCCGAGCAATACTGGGTGGATGTTCCCGCTGGTGATGGCCTGCCTGTGGGCTTTTACGGGACGGGCTACAACCAGTGGGGCGTGCAGACGAACCAGAAGTATCTGGCCGCGATGGCCATGCTCGGCCAGGCCGCGAAGGATGATCATGCCACCGGTCGCGCGCTGGCGGCGCTGCGGTTCAGTCTGCGGACGCACATCTCGGCTCAGCATGAGGCTGATGGCATGCCCTGCATGGATGGCAGCCGCTGGGGGCAGACGTGGATCAGCTCGCTGGGGGTGGAGCGCATGATGTTCGCCGTGCGCGCCCTTGAGCCGCACATGACCGAATCCGATCGCGCTGCATTGCGTCGCATGCTCGTCAGCGAAGCCACCTGGCAGCACGACAGTCACGGCCGGGGCAAGCACGTGGGCATTCATGCCAACAAGTGGAACGCCTCGGCGGAGAACCATCCCGAATCCAACATCTGGACAGGCTGCCTGCTGTGGCGCACGGCCATGATGTACCCCGACCACCCGCAGGCTGAGGCGTGGCGCACGAAAGCCGAAACCTTTCTCTTCAACGGCGTGAGTGTCGACAGCGATCAGGGCCATCCGCTCTACGTGGGCTCCAACTTTTTCTCGAATTACGCCCTGGACCATCACGGCTATCACAACGTGGGCTACAAGGTCATCTGCACGTCCAACGCGGCGCTGCTTCACTTTGACCTCAAAGCCGCCGGGCTGCAGCGCCCGGAACATCTCGATCATCATCAGCGCGATCTGTGGCAGGTGATCCGTTCCATGATCTTTGGTGACGGCCGACTGGCGCGCATCGGTGGCGACTCGCGCCTGCGTTACACCTACTGCCAGGAATATCTGCTGCCCGCACTGCTCTACGCGGCCGATCACCTGGGGGACCCGCAGGCGCTCGAACTTGTCGATGCGCAGATCAGGCTCATCGAAACCGAACACCGTCACACTGACGATGGCAGCTTCTACGGCCGCAGGCTGCAGGAGCTGGCGGATCAGCAGCCTTACTACTACACCCGGCTTGAGTCAGACCGCGCCTGTGTGCTGGGCAGTGTCATCGCGTATCTGCCGCTGGTGAATGAGCAGGCGAAGCAGACCCTCGAGCAGCCCGCGACAATCGCGTGGATTGAGCCTGAATATGGTTCGGCGATGCATCGTTCTGAAAAGCGGCTGGCCTCGTGGGCCTGGCGCGCCAACGGCTACACGCAGGGATTGTGTCTGCCACCATCGCGTGGCGATCTGGCTGAGTGGTCGTGCAATCTCGCGGGGCTGGTTCAGTTCGTGGGCGACAGTGGAACCTTCGCCTCGGGGCAGACGCCGCATCGCGAGCTGGGGCCTTATACGATTGAAAACATTCCCGGCGGATTCATCACCTGCGGGCAGATGATCGAAGGCATGAACCTGGTGATCCCCGAAGGGCTCAAGCTCAGCAGCATGGCCGTGCATCACCTATGTTTTGCGGCGCTGCCTGATGGCCAGAGCGTGGTGGGGCTGCAGCTGCTGCGCATGAACAACATGCGGGCGCACCTCAGGCAGATCAAGGGTCTGCATCTGAACATTCCCAACGATCTCTACAACCACGAAGTGCGCACGCTCACCACGCAGCAGGGCGAGGAAGTCTACACGAGTCTGGTGGACAGGCGGGAACTGATCGACCTTCACAGCCGCTGGGCGTGTGTGGATCATGCCATCGGCGTCATCGGCCTGTATGGTGCGAAGTCACTGATGCTCGATCGCTCACCCGAGCGCCGAGGCGGATACTACCGCTCGCTCTACATCGATGAGCTGTGCTGGCATGCCCGCCTGGATACGCACGTGGGCATGCCCGGCCAGGTGCTGATGGATGCAGGCTGGCGCGTCATCGCCTCAGCCGATGCATCGCTGACGCGCCAGCTCGCCGAAGCCGATGCAAAGCTCAACGCCGATATCATTGATTCCGCGCAGCAGGGCATGACACGCAGCGTGGCCGTGCTGGGCTGTGATGGCGTGCGCTATCGTGTGACGGCCGACTTCGCCCAGAACCGCGCGACTGTCGCCGCGCTGGATGCCTGATGCGTTTGTGATACTTGTGGCGCTGATGGCCCTTGTACTTCGTGCGACTCGCGTGACAATGGGGGGCATGTCCATGACCCGCAATGCCGACATCGCGCCGTGGCAGACCTCGCTCAACGACAAGCTGTGCCATTTCCCACTCTACAGCGAGTGTGACGACAGGCGGACGCGCACGGCCCGTCACAGGCAGCTCGGCGTGGAGCTGAATCTCACGAGGCAGGGGCAGGGCCAGCTGGAGATTGATGGCGAGCATCACGCGGTGCAGTCCGGCGTGCTGATGGTCATTCCGCCTCAGCGTTCGCATCAGCTCATCGTGCAAAGCAGTCGGCCGTATGTGCGCAGCGTGCTGTGCATCGCACCGACGAAAGAAGGCAGCGCCCTGGAACAGGCGATGCTTGAAGTTTTAAGTGAGCCGATCTTCGCGCAGCCTGCGATGCTGCCACTGTCCACCGCCGAGATGAACACGCTCAACGAGCGCTGGCGGCAGATCGTCTGGGAATCGCAGCTGCAGGGGCCGTGGTGGAAGCAGTCGTCATTGCTGCTGGCGATGGAGTCGCTCATCAGCGTGGCCCGCTGGCTGCGGGCCGGCCGGGCGCAGGCCAGTGAACATGCGGAATCGCATGATCGCTCAGACGCCCCGGCCGATCTGGCGCAGCAGGTGGCGGCGTACATTCAAAGTCACCTGGCGGATGATCTGTCGGCCGCGCATCTGGCTGAGCAGTTCCACGTCAGCCGGGAGCATCTGTCGCGCCTCATGTCGCGCACGTACGGCGTGGCGCTCCATCGTTTCGTGATGGCCCAGCGCATCGCGCAGGCCAAGAAGCTGCTGGCCCAGCAGCCTGACGAACCGCTGTTGAATATCGCCCTGGAAACCGGCTTCCAGTCGCACGCACACTTCTCGCGCGTGTTCAGGCAGATGGAAGGCATCTCGCCCGGCGCGTACAGGGACATGGCTGCGGGGGTGTGAGGCGATCAGGTTCTTCTGTGGCGGCCCGATCTCTCAACCCGTCATGCCCGCGAAAGCGGGCATCCACGGGTCTTGCTCTGAGCCCATGCATTGATGCGCTGCAAGATCTGTGGACTCTCGCCCCCGCGGGGGTGACGGCAGGGGGAGCCAGAGATGAATGAACATCTCAACCTGATTGACGATCATTTCCAGACAAGCCCCGCATCACAACCAGACAAATCGTCGAAGTGCTTGGCCTCTACAGTAGAGGCATGAATACCACACCTTCCAACAATGAAGCGTCGCTGCCGATCATCGATTGTGACATTCATCAGCCTGAGCTCACGCGGGAGCAGTGGGTGGCGTATCTGCCTGAGCCTTACAAGTCGGAGGTGGCGCATTATGGCACGCGGTCGATCCGTTCGGGCATCCGGACGGAAGATGGCGGGCTGCGTCGTGATCTGCTGGGTGAGATCGACGGCCTGCGCCTGCGCGATCCGGAATTTTACAGCCGGAATCTCTTTGACCGCTACAACATCCGCTATGGCATTCTCTCGGGTGGCGCCGGACCCACGGCCGGGATTCCCGATCCGGACTACACCGCCGCCATCGCGCAGGCGATGAACAACTACTATCTCGAAAACTGGCTGCCCAGAGACGAACGCTTCCTGCTGACGATTCACATCACGCAGGCTGATCCCGCACTGGCCGTGCGCGAGATCGAAAGGCTGGCGGGCACGCCACGCGTCGTGGCCGTCTCATTCCACGCCACGGCCAATCGCATTCCCTTTGGCAATCGCTACTACTGGCCGATCTATGAAGCGTGCGAGAAGCACGGCCTGCCTCTGCATATTCATCCCTCGACCACCGCGACCATTGCCAACGCGGCGATGACGCCGGCCGGCCAGTGCCCGACGTATCTGGAAAGCCACGTCTGCATGCCGCAGTTCTACATGGCGCAGGTGGCCAGCTTCGTGTTTGGCGGCGTGTTTGAGAAATTCCCCGGCCTGCGCGTGATGCTCGTGGAAGGGGGCATCTCCTGGCTGCCTCATCTGCTGTGGCGGATGGATGCGGAATTCAAGGGCCTGCGTCATCAGGCTCCGTTCCTCAAACGCATGCCTAGCGAGTATGTGCTCGAGCAGGTTCGCCTCGCCTCGCAGCCTGTGGAGGAGCCGCAGAAGCCTGAACATCTGCTGCAGATCTTCGAGATGATGGATGCTCACAACCTGCTGATGTATGCCAGCGATTTCCCGCACTGGGATTTTGATGAGCCCGCTAAACTGCCTCGCGCGCTCAAGCCTGAAACGCGCCGCCGCATCCTGCATGACAACGCCTGCGAACTGCTGAAGCTTCCGGCGTATCAGCCTCAGGAACCGCAGGCGGTGTGAGGCAGCGTGCGTGTGCGTCTGGTGTGAATGAACGAGGTCTGGAGAATCGTGATGGCGTGGCAGGCAGTGGTGGCGGCGGACAAGGTAACCCCGGGCAAGCCGGTGATTGTCGAAGCCGGGAAAAAACAGATCGGCATTCTGCTTCACGAAGGCAGGCATTACGCGGTGCTCAACTTCTGCCCGCATGCCGGTGCGCCGGTGTGCGAAGGCGAAATCGAAAACCCCGTCTACGCTGAGGGCGTGGGTGAAGAAGCTGGAAGGCGTGAAGGCGCGCCAGTGCTGCGCTGCCCGTGGCATCACTGGGAGTTTGATCTGCAGACAGGCAAAGGCCTGTGCGTGAAGCAGAAGATCCGCACCTATCCAGTGGAAGTGCGCGATGGCCAGGTGTGGATCGACGTCTGAGTGATTAGCTTCAGTTGTCCATGAAAAAAACCCCGACAGATATCTGCCGGGGTTTTACTGCGGATCGACGGCGAACTCACGTCGAGCAGATCATTCCGTGACCATCGACTGCGCGGGATACGTTTCGCGCGGGGCGACGGCCAGCAGGGACATCACAATCGGGAACACACCCTGAGCCACCAGTGCACCGGCGATCGCCAGGGCAGGCGACAGGCCGATGGTGTCGGCCAGCGTGCCCGTGAGCATCGGGCCCAGCAGCCCACCCGCACAGGCGGCGAGCTGGCAGCAGGTGATGGCGGCGGTGGAGGAGTACTGCAGTGAGCGTGCGGCCCAGGCGAAGCTCAGCGGAATAATCGGCCCGCCGAAGATGCCCGCCAGCACAATGCACGGCAGCGCCACGCTCAGCGAGTGGGTCAGTGCCACCGTCGCACAGCACACACCCATCATCAGCCCGGCGAAGGCGATGATCTGCGATTCCTTGAAGCGGCGCGTCAGAGGCATCACCCCGAAGCGGCCCATGATGATGCCACCCCAGAACAGCGCACCAGCCGCGGTAGCCAGACCCGTTCCCACCATCCAGCGATCTTTGAGCAGAGCAGGCAGGAACATGGTCATCGACTGTTCAATGATCAGATACCCCATCACGGCCGGGATGCAGGCGAGGATGATCGGATGCCTGACCACGCGGGACATTTCCAGCACATTGGCCGGCGGCGTGCGGCGGATCTCGCCGAGCTTGAGCGACAGAATGACCACCGCCACCGCAGTGAGAATCGTGGCGCTCAGGGCAAAGACGTATGACCAGTTGCCCGCCAGCTTCGCCACCGGCTCGGCGATGAAGAACATGCCCGCAGCAGCAGCGGCCACCAGGGCATGCATGCACGACATGCGCGAGGCCTGCTTGTCAGGATCGCTGCTGCACATCACGCGTGTGGCGATGAGGATCGACGAGCAGAAGCCCAGGCCGGTGAGCACGCGGCCCAGCAGAATCATCGGATACAGATGCACGCTGCACAGACAGATGCCCGCGAGCATGCTGATGGCAGCCAGCAGCAGGCAGCGCTTGAGCGCGGCGCGGGCCACCATCTGACCCATGATGACACAGCCCAGGAAATGGCCGACGAAGAAGGCGGTCTGCGTCAGACCGATCTGGCTCTTGTTCAAGGCCAGGTCCTGACCGATGGCCGAGACCAGAGCGCCGAATTGCGACAGCGTGGAGCCGGCCAGCGCGGTCCAGAGCAGCATCATGGGGATGGCCTGCTTCGTGACGCGGGCGGCGGAGGAGTCGAGGGTGGAACTGGCTAAGGAGCGATCGCCTGCCGAACTGCTGACGGTAGACATGATTTCACTTCCCTTGGTCTGCCCATCGTGGCGGCTCGCGACAATGCGATACCCGTCACGCATGGGCTGCGTTTCTTTCGCCAAATCCTGGAGGATGCTGTTCTGTCACCCGGCTCACGCTGTCGACCTCTGGCGGGAGGTGGCAGCCATGTCATCGTTGCGATGCATCAGCCGAGTGTTGCACAGGCGGGGGTCAGTCTGTGCCTGTCACGTCATCACGTAATGACAGACTCTCCGCTTAATGCAAAGCGTGCGCCAGAACGAAAAATGTCAGCGAAATTTTTTGAAATGGCGGTTAAAGCCTGAAAAACCCCGAGGAATTGGGGGTATGGGCAGGCTGATCAATGTTCTGTGATGGTGGAAGGGCATGCACACGAGAAAGCCGCTGCTGAGTTCCTCATCAGCCTGTGGGCGAGTGTCGCGGAAATGAACAGTGGGGCAGCAGAGGTGACTGCTTGATTAGTGGGCAGGGGGATTTTGATGTTCTGTGATGGGCGTGATGGGGACGGGGGTGACGCAATCGGCGAGGGTGTTGCACCTATATAAGGAAGAGCGCAGCTCGTCCGCGCTGAAACGGATCAGGAAAACATGCTGGCCCTGCGAAATGCCACAACCATCGAAACGCCATGTCCGCTGAAATGCGCTGGCGCAGCGGGCGGTCATCGGCTATCATCTTTCCCCATGAGCCAACCCACCAAGCTACGCGTCGCCATTCAGCGTCATCCGGGCAATGACGATATTCCGCTGCCTGCATACCAGTCTGAACACGCGGCGGCGATGGACATTCATGCGGCTGTCACCGAAACGGTGGTGATTCAGCCCGGGAAGATTGAGAAGATTCCCGCCGGCTTTTCGATGGCCGTCCCGGTGGGCTATGAAGCGCAGATCCGCCCGCGTTCGGGTCTGGCGACGAAGTATGGCATCACGCTGCCCAACAGCCCCGGAACGATCGACGCCGACTATCGCGGGCCGATCATCGTGGCGCTGATCAACCTGGGGCAGGAGCCTTTTGAAATCACCCGCGGCATGCGTATCGCCCAGATGCTCATCACCCCCGTTCCTCAGGTGGAATGGGAAGAGGTGGCCGACCTGGGGCAGACGGCCCGCGGGGCTGGCGGCTTTGGCCACACCGGCCACTGAAGCGATCGAAATACGCACGGAGGAGCGTCTGTCTGAATGGATTCTTCACGACACGCCCCGGGATGACCGGGGCGTTGTCTTTTTCCGATCGGCCGGAAAAACCATATAATCGTTCTTCTGAATCGCATTCCTTACGCACCCGCAAAGCGAGAACCGTATCGTGGCAAGCAACGAAAAGCATCCGAAGAAAATCGTTCTGGCGTACTCCGGCGGTCTGGACACCTCGGTGATCCTGCCCTGGCTCAAGGGCCGTTACCCCGGCGTGAAGCTCGTGGCCTTCGCGGCTGAGCTCGGTCAGGGCGATGAGCTCAAGAACATCGAAAAGAAGGCCTACAAGAGCGGTGCTGACGAAGTGATCGTCAAGGACCTGCGTAAGGAATTCGCCGAGCAGTTCTGCTTCCCCATGCTCCGCGCTCATGCCACCTATGAAGGCGACTACCTGCTGGGGACCTCCATCGCCCGCCCGCTGATTGCCAAGCACCAGGTGATGGTCGCCAAGCAGACCAAGGCCGACGCCGTCGGTCACGGCGCGACGGGCAAGGGCAACGACCAGGTGCGCTTCGAGCTCACCGCCATGGCGCTGGACCCCACACTGCAGATCATCTCGCCGTGGAAGGATCCTCAGTTCATCGCTGACGGCCTGACCGACCGCGAAACCGCTATCGACTACGCCATCAAGCATGGCATCCCGATTGCGCAGACCAAGAAGAAGATCTACTCGCAGGACCGCAACCTGTGGCACATCTCCCACGAAGGCGCGGAAATCGAAGATCCCAACGAAGAACCGCTGGATCAGGTGTACACCATCACCGTTCCGCTGAGCAAGGCTCCGGCCAAAGCCCAGTATGTGGAAGTCGAATTCGTCAAGGGCAACCCCGTGGCGGTGGATGGCAAGAAGTACGCCGGCCACGAACTGATCGCCAAGCTCAATGAAATCGGTGGCAAGCATGCCGTCGGTCAGGTGACGCTGGTTGAAAACCGCCTGGTGGGCATGAAGAGCCGTGGCGTGTACGAAACGCCCGGTGGCACGATCCTGTACGAAGCTCACAAGGCTCTGGAACAGATCACCCTCGAGCGCGACCTGTACCACTACAAGCAGCAGATGGCGCTGCGCTACGGCGAGCTGGTGTACAACGGCCAGTGGTACCACCCGCTGCGCGAAGCCATGCAGGCCTTCATCGACAACGCCAACGAAGTGGTCACGGGCAAGGTGCGCGTGAAGCTCTTCAAGGGTCGTGCGACCGCTGTCGGCGCCACCAGCCCCAAGAGCCTCTACGACAAGCAGCTGGCCAGCTTCGCGATGAGCGGCTACGACATCACCGCGGCCCGCGGCTTCATCGACCTCTTCGGCCTGCCCATGAAGGTCCGCGGCCTGAAGCAGAAGCCCAAGATCTGAGGCAGTTGAATCAACAGATTGTTTTCGAGGAGACCGGTCGAACAGGCCGGTCTCTTTTTTTGTAGGTGGGGGATGTTAGTTGTCGGGTCGCTGGTTGCGATGAGGGCTGCTGCGTTCGTTCGAGCTGGATTGCCCCTTCCGTCATGCCCGCTTGCGTGGGGGTGACACAAAGAGGGAGGAGCAACGCAAAAAACACCCTCCCTCTCTCGAATACGTATATGATGAAGGCATGGTCATTATTTCCGATCAGATGGTGTATGAGGTGCTGGGCGAAGACGGCTTTGCCCGGCTGGTGGCGGCGTTCTATAAGCGCGTGCCCGGTGATGACATTCTCGGGCCGATGTATCCGAAAGAGGACATGGCCGGGGCGGAGCAGCGGCTGCGCGATTTTCTGATCTTCCGCTTCGGCGGGCCGCAGCGCTATATCGAGCAGCGTGGCCATCCGCGTCTGCGGGCGCGACATATGCCTTTTGTCATCACCCCGGCCGGCCGTGACCGGTGGATCAGGCTCATGGAAGAAGCGATGGTTGAAGCGCAGATTCCCGAGCAGATTGTCCCGGTGCTGCGGCGTTTCTTTGTGCAGGCCGCCGACCACATGGTGAACCGTCCGGGCTGAGTTTTCATTTGCCCGTGACAGGCGATGCCCGTACATTTGATTTCTGCATCAATCCTTAACCTCGCATTCCTGTAAACAGATATCTGCCATGAAGCGACCCTATCGTGACGTCCCCGCCTGGGTATGGGCCGGACTGGTGCTGGTTCCAGTGCTCGTTCTGCTGGTTTCCGGCCTGTTTTTTCCGAAGGTTTTCGACAACCTGACCTACAAGGAAGGGCCGGTGGAATGGCTGAGCGTCCTGGTGGCGCTGACCGGGGCGGTCGTGTCGCTGGTGGCGCATACCCGTCGCAAGGCGCTGCCTGTGCGCTGGATGCGCTTTCTGCCCATCGTGTTCTGCGCAGGCTTCATCTTCGTGGCGGGTGAGGAAAGCAGCTGGGGCCAGCACATCATCAACATCCGCCTGCCCGGCCAGCCTGAGACGGTCAAGAACAAGGGCCTGGCCAACATCGACCCGCGCGACCCCAAAGCCGTTCAGGGCGAAGAACGCGAAGCCGTGCTGCAGGAACTCAACTGGCTGCAGCGCATGAATGACCAGAGCGAGAACAACCTCCACAACCTGCCTGGGTGGAAGGGCGATGTCTTTGCCAAGTGGCCCAAGCAGATCATCGAGTACGGCTCGATCTTCGCGTGTGTGATTGTTCCGTTCTTCCTCTTCAGGCGGTGGAAGCTTCACGATCCGCATCAGCTGGGCTACTGGTTCTGGCCCACGCACGTGTGCGCGGTGGCAGCGGTGGTGGCATTCCTGCTGCCCTGGCCCAAGCGCCTGTATGAATCGTTCATTGATGATAAGGCCCCGTCAAT
>Ga0207868_1000450_pt1 | contig 44239 bp, 38 predicted proteins | sample Passage237B_FD_187370 | JGI IMG/M metagenome (GOLD analysis project Ga0207868, IMG submission 187370) | Cellulose adapted compost microbial communities from Newby Island Compost Facility, Milpitas, CA, USA - Passage2 37B (SPAdes) (version 3) ... | reverse complement strand
GTGAGCGGGAGTAGCGGCAGGCTGCCCAAAGCGAGGTGGTGGCGCACGGTGGAGGCGGGTCACTCCCCTACTTTCGCGCCCATGTCGCTTTCATCGGCCCTGCTCGAAGCCGCGGTGGACCAGATCGCCACATTGCCCGGCATCGGCAGGCGCACGGCCATGCGGCTGGCGCTGGACCTGCTGCGCCGCGAGCCGCAGGAGGTGGCCCGCTTCAGCGAGGCGATCCGGCGGATGCGCGAGGAGGTGCGCTACTGCGAGGTGTGCTGCAACATCAGCGACGAACGCCGCTGTGCCATCTGCCGCGACCCGAACCGCGACGCCACCTTGCTGTGCGTGGTGGAGGACATCCGCGATGTGATCGCGATCGAGAACACCCGCCAGTTCAAGGGGCTTTACCACGTGCTCGGTGGTGTGATCAGTCCGATGGACGGCGTGGGCCCCGACGACCTGAACGTGGCGCAGCTGATCGAACGCGTGGCCGGTGGCGAAGTGAAGGAGGTGGTGCTGGCACTGGGCGCCACGCTCGAAGGCGACACCACGGCCTTCTACCTGAACCGGCGATTGGCCGAACGCGGTGTGCTGGTGAGCACCATCGCCAAAGGCATCAGTGTGGGCGGCGACCTGGACCAGGCCGACGAACTAACCCTGGGCCGTAGCATTCTGGACCGCAAGCCGTACGGGTAGATCGGGAAGGACAGGTTCGTTTCCAAGGATCCGACTATTTTAGGCCACGACCGTTCCGCAGGCACCCTGTGCGGCGGAACGGTCGTCCTTTTCCCTGGACCACGAGAACATCATGTCCGCCAACCCCACCCACTCGCCGATCACGCATGTGGTCTCCCGCAACATCCTATTGATCGCAACTGTAGCGCTCACGCACCAGGCCCGGTCGCAGTGCCAGATCACGGCCAGCGCCTCGCAGACCACGATCACTTGCGGCACCTGCGTCACGCTGTCGGCCTTCGGCAATGGCACGGGCAACGTGGCCTTCACGGAGAACTTCAATGCGGGTGCACCGGTAGGCTGGCAATTCACCCAGTCGGCCACCTTCACCAACCCCTGTTCGCCCAACGGGGTGGATGGCACGCCCCACCTTTGGATGGGCGATGCGTCCATCAACCCACGGGACATGGTGACCGTTCCGCTGGACCTCTCCCTCGGCGGATCGATCTGCTTCGACATGCTGTTCGCCACACAGGGGAACAACACGCCGTGCGAAGGCCCTGACGAACCGCAGGAAGGTGTCTACCTCCAGTACTCGATCGATGGCGGGGCCACGTGGCAGACCATCCACTACTTCAACCCGAACGGCGGCTACGACCCCCAGCTGACCAACTGGAACAACTGGTGCTTCGCGCTCCCGGTCGAGGCCGCCACGCCCAACACCATGATCCGCTGGCACCAGGACGATGTGACCGACGACATCTACGACCACTGGGGTGTGGACAACGTGGTGATCACCCTGAACGATCCCAACTTCGGGATCACCTGGTTGCACGATGGGTACAGCTACGGCCTGGGCCAACCCGGGGGCCCGAACCCCACGCCGGTGTGCCCGATGACCACCACCACATACACCGCACAGGTGAGCGATGGCACCACCACCTGCACCGACGAGGTAACGATCACCGTGGTGGACCCGGTGATCCTGATGACCGCGGGTACGGACACCACCGTGTGCGCCGGCGAATGCGTGGTGCTCGATGCCGACGCGTACCACCAGATCAGCCCCGCGAGCACGCCCACCTTCACGAACAACCAATTCCAGCTGGTGGCGGGCGGAACGGCCAGTGTGAACATCAACGTGCAGGGGCTGAACACACAGTCCCTGATCGACGGCTCGATCACGCAGATCTGCGTGAACGGGTTCAACTTCAGTGGCACCTCGTTCTGCACCTCGTTCACGGGCTGCAACTGCAACGGCTCCACGATCGGCTTCCTGGAGACCTGCGACCTGACGGCCGGCAGCTTCGAGGTGGTCCTGAACGCACCGAACGGGTGCGGCTCGATCGTGCTCGTACCGATCGGCAATGCTTCGGGGGATTACAGCAATGTGTGCTTCGTACCGGCGGGCGGGGCCGCACAAGGGCCCGGATTCCCCGGCGGCGGAGGGCCGTGGGCCCCTTCAACCCCCATCAGCGACCTGAACGGTTGCGACCCGAACGGTGTATGGACCTTGACCTTCAATTCGCCCGGCCTGTCCATCGGGTTCGGATCCCTCACCGGATGGAGCATCTCCTTCGACGATCCCGAACTGACCGAACCGGTGAACTTCGTTTGGTCGCCCACCACGACCATGACCGGAGAAGACACCTTCAACCCTCAGGTATGTCCTACCACCACGACCACCTATACGCTCACCGCCACCGACCTGGCCGGCTGCATCTCCGTGAGCGATCAAGTGGTGATCTCGGTGGAGAACTGCTGTGCGTTGGAGGTGACGGGCATCGCCGCGGTGGACCCCGGCTGTGGCACCGATGATGGCAGCATCACCGTGACCGGCCTTTCCGGTGAGACCACCGGTGTGACCTATGCGCTGAACAACGGCACCCCGCAATCGTCGCCCACCTTCGAGGGGCTCGGTGCGGGCGAGTACCTGATCACCGTGACCGACGACAACGGCTGTCCCGTGATGCATACCGTGACCTTGGTGAACGCGCCCGGGCCAGAAATCCAAGAGGTGACCTCCACCCCATCGGCCTGCTCGCCACCCTCGGGCACCATTTCCGTTGCGGCCACCGGCAGCGGATTGAGCTACAGCATCGATGGGACCACCTTCCAAGCGTCGAGCACGTTCACCGACTTGAGCGCCGGCAGCTATGTGGTGACCGTGCGTGATGATTCGGGCTGTTCCACCGAGGCCACGGTGGTGGTGGAGTCGCCCGATGGTCCCGTGATCGACGAGGTGACCTCCACGGCATCGGTCTGTGCACCGCCCTCGGGCACCATCACAGTGACGGCCACCGGCAGCGGGTTGCAGTACAGCATCGACGGCAGCAGCTTCCAGTCGTCCAACCAGTTCACCGGCGTGGCGGGCGGCACCTACGTGGTGACCGTGATGGACAACGCTGCGTGCACCACGGTGGCCCAGGTCACCGTGGCATCGCCCCCGGCACCCGTGCCCGTGATCACCGGCCCTGTGGTGGGCTGCATCGGTCAGGCGGTGGTGCTGGGCACCACACAACCCTACCAGAGCTATTCGTGGAGCAATGGCGGCAACAGCGCCACCACGTCGGTGACGGGCTCCGGGACGGTGACCGTGACCGTGATCGATGCGGACGGCTGCCAGGGCACCAGCGCGCCGTTCCAAGTGACGTTCGAGGGTCCGCAGGCGGCCTTCACCACCACGCCCCCCTCACCGCAGCCTCCCGGCACCACGGTCGACATCGAGGACACCTCCACCGCCACGGGTGGCACCATCGTATCGTGGCAATGGGACCTCGGTGATGGAGGCACCGCCAACACGCCTGACGTGTCGTGGACCTATGACGACCCGGGATCCTACACGATCACGCTGGTGGTGACCAGTGCCAACGGCTGTGTGGACACGGCGACTGTGGTGTACGTGATCCGGCCCACCGACATCGAGGTGCCGAACGTGTTCACACCCAACAACGATGGGCAGAACGACACCTTCGTGATCGACAACCTCCAGTTCTTCGGGAACACGCTCACGATCTACAACCGTTGGGGCATGGTCGTTTACGAGGCCGTGAACTATCGCAACAACTGGCGGGGTACCGATCTGCCCGACGGAACCTATTTCTACAACCTGGTGCTGGAGGATGGGAGGGAGTTCACCGGACATGTGACCCTGTTACGCTAGGACATCATGGCAACGCCATCCGAACATCCCGCAGGTCGCACCGCGCGCCTGCTGTTCTTTTTCGGCAGCTTACTTCCGGCCACGGGCGTTGTCGGCCAATGCCAGTTGGCCGCCAGCGCGTCGCAGACCACCATCACCTGCGGGACCTGCGTGACCCTGTCGGCTTTCGGGAACGGCACGGGCAATGTGGCCTTCACCGAGGATTTCAACTCCGGAGCGCCGGTGGGTTGGCAATTCACCCAGTCGGCAACATTCTCCAATCCCTGCTCCCCGGGCGGTGTGGACGGTACGCCGCACCTGTGGATGGGCGATGCCTCGCCCAACCCGCGCGACATGGTGACCGTTCCGCTGGACCTCTCCCTGGGCGGTTCGATCTGTTTCGACATGCTCTTCGCCGAGCAGGGCGATAATTCACCCTGCGAGGGCCCGGACGAACCCCAGGAGGGCGTATACCTGCAATACTCCATCGACGGGGGCGCCACCTGGCAAACCATCCACTACTTCAACCCCAACGGCGGCTACGATGCGCAGCTGACCAACTGGAACAACTGGTGCTTCGCGCTTCCCCTTGCCGCGGCCACCTCGAGCACCATGATCCGCTGGCACCAGGACGATGTGAGCGGTTCCGAGTACGACCACTGGGGCATCGACAACGTGACCATCATCCTGAACGACCCCAACTTCGCCATATCGTGGTTGCACGACGGGTACAACTACGGGCTGGGCGCCCCCGGGGGACCGAACCCCACCCCGGTGTGCCCGATGACCACCACCACCTACACCGCGCAGGTGAGCGACGGCATCACCACCTGCACCGACCAGGTCACGATCACGGTGGTGGACCCTGTGATCGTGATGACCGCCGGGAACGACACCACGATCTGCCCGGGCGATTGCCTGACATTGGACGCGGACGCCTTCCATCTGGTAAGTCCCGCGAGCACCCCCACCTACTCGAACAACCAGTTCCAGTTGGTGGCGGGCGGAACGGCCAGCGTGAACATCAATGTGCAGGGTCTGAACACCACCTCGCTGGTGAACGGGTCGATCACGCAGGTGTGCGTGAACAGCTTCACCTTCGGGGGCTCGTCACTGTGCACCAACTTCGCCGGCTGCAACTGCAACGGGGTCACCATTCCGTTCCTGTCATCGTGCGACCTCACGGCCGGCAGCTTCGAGGTGACCTTGAACGCGCCCGGGGGATGCGGGTCGATCACCTTGGTGCCGATCGGCAATGCCAGCGGCGACTACAGCAATGTGTGCTTCGTGCCGGCCGGAGGCACGGCCCAGGGCCCAGGGTTCCCTGGCGGCGGCGGGCCGTGGGCGCCGGCCGAGCCCATCAGCGATCTGAACGGATGTGACCCGAACGGGGTGTGGACCCTGACCTTCAGCTCGCCCGGTCTGGCCATCGGCTTCGGTGCCCTCACCGGCTGGAGCATCAGCTTCGACGATCCGGAGATCACCGAACCCGTCAACGTCGTGTGGTCGCCCACCACCAATATGACGGGCGAGACCACGCTTTCACCGGAAGTGTGCCCCACCACTACGACCACCTACACGCTGAGCGCCACCGACCTGGCCGGATGCATCACGGTGACCGACGACGTGACCATCACCATCGGGAGCTGCTGCGCATTGCAGATCGATGATGTGGCCGTGGTGGACGCCACATGCGGGGCGGCCGATGGTACCATCACCGTGAGCGGGTATAGCGGCGATATCACCGGTCTGGTCTTCAGTCTGAACGGAGGAGCGCCGCAAGCCTCGCCCGTGTTCACCGGCCTGGCGCCGGGCACCTACACCCTTGTGGCGAACGACGACAACGATTGCCCGGTGCAACAGGAAGTGGTCGTGGGCGAGAACGGTGGTCCGGAGATCCTGGGCATCGTGTACTATCCCCCCACCTGCGCCGGTGGTGATGGGTCCATCGTGATCACGGCCGCGGGCGCCGATTCCTACAGCATCGACAACGGTGCCACCATCCAAGCCTCCAACACCTTCGACGGGTTGAACGGAGGCAGCTACCCCGTGGTGGTGACCTCCCCGAACGGATGCACCGCGGACACCGTCGCCATCCTGGCCGCGGCCCCCGACGCGCCCGTGATCGATCTCGTGGGCATCGTACAGCCCACCTGCGGCGCGGCCGATGGCAGCATCACCATCAGCTCGCCCACGCCGGGCGTCACCTACAGCATCGATGGCGGCCAGACTTTCCAAGCCTCGCCCATGTTCGGCGGACTTGGCGCGGGCAGCTATGCGATCGTGGTGGAGAGCGCCGATGGTTGCACGGCCACCGCCTCGGCCGACCTGAACCCTTCGGACGGACCGGTGCTGGATGATGTGACCACGACCCCCGCCGATTGCGGAATGGCCACCGGCACGGTGACGATCTCGGCCACCGGAACGGACCTTGTCTTCAGCATCGATGGTGGCACCACCTTCCAGACGGACAATGTCTTCACCGGCCTGCCCCAAGGCGATGTGGTGGTGATGGTGCAGGATGCCGCAGGCTGCTCATCCTCCACCACCGTGCAGGTGGACGGCACCACACCGCCCGTGATCGACGACCTCGCCATAGCGGCAACGGTCTGCGGCGAGGACAACGGCTCGATCACCGTCACCGCGACCGGCGATGGCACGCTCACGTACAGCATTGATGGAGGCACCACCTTCCAGCCCGGCAACACGTTCACCGACCTGCCCGTCGGCACCTATACCGTGGTGGTGTCCAACGGGTGCGAGGTGAGCGAACAAGCGGACGTCCCCGCCAGCGAACCTCCAACGATAGACGCGGTGGATGCCGTGCAGCCCACCTGCGTACCCGGATCGACGGGCACGATCATCATCGATGCCACGGGAGACGGTGCCCTTACCTACAGCGTGGATGGCGGCGCCACCTTCCAGAACGACGACACCTTCACCGGACTGGTGCCGGGCAGCTACGACATCGTGGTCGCTGATGGCAATGGATGTGAAGTGGCCGGCCCGATCACCGTCATCAATGCGGCCCCGCCCATCGACCTGGACCTGGGCTTCGTGATCACACCGCCTTCGTGCGACGCCGATGATGGTGCGCTCACGATCACGAGCACGCCGGAAGCGGTATCGTTCAGCATTGATGGAGGCACCACCTTCCAGGCCTCGCCGGTCTTCAACGGTCTGGGTGCCGGCACCTACACGATCGTGGCGGCCAACGCCCTGGGCTGCACTGCCGACACCACCGCCCAACTGATCGCGCCGAACGCGCCAGTGATCGAGTCCGTGAGCATCGTGGACCCGCCCTGCGGCAGCACCGACGGCCAGATCACCATCCAATCACAGCCTGGCGGCCTGCAGTACAGCATCGATGGTGGGACCACCTACCAAGCCGACAACACGTTCAGCGGTCTGGCGGCAGGGACCTACACGATCGTGGTGCTCGCCCCCCACGGGTGCACGGCTGGGTCGACCGCCCAGCTGACCGAAACGCCCGCCCCATCGATCACCGGCATCACTCCCACTTGGCCCAGTTGCAACGGTCTGTCGGACGGTTCGATCGTCGTTGCGGCCGATCCCGCGACAGGGGTGCAGTACAGCGTGGACGGCGGCACCTCGTTCCAAGCTTCTCCCACGTTCAACGGCCTTCCCGCCGGGACCTATGCGGTGGTGGTACAGGACGGCACCGGTTGCACTGCGACGCAGACTGTGATCATCGGCGATCATCCGTTGCTGACGGTGGTACCGGTGGTGGTGCAGCCCAGCTGCAACGCACCCTGTGGTGGGGCCGCCACCGCTGCAGCCAACGGGGGATACGGCACCTACAGCTACATATGGACGAACGGCGCATCGCAACAATCGGTGTTGGGCCTTTGCGCCGGTCCGTACGGGGTGGTGGTGACCGATGCCAACGGCTGCCAGGCCGCAACGGCCCTCGAACTGTTCGCCCCGGAGCCGCCGGTGATCGACTCCCTCACGATCGTGAACGAGAGCTGTCCGGGCGCCTGCGATGGTGGTGTGGTGGTCCATGCCACCGGCGCCACCACCTATGCATTGGGATCGCAGCCGCCGCAGGCCATACCGGGCTTCAACGGGCTGTGCCCCGGCACCTACAGCTTCACGGTGGAGGGCAACCCCGACTGCTTCGCTTCAGCCACGGCCACCGTCGCACCGGGAAGCCCGGTGTTGGCGGCCTTCACCGCCGACCCTTGGTCCACCAGTACGACCCATCCCCGGATCACCTTCTCCAGCACATCGGTGAACGCGGTGACGCAAACCTGGGACTTCGGCGGCCATGGCACGTCGTCGGAGCCGGTGGTGAGCTTCGAGTTCCCCGACAACGCCGCGGAGCACATCGTATGTCTTGAGGTGGCCAACGCCGCCGGATGCACCGACGAGGTCTGCCATGTGATCGTGATCACGCCCGACGGCACGATCCATGTCCCCAACACGTTCACGCCCGACGACGACGGGATCAACGACACCTTCTTCGTCGTGGCCGATCCGGCGATCAAGTTCATCGACATGGACATCTTCGACCGTTGGGGCGAGCGCATCTTCACCAGCACCTCGCTCGACACCCACTGGGACGGCCGGTACAATGGCGTGGATTGTCAGGACGGGGTGTATGTGTGGCGCATACGCGCCCAGGACCCGGTCACCGCCGAGATCCGATCGATCGTGGGCCACGTGAACCTGCTTCGATAGCCCGCGCGGTCCGCCCGGGCACTACGGCGTTCGTTCCGCCGTTGCTATCCTTGCGCGGCCGCAACGGTATGAAGCTCTCGGTCATCATCGTCAACTACAACGTGCGCGCCTATCTGGAGCAATGTCTCCGGACGGTGTTCACGGCCTTGGATGGGATCGCGGGCGAGGTGTTCGTGGTGGACAACCAGAGCACCGATGGCAGCCTGGAGATGGTGCGCGACAAGTTCCCGCAGGTGCACCTGATCGCCAACCGGGAGAACGTGGGCTTCTCGCGGGCCAACAACCAGGCCATCCGCCTGGCCAAGGGCGAATACGTGCTGCTGCTGAACCCCGACACGATCGTGGGCGAGGACGTGTTCCACAAGGTGCTCGCCTTCCTCGACGCACACCCGCGGGCCGGAGGGCTCGGTGTGAAAATGATCGATGGCACCGGCCGCTTCCTGCCCGAATCCAAACGGGGCCTGCCCACCCCGCAGGTGGCCTTCTTCAAGATCATCGGGCTCACCCGCCTGTTCCCGAAAAGTCGGCTCTTCGGTCGCTACCACCTGGGGCACCTGCCCGAGAACGAGACCGCCCGGATCGAGATCCTCTCCGGCGCCTGCATGTTCCTGCGGAAGACCGTCCTGGAGAAGGTGGGCCTGCTCGACGAAAGCTTCTTCATGTACGGGGAGGACATCGACCTGAGCTACCGGATCACCCTGGGCGGCTACGAGAACTGGTACCTTCCCGAGGCGCGCATCGTGCACTACAAGGGCGAGAGCACCAAGAAGAGCAGCGTGAACTACGTGTTCGTGTTCTACAACGCGATGGCCATCTTCGCCAAGAAGCACTTCACCAACCGCAGCTCGGGGATCTTCACCCTGCTGATCAACGGCAGCATCTACCTGAGCGCGGCCGGGGCCATCGCCATACGGTTCCTGAACCGTGCGCTGTTGCCCGTGCTCGACCTGATGGCCATCCTACTGCTGTTCACGCTGTGGCAGGTCATGCCCGACCGCTGGCCCGTGATGCAGGAGCTCGGTACCGATCTGGTGGTAGGTGCCGTGGGGATCGGCCTGCTGGCCTTGCTGGGCGCATACGACCGCCCACTGCGGTTCCTGCCCCCGGTGATCGCGGTGGGCATCACGGCATCGGTGGTGGGCCTGGCCCAGTGGTACATCACCGGTCACCTGAACGCCCTCGTGAACGTGCTGCTCCTCGCGGGCAGCATACTTGGTGCGTTGCTGCTGGTCCGGTTCGTGCTGCACACCCTGCGTGTTCGCGGCTATGGCATGCGGAAGAAGGAACGCGAACGCATCCTGGCGATCGGTTCGCAGACCGAGGCCAAGGAGGCCTTGTCGCTGCTGTGGCAGACGCACTTCGGCCTGGGCTGGACCGGCACCGCCGTGGTGGGCACGCCCGACGCCAACGCCGAAGCCATCGCGCGCACCGTGCGCCGCCAGCGGGTGGGCGAGGTGGTGCTCTGTGCCAGGGACCTTAGCTGGAAACGGATCATCGAACTGCTCGAAACGCTCAAGGGATCGCGTGCGGAGTTCAAGATCGCGCAACCGGGCAACGAATTCATCATCGGGCCCAGCAGCATCGAGAGCGTGCAGGACCTGTACATCCTGGAAGAACACTCCCTTGGCAGTCCCGCGGCGAAGCGCACCAAGCGGATCCTGGACGTGACGGTGGCGACCCTGTTGCTGCTGGGCATGCCGCTGTGCGCCTGGCTGATCGACGACCCGCGGCAGGCCGCACGCAATGCCTGGCAGGTGTTGCGCGGCAAGCGCAGCTGGGTGGGATACCGCATGCCGTTGCCCTCCAGCCCACGACTGCCGCAGCTCCGGCCGGGCGTGCTCGACCCCGTGCCCACGGAGGCCGCCGACGATGTGGTGATGGCCCGCGCCAACATCATGTACGCGAAGGACTATCGCATGGCCACCGACCTCGGCCTGGTGGCGCGCGGCTTCAGGATGCTGGGCCGACGTTGACCGTCATCGGCGTTCGGGGCGCCGGGTTACCTTTGGCCGGGCCCCCACCCGGGCCCGGTGAGAACCATGTCGCAGATCGATATCCTGTTGCCCAAGATGGGCGAGAGCGTGGCAGAGGCCACGATCATCAAATGGCTGAAGAACGAAGGCGATGCCGTCGAGGCCGATGAGCCGATCGTGGAGATCGCCACCGACAAGGTGGACAGCGAAGTGCCCGCCCCCGAGGCCGGCATCCTGACCAAGCGCCTGGTGAACGAGGGCGATGTGGTGAAGGTGGGCCAGGCCATCGCGCAGATCGGCAAGGAAGGGAACGCATCGGCGCCCGCTCCGGCCCCGACGGCAGCTGCCGCTCCCGCCTCCCCGACCGGCCCGGCCAACGGCCAGGTGGCCGCGGCGAAGGCTCCTGCGGCCACGGCCCGGACGGTGGAGCGCGTGGGGCCCAGCGGCAAGTTCTACTCGCCCTTGGTGCGCAACATCGCAAAAAGCAAGGGAGTGAGCCTGGCCGAGCTCGAGACCATCGCAGGCACCGGCCAGGGCGGACGGGTTACCAAGAAGGACCTGCTGAACTACCTGCCGAACCGCGGCACCGCCGCACCCGCGGCCGCTCCGGCGGCGACCGCAACAACAGCCCCTGCGCCGAAGGCCGCATCCCCCGCCCCTGCCGAGGCACCCAAGGCCCCGGCCGTGGTCCCCGCCCCGGGCGACGAGATCATCGAGATGGACCGCATGCGCAAGCTGATCGCCGACCACATGGTGATGAGCAAGCACACCAGCCCGCACGTGACCAGCTTCGTGGAGGCCGATGTGACCAACCTGGTGCTGTGGCGCGAACGGGTCAAGAAGGAGTTCGAGAAGCGCGAGGGCGAGAAGATCACCTTCACCCCCATCTTCATCATGGCCATCGTACAGGCCATCAAGGAGATGCCCATGATCAACGTGCAGGTCGATGGGTACAACATCATCAAGAAGAAGGACATCAACATCGGCATGGCCGCGGCGCTGCCCACGGGCAACCTGATCGTGCCGGTGATCAAGAACGCCGACATGCTCAACCTGGTGGGCCTCACCAAGAAGGTGAACGACCTGGCCAACCGCGCCCGTGCCGGCAAGCTCCAGCCCGACGAGATCCAGGGTGGAACCTATACCGTGACCAACGTGGGCACCTTCGGCAACGTGCTGGGCACGCCCGTGATCAACCAGCCCCAGGTGGCCATCATGGCCACGGGGGCCATCCGCAAGAAGCCCGCGGTGATCGAAACTCCCCAAGGCGACATGATCGGCGTGCGGCACATGATGTTCCTCTCCCACTCCTACGACCATCGGGTGGTGGACGGCGCACTCGGCGGGCGTTTCGTGCGCCGGGTGGCCGATATCCTGGAGGCCTGGTCGCCCGATCACCCATTCTGATCGCCGCTGTTCGCCAGCCGCCGGAAACTTCTACTTTTAGCCACCCCTGCCACCGCAAAGGACGATCATTCATCTATCGGACATGAAACACGGCTACGCCTCCCTTGGTATCGCCGCCCTGCTCCTGCTCACGCAAGGTGCTTGGGCGCAAGGGGACAACAACTCGTTCAACTGGAAGTTCGAGGAGGGCAACAAGTTGATGGAGGAGAAGTTGTTCAATCAAGCCGCCGACATCTGGAAGGGCCTCCTCGATACCGATCGTGAGAACGGCAACCTGAGCTACAAGCTGGGATACTGCTACCTGCATTCGTACAACCAGAAGGCCAAGGCGCTCACCCACCTGGAGAAGGCGGCCCTGCTGCGCTCCGCGCGTGGCGGTCACGGGGCCTTCAACACCACCGGTTACGACCCCTTCGACCCACGCGAACGGAACGCTCCGGTGGAGGTGGACTACTACCTAGCCAAGGCCTATCACTTGGACAATCAGTTCGACAAGGCCGACACCTACTACCAGAAGTTCATGGACGAGGCGGGCACCAAACACACGCTGTACCCCCTCGCCGCCCGCGGCAAGGAGCAGACCGCCAATGCCCGCACCTTGCGCAGTAGGCCACTCGACTACCAGGTGTCCAACGTGGGCCCGTTGATCAACAACGACCACCCCGACTTCAGCCCGGTGCTCTCGGTGGACGGCAACGCGCTCTTCTACACCTCGCGCCGCATCCGCCCCGACAGCAGCAACAAGAACATGCTCGATCCGATCGCGGGCCTGCCGTACGAGAACATCTACGTGAGCTACAAGGACCGCAACGGCGAGTGGCAGGCCCCGGAACTCCTGAACATCAACCCTTCCGGCCCAGGCCATTTGGCCACGGTGAACGTGTCGGCCGACGGTCAGACCCTGATCATCTACCGCGACGATGGCGGCGACGGCAACCTGTACGAGAGCAAGCTGGTGGGTGAGATCTGGAGCGATCCCGTGCTGATGGGCAGCGACATCAACACCAAGTCGTGGGAGACCCACGGGGCCTTGAGCGCCGATGGGAACACCTTCTACTTCGTGAGCGACCGCCCTGGAGGCTATGGCGGTCGTGACATCTACCGCGTGGTGCGCCTGCCCGATGGCAGCTGGAGCAAGGCCCAGAACCTGGGCAACATGATCAACACCAAGTACGACGAGGACGGGGTGTTCATCCACCCGAACGGTCGCACCTTGTACTTCGGCTCGGTGGGGCACAACAGCATGGGCGGCTTCGACATCTTCATGACCGAGTTGCAGGACGATGGCACCTGGACCACCCCGCAGAACCTGGGCTACCCCCTGAACACGGTGGACGATGACGTGTTCTTCATCACCACCGCCGACGGCCGCCGCGGCTACTTCAGCTCGAACCAGGCCGGTGGCTACGGGGAGAAGGACATCTACTTCGTGGACCTGCCCTCCGAAATGGAGTCCGAGGGGCTCACCGTGCTCAAGGGTTTCGTGATCCCGGCTCCGGGTGATGCCCTGCCGCCCACCACCATCCTGTACGTGACCGACAAGAGCACGGGCGAAGTGAAGAGTTACAAGCCCCGTCAGCGCGACGGCGTGTACGTGGCCATCCTGCCCCCCTGCCGCGAGTACAACCTGGACTATCGGGTGAACGACAAGACCGTGCATACCGAGGACATCTTCGTGGAGTGCGAGACCGCCTACCAGGAGATCAACAAGGAGATCTACCTCAGCCCCGTATCGCTCGGTGGCCCGGCCAGCATCGTGGACCTGCCCAAGGGATCGCCTCCCGGCAGCAAGGAGAAGGGCGAACCCGTGCCCGCGCCCGATACCCAGCCTGAACCCGGCACCCAGCCTGATGGCACACCTGTTCCGGCCAAGCCCGGCACCGATGGCGTGGTGGCCGATGTGCCCAAGCCGAAGACCGACAAAGAGGTGAAGGAGGCCGGTGGCCAACAGCACGTGACGCCCGACGCCACCTACGCCGATGAATACACCAAGTTCTATGCGTACAACGTAAAGGACATCGACCAGAACGAAGCACGCTGGAAGCAGTTCATCGATGTGGTGGTGGGCCTGATCGACAAGAACGGCGAGGCCAAGGTGGTGATCGAGGCCAGCGCTTCGAAGGTGCCCACCAAGACCTTCGGCACCAACGAGAACCTGAGCCGTCAGCGCATGGAGGATGCCCGTCGCCGCTTGGTGGAGGCCGTGCAGGCCCGCGGCAAGGACCCCAATGCCCTGAAGCTGGAAGCGGTGAACAGCTTGGTGCAGGGTCCCCGTTACCAAGGCGACTACCAGAACACCGAGAAGTACGGCAAGTTCCAGTACGCCAAGCTGAAGGTGCGCTGATCCGCGCGATCGTTGAGAACTTGACGAGGCCCGGCCACCGCCGGGCCTCGTGTTTCACCACCTTCGTGGCATGCGACTGCAGTTGGAAAGACCCCTCGCCTTCTTCGATTTGGAAACCACCGGGACCCGCATCGGAAAGGACCGTATCGTTCAGATCGGCATCGTCCGCCTGATGCCCGATGGCACCCGCCAACGCTACCAGACCCTCGTGAACCCGGGCATCCCCATCCCGCCCGAGGCCACCGCCGTGCACGGGATCACCGACCTCGATGTGGCCCTTGCCCCCACCCTCGACGCTGTGGCCCGCGAGATCATGGACGAATTGGCGGGCTGCGACCTGAGCGGCTTCAACGTGCTTCGCTTCGACCTGCCCTTCCTCACCGAGGAATTGCACCGCGTGGGATATGCGTGGAACACGTCCAACCTGCGCGTGATCGATGTGCAGCGCATCTTCCACAAGATGGAACCGCGCGACCTGAGCGCCGCCCTGCGGTTCTACTGCGGCAAGGAGCACGCCGGGGCGCACGATGCGCTCGCCGACGTGGAGGCCACGGCCGATGTGCTGCTTGCACAACTGGAACACTACCCCGACAAGCTCCAAGGCGACATCGGCTTTCTTGGGGAATTGAGCGGCGACCGCCAGCGCAGCCCCGACCCGGCCGGCAAACTGCGCTTCGACGAGAACGGGGCCGTCTGCCTCTCCTTCGGCAAGTACGCGGGTTGGCCCCTGGAGAACATCGGCCGCAACGACCCGGGCTACCTGCAATGGCTCATGACCAAGGCCGAGCTCCCCATCAGCACCCTGGCCGTGATGCGCAGCGCATTGGCCGAGATCCAGGGGTGATCGCAACGAACGGCCTCGACCGACCGGGCCTACCTTCGGCTCCATGAAGATCGTCTGCATCGGCCGCAACTACGGGGCCCACGCCCGGGAGCTCGGCAACACCGTGCCCGATGAACCCGTGGTCTTCCTCAAGCCCGAGAGCGCCCTGGTGCCGCTGGGCGGACCATTGATCCTGCCGGCCTTCAGCCAGGACGTGCACCACGAGGTGGAGCTGGTCTACACCATCGCCCGCCGCAATGGGCGCGCCGTGGCCGACCGCGTGACCCTGGGCCTCGACCTCACCGCCCGCGATCTGCAGCAGGCCCTGAAGGAAAAAGGCCTGCCGTGGGAAAAGGCCAAGGCGTTCGATGGATCGGCCTACGTGGCCGAGGCCCGGCTGGCGCTGGAGTCGTTCCCGGCCGATCACCCCATCGACTTCATGCTGAAGCGCAACGGGCATGTGGTGCAGAGCGGCCACAGCAGCGAGATGATCTTCGGCGTGCACACCTTGATCGCCCACGTGGAGCGCTACATGCTGCTGCAACCCGGCGACCTGCTCTTCACCGGCACGCCCGCAGGGGTCGGTCCCCTGGCACCGGGCGATCGGCTGGAAGGGTATCTGGCCGGCGAGTTGGTATTCGACCTCCACGTGCAAGGCCCTGACCGGGCATAGGATACCTTTGTGGCCCATGACCAAGATCGTCCAAGTCGGCAACATCGCCTGCGGCAGCGACCAGCTGTTCCTCATCTCCGGTCCGTGCGTGATCGAGACCGAGGACGTGATGCTGCGCACCGCCGAAAAGCTGAAGGAAGTGAGCGAGCGCACCGGCGTGCCCGTGATCTTCAAGAGCAGCTTCACCAAGGACAACCGCAGCAGCGTGGACTTCTACCAGGGGCCCGGGCTGGACGAAGGCCTGAAGGTGCTGCAACGCATCAAGCAGGATCTCGGCTTTCCGATCCTCACCGACATCCACTACCCCAGCCAGGCCAGGCCCGCCGCCGAAGTGGTGGATGTGATCCAGATCCCCGCCTACCTGGTGATGCAGACCACCTTGGTGACCGAAGCCGCCAAGACCGGCGCGGTGCTCAACCTGAAGCACGCGCAATTCCTGGCGCCCGACAACATGATCAAGCCCGCCGAGAAGGCGAAGAGCGTGGGCAACGACAAGATCATCCTCACCGAGCGCGGCTACACCTTCGGCTACAACGACCTGGTGGTGGACCCGCGGGCCTTCTTCCACATGCGGAAGACCGGGTACCCGGTGGTGTTCGACATCACGCACAGCATCCGCAAATACGGCATCCCCAGCGCCGACCCGCGCGGCGGCAACCGCGAGGTGATGCCCACCATCGCCCGCGCCGGTGTGGCCGCCGGGGTGGACGGTGTGTTCATCGAGACCCACCCCGATCCCAGCAAGGCCCTGTGCGACGCCGCCAGCCAGCTGTGCGTGTACGATCTGGAGGAATTCCTCAAACCCCTGCTGGACATCCATGCGGTGGAAGTGAAGCATCGCCTCACCCCGGCCACCGCCTGATCGACGCACCGATCCCGCAACAAATACTCCGGTACCGGCGACCCGCCTCGTCGCCGATCGCAGCCCCAAAGCAAGAGCAGCACCACCATGGAACTATACCTCGACAGCGCCGACATCAAGGAGATCGATGAGGCCTTCAAACTCGGCTTCCTCACCGGGCTCACCACCACCCCCACTTTCATGCACCGCGGTGGTGTGAAGGACATCGACAAGATGATCCTGGACCTCGCCAAGAAGGTGCCCATCCTGCAGGTGGAAGCCCTGGGCGAGACCGCCGAGGAAGTGGTGAAGGAGGCCAAGCGCCAACTGAAGATGGGGCTGAAGAAGGAGACCACCGTCTTCAAGATCCCCGTGAGCCTGGAGGGCCTGCGCGCCTGCCGCATGCTGCGCAACGAGGGCATCAAGGTGAACGTGCACCTGGTGTACACCCTGCAACAGGCCTACATGGCCATGCAGGCCGGCGCCAACTATGTGTGCCCGCTGGTGGGCCGTCTGCAGGACCAGGGCCATGATGCCCTCGCCCTCGTGGAGCAGTGCGTGCGCGCCGTGAACTACTATGGCTACGACACCAAGATCATGTTCAGCAGCGTGCGCACGGTGGAGCACGTGCGCAACGCGGTGGACATCGGGGTGCACACCATCACCGTGCCCTGGAAGCTGATGAAGCAGCTCACCGACAACCACTTCACGGCGATCGGCACGCAGCAGTTCTACAAGGACACCTACCTGATCACCAAGAAGGTGAAGGACATCATCGGCCGCGGCAACCCCGTGGTGAAGGACAGCAAGACCGTGAGCGAGGCCCTGGTGGAGATGACCAAACACGGCTTCGGTGCCGTGATGGTGGTGGACGCCAAAGGCCGGAACGTGGGCGTGTTCACCGATGGCGGCCTGCGTCGTGGGCTGGAGAAGGAAGGAAACAAGTTCCTGGCGAAGAAGCTCAGCACGCTGAAGTTCAACACGCCGTTCACCATCGGCCCCGAGGCCCTGCTGGACGAGGCCTACAAAGCCTTCAAGGACCACCAGGTGGACACCCTCAGCGTGAGCGACAACGGCAAGCAGCTGGGCATGCTCGACATCCAGGACCTGATGAAGGCCATCTCGGTCTGAGATGCGGCCCGGCGCGCATCCATACGACCGCGACCCCTTCGTGGAACTGGGCACGGAAGTGCTCCTTTCCGATGCGGAGATGACGCAGCGGGTGCGCCGCATCCGCGCGGTGCTGTTCGACTGGGACGGCGTGTTCAACGACGGCTGGAAGGACCTCGATGGCGGCAGTCCGTTCAGCGAGGTGGGCAGCATGGGCGTGAACATGCTCCGCTTCGGGCTGTGGCTGCAGCACAACGAACAGCTGCCCATCGCAGCGGTGATCACCGGCCAGCACAATGCCCACGCCGAACGCTTCGTGCAACGCGAACGCCTGCACGGCCTGTACATGGGCTTCATCGACAAGCGCGTGGCCTTCGATGACCTGCTGCAGCGCCACAGCTTGCGCCCCGAGGAGGTGGCCTTCTTCTTCGACGATGCCATTGACCTGCCCGTGGCCGACCGCTGCGGGCTGCGCATCCTCATGCGTGGCCAGGCCTCCGCGTTCTTTGTGAAACATGCCGTGCAACGCGGCTGTGTGGATGTGGTGACCGCATTGAGCGGCGGACAGAACGGCCTGCGCGAGGCCACCGATGCGCTGCTCACCCTTATGGGCCGCTACGGCGAGGTGATCGACCAGCGGGCGGACTTCTCCCCCACCTACCAGCGCTACCTGGGCCAGCGCAACGCCGTGGTGCCGCAGGTGGTGAAGGCCGAGCGCTAAGGTGCCGGCTGCACGTCGCCCAGCGCCCCGGCCAGCATCCTTCTGAACTCCGCGCGCGGCACCTCGATCGCCCCGAGCGAGCGCGTGTGGTCGTTGATGTACTGCGTGTCGAAGAGCGTGAAGCCGTGGGTGCGCAGGTGCCCGGCCATGTGGTAGAAAGCGGCCTTGCTGGCGTTCGGCTTCCGGCTGAACATGCTCTCACCGAAGAAGGCGCGCCCCAGCTTCACCCCGTACAGCCCACCGATCAACCCACCTTGCTGCCACACCTCCACGCTGGTGGCGTGGCCCCGTTGGTGCAAGGCTGTGTACACGTCGATCATCTCCTCGTTGATCCAGCGTTCGGGTCGATCGGCACAGGCGCGCATCACCTCTACGAAAGAGGTGTCCATGGTGCAGGTATAGCCGTTGCTGCGGATGTATCGACGCAGGCGGGCGTTGGGGTGGAGCTCCTCGAGGGGGAAGATGGCCCGGGGATCGGGGTCGTGCACGTAGAGCCCGTCGTCGTGATCCATGGGGAACAGGCCACGGGCATACAGGTCCAGCAGCAGTTGTGGGGTGAGGACCGGCCTCTCTTCGGCCATCATCGTGCCTTCACCACGCGGGTGGACAGCGAACGCCCGGCCCCTTCCAGCCGCAGCACGTAGAAGCCATCGGCAAGGGCGCCCAAGGCCGCATCATGCAGGGTGTGTCTGCAAGCCTCCGTCGCCTGTCCGGACCACACCGTCCGACCGGCGGCATCGTGCAGGGAAATGCGCACGAGCCCCTCCCCTTCCGGCACCGTGATCGTCAACCGGTCGGAGAAAGGAACAGGATGCACCGCCAGGGAAGCTTGTCCACCGATCTCGTTCACCGCCGTGGTCATGGTGAGCCATTCGTGGGCCTGCATGAAGTCGGGGATGCCAAAGCCGAAGTCGGCGTCGGGCGTATTGAAGTGCGAAGCGCTGCGGCGCACGGCATCCATGATATCGTGCGCGGATCGCTCCGGATGCAACTGCCACAGGCAGGCCACCAGACCTGCGATGATCGGCGACGAGAACGAGGTGCCGTTGATCGGTGCGATGCTGTCGCCGGCCGCACGCAGACCGATCGCGCCCCAGCCCACGGCGCACACATCGGGTTTCACGCGCCCATCGGCACTGGGGCCGTGCCCGCTGAACGGTGCCGACTCTGCGTTGATGTTCACGGCGCCCACGGCCAGGATGTCGATCGCATCGGCCGGAACACTGATGTGGTACCAGTCGCTGGAGCCCGCGTTGCCGGCGCTGTTCACGGGGATCATGCCCTTGCGTGCGGCCATGCCCGCGGCGATGCTCATGCGCGTGGTGAGCCCATCGAGGTCGGCATACTGGTGGTCCTGCAGGCTGTCGTCGAACACGGTGTAGCCCAGCGAGGTGTTGAGGATGTCGCAACCGATGCTGTCGGCCACTTCGGCGGCGGCCACCCAGTTGTCCTCTTCCACGAGGTACTCGGAGCCCACGTCCTCGGTACGCAGCAGCACGTAATCGGCCAGCGGCGCGGTACCGATCAGCTGTCCTTCGAGCACACCGGCCATGCAGGACAATACCGAGCGCCCATGCCAGTGGTCGGCATACACATCGCCGTCGTGCGTCACCATGTCGCGGGTCAACACAATGCCGCCCCGGTCACGCAAGGCCTCGAAGGCGGGAAGGACATCGGTGCCATCGAAGCCCGAGTCGAGCACACCGATCAGCATGCCCTGGCCCTTCGCGTCCATTTCGTGCAACAGGTGCCCGTTCAACTGGGCGATCTGGCCGAACGAGGGGCCGTAATCCCCCTCACCGCCACGCATCGTGATCGCTTCGCCCGGCGCCCCGAACTTGCTCTCGTCGGGCATCCCCCCCACGAGCATGCGCGTGGGCTCGATCCCGGTCACGAAGGGAAGTCCGGCAATGGCATCGAGCGCCGCTTGATCGGTGCAACGGATGGTGATCGCGTTGAACCACTTGCTACGGTTCACCAGTTGCACATCGCCTTGGGCGAGCACAGCGGCGATGTAAGCCGGGTCCACGGGCAGGTCGGTCTCGTCCAGCGCGATGCCCTGCGCGGCGCGGCGGGCCAGGGCGCGCTCGGAAAGGAAAGCCTCCGGCTCAGCGAGCGAGTAGGGCGTGTTCGCCTTGTCGGTGAACGATACCAGGAAGACCGAAGGACCGATCTGGGCAAGCAGGCCGACGGGGACCAGCAGCAGGAACAGCTGGAGGATCAGGCCTCGCTGGTTCATTGTCCGTGGTCGATCACCACCATCCTCGATCTGAAGCCGCGCACCACCGGTACAGGCGGCTCGTTCGGGGGATAGGTGAAGTTGGTCGTTGTCTCCTCCTGCCTGCGCTCCACCAGGCCCACGCCCCTGGCATAGCGCTCCACCAGGTCGCGGCGCACCACCAGGTTCGCCGGCACTGTGTTGCGCACCACCAGCGTGCTCTCGAACGACAGGCCGTTCGCCGACCAAGGCTGCCCGGCCTGCTCGATCATCACCTCCTGTGCAGCATCCGTGTTGTACACGTTGCAGTCCCAGCGCATGCCATTGCGCGCCGGGAAGGCCAGTTTCAGCCTGCGCTTGTTCTCCTCGGTCAGTTCCGCGGCCCGTTCGTCGCGGGTGGCCGTCCACACATCGCGGATCACCCATTCGCCATTGGTGTTCTTCACGTAGCGTTCGATCCTTCGCGCCGACCTGCCTGCGGGGTCGGTATAGGCTTCGGCCACTTCCACGCGCAGCTGATAGGTGATGCTGTCGTGCACCTGTACCACATCGTCGCGCCACATGGAATCCACCTGGTACTCCACCCATTTTCCCACCTCGGTCGGAAAATGGTCGTACCCCATGTCCACGGGCGTCGCCTCTTCGCTCTTCGCGCAGGCGACGAGCAACAGGGCGGAACAAGCGATCGGAGCTATGGTCTTCATGCCGGTCGGTCATAACGGTCGATGAACCCGCCACCGAGCACATCGTCACCATCGTAGAAGACGGCGCTTTGCCCCGGTGCGATGCCTGCCACTGGTGCATGGAACTGCACTTTCACCCGGTCCTGGTCCATCAGGATGGTGCTCGGGGTGCCCTTGTCCTTGTAGCGGATCTTGGTCACGGCCTCCACGGCCCCTTCCAACGTGGCCACTTTCTGGAAGTTCGGCCGGCGCACCCACATGTCCTGCTTGTTCAGGTCGGCCTTGCGCCCCAGCACCACGGTATTGGTCTCGGGCTGTATGTCGGTGACATACAACGGCTCGCCCGTGGCGATGCCCAACCCCTTGCGCTGACCGATGGTGAAGAAGGGGTAGCCATCGTGCTCGCCCAGCACCTGACCGTCGGTGCTGACCAACCTGCCGTGCGCCAGGGCCGCGGTGGCCTCGGGCTCCCTCCGCTTGAGGAAGCCGCGGTAATCGTTATCGGGGATGAAGCAGATCTCGTAGCTCTCGCTCTTGGCGGCCAGTTCGGGAAAACCGCTCTCCACCGCCATCCGCCGGATCTCGCTCTTGTGGAAATGTCCGATGGGGAAACGCGTGCGGGCGAGGTTCTGCTGCTCCAGGCCCCACAGCACGTAGCTCTGGTCCTTGCCGTGGTCCACGCCCTTGCTCACCACCCAGCGGCCGCTCTCCTCCAGCTGGCGCACCTGGGCGTAGTGGCCCGTGGCGATCAGCTCGCAGTCCATCATGTCGGCACGCTTCAGCAGGGCCTCCCACTTGATGAAGGTGTTGCACAGCACGCAGGGGTTGGGCGTGCGGCCCGCGAGGTATTCGCTGGTGAAGTTGCCTATGATGGCCTCGCCGAACTCCTCGCGGATGTCGATGATCATGTGGTGGAAGCCCCGGCTCACGGCCATGTTCCGCGCATCGTTGATGCTGTCCAGGTCGCAGCAGCCGGTGATGCGCTTGCCACCGCTCGCATCGGCGTAGTCCCAGGTCTTCATGGTGACACCGATCACCTCGTACCCCTGCTCATGCAGCATGAGCGCGGCCACGGAGCTGTCCACCCCGCCGCTCATGGCCACCAATATCCTTCCGTGCTTGCTCACTGTCGTTTCGGGTCTCGATGTGTCGTGTCGGTACCGGGCAGCGCTGCCTTACTGCCGCCCCACCGGTCCTCCATCCTTGTACATGGTCACCTTCACCACCCTGCCGCGTTCGTCGTACTCCTTCACTTCCCCCTCGAGCTTGTCGGCCTTGTAAGTGCCTTCGCGCTTCTTCGTCTGCCCCACGAGCACGCGCTCCATGTCGGCGGGCGTACCCATGACGGGGTCGGCGGGCACGGGTCGGATCTCCCACTTCCCGTTGTCGTGGTACTCCACGAAACCGCCCTCGCGCATCCCGTTCTTGTAGGTCACCTGGCTCTTCACGCGTTCATCGTCGAAGTACTCGGTGAAGGTGCCGTTCTGCTTCTTCTCCTTGACCACCTGCCCCCGGGAGTACAGCACCTGCAGCTGCAAGGAACCGTCCTCGTTGTAGTAGGACCAAGCCCCGTCGCGATCGCCGTTCACCATGCGCCCCGCGATCTCCTTCCTACCGTTGGGGAAGTGGAATTCCATGGGACCATCGGGCTGCCCATGCACGTAGGTGGTCAACATGCGCAGGTTGCCGTTGGCGAACCAGCCCTTCGTTTCGCCGTGGAGCACACCGTTCTCGTAGTGTTCCTCCTCGGCCTTGGCGCCACCGGGGTAATAGGCGATCTGCTCGCCATGCAGCTTGCCCTTGCGGTAGTTCTCCACCTTCCGCAGCTCCCCGGCCCCATCGTAGTAGGTCCAGGTGCTGTCCTTCTGCTGGTCCACATACTTGCCCGTGGCCATCAGGGTGCCATTGGGGTGGAAATGCCGGGCGCGACTCACATGGCCATCGCCCGCGTGCACCTGCACGGTGGCGAGTCGGCCGTCCTCATCGAAATGGCGGAACTCGCCCACCGGCTTGTCGTCCTTGAAGGTGCCTACGTACCGGGGCTTGCCGTTGGGCCAGTGCTTCACCCAAGCCCCCTGCTTGCGGCCTTGGGCGTCGGTCCGGTTATCGGCGGCAGGCCCCGGCTGGGCGATCGACGACAAGGCCAGGGGCAGGCAAAGGACGGCGGCAAGGATGCGGCTGCACATGACGTGCAAAAGTACTCCGGGTACCGGCCCGGGCCGATGGGTTACCTTCGCGATCGTATCCACCACCCATGAAATTCTTCATCGATACGGCCAGCCTGGCCCAGATCAAGGAAGCCCAAGACCTGGGCGTGCTCGACGGCGTCACCACCAACCCTTCACTGATGGCCAAGGAAGGCATCAGCGGGGTGGATGCCGTGATGAAACACTACGTGGACATCTGCGCCATCGTGGACGGCGACGTGAGCGCCGAGGTGATCGCCACCGACTTCGATGGCATGGTGCGCGAAGGCGAGGACCTGGCCTCCCTCGACCCGAAGATCGTGGTGAAGTTGCCCATGACGCGCGATGGCGTGAAGGCCATCAAGTACTTCAGCTCGAAGGGCATCAAGACCAACTGCACCCTGGTGTTCAGCCCGGGACAGGCCCTGTTGGCCGCCAAGGCGGGCGCCACCTATGTGTCGCCCTTCGTGGGTAGGCTCGACGATGTGAGCACCGATGGCATCGCCCTGATCGACCAGATCCGGACGATCTACGACAACTACGGCTTCGGCACCGAGATCCTGGCCGCCAGCATCCGCCACCCGATGCACATCATCCAATGTGCCGAGGTGGGCGCCGATGTGGCCACCTGCCCGCTGAGCGCCATCACCGCCCTGTTCGAGCACCCGCTCACCACCATCGGGCTGGAGAAGTTCCTGGCCGACCACAAGAAGGCCGCAAAAAGCACCAAGGTCTGAGCACCGATGTTGCTGAAGATCCATCCCAAGGACCCCGAGCCGAGGAAGATCCGTTCGGTGGTGGAGAAGCTGCTGGCGGGCGGCGTGGTGATCTGCCCCACCGATACCGTATACGCCTACGTGTGCAGCAGCCATAGCGCACGGGCCATCGAGGAGGTGACCCGCCTGAAAGGTGCCAAGCCCCAGAAGACGGACCTCTCGTTGATCTGCGAGGACCTGAGCCAGTTGAGCCTGTACGCCAAGGCGATCGACACGGCCGCGTTCCGGATCATCCGCAGGACCCTGCCCGGGCCGTACACCTTCGTGCTGCCCGCCAGCCACGAGATCCCCAAGCTGTTCAAGAACAACAAGCGCACGGTGGGGATCCGGATCCCCGACAACCCCATCGCCCTGGCCTTGGTGAAGGAACTGGGGCATGCGTTGGTGGCAGCCAGTGTGCACGACCCCGACAAGGTTGTGGACTATACCACCGACCCCGAGCGGATCGAGGAGCACATCGGCCACCAGGTCGACATCGTGATCGATGGCGGGATCGGTGGACTGGAAGGCTCCACCGTGATCGACCTGACCCAGAGCCCCCCGGTCGTGCTGCGCGAAGGGAAAGGCTCAGTGGAGGGGCTGCTCTAACACGGCACGCAACCGCCTCCATGCCTGAGGTAGGTGTGCGATCAGGTCGCTCACCGTCATGCCATCGGGCCCCAAGGTGTCGGCCGCCAGGTCACCGGCCAGACCGTGCAGGTACACACCGATCAGGGCCGCATCGGCTGGTGCATACCCCTGTGCGAGCAAGCCGGTCAGCACACCGGTCAGGGCATCGCCCGAGCCGCCCTTTGCCATGCCGTTGTTCCCGGTGGAATTGAAGCAGGCATGACCGTCCGGCAGGCACACCGCCGTGTGCGCTCCCTTCAACACCACAATGGTCCCCGACGAACGTGCCATCCCGCGTGCTTCACGCAAACGTTCATATCCTGAGGTGCAAGCACTTCCGAGCATTCGATCGAACTCCTTTGGATGCGGGGTCAGGATCGTACCGGCCGGTACACGCGCCATGGCCTCAGGGCTCCGCGCAAGCATGTTCAGCGCATCTGCATCGAGCACCATCGGCAGGGGCCCTCGAAGGTCCAAGACCCGGCGTACCAGCTCGTCGGTGGCGGCATGGGTGCCCAGTCCTGGGCCCATGCCCACGGCCTGCACTCCGTCCGGCCCAACAATGTCGGCCATGTCCTTCCGCCCCACCGCGATGGCCTCCGGCACAGCCATTTGAACGGTCCCCACGAGCTCGTCGGGCACGACCAAGGTCACCAAGCCACAACCACTGCGCAGCGCGGCCCGGGCTGCGATCACAGCCGCACCTGCGTACCGTGCGCTCCCGGCCACCAGGCTGGCATGGCCGAAGGTGCCCTTGTGCCCGGCCCGGGGGCGCGTCTTCAGGAGCCGGGCCACATCGGTCGCCTCGATCCAACTCGAACCAACGGGATCCGCATCGCTGAGATCCAGATCGATAGGGACCAGCTCCCACGCCTTCACGAAACGCGCGTTCTCGGGCAGGAGCAAAGCGGGTTTGGGAGCGCCCAAGGTCAACACCAGATCGGCCGGCACGATGGCATCGGGATCGTTGCCGCTGTTGTCCTCGGCCCAAAGGCCCGAGGGCATGTCCACCGAAATGATGGGCCTGCCCGAAGCGGCCATCCAGGCAATTGCATGCCTGGCCGCACCATGGGCCACGCGCTCTGCGCCGGTGCCGAGCAGGCAGTCCACGACCACATCCTCCTCCACCGGGCCCGAGGCCTGATCGCCGACCGGGATCCCGACCTGTTCCAAAAGGCTCCTGTTCCGTTGATGATCGGGGCTGGGCGTTCCCCTATGGCCGACCACCACCACCCGCACCTTGCGGCCTTCGGCGTACAACAGTCGGGCAATGGCCAGTCCGTCGCCCCCATTGTTGCCAATCCCCGCCACGATCAGGAACGAGGCTTGGGGAGAAGTATGGGCCAGGATGCGTGGGGTACAGGCCCGGGCAGCCCGTTCCATGAGCTCCCAAGAGGGAATACCCTGACGTTGGATCGTCCGGGCATCGGCAGCCCGCATGGCCGCGCTACCAAGAATGGGGAACATGTCCGACCAAGGTAGAAAAGAGAAAGGCCCCCCTTGCGGGAGGCCTTTCAATCCTTTCGGACTTCTGCTTACTGGAAGTAGAAGTTGATGCCGATGGTAGCACCGCTCACGCCGGTATCCAGGCTGAAGTCGTTCTCCTTGATACCGCCTTCGGTGGTGGTGGTGTCCACGCTGTCGCCATCCCAAGTTTCCGTGGTGGTTTCGCTGTGGCCTTTGCTGCGGAGGGCCAGACCCCAGGTGTATTCACCGCTGAGGGACACTTTGGGAGCCACGAACCATTCCACACCGGCGAAGGCGTTCAGGCGCACGCCCATGGTGGAACCGTGCTTCACTTCGGTGTTGCGGGAACCACCGGTCAGGTCGTTGCCGTACTCGTAGGTGGTCTTGCTGCTGCCGAAGCCGATACCCACTTCAGCACCGTACACGCCCACGATACGGGTGCTACCCACGCGCTTCTCGAGGCCGAAGCCGAGGTCGATGCCCATGAAGTTGTCCTTGGTCACATCCTCCACCATGTCCTCAGGATCAGCACCGTCGGACATGTCCGGCACCAGTTCGGTGCGCTTCGTGCTGCCGAAGCCCAGACGCACTTTCGCACGGTAGGCGGTGTTGGCGTCGATCAGTTTCTTACCACCGATCACCACGGTGTTGTCGTTCACACCAGCAGCACCGGCGGTGCTGAAGATGTTGTTCAGGGCAGCGCCACCGTTGCCGCTGGTACCGTTGAGCAGGTTGCCTGCGTAGTTCAGCAGGGGCTGAGCGTCGAAGATCAGGCCCCAATCGCCGTCCTGCGACAGCCAGTTCTCACCGCGGTTGCTGGTGATCTCGCCCGTTTGAGCGGATGCAGCCGTAGCGGCTACGAGCGCTGCGGCGAAAAGTACAGTCTTCTTCATGACGAACGTTTTTGGTTTGCGTGCTTTGTCTGGTTTAGAGAAGGCTCTGGCGGCCAAATGTACTTGCTATAGGCCGGGCAAATGTATTGAACACTTCAAGATGATCCCAACAACTGTTTGTTAAGATCGCTGGAACGCCCTCTTGGTTGTTCATCCACACTTGGCGCGTACTCGTCGCAAGAACGGGCGCAAAAATAGAAAAGTCCGAGAAAATGCAAATCCTATCCGGAGCGCTCCTCGAGCATGGGGACGAACCGGAACGACCCGTGCTCGGTGGTGATGAAGCCTTCGGGTCCGCGTTCGATCACCTGCATGGTCTGCACTCCATCGCCCACGGGGATCACGGCGATGCCCCCGGGCTTGAGCTGATCCAGCAGCGGTTGCGGCACGAAGGGCGCCCCGCAGGTGACCAGCACCCGATCGAAGGGTGCCTCCTTCGCCAGCCCTTGGTAGCCATCCCCGTAGTACAACGATGCGCGCACCCGCATCCGGGCCAGGCGCTCCTTTGTCCTTATATATAAAGGTCGTTGCCGCTCGATCGAGAACACCTTGAGCCCCATGGCCACCAGCACGGCCGTCTGGTATCCGCAGCCCGTACCGATCTCCAGCACGCGCATGCCCGGTGCCGACCGGAGCAGTTGGGACTGCATGCCCACGGTGTAGGGTTGGGAGATCGTCTGGCCGCACCCGATGGGGAAGGCCACGTCGCTGTAAGCCAGTTCCAGGAAGGCAGTGTCGTCGATGAACTGATGGCGCGGCACCTTGCCGATCGCTTCGAGCACACGGGGATCGGTCACCCCCTTGCGCCTCAATTCCTCCACCAACTGTTTCCGAAGGCCCTTGTGCCTGTATCCATCCTCGATCATCGGCAGCCAAATGTAGAGGCCCGGCGCACGTGAAGGCTTGCCCTACTTTTGCGGCCCTTCAACAAACCATGGTCAACAGCAACGGGCAGCGCAAGCGCATCGGTGTACTGGGCGCGGGGCACTTGGGCCGGATCCATGTGCAACAGCTGAAGGAGCTGCCCGAATGGGACCTCGTGGGCGTGTACGACCCACACCCGGAAAAATGCGAGGCCCTGATCAATGAGTTCGGGGTGGCCATCCTGCCGAGCGTGGAGGCGCTGATCTCCGGCGTGGACGCCGTGGACGTGGTGACCCCCACCCTCACCCACCATCGCCTGGCCGCGCAGGCCCTCGACGCCGGTCGCCATGTGTTCATCGAAAAGCCCATCACCAACACATTGGACGAAGCCCGCGACCTGGTGGAGCGCGCAGCGGCCAAGGGCCTGATCGTGCAGGTGGGCCATGTGGAGCGCTTCAACCCGGCCTTCGCCGTGGCCGAACCCTTCCTGCACGACCCGATGTTCATCGAGGCGCACCGCCTGGCGCAGTTCAACCCACGCGGCACCGACGTGAGCGTGGTGCTCGACCTGATGATCCACGACATCGATATCGTGCTGCACGTGGTGAAAAGCGAAGTGGTGCAGGTGAACGCCAGCGGCGTGGCCGTGGTGAGCGATACGCCCGACATCGCCAACGCCAGGATCGCCTTCGCCAACGGCTGCGTGGCCAACCTCACGGCCAGCCGGATCAGCCTGAAGAACATGCGCAAGAGCCGCTTTTTCCAGCGCGATGCCTACATCTCGGTGGACATGCTGGACAAGACCACCGAGATCGTACGCATGCGCCATGTGGAAGGCGAACCCGACCCGTTCGCGGTGACCATCGACCTGGGCGAGGGAAAGGGCCTGCGCGAGATCGGCTTCGAGAAGCCCGAGGTGCCCAAGCTCAATGCCATCCGCGAGGAACTGCGCGCGTTCGGCGCATCGGTGCGCGCCAACGCCCCGGCGGTGGTGACGGCGGCCCAGGGTGCGGCGGCATTGGAACTGGCGCATCGTGTGTTGGAAGGAATGGCGGTGCAAAAAGCGTGATGCATCATACTGATCGGGCCCTTTTCCGCGTTGGGCTTGCCATAGGCATGATCCGTCGATACGCCTGCCCGGCCCTGTTGCTCCTCTTCGCCGCCTGCACCAAAGGCGACAAGGTGCCCGCCTACGTGCTGGTGCAGGGGGTGACGCTGCAGACCGATGCAGCCACCCAGGGCAGCGCACGCAGCAATGTGACCGATGCCTGGATCTACGCCGACGACGAGCTGATCGGCGTATGGGAGCTGCCCGCCCTGGTGCCTGTGCTGAAGGAGGGAGCGGTGAAGATCGAGGTGGCCCCCGCGGTGAAGCGCAACGGGATGTTCGACGACCGCGTGCGCTATCCCTTCTACACCAGTTGGTCCTCCACGGTGGACCTGGTGAAGACCCAGACCCGTTCGGTGGCCCCCATGGTGCAGTACAACAGCAGCGCCGACTTCTGGATCGAGGCGTTCGAGGATGCGGGCCATCTCTTCCACATGGCCGACACCACCGATGAACTGATCCACTTCACCGCCGGCGAACACCCCGAGCTCGACATCGAGGGCAACGGCTGCCGCGGTTTCGTGCTCGACGGATCGAACACCCATATCCGTTTCTACACCGACGAGGACTTCCCCACCACCGGCGGCCCCATGTTCCTGGAGGTGGACTACGCCAGCGACATAACGCTCACACTGGGCGTGATGTACGCGCTCGACGGGCTGGCCCATATGCAACCGTACGTGTACATCGCCCCGAGCAAGCGGGCCGACGGCACCATGCCGTGGAAGAAGATCTACATCGACCTCTCCCCCGTCTTCAACTCGGGCGTGACCCAGCGCGACATCTACTTCGAGGCCAGCCTGCCCTCCGGCCAAGCGACCGGGACGGTCTACCTCGACAACATCAAGCTCGTGTACTGACCCATGGACCGGCGCCTCCAGGTAGCGAAGTACGTGGCCTCCGACCTGCTCGGATCGGCCGCCGCCTGGGCGCTGTTCTATCTGTACCGCAAGGAGTACCTCGAACCGCTGAAGTACGGGTACGACATCCCCGTTGAGCTCGACGCCAACTTCTACAAGGGTCTCGTGCTGGTGCCCTTGTTCTGGTTCGGGCTGTACACGGCGATCGGCGGCTACCGCGACATCTTCCGGCGCTACCGCATCAAGGAACTGGGGCAGACACTGATGATCAGCCTGTTCGGCGTGGTGGTGATCTTCTTCGTGCTGCTGCTGGACGATGAGGTGGCCGGATACCAGTACTACTACCGGTCGTTCTTCGCCCTGTTCCTGCTGCACTTCACCTTCACGTTCGTTCCGCGCTTCCTGCTCACCAGCAGCACCGTGAGCAAGGTGCACCGCCGGAAGATCGGCTTCAACACCGTGCTCGTGGGCGGCAACGAACGGGCCCTGGCCATCTACGATGAGATCCAGAGCATGCCCAAGTCACCGGGCAACCGCTTCATCGGTTTCGTCAACGTGAACGGCGGGGACCAGCTGCTCACCTCCGTGGGCCTTCCGCGCCTGGGCAAGTGGAACGAACTGCGCACCGTGATCGGCCAGCACAGGGTTGAGGAGGTGATCGTGGCCGTGGATTCCGGCGAGCACGAGCACATCAGCCGGATCATGAACGAGCTGGAAGGCACGGGGGTGCGCGTGAAGATCATCCCCGACATGTACGACATCCTCAGCGGCTCGGTGAAGATGACCAGCATCTTCGGTGCGCCGCTGATCGAGGTGAACCCGCAGATCATGCCCGCCTGGCAGTTCAGTGTGAAGCGGGCCGTGGACATCTGCGTGAGCGTCGTGGCACTGGTGCTGCTGGCCCCGGTCTACCTGATCCTGGCCCTGGGCGTGAAACTCTCCTCTCCGGGTCCGGTCTTCTTCCGGCAGGAACGCATCGGCAAGCACGGTCGGCCGTTCCAGATCGTGAAGTTCCGCAGCATGTACGCCGATGCCGAACGCAACGGCCCGCAACTGAGCAGCACCACGGATACGCGCATCACCCCGTTCGGCCGGTGGATGCGCCGCACACGCATGGACGAGCTGCCCCAGTTCTGGAACGTGTTGAAGGGTGAGATGAGCCTGGTGGGCCCACGCCCCGAACGGCAGCACTTCATCGATGCCATCATGCAGGTGGCCCCGCACTACCGCCACCTGCACAAGGTGCGCCCGGGCATCACCAGCTGGGGCCAGGTGAAGTTCGGCTATGCCGAGAACGTGGAACAGATGGTGCGGCGGCTCAAGTACGACATCCTCTACATCGAGAACATGAGCCTGGCCGTGGACCTGAAGATCCTGGCCTACACCGTGCTGATCGTCCTGAAGGGCGACGGCAAGTGATCGTGGCGCGCAGCGGCAGTACCTTGCCGCGCCAAAAAATCACGATCCCTCCATGAACATTTCCGTGATCGGTGCCGGCCAGATGGGCAACGGCATCGCCCATGTCTTCGCCCAGTGCGGGCACACCGTTACGTTGATCGACATCGCCCAGGCGGCCTTGGACAAAGGCATGGCCACCATCAGCAAGAACCTGGACCGTCAAGTGGCCAAGGGCACGATCACCGAGGAACAGAAAGCCGCCACGCTGAAGAACATCACCACCTGCACCGACCTGGCCGCCGGGGTGAAGAACGCCGAGCTGGTGGTGGAGGCCGCCACCGAGAACGTGGACCTGAAGCTGAAGATCTTCCGCGACCTGGACGCCAGCGCCCCGGCCGGATGCATCCTGGCCACCAACACCAGCAGCATCAGCATCACGCGCATCGCCGCGGCCACCAAGCGGCCGCAACAGGTGATCGGCATGCACTTCATGAACCCCGTGCCGGTGATGAAGCTGGTGGAGGTGATCCGCGGCTACAGCACCAGCGACGAGGTGACCCGGACCGTGGTGGACCTGAGCACCGCCATCGGCAAGGTGCCGGTGACCGTGAACGACTACCCCGGCTTCATCGCCAACCGCATCCTGATGCCGATGATCAACGAGAGCATCGAGGCGCTGTTCCAAGGCGTGGGCGGCGTGGCCGAGATCGACGCGATCATGAAGCTGGGCATGGCGCATCCCATGGGACCGCTGCAACTGGCCGACTTCATCGGACTGGACACCTGCCTGGCGATCCTGCGCGTGCTGCACGAAGGCTTCGGCAACCCCAAGTACGCCCCCTGCCCCCTGCTGGTGCAGATGGTGACGGCAGGCAAGCTCGGGGTGAAGAGCGGTGAAGGCTTCTACATCCACACGCCCGGCAGCAAGGAGCTGGTGGTGTCCCCCGCTTTCCGCTGATCCGACAGCGACGGTCCATGCCGGTCACGATCAGGCAGGCCGTGGTATCGGACCTCCCGGCCATCCGCCAGGTGGCCGAGGGAACGTGGCCTGTTGCCTACGCCGGGATGATCAGCGCAGCGCAGATCGCCTACATGCTGGACATGATGTACAGCATGGACGCGCTGCACGAGCAGTTGGCCAAGGGCCACATCTTCCATCTGGCCGAGGACGGCGGACGGCCCGTTGGTTTCGCGGGCTTCGAGCACCACTACACCGATGGTCGCACCCGGCTGCACAAGCTGTACGTGCTGCCCGCGCTGAAGGGCACGGGCCTTGGCCGACGCTTGGTCGAGCGTGTGGTGCAGGCCACCCTACGCAGCGGCGACCGTGCGATCGAGCTGAACGTGAACAAGCGCAACCCGGCCGTACGGTTCTACCACCATTTGGGCTTCACGATCGAGCGCGACGAGGTGCTCGACATCGGCCAAGGCTTCGTGATGGACGATCACGTGATGCTCCTCCAGCTGACCGGCCCTACAACAGGATGATCAGCAGCAGGATGATGATGATCAAGCCCGCCGTGGAGATGTAGACCACTGTCCCGCCGGCACGCTGGTTCAGCGCCTCGGCCTCGGCTTTCAGGGAGCGCACCTCGGCCCGCACCGCCTTTTTATCGGCACGATCCATGGTGCCGCGGTCCATCGCGGTGATGGCCTCCAGACGATCGCGGATCGCCAACGCGCGGGTCTGGTCCTGCGGCGAAAGCCTGGCCAGGTTCTCGGCGTTGATGGTCACGTTCTTCACCGGTCCTGCCGCCAGTGCGGGGGTGGTGATCGCCATGGACAGGGCGATGAACAGGGCTGGGGGGATGGTGCGCTGGATCATGGTGGACGGGTTTTGCGCTTGCAGGCCACAACACCATGCCGGTCACCCGCATCATCACCACCGCCTCATTTCCAATGGGATCCGCAACGTGCCGCCGAAGCCGATCGGGGAAAGGCCGGACAGCTCCTGGGGAGGCCTCTCCACGAAAAGGGGCCATCACGGCGTTGTGGCCGAGGCCGAAAGCCCGTAGCGCTTGTACAGGCGGGCACGACGACGCTCCAGGCGTGCCTGGGCCTTGGCCGTGCGGGGGCCGCGTTCCTCCACGACCAGTTCACCGCGTTCGATGCGCTGGACGATGTGCTCCACGAAGCGGTCCTCGCCCTCCACATCGTACCTGCTCTTGAGGTCGTGTCCGAACAGGCGGGCGAGGCTCTGCAACACGAAGGCCTGGAACGAACCGCGCAATTGCTTGACCAACTCGAACGAGGTATTGCCGGTCTCCCGGTCGATCAGCTTCAACAGCACCCGCCCCTGGCCCAGGGTGAGGTTCTTCACTTCGGCCTCGTACTCGGCGCGCAGTTCGGCCTCGGCCAGCTTCATGTACAGGTCGCGATCGGCCTCGTTGCCGATCTGTTGCAGGTCGTGCTCGTACTCGCGCAGCAACTGGCCGGTGATGCGTGCATAGGGGTACACCTTCAGCACGTTGTACATCAAACGGGAGTACCGCACGGCCTGGCGGCGGCTCTTGCGCGTCCATGTCGCCTCGACCACAGCCGAGGGAAGCACGGCCTGTAGCACGGTGTCACCGTCGGTGTACACGCCGGTGTACACGACCCCGTCCAACTCCTGCGCGTGTACCGTCGAAGTGAGGAAGATCGCGAGTGCCAGCGGTATGCACGGACGGAACATGGAACTGCGGGACTGCAAGGTAAAGACGCAAACCCCGCGCCGTTGTCCCTTCCAACGCAGTTATCCGCGCTTTAGTTTCCAAGGGCTCGGTCCCTGTTGCTGAACGGGGCGCACCCGGGCGCGTTCCATGCGTCGGTCGAACAGGTCAGCGGCCACCACGGCGGCGACAGCGCTGGCATCGGGGTCTTTTCCTTCCAGCTTTTCGGGGGTGAAGTGATCGCGCACGAAATGCGTATCGTACTTCCCGCTCCGGAAGGCCTCGTGCCCCATGACGAAGCGGCAGAACCCGAGCGTGGTCTCCACACCGCTGATCGCGTAGTCGTCGATGGCGCGCTCCATGCGGGCGATGGCCTCGTCGCGCGTGGCCCCGTGCACGATCAATTTGGCGATCATGGGGTCGTAGTGGATCGGGATCTCCATCCCCTCGGCGAAGCCATCGTCCACACGCACACCCTCTCCCAGGGGCGGACGGTAGGCCACCAGCCTTCCGATATCGGGCAGGAAGTTGTTCGAGGGATCCTCGGCATACACGCGCACCTCGATCGCGTGGCCGTTGATCCGCAGGTCGTCCTGGGTGAAGGGCAGCCGCTCTCCTTCGGCCACACGCACCTGGAGCTTCACCAGGTCCAGACCGGTGATCATCTCGGTGACGGGATGCTCCACCTGCAGGCGGGTGTTCATCTCCATGAAGTAGAAATCACCGTTCTCGTCGAGCAGGAACTCCACGGTGCCGGCGCCCACGTAGTCCACGCTGCGGGCCACGTTCACCGCGGCCTCGCCCATGCGCTGGCGCAGCTCGGGGGTGAGCACGGCGCTGGGGGCCTCTTCCACCACCTTCTGGTGGCGGCGCTGCACGCTGCATTCGCGCTCGAACAGGTGCACGATGTTGCCGTGCTGGTCGGCCATGACCTGCACCTCGATGTGGCGCGGGCCGGTGACGTATTTCTCGATGAACACGCTGCCATCGCCGAAGGCGTTCTGCGCCTCGCTGATGGCGCGCTCCAGCCCCTCCTGCAGCTCGCTCTCCCGCTCCACCACGCGCATGCCCTTGCCGCCACCGCCAGCCGCCGCCTTGATCAGAATGGGGAACTTGATCGTGCGGGCCACCTTCATGGCCTCGTCCACGCTGCTCACCGCGCCTTCGGTGCCGGGCACCAGGGGCACGTTGAATTTGCGCACGGCCTCCTTGGCGGCGAGCTTGTCGCCCATCACCTTCATGGCCTCGGGCGAGGGACCGATGAAGATCACGCCGGCCTTCTCCAAGGCCCGGGCGAAGTCGCCGTTCTCGCTCAGGAAGCCGTAGCCGGGATGGACGGCATCCACGCCCAGGTCCGTGCACACCTGAACGAGCTTGTCCACCACGAGGTAGCTCTCCTTGCTGGGCGGGGGACCGATGCACACGGCCTCGTCGGCGAAGCGAACGAAGGGCGCATCGCGGTCGGCCTCGGAGTACACGGCCACGGTGCGGATGCCCATTTCGCGGGCGGAGCGCATGACGCGCAGGGCGATCTCGCCGCGGTTGGCGACGAGCAGCTTGTGGATCTTCCTGGTCATCGGGGCACGAAGATGCGAAGGCTTGGCCTGAAGTTTGGATCGGACACGGCATGCGCCTCTCCCATCTCCTCGTTGTACTGCTCCTGTCCCTGCCTTCGGCCGCGCAGATCGGTCGGCAGGAGGTGCACACCGACACCGGCAAGGTGGTGCTGCATTTCTTCGACTCCGGCGAGGTGAGCACGCTGGAATGGACCGACCGCGACGACCGCTGGGGCCGGTCCAAGGCGTTCAAACGCGACGGCACGGTGATCTTCGATGTGCCCACCCGGCGCATCGCGGGCCATGCCTACGCGCGCTACACCTACCACCCCAACGGCGCGGTGCACAAGGTGGAGTTCAGTTCGGGGGCCGACGCCGGCATCCAGTGGTACCGAAGCACCACCACCTTCGACCCTGAGGGGAACCGAACGGGTTTCAGCGAGACCGGGCACGACGACCATGGCCCCATGCCCCGGCCCGGCATCACGATCGAGCGACAGCCGCCGGGCACCCCGCAACAGGAAACCTTGGCACGCGTACCCATGGTGAGCAACGAGGTGTTCGTGGTGAACCCCACGAACTCGGCGGTGCGGGTGGTGGCCACGCCGAAGTACCATTCCTCCACCCTGCCGGGCGGCACCTTCACCATGGCGCCCGACGACACCCTGCGGATCGGCAGCTACGGCATGGGCGTGACCTTGCCGCCGTGGCAGGACCATGTGCAACTGGATATCCATGAGGTGGTACGCGGCAACCGCCGCAACGCCGTGGCACGCATCCGGACGGTGGAACAGCAGGTGGCCCCCGGGCACCGGCGGCTGTACGTGGTGATCACCGGCTGGACCAAGGAGCCCAAGCAGCGTCGGCGTTAGCCCATGGATCGTGGCTACTCCGGGTCATCGGCGCACGGTGCGAAAGCTTGGCCTGAAGTTTGGATCGGACACGGCATGCGCCTCCCGATACTCCTCTTCGTTCCGCTCCTGTCCCTGCCTTCGGCCGCACAGATCGGCCGGAAAGAGGTCCACACCGACACCGGCCGGGTGGTGCTGCATTACTTCAGCACCGGCGAGGTGAGCACCAAGGAATGGACCGACCGCGACGAACGCACGGGCCGTGCCTGGGCCTACAAGCGCGACGGCACGGTGATCTTCCACGAGCACACCCGCAACTTCGCCGGGCATGCCGATGTGCACTTCACCTACCACCCCAACGGCGCGGTGCACAAGGTGGAGTTCAGCTCGGCGCCCGACGGCGGCATCCAGTGGTACCGAAGCACCACCACCTTCGACCGCGATGGCGACCGGACGGACTTCAAGGCGTTCGGGCGCGACAACTACGGCATCATTCCCCGCCCCGAGGTGAGGACCACGGGGTCGCCCCCCGACCCGCCGCAGCAGGAGGCGATGCCCTGCCTGCGCCTGTTCAACAATGAGGTCTTCGTGGTGAACCCCACCAACGCGGCGGTGCGGGTGGTGGCCACGCCGAAGCATGCCTCACCCGCCATGCCGGGCGGCACCTTCACCCTGGCCCCCGACGACACCCTGCGGATCGGCAGCTACACCATGGGCGAGACCTTCCCACCGTGGCAGGACCATCTGCAACTCGACATCCACGAGGTGGTGCGCGGCAACCGCCGCAACGCGGTGGCACGCACGATCACCGAAGCGGAGCAGGTGGGCGCCGAACACCGGCGGCTGTACGTGGTGATCACCGGCTGGACGAAGCTGCCCAAGGAGGGCCGGAAGTCGCGGTAGCCTAAGGCAGCACCACCATGGGCGCCTTGCCCGCGTACACCAGATCGTTGATGAAGAACCGGCGGAAGAGCTGATCGGAGAGCTCGCGCCCGCCTTTGCGCAGCACCAGCAGGGCGTGCGGATCGGAGGCCACATGGTCCTTCAATTCGGCCAGGCCCAGTTCGCCCGGCAGCACCTGCACATCGGTGGGCACGGTGAAGGCGCGATCGGCCTCGACCCGCCGCAGGCCTTCCAATGCCACGGCTTGGGCCCGGTCGTCGTCGGAGGTCACCGAGAAGAAGCTGACATGCCCCACGTTGCCGCCAAGGTCGACCAGCAGCCGGTGCAGCGGTGCAGTATCGAAAGGCTCGCCCGGGGCCACGCCCACGTAGAGGTGCAGCGGTGCGGTAAGCCGCTCGCCGCGCGGCACGGCCATCACGGGCACGGGGCTGCGCTCGATCAATTTCACCACCGTGCTGCCGATCAGGATGCGGCGCAACACACCGGTGCCCTTGATACCCGCCACGAAGAAGCCGGGACCCGACATGGCGGCCAGGGCATCGTCCAGCAGGCCGCCCACCACCACGCGCACCTCGGCCTTCATGCCCAGGGCGGCGATGCGTGCGCCCAGGCGATCGCGGGTGGCCTGCACGGCATCGGCCTTCATGCGGGCCTTCATCTCGTTGTCGAGCATGCCCGAGGTCATCGCTTCGGCCTCGCTGAGCACCAGCAACTCGCCGCCCGTCCAGCGCGACAGGTTGTGGGCCATGTACAGCACATCGTCCGCGTAGGGCGACGAGTCGGCCAGGGCCACGACACGTAGTTGCGACATGCGGTCAAATGTACCGGGAAGCGGGCGTGTTCGGAGTGACGACCATCACCCGCCGCACCGCCGGGAACGGGGGCCTTTCCCGCCCCCGAGCCGGGCCCGGGCCAGCAGATATCTTCGTGATCCATGACCCACCTGCCGCCGCTCATCTCGGACCTGTGCCTGATCCTGGGCGTGGCGGCCGTGGTCACCCTGCTGTTCAAGAAACTGCGGCAGCCCCTGGTGCTGGGCTATGTGGTGGCGGGCCTGCTCGTGGGGCCGCACACCCCCCTGCTGCCCTCGGTGGTGGATGCGGCCAACATCCAGACCTGGAGCGAGATCGGGGTGATCTTCCTGCTCTTCGCGCTGGGCCTCGAGTTCAGCTTCCGCAAGCTGGCCAAGGTGGGCGGCACCGCCAGCATCACCGCCGTGGTGGAGGCCCTGGGCATGCTGGTGATCGGCTACTTCACCGGCCGCGTCATGGGCTGGAACACCATGGACAGCCTCTTCCTGGGCGGCATCCTCTCGGTATCGAGCACCACCATCATCATCCGGGCCTTCGAGGAACTGGGGCTCAAGACCCAGGGCTTCGCCGTGCTGGTGTTCGGCGTGCTGGTGGTTGAGGACCTGGTGGCCATCCTGCTCATGGTGTTGTTGAGCACCGTGGCCGTGAGCCAGCAGTTCAGCGGCACCGAACTGCTCTTCGCCCTGGGCAAACTCGGCTTCTTCCTGGTGATCTGGTTCGTGGGGGGCATCCTGCTGATCCCCACCTTCCTGAACAAGGTGCGCAAGCTGATGAACGACGAGATGCTGCTGGTGGTGGCCATCGCCCTGTGCCTGGGCATGGTGTACCTGGCGGCGCAGGCGGGCTTCAGCTCGGCGCTGGGCGCCTTCATCATGGGCTCGTTGCTGGCCGAAACGGTGATGGCCGAGAAGATCGAGCACCTGATCCAGCCCGTGAAGGACCTCTTCGCCGCGGTGTTCTTCGTGTCGGTGGGCATGCTGATCGACCCCACCGCGCTGATCGAGCACTGGGTGCCGGTGGTGGCCATCACCCTGATCACCATCCTGGGCAAATTGATCACCACCGGTGCCGGTGCGCTGCTGGCCGGGCAATCGCTCAAGCGCTCCATCCAGGCCGGCATGAGCCTGGCGCAGATCGGCGAGTTCTCGTTCATCATCGCCACCATGGGCCTCACCCTGGGGGTCACCAGCAGCTTCCTCTACCCCATCGCCGTGGCGGTGTCGGCGGTCACCACCTTCACCACGCCCTACCTGATCAAAGCCTCGCCCAACTTCGCCACCTGGGTGGCGGGCCGCATGCCGCCGCGCCTGCTCCAGGCCTTGGAGCGCTACGGCCAGCAGACCGAGCGGGCCACGGTGACCAGCGGTTGGCGGGTGCTGCTGCGCGCCTACCTGATGAACCTGGTGATCTGGGGCGCCGCCTCCATCGCGGTGATCCTGCTGGGCAGCCGCGTGCTCGAGCGCTGGTTCGGCGAGGGCATCGGCTGGCTCGATGGCGAGGTGCTGGCCGGCTTCGCCACCCTGGTGCTCATTCTCCCCTTCATCTGGGCCATGTCGTTCCGGCGCATCAAGGCCAGCGCCTACCGCCACCTGTGGCTGAACAAGCGCGCCCTGCGCGGCCCGCTGGTGGCCTTGGAAGTGGTGCGCATCGCCGCCGCCGTGCTCGTGCTCACCGCCCTGGTGGCCCGCTTCTTCCAGACCGGCGCCGCGCTGCTCATGGCCGTGGTCTTCATCGGCATCTCGGCCTTCATCTTCCGCCAGCGGCTGCAGCTCTTCTACCAGCGGCTGGAGCAGCACTTCCTGCTGAACCTCACCCAGCGCGAATCGGTGCGCGAGCGGCCCGACCTTACGCCGTGGGACCTGCACCTGGCCGAACTGGAACTGGCGCCGGGCTCGGTGGCCATGGGCCGCAGCCTCCAGGAGCTGGCCCTGCGCGAGCGCTACGGCGTGAACATCGCCCTGATCGAACGCGGCGACCGCAGCATCGCCGTGCCCGGTCGCGACGAGCGCCTGCTGCCCGGCGACAACCTGGTGCTGATCGGCACCGACGATCAGCTGGCCCGCGTGAACGCCGAGCTGGCCGCCACCCTGCCCGAGACCGGCACCGTGAACCTGGACAAGGAGGACATGCGCCTGCGCAAGTACCGCGTGCCCCCGCGCTCGCCCCTGATCGGGCGCACCATCCGCGAAAGCCGCATCCGCGAGGAGGGCGGCGCCCTGGTGACCGGCGTGGAGCGCGGCGACATGCGGATCGCCAACCCCGAGAGCACCATGGTGCTGCAGCAGGGCGACCTGCTCTGGCTGGTGGGCTCCGGCGACCGCCTCGCAGCGTTCATGGCCGATGGCAAGGGCTTGATCGAATAAGCCCCCATCGCCATGAAGCTCCTCCTGCCCCTTCCCTTCCTGCTGCTGGCGGCCTGCACCGCGCCGGGCCACACCGACAACGAAGCGCACGACACGGCCGATGCCGTGCGCGCCGAGCCCGATCCCCAGCACCCCGCCCTGCGCAAGCAGGCCGTGGACACCCTGCTGGCCCACGGCCGCGGCCACGTGTCCCACTACGGACGCCTGGCGGATGGGGACGCCGTGGTGCCCTTGGGAAGCGACGACCTGCCCGTGGGCATGACCACGACCTACCAGGTGCTGCGCGATGGCGCCGACCATGTGGTGCTGGTGAGCGAAAGCCCCGTGAGCGAAAGCGGCGACTGGTCCATTGCCGTGGCCCACTACTTCGATGCCCAGGGACGCACCTACGCCTTCGAGCGGCGCGCCGCCTTCTTCAACAGCCTGTGCACCGATGGCCTGGCCCACGAACGGAGCACCCGCTATTACGACCACGACGGTCGCGAACTGGGCAGCCGCCACGACCTGCACGATGCCGCCGGCCACCCGCTGAAGCGCGAGGACTGCGAATTCCCCTACGACTTCCCCTACACCATGTACCCGAGCCTGGCCGAACTGGCCGCCACCACCGGGCTGCCCATCCCGTAGGGCTCAGGGGATCACCTCCCAGGCCTCCACCCCGCCCGGCACCACGTGGAAGAGCGGGTGCGCCTCCAGCTTCGCCAGCTGGCGCGTGGTGCGGTGGCGCGCCGGGTCGCGCACCTTCAGCTTCGCCAGCAGGTGGTCGGTCTCGTAGGCCAGCTGTCCGGCCGTTACCGGCAGCGGCGCATGCGTGGCAGCGGGATCGAACTTGGTGGGGTCGAAACGGTAGCCGCGCGCCGTGGCCTCGGCATGCACCACGTGCAGGTAGGCGTGGATCGCCGCCAGCGGATCGTGCGCCTGCTTGAAGCGCACCAACTGCGGGTGCATGGTGTAGCCCTTGGTGCGGCCCTCCAGCACATGTCTGGCCAGCAGGCTCTCCCGCCACAGGGCCACCAAGCCCTTGGCATCCAGGTGGCGCGGGTGTATGGACCAAAGGCGCATGGGCCGAAAGATCACACCACCGAGGCATGGCGGCCGGTGGAAGCCGCACCCAAGGGGCCATCGAGTGGCCGACCCCACCACAGAGAGGGAGAGGCCCCGTGCGCCTTTTCCCTGTGTGCTGTGCCTCGGCGGCAAAAAACCTACCCCCAGAACGCCTCCAAGTGCCCCAGCAGCAGCGGCAGGTGCACCGCCCCCACCGGGTGCCCCGTGCGCGGCAGCACCAAGGTGCCCGCGTGGGGGATCCGCCGCGCGGCGGCCAGCGTATCCTCGGGAACGGCGGTGCGGTCCTGATCGCCCACGCACAGCAGCACCGGGCAGGCGATCGTGGCCAGGGTGGCCGCATCCAGCAAGGGCCGCTCGTGCAGGCCGGTGATCAACTGCGCGGTGGCGTGCACCAGCGCCTCCCAGCGATCGGCGCCGTGCGCGGCGGCCAGCTGCGCCACGAAGGCGGGCACCTTCGCCCGCATGGTGGCGGGCTGCAGCATGCGCAACTCCCGCTCCAGCCCTGCACGGTCCCAATTCAATTTGGTGCCCAGGGTGGCCACCGAACGCACCCGCCCGGGGCGACGCGCCGCATACAACAGCGCCGCATAGCCGCCCATGCTGTAGCCGAACAGGTGCGCCTGCTCCCAGCCGGCCGCATCCAGCGCGGCATCGATATCATCCAGAAAATGCGCGAACGACAGGCCCTCGGGTGGCAGCGGGCATGCGCCGTGGCCGCTGAGGTCCATGGCCTGGGTGGGGCGCTGGCCCAGGGCGGCAGCGAGGGGTGCAAGCTGGGTGCGCGAGCCGAGGGCACCGTGGAGAAGAAGAACAGGCATGCGGAACGAACCGGGCTACGAAGATGCGGCGGGGGCGGCAACCAGCCGTGATATTCCGTTATATTGGAGCTACGAACGCACCTCCTGCCGCAACGCCTGCACCAGCTTGGCGGCTTTTACGCAACACCCCGGCACACCCCATGCCGGGGACGAAGATCGGCCGGCGACCCAGCGTTGGCGGTAATGTAACCAACGAAGCATATGGGACTGAATAAATACAGATCACTACACCTATGGATGATCGTCCCAATGCTGTTCATGCAGTTCGGGATCTTCAAGAACTATTGGGGCGATCTTTCTGACAACGCATGGTCCGTGCACATTCATTATTGGACCGGGACAATTTGGTATCTCTATTTGATCATTCAACCCTACTGGGCCACGCACGGTCAATTGGCCAGACACCGCACCAATGGGATCATAGGCATGTTCCTGGCGGGCGGTGTTTGCCTGACGGCCTTGAGCATGTTGCACAGGGACATCGTGACCACAGAAAGAGCCTCTGCCGCTCCCGAACAATTCGGCCCATTCGAACCCTGGTTCTTTTTCGGAGTGGCCGGAATGGAAATTGTCATGATGTCGGCTTTCGGATTCGCCATAGTCAAGAGCATCCTTCACCGAAAAGAGATCGAGGATCATGCCTGGTGGTTGATCTCAAGCGTGTTCCTCATCATGATGCCGGCCCTTGGTCGTGGTGTGCAAAACGTTCACATTGCCCTGCATCGCTCAGACTGGCCGAACCTGGATATCATGCAGCCGATCTACCTGACACAAGTGCTGATCATAGGCATGCTGCTTCTTGGCGCATGGAAATACAGCAAGCTGAAACACCCCGCCACCTTTCTTGCTTTAGCGGTAAACCTTTTCATACTCCTATTGGAACCGATCGGCAGGTCCGAAACCATACAGGTATTCTTAAAAACAGTAATAAAAGGATGATCGTTGGACTGAAGGAACCACCGCCGACACTGTGTACGTGCAATGTGGCCGCGATCTGCCACCAAAGTCCCGGTGGGCGGCACCGCACCACATGCAACCCTGCTGCGTGAGGCCTTTTTCCGGGACGCTACGTAGCTTTTCCACCCGATCCTCCCCCTGATGAAACGCCTCCTCCTCGTCCTCGTCATCCTCACCTGCGCGTTGCCGCTGGTATCGTTCCAGCAGCCCCATGCGGAGGTGCTGTGCCTGCATCCGACCGCTGAGACCGTGTACATCACCAAGACCGGTGAGAAGTACCACCGCGGCACGTGCGGCTATTTGAGCAAGAGCAAGATCGCGATCCCCCTGGACGAGGCCAAGGCCTCGGGCTACACGCCGTGCAGCCGGTGCAAACCGCCGCGGTGAGGCCCGGCCCCCACCTTGTTGTATACTACCACCACGGTCCTTGACGAAAAGGCCGTCATGGCGATGGATACCAAGGTGCTGGAGCAGCGTGCACGTTACAAGGTGGGCGACAAGGTGTATGTGAACGGCCTGGAACCGGCCACGGTAACCGCACGGTATTACCGGCGCAGCACGCGCACGATCGTGTACGACATCGTGGGCCGCCACGGCCCCATACCTCGGATCGGCGAAGAGCGGCTGCGGGAGCGCTGGACGGGCATGCCGGGGCTGTAGCCTACAGCCCCCACCCCCTGCCCAACTGCACCAACCCCGTTTTACTGCGCACCCCGAAGCGTGCGAACAGCCGCTTGCGGTGGGTGTGCACGGTGTTCAGGCTGATGCCCATTTCGGCCGCGATCTGCTGGTAGGTGTAT
>Ga0207868_1000449_pt1 | contig 44319 bp, 39 predicted proteins | sample Passage237B_FD_187370 | JGI IMG/M metagenome (GOLD analysis project Ga0207868, IMG submission 187370) | Cellulose adapted compost microbial communities from Newby Island Compost Facility, Milpitas, CA, USA - Passage2 37B (SPAdes) (version 3) ... | reverse complement strand
GAGCCAGACCGTGCGCGGGCCGGCCGCGCTGGGGCGGTAGCGCAGCGCGAGCGGGTAGCGCGTGCGCGCGCCCACGGCCGCGAGCGCGACGCGGTGGCCGATCGTGCGCTGCAGGTGGTCGAGGAAGGCCGCGTCGTCGAGCGCGGCGAGGCGGTCGGCCGTCTCGCCGGACACGACGAGCACGCCGGCATAGCCCGTGCCGGAGGGCAGCAGCGCGAGCGGCCCCTCCGGCGTGAAGCGCTCGAAGGCCGTGTGGCCGTGGCCGTCGCGCGGCGTGACCTCGGCGATCAGCGCGTGCTGGCCGTAGTCGCGCGTGCGCACGCCGTCGCCCTCGCCGGGGCCGCCCTCGGCGCGCACGACGAGGCGCGCGGTGAAGGGCTGGCCGCCGAGCGTGGCGCGGACGAGTCCGGATTCGGCGGCGAGGTCGGCGACGGGGGTGTCGTCGCGCACCGGGATTCCGGCGGCGTCGACGGCGCGGCGCAGCGCCGCGGCCAGCGCGCCGGCCGGCACGACGTGGCCGAGTGCCGGCACGTCCAGCTCGGCGGCGCGCAGTACGGTGCGGCCGAAGCCGCCGCGCTGCGAGACGTGGATGGTGTCGATCGCGGTGGCGGGCAGATCCCGCCACACGCCCAGGCGTTCGAGCGTGAGCCGCGAGCCGTGGGCCAGCGCCAGCGCCCGCGGATCGGCGGCGACCGCGTCACGGCCGCGCGCGTCGGCGACGACGGTGCGGTGACCGGTGCCGGCGAGCGACAGCGCCAGCGCGAGACCGGCCGGGCCGCCGCCGACGATGAGGATGTCCGCGTCGGTCATGCCCCGTCGCGCATCAGCGCCTCGATCTCGCCGGCCTCGCGCGGCACGCCGTCGGTGAGGTACTCACAGCCGTCCTCGGTCACGAGGGCGTCGTCCTCGATGCGGATGCCGATGTTCCAGAAGGCTTCGGGCACGTCCTCGGCGGGGCGGATGTAGCAGCCCGGCTCGATGGTCATGACCATGCCCGGCACCAGCGTGCGCCACTGGCCGTCCTGCTTGTATTCGCCGGCGTCGTGCACGTCGCGGCCGAGCCAGTGACCCGTGCGGTGCATGTAGAAGCGGCGGTAGCTGTGCTGCTCGAGCACGGCGTCGAGCGAGCCCTGCAGCAGGCCGAGGTCGAGCATGCCCTGCGCGAGCACGCGTACCGCGGCCTCGTGCGCGGCGTTCCAGTCGTTGCCGGGGCGCGTGGCCGCGCGCGCGGCGTGCTGGGCGGCGAGCACGAGGTCGTAGACGTCGCGCTGCGGGCCGCTGAAGCGGCCACCGACCGGGAAGGTGCGCGTGATGTCGGAGGCGTAGCCGTCGAGTTCGCAGCCGGCGTCGATCAGCAGCAGGTCGCCGTCGCGCATGAGCCGGTCGTTCTCGACGTAGTGCAGGATGCAGGCGTTCGGGCCGCTGGCGACGATGGACGGGTAGGCCGGGGCCTGGCTGCCGGCCGCGCGGAAGGCGTGCAGCAGTTCGGCCTCGATCTCGTACTCGTGGCGTCCAGGTCGCGTCGCGCGCATCGCGCGGCAGTGCGCGGCGGCCGAGATCTCGCCGGCCCGGCGCATGATCGCCAGCTCCGACGCGTCCTTGACGAGGCGCATCTCGTCGAGCTCGGCGAGCACGTCGCGCAGGCCGTGCGGCGCCGTGACGCCGCTGCGGGTGCGGGCGCGCACGGCGTTGAGCGCGCGCGTCAGGCGCGCGTCCCAGGCCGCGTCGTAACCGAAGCCGCACCACAGCTGCGGCTGGTCGGCGAGCAGGTCCGGAATCCGCGCGTCGAACTCGTCGACGGCATGGGCCTCGTCGAAGCCGAAGGCCTCGCGCGCGGCCTCGGGGCCCCAGCGGCGGCCGTCCCAGATCTCCCGCTCCTCGTCCTTCGCCCGGCAGAACAGCACGCTGCGCGGCGTCTCGCCGGCCACCAGCACGACGATGGCTTCGGGCTCGCCGAAGCCGGTCAGGTAGTGGAAGTAGCTGTCGAAGCGGTAAGGGTAGTGCGTGTCGCGGTTGCGCGGGCGCTCGGGCGCGGTGGCGAGCACGGCCACGCCCCCGCCGGCCGCCTGCATGCGCGCGGCGAGCCGGTCACGGCGGGCACGGAACGGGGCGATGTCGGGGGCGGGCAGTTCGGTCACGGTATTCATGGGCGTGATTATGGCACTGCCGCGTCCGGCCGGCGCCGTCGGCTCAGTCCGGCCGGCGCAGGCGGCGGTCGAGCTCGGCCAGCCGCTCGGGTGTGCCGACGTCGATCCACGTGCCGTCGTGGAAGCGGCCGGACACGCGCCCCCGCACGATGGCCTCGCGCAGCAGCGGCGCGAGCCGGGCGGGCTGGCCGGCAGGCAGGTCCGCGAACAGCGCCGGGTGGTAGGCCCCGATGCCCGAGAACGTCAGCGCCGGGCCGTGCCCGACGACGCGGTCGCCGTCGAGCGAGAAGTCGCCTTCCGGGTGGTGGGCCGGGTTGGCGACGAGCACGAGGTGGGCGAGGTCGCCGTCGGTGCGGAGACCGCGGGCGGCCGCCCGCACGGCGGCGAGGTCGGCGTCGCAGAACACGTCGCCGTTGACGACGACGAAGGGTTCGGGCCCGAGCAGCGGCAGGGCCTGGCGGATGCCGCCGGCGGTCTCGAGCGCGACGGGTTCGGGCGAGTAGCGGATGTCGACGCCGAGGGCCGAGCCGTCGCCGAGCGCCGCCTCGATGCGCGCGCCGAGGTGGGCGTGGTTGATGACGATCCCGCTCAGGCCGGCGGCGCGCAGGCGCTCGATCTGCCACACGATCAGAGGCTTGCCGCCGGCCTCGAGCAGCGGCTTGGGGCTGGTGTCGGTGAGCGGGCGCATGCGTTCGCCGCGTCCGGCGGCGAGGATCATCGCGCGGGTCACGGGTGACGCTCCGTCAGAACGTGTAGCCGACGGAGACACTCTCGGGCTCGAGCCGGTCGAGCAGCCGCAGCAGCGGCTTGAGGTCGCCGTAGCGCGCGCAGACGCGGCGCAGGTGGCTGCGCACGACCGGGATGTCGTTCAGGTAGCCGGTCTTGCCGTCACGGTGCGCGAGCCGCGCGAAGATGCCCATGACCTTCAGGTGGCGCTGCACGCCCATCCACTCGTAGTCGCTGTGGAAGTCCGGGAAGTCGGCGCGCACGGGCAGGCCGAGCGCGCGCGCGGCTTCCCAGTAGCGGATCAGCAGGTCGAGCTCGAAGGGTTCCTCCCACTGGATGTAGGCGTCCTTGAGCAGCGACACGAGGTCGTAGGTGATGGGGCCGTACACGGCGTCCTGGAAGTCGATGATGCCGGGATTGCGGCCCTCGACGTGCATCAGGTTGCGCGAGTGGAAGTCGCGGTGCACGAACACCCGCGGTTCGGCGAGGTTGCGGTCGAGGATCTTGCGGTAGACGGTCTCGAGCGCGGCGCGCTCGTCGTCCGTGAGGGTGGCGCCGAGATGGCGGCTGACGTACCACTCGTCGAACAGGCGCAGCTCGCGTTCGAGCAGTTCGCGCGAGTACTCGGGCAGCACGCCGGGGCGGCTGGAGAGCTGGATCGCGGCGAGACTGCCCAGCGCGTCGGCATACAGCGCGGCGGCGTTGTCCGGCGTGAGCGCCTGCAGGTAGGTGGTGTTGCCCAGATCGGACATCAGGATGAAGCCGCGCTCGACGTTTTCGGCGATGATGTGCGGCACATTCACGCTGGCGGCATCGAACAGTCTTGCCACGGCGAGCCACGGACGGCAGTCTTCGTGCTCCGGAGGGGCGTCCATCGCGATCAGGCTGGGGGCGTCGCCGGTGGCGCGCAGGCGGAAGTAGCGGCGGAAGCTGGCGTCGGCCGAGGCCACGTCGAGTTCGACGGGGCGTCCGGGCAGTACGGAGGCAAGCCAGGTTTCAAGCTCAGCGCGTCTTTGCACGGGATATCCGTATTGCTGGTGTAGAATTTTGCGAGTTTATCAAAGGGCCAGGCCTGACCGAACATGAGCGAGATGGGGGAGCGCTTGCGCGACAGCACAATCCGTAGTCAACGGCCGAAGGTTCTGGCGTTGCTGCTGCTCTCTTTCCCCGGCCTGGTCCATGCCGGCGCCATGGCGCCGCTGAAGATCGATCCGTCGCTGCTGGGTGGCCGCACGATCGTCACGCCGGCCGCGCGCGCCGCCGGGACGGCGGCGCCGGCGATGTCGATCCGCCCCGAGATCAGCGATGGCCGCACGACGGTGCGCGCGGACAGCATCCGCGGCCTGCGTTCGGTCGAGGTCATCGCCGAGGGCGATGCCGAGCTGACCCGCGACGACCTGAAGGTCAATGCCGACCGGCTGACCTACAACGACCTGACCGACGAGGTCACGGTGGAGGGGCGTGTCCGCATCGAGCAGGGGGGCGACGTCGTCCGCAGCGAGCGCGGCCGTCTCGTGATGTACGAGAAGACCGGCGAGTTCGTGTCGCCGGAATACGAGTTCACGACCCAGTCCGTCTCCAAGGTCACGGGGGCCGAGCGCACCATCGTCGCGCGCGGCGACGCCTCGCAGCTGCGCTTCGAGGGCGAGAACCAGTACGTGCTCGAGAACGCGACCTGGACCACCTGCAAGCCCGAGAGCTCCGACTGGTACATCAAGGCCGGCGAGATCGCGCTGGACTACGACAACGAGGTCGGCGTCGCGAAATCGACGTCGCTGGTGTTCAAGGGCATGCCTCTGCTGTACTGGCCGCGCATGAGCTTCCCGCTGGGCGACCAGCGCAAGTCCGGCTTCCTCGTGCCCTCGGTCGCCGCGTCGGACAAGACCGGCTTCGACCTGACGCTGCCGTACTACTGGAACATCGCGCCGAACTACGACGCGACGCTGGTGCCGCGCGTGATGACCAAGCGCGGCGTGCAGCTCGGCGCGGAGGTGCGCTACCTGTCCGAGAAGTACGAGGGCATTACCCGCCTCGAGTGGCTGCCCAACGACAAGATCACCGGCGAGGCGCGCGGTCTGGCATCGATCCAGCACGAGCACCGTTTCACCGACCGGCTGCGAGCCCGGCTGAACTTCAACGGCGTCACGGACGACGACTACTTCGAGGACCTCAGCTCGACGCTGCAGGTCTCGTCGCGCCGCAACCTGGTGCGCGAGGGGCGCCTCGATTACAACGGCGGCTGGTGGCGCGCATCGGCACTGGCGCAGAGCTACCAGACGCTCAGGGACACCGTGCGCAAGCCCTACAAGCGGATGCCGCAGCTGCGGCTGAACGCGCGCAAGGCGGACCTGCCGGGTGGCTTCGACGTGTCGTTCGAGAGCGAATACACGCATTTCCGTCACCAGGATGACTTCCGTGACGAGGGCAAGCGTTTCACGGCGTATCCGCAGCTCGCGTGGGAGTTCCGCCGCCCGGGCTGGTACGTGAAGCCCAAGATCGGCGCCCACTACACGCGTTATGACCTGGACCGCAACACCCTGGGGCCGTCGACGTCGATCACCCGTTCGCTGCCGATCTTCTCGGTGGATGCCGGCATGGTGTTCGAGCGCGAGTCGAACTGGTTCGGCCGCAACACCGTGCAGACGCTGGAGCCGCGGCTGTATTACGTGCGCATCCCGTACGAGGACCAGGACGAAATCCCGGTGTTCGACTCCTCGCGCTACGACTTCGGCTTCGCGCAGATCTTCTCGGAGAACCGCTATTCCGGCATCGACCGCATCGGGGACGCCGACCAGATCACGGCGGCGTTGACGACGCGCTTCATCGAGGCCACGACCGGCATCGAGCGCATGCGCGCCACGGTCGGCCAGCGCTTCCACCGCAAGGACCGCCGCGTCGGCCTGCCCGGCGAGGTCATCGACAATTTCAGCCGCACCGACCTGCTGGCGACGTTCTCGGGCCGCATCTCGCGCGCGACCTCGCTCGACCTGGCCGCGCAGTTCAACCAGCAGGACCGTACGACGCAGCGCGCCAACGTGCGCCTGCGCTTCCAGCCCGATCACCTGAAGGTGCTGAACCTCAGCTACCGCTATCTGCGCGGCGACGGCACGACCAACGACATCCGCGACATCGACCTCTCCGGTCAGTGGCCGCTCGGCGGGCGCTGGTACGGCGTCGGCCGGGTGACCCGCTCGCTCGAGGAGAAGCGCACGACCGAGGCGCTGCTGGGTCTCGAGTACGTCAGCCGCTGCGGCTGCTGGGCGATGCGCACGGCGATCCACCGCTTTGCGATCAACCCCAACGACGTCACCAATGCCCTGTTCTTCCAGCTGGAGCTGACGGGTCTGGGCGGCATCGGCTCGAGCCCGATGAGCCTGCTCCGGCGCAGCGTCCCTGGCTACGGCGTGATCACCGAGCCGGTGGCCGATCCGTATTTCGGCAATTGAGCCCCCCGAGGTTGCGGTTTCCCATGAACATTCGAGCCTGGTTTTCCCGTCTTTCCCGCCCGCTGCACGGCGTGCTGCTGGCGGCCGCGGTGCTGCACGGCGGTGCGGCGCTGGCGCAGCGTGCGGTGCCGGTCGACCGCGTCGTGGCCGTCGTCGGTGACGAGGTCATCACCTACCTGCAGCTGCGCAACGGCATCGGCAACGTCGTCGGCCAGCTGCGCCGGCAGAACATCGAGCTGCCGCCGATGAGCGTGCTCGAGGAACAGGTCCTCGAGCGCATGATCCTCGAGCGCGCCCAGCTGCAGGCCGCGCGGGAGATGGGCATCCGCGTCGACGAGGGCACGATGGGCCGCGCCATCGCCCGCGTGGCCGAGAACAACGGCCTGACCGAGGCCGAACTGCGCGAGGCCCTCGTCCGCGAGGGCATGAGCTGGGAAGGCTTCCGCGAGAACCTGCGCAACGAGATCATGATCACGCGGCTGCGCGAGGCCGAGGTCGACAGCAAGATCGTCGTCACCGATGCCGAGGTCGAGAACTTCCTCGCCAACAACCCGGACGCGTTCACCGGCAACGAGGTGCTGGTGGCCCACATCCTGATCCGCGTGCCCGAGAACGCCCCCGGCGACCAGCTCGACGCGCTCAACCGCAAGGCCGAGGAGGCGCTGCGCCGCCACGCCGCGGGGGAATCCTTCGAACAGCTGGCGGCCGAGTTTTCCGACGCGCAGGATGCCACCGACGGTGGCGTCATCGGCTGGCGCACGCGTGACCGCCTGCCGGCGCTGTTCGCCGACGCCGTGCGCGGCCTGCGCCCCGGCGACGTGTCGCCGATCCTGCGCAGCGCGGCCGGCCTGCACATCGTCAAGCTGCTCGACGTGCGCGGCGGAGCGGCCGCGATGGTCGAAAAGGTCGACCAGACGCGCGCGCGCCACATCCTGATCAAGACCTCCGAGGTCCTGCCCGACAGCGAGGCGGAGGCGCGCCTGCATGCGTTGCGCGAGCGCATGGTCGTCGGCGGCGAGAAATTCGAGGACCTCGCCAAGGTCCATTCCGAGGATTTGTCCGCCGCGGTCGGCGGCGACCTTGGCTGGGTGTATCGCGGCGACACCGTGCCGGACTTCGAGCGCGCGATGGATGCGCTGGAGATCGGCGAGATCAGCCAGCCGATCAAGTCGCCCTTCGGCTGGCACCTGATCCAGGTGCTCGAACGCCGCGTGCAGGACGTCTCGGATGAGCGCATGAAGGCGCTCGCGCGCAACGCGCTGCGCGAGCGCAAGGCCGAGGAGGCCTACGAGAACTGGCTGCGCGAACTGCGCGACTCCACCTACGTCGAGATCCGACTGGAGCGCTGAGGGTGGGTGATTGCCGACCCGTCATCGCCGTCACGGCCGGCGAGCCGGCCGGCATCGGCCCCGAGCTGTGCGCCCATCTCGCCCTGCGTGACTGGGGTGCCCGGCCGGTCGTGATCGGCAGCCTCGAGCTGCAGCGGCAGCGCCTCGGCGCGCTGGCCGACCGGGTGCGGGTGCGTGCCTGGACGCCGGGCGCGGCATCCGAATCCGGAACGCTGGACGTGCTCGACGTGCCGCTTGCGGCCCCGTGCCGTGCCGGTACCGTCGATCCCGCCAACGCCCGTCACGTGCTCGCGATGCTCGACCGCGCCATCGACGGATGCGTGTCCGGCGAGTTCGCCGCCATGGTCACCGCGCCCGTGCACAAGGCCGTCATCAACGAGGCCGGCATCGCCTTCTCCGGCCACACCGAATACCTCGCCGAGCGCACGTCCACGCCGCGTGTCGTCATGATGCTGGTCGGCGGCGGCCTGCGCGTCGCGCTGGTCACGACCCATCTGCCGCTCGCCGCCGTGCCCGCCGCGATCACGCCGGACGTGCTGGAGCGGACGCTGCGCATCCTGCACCGCGACCTCGTCGGCCGCTTCGGCATCGCCTCGCCGCGCATCCTCGTCGCCGGCCTGAATCCGCATGCCGGCGAAGGCGGCCACATGGGGCGCGAGGAGATCGAGGTCATCGAGCCGGTGCTCGCGCGCCTGCGTGCCGAGGGCATGCACCTGGTCGGGCCGCTGCCGGCCGACACGCTGTTCGTGCCGCACACGCTGGAGAAGGGTGACGCGGCACTGGCCATGTACCACGACCAGGGCCTGCCCGTGCTCAAGCACGCGAGCTTCGGCGGCGGGGTCAACGTCACGCTGGGCCTGCCCATCGTGCGGACCTCGGTCGATCACGGCACGGCGCTCGACCTCGCCGGCAGCGGACGCGCCGATCCGGGCAGCCTGTTCGCCGCGATGGAACTGGCCGTGGACATCGCGGGGCGACGGCATGACTGAGCACCGCGCACGCAAGCGATTCGGCCAGAACTTCCTGTCTGATCCCAACATCATCCGCAAGATCGTCGACGCCATCCGTCCGCAACCGGGCGAGGTCATGGTCGAGATCGGTCCCGGTCTGGGCGCCATGACGGACCCTATCGTCGAACGCCTGGGCCACCTGCACGTGGTCGAGATCGACCGTGACCTGATCGCGCGCCTCAAGCAGCGCTATGGGCCTGACCGGCTCACCATCCACGAGGGCGACGCGCTCGCCTTCGACTTCGGTTCGCTCGGCACGCCGCTGCGCGTGGTCGGCAACCTGCCGTACAACATCTCCACGCCGCTGCTGTTCCATCTGGCGACCTTCGCCGACGGCGTGCGCGACATGCACTTCATGCTGCAGAAGGAGGTCGTGCTGCGCATGACCGCGGAGCCCGACACGCCCGACTACGGCCGCCTGTCCGTGATGCTGCAGCAGCGGTTCGCGATGGCGCGGCTGTTCGACGTGCCGCCGGGCGCGTTCCGTCCGGAACCCAAGGTCACGTCCAGCATCGTGCGCATGGTCCCGCTGCCGGCCGACCGCCCGCGTCCGGACGACGAGGCGCTGTTCGCGCGCGTCGTCGCCGCGGCCTTCGGCCAGCGCCGCAAGACGCTGCGCAACACGCTGCGCGACTTCCTGGACGACGGCGACTTCGCCGCGCTCGGGCTGGATCCGGGCTTGCGCGGCGAGCGCCTGACCGTCGCCGACTACATCGCGATCGCGAACCATGTCTTCCGTCAGGCCCGCTAGCCCGCGCGCGCGAACCGTACCGGACCGTCGCGGCGGCGTGCGCGTCCACGGGAGGTTCCCCGCCTGATTCCGGGATCCGGGCCGCTCCGCGTGCGGGGGGCGTGCGTGGTCGCCTGTCGTCCGAACCGCTTTTGAAACCACTGTCCTCCACGTCATGAAGAAAAGAGCAACGTTCAGGAACTTCCTCGTCTGCATGCTGGGCGCCGCGCTGCTGTCAGGCTGCCTGACCCTCGAGCCGCGTCCCGCGCAGACGCCGGAGCAGCTGGCGGCCGCGCGTGCCGAGTTCGCCAAGATCAACTGGAGCGGTCTCACGCCGTTCCTGAACCAGAACTTCATCAACGACAACGGCGACATGCTGTTCCTGTACCGTGACCCGGACAAGGGGCGGCTGATCCTGCGCGTGCTCGAGAACCGTCTGCACCAAGGCACGTGGGGCGGTTACCACGATTCGAAGTTCGAGATCGCGCACACCGAGACGCCCAACGTCTACGTCATCACGGCGCCGTGGCCGGGCCTGCTGGGGCGCGAGTCGACGCGCGTGCGCCTGCTCGAGGACGGCCGGTTCGAGAAGCTCGACCGCGGGATGCCGGACCTGTCGCTGCAGATGACGCTCAAGGGGGCCAAGATCGGCTACAAGCACATCCAGCCGATGGACTTCCACCGCGACATGTACCGCCTGCCCGACGGACGCCTGATCCCGGTCAGCTACGACGGGAACTCCGAGTACCAGAAACGCCGCAGGCAAGGCGTCTTCGGCATGTGGGAGGATCACGTCGGCAAGACCTACGTGGGCGACGGGCTGATCTTCAAGGTCGGCAAGGACGCCGACGGCAACCTCCGGCTCACCTACGAGACCCTCGAGGATCCGCGGCCCGGTCACTACATCATCACGCCGCCGCCCAATTCGCGCCTGCTCGCGGTGCCGGAATTCAAGAATCCGCGTGCGCACCTCGTCGCCCTCGGAAGCTCCGACCGACTGCACCTCGCCTACGTCGATGGCGACATCCTGATGCCGGACAAGGGCAGCTTCCGGATGCACTTCGTCCCGCGCGGCGACCGCATCTACGGGCAGGGGCATTCCGAGCGCCGCGGCTACAAACGCGTGTTCATCAGCGCGATATACGAGCCGGTGACCAAGGAACGCATCCTCGCCGCGTTCGAGTATCGCGACCGGCAGCGGGAGCTGGCGGAGCGGCGTCGGCAGAATGCCGCCGAGGCCGCCCGCCGTCGTGAGGCGATGGCGCAAGCGATGCTGTCCGGTTTTGCCGAGGGCTTGCAGAGCGACAGCGGGCGCCGGCTCGAGCAGCAGTCGCGCCAGTTCGAGCGCGACCTGAACCGCCAGCTCGACCGCATCGAGCGCAGCAACCGCGAGCGCGAGGCCGCCCGTCTGGCCTCCCAGTACCAGGCCCGGACCCCGCCGCCGGCGCCGCGCCCCGCTCCGGCGCCGGCCGTCAGCACTCCGGCGCCCCAGCCGGCGCCGAAGGTCGCGGCCAGCGGCAGCGCCACGCCGGCCCCGTCCGCGTCGGGCACTGCGGTGGCGCAGGGCTCGCCGTCCACGCAGCCCGCCCAGGACCGTTACGTGCCGAACACCACGCGCCCCGACTGCCCGACCGTGGATGAAGGCGTGCTGAAGGGCTTCGGCGTCGGTCCGACCCGCTCGGCGGCCGAGAGCAATTCCCGCGCCTGGTGCTCGCCGGATCCGGTCGGTGCGCGCAAGGCGGTGTCGGTCAATTACGACTGCGTCGAGAAGAAGCAGTACGCCAAGGTGCCCGTGCCGGGCAATCCGCTCAAGTTCACGCAGGAGGAGCGGCCCCCGATCTGGGAATGCAGCGTCACCTACCGCTGCGACCGGCCCAAGATGGTCTGCTCGTCGGGCCCTGGCACCGGCGTGCGCCAGTAAGCAGCAGGCCGTTTCCCGTCACGAGGGCGGGCACGGGGTTGGACCCCGTGCCCGCCCTTTTTCTCGTTCGCTCGCGCCGTGGTGTGGAGGAAAGCCGACACCCCGTTGTGGTCCGTCATGGCCTCGGATACGCTTCCGAAAAAATGCGTATGGGGTAGCTTCGTGGGGCCCCGCGTGTCCGGGTCGTGCGTACCGGATCGAGGAAGTAGCAGTACCGCAGGTTCGCCGTGGAACCGCCGTGCGCAGCGCGGGGCGAAGCGGCGGTGTTTCGGGCCCGACGCGACGCCCCGGCGCCGCGGAAAGGCCCGGTTGGACCCATCCATTACAACAACGGAGACAGAAAATGAGCATTCAACGCAAAGGCAGGCTGCTGGGACTGGCCGCGATCGCCGCGCTCGGCATGGCCGCCGGATCGGCCCTCGCGCAATCCAAGGACATCGTGATTACCTTCACCACGGATGAGCGCGGCGTCTCGCCCTACATCCTCGACGGCCGTCGTGCCGTCGTGACCAGCGGCGCCGGCCTGTGCTGGCGCACCGGCTTCTGGTCGCCGGCGGCCGCGCAGACCGCCTTCGCCGGCAGCTTCCCGGCCGGCTGCGTATGCGACAAGGACCTCGTCCCGGCGGATATGTGCAAGGTGCCGGACTGGAACCAGAAGTAGCAGGAGCGCCGCGTTCCGGGCGGTCGGTGCAGTGATCGCCCGGTCGTCCGGGCGGTGATGCCGAGAAGCGCCGGATCACCCCCGGAGCGGCGTCCTTGCTTCACGGAAACCGTGGCCGCTGGCGGCGACCCGCGTTGCCTCGAGCCGGCCTCAACGCTTTCCGGCCACCCGCTCGAAGAATGTGCAAGCGCGGCCGCACGCCCGCGGGGCGCATCGTGGCAGCGCCCCGCGGCGCCCCCGTAGCCCGGTAACCAGCGGAGCACGCCGATCGAGGTCCATGATGGCCAGGGCGATGACGGCCAGGCCCGCGACGATGCCGAGGGTGTTGTCGATCGGGCCGGCGTTCCGGGCTGGGGGGCGTCTTTCCTTCAGAGGCTGAATTCGGCGACGACCGGCGCGTGGTCGGAGGGCCGTTCGAGCTTGCGTGGGGTCTTGTCGACGGTGCAGGCCGTGCAGGATTCGGCCAGCTCCGGCGTGACGAGGATGTGGTCGATGCGCAGGCCGAAGTTGCGGCGGAACGCGCCCATGCGGTAGTCCCACCACGAGAAGCTCTTCTCCGGCTGCGGGAACAGGCGGAAGGCGTCCTTCAGGCCCAGGGCCTCGAGGCGGTAGAAGGCGGCGCGCTCGGGCCCGGAGACGTGGATCTCGTCGTTCCAGTCGGGATGGGCGTCGCGGTCCTCGGGGGCGATGTTGAAGTCGCCGACCAGCGCGAGGCGCGGGTGGGCCGCGATCTCGTCGCGCAGCCACGCGGTCAGCGCGTCGAGCCAGCGCAGCTTGTAGGCGAACTTGTCGCTGCCGACGGCCTGGCCGTTGGGGAAGTAGCCGCAGACCACGCGCACGCCGTCCACGGTGGCGGCGATGACGCGCTTCTGCTCGTCGGCGAAGCCCGGGATGTCGCGCACGACGTCGCACGCTTGCGCGCGCGTGAGCAGGGCAACGCCGTTGTAGGTCTTCTGGCCGTTGAAGCAGGCGTGATAGCCGGCGGCCTCGATCTCGGCCAGCGGGAAGGCCTTGTCCTCGCACTTGAGCTCCTGCAGGCCCAGCACGTCGGGCTGGTTGGCGGCCAGCCAGTCGAGCAGGTGGGGCAGGCGGACCTTGAGCGAGTTGACGTTCCAGGTCGCGATCTTCACGCCGTCACCATGCCGCTGTGGCGCAACAGCGCGTCGACACGGGGTTCGCGGCCGCGGAAGGCCTTGAACGACTCGATGGCCGGACGGCTGCCGCCGACGGCGAGGATCTCGCGCCAGAAGCGCTCGCCGGTGGCCCGGTCGAGCAGCGTGCCGCCCTGCGCGCCGGCTTCCTCGAAGGCCTCGAAGGCGTCGGCCGACAGCACCTCGGCCCACTTGTAGCTGTAGTAGCCGGCCGCGTAGCCGCCCGCGAAGATGTGCGAGAAGCTGTGCGGGAAGCGGTGCCATGCAGGCGGGGTGATGACCGCCACTTCGCGTCGCACGTCGGCCAGCACCTGCATCACGCGCTCGACCGGCACGGTGTCGCCCTCAGGCTGGAGCTGGCTGTGGATCAGCAGGTCGAACATCGCGAACTCGAGCTGGCGCACGGTCTGCATGCCGCTCTGGAAGTTCTTGGCGGCGATCATCTTGTCGTACAGCGCGCGCGGCAGCGGCTCGCCGGTGTCGACGTGGGCCGTCATGCCAGAGAGCACGTCCCATTCCCAGCAGAAGTTCTCCATGAACTGGCTGGGCAGTTCGACGGCGTCCCATTCGACACCGTGGATGCCGGACACGGCGACCTCGTCGATCTGCGTCAGCAGGTGGTGCAGGCCGTGGCCGGTCTCGTGGAACAGCGTGATGACGTCGTCGTGGCTGAAGGTCGCGGGCTTGCCGCCGGCCGGGCCGGAGAAGTTGCACACGAGGTAGGCGACCGGCGTCTGCACCTGGCTGCCCGCACGCATGCGGCTGCGGGCCGAGTCCATCCACGCGCCGCCGCGCTTGGTCTCGCGCGCGTGCAGGTCGAGGTAGAAGTGGCCGATGGTCGTGCCGTCGCGCTCGATGCGGAAGAAGCGCGCGTCGGGGTCCCAGGTGGGCGCCTCGTCCGGGAAGATCGTGACGCCGTACAGGCGCTGGACCACGCCGAACAGTCCCTCGATGACCCGCGGCTCGGGGAAGAACTGCTTCACCTCCTGCTCGGAGAAGGCGTAGCGCGACTGGCGCAGCTTCTCGGAGGCGTAGCCCACGTCCCACGGCTGCAGGTCGTCCAGCCCCAGCTCGCTTGCGGCGAAGTCGCGCAGCTCGGCCAGGTCGCGCTCGGCGAAGGGCTTGGCCTTGGCCGCGAGCTCGCGCAGGAAGTCGAGCACCTGCTCGGGCGAGTCGGCCATCTTGGGCACCAGCGAGACCTCGGCGTAGTTGGCATAGCCGAGCATCCGGGCCTCCTCGGCGCGCAGCGCGAGGATGCGGCCGATCAGCGGCCCGTTGTCGAGCGCGGCGTCGCCGAACTCCGAGGCCCGCGTGGCGTAGGCGCGGTACATGCGCTCGCGCAGGGGCCGGCTGTCGGCGTACTGCATCACGGGCAGGTAGGACGGCATGTGCAGCGTGAACTTCCAGCCGGGGTGGCCGGCCTTTTCGGCCGCGGCGCGTGCGGCGGCGATGGCGTCCTCCGGCAGGCCGGCGAGCTCGGCCTCGTCCTCGATCCATTCGGCGTGGGCATTCGTGGCGTCGAGCAGGTTCTCGGAGAACTTCGCGGCGAGCGCGGAGAGCTCCTCCTGGATCTGCTTGAAGCGCGGTTTGTCGGCGTCGGGCAGCTCCGCGCCGGCCAGCCGGAAGTCGCGAACCTCGTGGTCGAGGATGCGGCGGCGTACCGGCGACAGCGTGGCGTACTCGGGTGACTCGCGCAGCGCGCGGTACTTCTCGAACAGCGCGAGGTTCTGGCCCAGCTCGGCGTAGAAGCTGGAGACCTCGGGCAGCATGCGGTTGTAGGCCTCGCGCCACTCGGGCACGTCGAACACGCTGTGCAGGTGGCCCACGACGCCCCAGGCGCGGCCCAGCCGCTCGCCGGCCTCGGTCAGCGGCGCGACGAAACCGTCCCACGTCGGCGGCGCCGGGTCGGCGACCTTGGCGTCGATGAGGCGGCGGTTCTCCTCGATCAGTTCGCGGATGGCGGGTTCGACGTGCTCCGGACGGATGGCGTCGAAACGGGGCAGGGCGGTGAAGTCGAGCAGCGGATTGGACATGGGGCCTCGGTCGGATGAAACGGCAACAAGACTGCGACCGCCGCGGCACGCGGCGGTTCGCGTTTCATTCTAACCGGGGGCGGCGGCCGCGGGGCGGCCGCCGGGGAAGGGCTATTCGACCAGCTCGCGGTAGGCGTGCCAGCTGGCGAAGCCGAGCACGGGCAGGATCACGACCATGCCGATCATCATCGTCGCGAAGCCGGCGAGGATCAGCGCGACGATCAGCGCCGCCCACAGCGCCATCGCGCGCAGGTTGCCGGCGACGGCGCGCACGCTGGCCATCATCGCCGTGATGATGTCGGTGTCGCGGTGCATCAGCATCGGGATCGCGGTGGCCGAGAGCATGAACACGACCATCGCGAGAATGCCTCCGACGACGAGGTAGGCCACGGCGAAGTCCATGTGCGCGCCGGAGAGGAAGATGTCGCGGAAGAAACTGCCGACCACGGCCGTGTCGTTGTAGTCGAACAGCGCGAACAGGATGGCCGACATGCGTTCCCACGACAGCAGCACCACGGCCAGGAACACGCCGAAGAACAGCAGCTGGTCGCTGTGCCCGCGCAGGCCGCGCAGCGAGTCGACGAAGCCGATGAGCTCGCCGCCCTCCCTGCGCCGGGCGATCTCGTACAGCCCGGCGGCGGCGACCGGCCCGATCAGGAAGAAGCCCGACACCGCCGCGACGAACAGGTAGGGCATGTCGTCGGCCAGGCTCAGGATCAGGCCGCCGAGCACCGCCAGCAGCACGCCGTAGGCGAGCCCCGCGACGGGGTTGGCCTTCAGGTCCTGCCAGCCCATGCGCAGCCACGCGAAGGCGCGCGTGCCGTCGATGCGGCGCACGTGGGGCAGGTCGAAATGCTGGTCGAGCGGATTGAGATGCTGGTCCATGACGCATACCTCCGGATCTGACGTGACGACGCGCGTCGCCTGGCGGCGACGGCTCTTTCAACATAGATCGCGGGCCGGCGAATTGCGACCGGGGCGGGGTTCAGGTGGCGCGTGGGGTGTCGGGCGTGCGCCAGATATTGCGGCAGCGCGTCTCGAGCAGGAACAGCGAGGCCACGGTGCCGAGGGCGGCGACGGCCGTCAGCAGCGCCAGTGCGGTCGTGAAGGTCTCGGGCGAGTACTGGCGCACGCCGGCCACGATCGTGCCGTCCCAGCCGCGGTCCATGATCAGCCCCACGACCGGCTGCAGCAGCGCGGCCGAGACGAAGCCGCCCATGTTGACGAGGCTGGTGCTCATGCCGGCGAGCTGCGGCGGATTGACCTCCTTGGCGCAGGCCCAGGACAGCGTGAAGGCCGCGGTCGTCACGCCCATCAGCGCGAACAGCGTCAGGCTCGCCGGCAGCGGCAGTCCGACGCCCGACAGCCACACGAGCCAGATCAGGACGTTGGCGACCCCGGTGCCGAACAGCACCGGCTTGCGCCGCCCGATGCGGTCGGACAGCGTGCCGACCAGCAGGCAGCCGACGGCGAAGCCGCCGAAGTACAGCGAGATGTGGTTGGCGGCGGCGAGGCGGTCGAGTCCGTGCACCGACATCAGGTAGGGCGTGGCCCACAGCCCGCCGAAGGCGAAGAAGCTGCCGCAGATGCCGAAGTTCACGAACACCGCCGGCCAGGTGCGCAGGTTGCGAATCACGCTCAGCAGGCCGGTGCGGACGGCGCGGACATCGAGTCGCGCGGCGTCCGGACGGGGCGTCTCGCGCACCAGCACCCAGGTGGCCGCGACCAGCGCCAGCGACAGCACGGCCGTGCCGACGAACACGGCGCGCCAGCCCGCCGCTGCGGCCAGCGCCGCGAGCGGCGTGCCGGCCAGCATGGATCCGGCGTTGCCGAGCAGCATGGACAGGCCGACGATGCTGGCGAAGCGGTTCTCGGGGAACCACAGCGTGATGAGCTTGAGCATGGCCACGAACACCACCGCCACCCCCAGGCCGGTGACGGTGCGTCCGACCATCGCCGTGCCGAGGTCCGGCGCCAGCCCGAAGACCAGGCTGCCGGCCGCCGCGAGCAGGCCGCCGCCGAGCAGCGTGCGGCGCGGGCCGACGGTGTCGACGAGGATGCCGGTGGGGATCTGCACCAGCGCGTAGACGTAGAAGTAGGTCGCGGCCAGCACGCCGAGCGACGCGGCGGTGGTCTGGAAGGCGGCGGCCAGGTCGTCGGCGACGCCGGCCGGCGCGAAGCGGTGGAAGAAGGACAGCATGTAGGCCGCGATCACCACCGCGAGGGCGGGATGGCGGCCGGATGCCGTGGGCGTCATCGGACCGGGTCCGGTCGGGCGCTCAGTCCAGCGTCTTGCCGGTCAGGCGCTCGTAGGCCTCGCGGTACTTGGCGGCGGTCTTCTCGACGACATCGGGCGGCAGCTCGGGGCCGGGCGCCTTCTTGTTCCAGTCCAGCGTCTCGAGGTAGTCGCGCACGAACTGCTTGTCGAAGGACGGCGGATTGGTGCCGGGCTGGTAGGCGTCGGCCGGCCAGAAGCGCGAGGAGTCCGGCGTCAGCGCCTCGTCGATGAGGTGCAGCGTGCCGGCGTCGTCGATGCCGAACTCGAACTTGGTGTCGGCGATGATGATGCCGCGCTTCTGCGCGTGGAAGGCGGCCTCCATGTACAGCCGCAGCGCGGCCGAGGCGGCCTCGTCGACGAGCTGGGCGCCGGTCTTGCCGGTGCCGGCGAGCCTGTCCGCCAGCGCCCTGGTGCAGACCTCGCGCGCCTGCTCGATGGAGATGTTCTCGTCGTGGTCACCGACCTCGGCCTTGGTGGCCGGCGTGAACAGCGGGATCGGGAACTGCGCGCCGAGCTTGAGCCCCGGCGGCAGCGGGATGCCGCAGACCGTGCCGGTGCTCTGGTAGTCCTTCCAGCCGGAACCGGCGAGGTAACCGCGCACGACGGCCTCGATCGGCAGCGGAGTCAGGCGCTTGACCACCAGTGCGCGGCCGCGCACCTGCTCGCGCTCGTTCTCGGCGACGACGGTCTCGGGGTCGATGCCGGTGAGCTGGTTGGGCACGATGTGGGCCAGCTCGCCGAACCAGAAGTTGGCCGTGGCGGTGAGCACCCGGCCCTTGTCCGGGATGGGGTTGGGCAGCACGACGTCGAAGGCGGACAGTCGGTCGGTGGTGACGATCAGCAGCTTGTCGTCACCGACGGCGTAGATGTCGCGGACCTTGCCGCGCGCGATCAGCGGCAGGCTGGTGATCGACGACTCGAACATCGGGGTGGCCACGGTTCTGGACTCCGGTTGGGGCGAAAAACGCGGATTATACGCGCGAGCCGCCGCTCTCCGCCGCAAGACGCTTGCGCATCCTGCGCAGGCCCAGGAACACGAGGCCGGCGATCACCGGGATCGCCGCCGCCGTGGCGGTTTCCGGCGTGACCGGGGCGATGTGGTCCTTGAGCCCCTTGGCGACGTAGTGCACGAGCTGCGAGCCGTAGTAGGTGATCGCGACCACCGACAGGCCCTCGACGGTCTCCTGCAGGCGCAGCTGCAGCCGCGCGCGGCGGTTCATCTGCTCGAGCAGCTGCTGGTTCTGGCGCTCGAGCTCGACCTCGACGCGCGTGCGCAGCAGCTGCGCGTTGCGCGCGATGCGGCCGGACAGTTCCTCCTGCCGGCGCGCGATGATGGCGCAGGTGTCCATCGCCGGCTGCAGCCGGCGATCCATGAACTCGCGCAGCGTCGGGAAGCCCGTGACGCGGATCTCGCGCAACTCCTCGATGCGCGCGCGCACCAGCCCCCAGTACGCGGCCGAGGCACCGAAACGGTAGGTGTGCGTGGCGATGGACTGTTCGACGTCCGCCGCGAGCCGCGTCAGCCGGCCCAGCACGCGATGCTCGCCCTCGGAGGTCTCCGCGCGGCCCATGCGGAGGACGAGGTCGGCCAGCTCGTCCTCGGCGCGCGAGAGCAGGCGCGCGACCTGCTTGGCGATCGGGAAGGCCAGCAGGCCGATGACGCGGTAGGTCTCGATCTCGACCAGGCGTTGCACGGTGCGGCCGGCCTGGCGCGGCGTCAGCGAGTCGTTGACGACGAGGAAGCGCGAGAAGCCGTCGTGGATGCGGAAGTCGGTGAACACCCAGCCCGCGCCGTGCGAGGTCTTGGAGACGACCATCTGTGTCGTGCCGGCCAGATGCCGGGCCACCAGCGCCTCGGGGTCGACGTCGTGGCGCGGGCGCACGAGCACGTGCGTGGCCGTGACGAGCTGGCCGGGGATGCCGCGCCGCCACGCCTCGGGTACCGCCTGCAGCGCGTGGTCCCAGGGCGGCTCGGCGCCAGACTCGGCCGGGCGGAAGAACGCGTAGCTCGAGAACTCGTTGTGGCGTTCCCACTTGAAACGGAACGGGCCGGCATCGACCAGCAGGTGGGTGCAGTCGGCCTCGGGCTCGGGCAGGCCGAGTTCGGCGCACAGGGCGGCGAGGTGCCGGAGCTCGCGGCCGACGCTGCCGTCGTGGTGCAGGAAGGCGAGATAGGTGACGGCTTCGGGCGAGTGCAGCGGGACCGGGGGGCGGGCATGGACCTCGTCGTTCAGGGTTTGACGCAGCGGGTGTTGTTCAAAGGGGACGGGCATGGATGTGCGGGGCTCGGGAACCGGGTTCGGGCGGGTCCCGGATGGGACCGCCCCGTATAATAGCGGCGCTGTTTGACGATTGATTGACGGAACCGCTGCGATAATCCGCCGCCTCGTGCCCGTCCGTCCGGTCGTGCGCGCCCCGTTCGGTACTGCCAGGCCCCGACATGCCCGATTCCGCTCCCCGCCCCGCTGATCGTTCCCCCCGCCTTTCGGTCGTGATCCCCGCGTACAACGAGGTCGACAACGTCGGCCCGCTGGTCGACGAGGTGGCGCGCGCGCTCGCGGGGCTCGACGGCGGCTTCGAAATCCTCGTCGTCGACGATGCCAGCACCGACGGCACGGCCGACGCGCTGCGCGCTCTCGCGCATCCGGCGCTGCGGCCGGTCTTCCACCGCTTCAATTGCGGCCAGAGTGCCGCAGTCGCGAGCGGCTTCCGTCGCGCGCGCGGCGAGTGGGTCGCGACGCTGGACGGTGACGGGCAGAACGATCCGGCCGACCTGCCGGCGATGCTCGAGCGCGCCATCGCCGAGGGCGCCGACTGCGTGACCGGCGTGCGCCGGCGCCGTCAGGACGATTTCGTGCGCCGGGTGTCGTCGCGCGTGGCCAACCGCTTCCGCGACTGGATCACCGGTGACCGCGTCACCGACAGCGGCTGCGGCGTGCGCGTCGTGCGCCGCGCGGCGCTGGTCGAGGTGCCGGTGTTCAACGGCATGCACCGTTTCCTGCCCACGCTGCTGCGCGGCCAGGGCTGGCGCGTGATCGAGCACGAGGTCAATCACCGCGAGCGACGCGCCGGCGTGTCCAAGTACGGCGTCGGCAACCGCCTGTGGCGCGGAATCCGCGACTGTTTCGGCGTGCGCTGGTATCTGCGCCGCGCCGTGCGCGCGGCGCGCATCCGCGAGGACGTATGAAGACCGACGAAGTCCGCTCCATGGCGGGCGAGGCCGATCCGCGGGTCACCGAGGTCATCGGTCAGGCGGCCGAGCGCGGCTCGCGCAAGCTGCTGGTGCTGATCGCGATCGCGCTGCTGGTGTTCGTGCTGTTGCACTTCACCGGTCTGGGCGGCTACCTGCGCGACTGGCCTGCTATCCAGGCCCTGATGGAAACCGGCGACGCCTGGGCCGTGATGTGGTTTCTCGTCATCACGATCGGCCTGATGGTCATCGGCACGCCACGGCTGCTGTTCTACGCGCTGGGCGGCATGCTGTTCGGGTTCTGGGCGGGGCTCGCGCTGTCGCTCGTCGGCAGCCTGGTCGCGTCGTACGTGGTGTTCCGCGTCGCCCGCTGGGGCGGACGCGACTGGCTGCTGCAGCGCTACGGTCGGCGGCCGATGTTCGCGCGCATCGTCGGCGTGCGGCCGACGACGCTGTCGGTGGCGCTGGTGCGCTGCCTGCCGGTCAGCAATGCCATCGTCAACATCGCGCTGGCCCTGAGCCGGGTCGGCGACAAGGCCTTCTTCGTCGGTACGCTGCTCGGCTTTCTGCCGCAGGGGGTGGTCGCGGTGCTGATCGGCAGCGGCCTGACCGACGACACCGCGCTCGACGGCGCGGCACAGCTCGTCGCGGCCGGCCTCATCGCGCTGCTGTTCCTGGGCTTCGCGCTCCGGCGCCGCCGCTCTCCGCAGGAAACATCGAGGACATGAACGGAGCGATGCGTTCGCGCGGCGTCTGGATGGCCGTGCTGGCCGGGCTGCTGCTGCTGATCTTCGTGATCCGCATCACCGGCCCCAGCGATCTGGAGGGCTACGCCCAGCACCGCAACGTCGGCTACATCATGGACATGATGTGGGGCGGCAACTGGCTGACGCAGTACGACATCCAGGGGCGCATCCTGTCCAAGCCGCCGCTGCATACCTGGACCATCGCGCCGTTCGCGGCCCTGTTCGGCGTCGATCGCGTCGCGTTCGCGATGCCGTCGCTGCTGGCGATGCTGGCGCTCGCGCTGCTGGTGTTCGAGGTCGGACGACGTCGCTTCGGCCTGCTGGCCGGCGGTTTCGCCGGGCTGGCGGTCGTGATGGCGCCGCTGATGTCCAAGCACGTCACGCTGCTGCGCTCGGACGCGCTGTTCACGCTGCTGGTCACGGTCGGCGCGCTGGCCGCGCTGCGGGCGTGGGAGAGGCCCGATGGCAGCTGGCGCGGCTGGACGCTGTTCTGGATCGCCGGGGCGCTGGCCACCCTGACCAAAGGGCCGCTGGCGCTGGTGCTCGCCGCCGCCGGCCTGCTGGCCGTGTTCTGGGAGCGGCGCACCGATCCGGCCACGCCGGTACCGCGCGGTTCGCACTGGACGGGGCTCGCGCTGTTTCTCGCGCTGACGCTGGCGTGGCTCGTCGCGGCGTGGCTGGAGCGCGGCCAGGAACTGATCGACAAGATGTTCCTCGACGAGCTGGTGGGCCATGCGACGGGCGCCCGCAAGGGCACGGCGCCGGGCGCGAACCTGCCCAAGCCCACGCTGTACCTGCTGGCGCGCTTCTTCCCGTTCTCGCTGTTCTTCTTCTACGCGCTGTGGCGCGTGTTCCGCCGTCCGGCCGGGGACGTCGCCGAGCGCCGCCTCGAGCGCTTCCTCGCGTGCTGGGTGCTCGCCGGACTGGTGCTCTTCTCGCTCGCCGCCCACCATCGTGCCGACCTGCTGCTGCCGTTGTGGCCGGCCTGTGCGCTGCTGGCCGGCCGCGAGATGGCGCGGCTCGCGCGACGGGTCGGGGAGGCGCGCTTCACGGCCGTCACGGCGGTGGTCGTGGCGGGCCTGATGGCGGGGCTGTATGCGCAGTACCACGTGACCTGGGGCGGACGGGCCGAGAACACCGAGGTGTCGGAGACCATCCGCGACGCCGCCGAGGCCTTCCGGCGCACGGGACTCGACGCGGACGCGCTGGTGCATTACGGCACGCCGGTGACCTTCCAGATGTATCTGGGCACGCTGCGGCGCTGGGTGTCGCCGGGTGACATCGAGGCGATGCTGGACGGCGCCGGTGCGCCGGTGCTGGTGGCGCTCGGCTACAAGAGCCGCGAGGATCCGGCGCTGCGCGCGCCGGGGCGTGAGGTCGAGGAGGTCTTCGTCTGGCCGCCGGAAGCGGGCGACGAGGCGGTCGTGCACATCTACCGCGTGTCGCCCGCCTCCGCGGCGGTCACTGCGCCTGCGGAATGATCAGCACCTCGACGCGACGGTTCATCGCGCGGCCGGCGGCGGTGTTGTTGTCCGCGATCGGACGCGAGTAGCCGTAGCCCATGGCCTGGATGCGGTTGGCCTCGACGCCGCGGCCGATCAGGTAGCTCGCCACGCTCTTGGCGCGGTTCTCCGACAGCGTCTGGTTGTAGGCGGCGGAGCCCGTCGAGTCCGTGTGGCCCTCGACGCGCACGACGGTGCCGGGGTACTGGCGGATGCTGGCGGCGATCTGGTCGAGCACGGACCGGAACTGCGGCTTCACCTCGGCGCGGTTGACGTCGAAGGTGATCGAGTCCGGTGCGTTGAGCCGGATCGTGTCGCCTTCGCGCACGACGTCCACGCCGGTGCCCTGCATGTCGCGGCGCAGTTCGGCTTCCTGCTTGTCCATCTGACGGCCGATCAGGCCGCCCACCGTGGCGCCGACCGCGGCGCCGATCAGCACGCCCTGGGTGCGGTCGCTGCGGCCCGAAACGCCCGCGCCGAGGATGGCGCCGGCGCCGGCGCCGATCGTCGCGCCGGTGGCCGTGCGGCGGTTCTCGCCGGTATAGGGGTTGCTCTCGCAGCCGGCCAGCACGACGACGGCGGCCAGCGCGACAAGGCTGATGTTCTTGTTCATGTGAGACTCCCTCGGGTTGTGACGTCGTGATTCTGCGTCCGGCGGGCCGCGCAGGCCAGCGCCGCGTTCCGCCGCATTGTAAGCGCCTGCTTCAGCCGCCCTCCGTGGCCGGGCCCGTCATCGCGCGGGCGTCCACCCAGCGTTCGAACTCGTCCTCCGTCACGTAGCCCAGCGCCAGCGCGGCGGCCTTCAGCGTCGAGCCCTCGGCGTGCGCCTTCTTCGCGATCTCGGCGGCGCGGTCGTAGCCGATGTGGCGGTTGAGTGCGGTGACCAGCATCAGGTTGCGCGCGAGCAGTTCCTCGATGCGCGCGCGGTCGGGTTCGATGCCGCGCGCGCAGTGGCGCTCGAAGCTCGCCGCCGCGTCGCCGAGCAGCTGCGCGCTCTCGAGCACGCCATGCGCCATCACGGGCTTGTAGACGTTGAGCTGGAAGTTGCCCTGCGTGCCGGCGAAGGCGACCGTCGCGTCGTTGCCGAAGACGCGCGCGCAGACCATCGTCAGCGCCTCGGCCTGGGTCGGATTGACTTTGCCGGGCATGATGGAGCTGCCGGGCTCGTTCTCGGGGATGCGCAGCTCGCCGATGCCGGTGCGCGGGCCGCTGGCGAGCCAGCGCACGTCGTTGGCGAGCTTGAACAGCGCGCCGGCCAGCGTGCGCAGCGCGGCGCTGACGTTGACCAGCGCATCGTGCGCGGCGAGCTGGGCGAAGCGGTTGCCGGCGGACCGGAACGGGTGTCCGGTCAGCGTCGCCAGCTCGTCGGCGCAGGCCTCGCCGAAACGCGGATGGGCGTTGAGTCCGGTGCCGACGGCAGTGCCGCCGATGGCCAGCTCCAGCAGGCCACGCTCGGCGTGGCGCAGGGCGTCGAGCGCGGCGTCGATCTGGGCGACCCAGGCGCCGATCTCCTGCCCGAGGGTGATCGGCGTCGCGTCCATCAGGTGCGTGCGGCCGCTCTTGACGACGTCGGCGAAGGCGGCCGCGCGAGCCGCCAGCGTGTCGCGCAGCGTGCCGATCTGCGGGTACAGCCGCGCGTGCAGCGTCTGCACGACGGCGACGTGCATCGCGGTGGGGAAGGTGTCGTTGGAGGACTGGCCGCGATTGACGTGGTCGTTCGGATGCACCGGGCGGCGCGCGCCGAGCGGCTCGCCGGCCAGCTCGTTGGCGCGGTTGGCGATGACCTCGTTGGCGTTCATGTTGCTCTGCGTGCCGCTGCCGGTCTGGAACACGACCAGCGGGAAGTGGTCGTCGAGCGAGCCGTCGGCGACCTCGCGTGCGGCGGCTTCGATCAGCCGCGCCAGCCCGTCGTCGAGTTCGCCGAGGCGGGCATTGGCGCGCGCGGCGGCGAGCTTGAGCAGGCCGAAGGCGTGCACGATGGCGCGCGGCATGCGGTGGCGTTCGCGACCGATGTCGAAGTTGTCGAGCGAGCGCTGGGTCTGCGCGCCCCAGTAGCGGTCGGCGGGGACGGCGACCTCGCCCATGGAATCGCGTTCGATGCGGGTGCTCATGTCGCGTATGGAGCGCCGTGGCGGGGGAAGGTTCAGTCGCGGCAGGCCACGACGCGGTTGCGTCCGCCGCGCTTGGCCTGGTAGAGCGCGGCGTCGGCGGCCCTGAACAGCGACTCGAAGGTGGCGCCGACCGGCTCGCCGGTGGTCGAGATCAGGCCGATGCTGACGGTGACCGTGATGCCGCCCGGCCGTGCCTCCTCGATACGCTGGCGCAGGCGCTCGGCGAAGCCGGCGGCGGCGTCGGCGCCCATGTTGATCAGCAGCAGCACGAATTCCTCGCCGCCGGTGCGGGCGATGACGTCCCCCTGCCGGCAGGCGTCGCGGATCACGGCGGCGGTCTCGGCCAGCACGAGGTCGCCGGTCTCGTGGCCGTGTTCGTCGTTGACGCGCTTGAAGTGGTCGATGTCGAGCACCAGCATCGTCAGCGGAATGCCGTGGCGCTCGGCCTCGCCGATGCGGCGCAAGGCGATCTCGGTCAGGTAGTGGCGGTTGTAGACGCCGGTGAGCTGGTCGGTCAGCGCGAGCCGCCGCAGGTGGTCGCGCTGTCCCGCGGTCTGGTCGAGCAGGCGCTTGATCTGCACGATGTTGCGCACGCGTACCGCCAGTTCCTCCTCCAGCATCGGCTTGGCGAGGAAGTCGTTGGCGCCCTCGCGCAGCAGCTCGATGCGTCGGGCCGAGTCTTCCAGCCCCGACATCGCGAGGATGGGCAGGTCGGCGTTGGCGCCGCCGCCGTTGCGGATCGCGCGCACCAGCGCGAGGCCGGTCATGCGGCCTTCGAGCAGCACGTCGATCAGTGCAACCTCGTACTCGTGCCCGCCGAGCGCGGCCAGCGCCTGGTCGCCGCAGGCGAAGGTGTCGACCTCCAGCCCCAGCGACCCGAGCACGCGCTCGATGAAGCGCGCGACCGGCCGGCTGTCCTCGACCAGCAGCGCGCGACCGCTCAGGCGCACGTGTCTGGCCTCGCGCTGTACACGGCTCTCGATGTACTGCGCCAGCAGGTCGAGATGGACCTTGTTGAAGACTTCGGTGATGCCGGCCTCCAGGCTGTCCGGGATCAGGTCCGGGTCCTCGGAGGTGGTCAGCAGCAGTACCGGGACCTGGCTCGTCCCGGGGTCACGGCGCACCATGCGGGCGAGATCCATGGCCGTGCCGTCGGGCAGATGGCGCTCGGTGCAGATCAGGTCGGGCGCCGTCGCCAGCGCGCGCCGGGTCTCCTCGAGGGAGTCGGCGAAGTGGAGCGATTCGGTCAGGAAGCCGAGGTGGCGTTCGAGCAGGTGACGGAAGAAGCTCGATCCGGTGACGGCCAGTACCTTCATGTGGTTCGTGTCCTGGGAGAGGCCGTGCGCCGGGCGTGGGCGAGACGGCGTGCCGGGAGGGCGGGGATGCGCTCCGCGTAAAATACAATGTCATGCGCCGGAATGGAACGGGGCTCCATCGTGCGGCCGGGAGGTCAGCGGTCGTGGAAGCCCGGGTAACGCGCGCGGAAGCGTTCCGTGGCGGAGGCGACGAAGGCGTCGTAGCTCCAGTCGCCGGCTTCCAGAAGATGGTGGCAGTGCTCGGCGAACACGTAGGTCTCGGCGGCGAACCGCCGGCCGTCCGCGACCGTGACGGTGACGGTGCGACGCTCGTACTGCGAGCCCTCGAAGCGGTCCAGGTCCGCGAGCTGGGCCGGCGTGACGTCGAGGTAGAGCGTGCCGTCGACATGGGCCCCGGCATCCGGGCGGATGCCGGGGTAGTCCTCGCCGGCGACCGGGTGACGGCGGTAGCCGTCGAGCCGGGCCGGGAGGGAGGCGGGCACCGCGCCGCAGGCCGCGCGCAGGATGTCGGCATGCATCAGCGTGCCGTAGGCGAACACGTGCACGGCCATCGCGTGGTACGGGTCAGCGGACGATCTGGCTCAGCTCGCCGGCCTTGTAGCGGGCGGCCATCTTCTCCAGCGGGACGGCCTTGATGCGGCTGGCCATGCCGGCGCTGCCGAAGGCCTCGAAGCGCGACTTGCAGACGAACTTGGCCGCTTCGCGCGCGGGCTTGTTGAACTCGCGCGGGTCGAACTTGGACGGGTTCTCGAACAGGAACTTGCGGATCGCGCCCGTCATCGCCAGACGGATGTCGGTGTCGATGTTGATCTTGCGCACGCCATACTTGATGGCGGTCTGGATCTCCTCGACCGGCACGCCGTAGGTTTCCTTCATGTCGCCGCCGTACTGGCGGATGATCTCGAGCAGCTCCTGCGGCACCGACGACGAGCCGTGCATGACGAGGTGCGTGTTCGGCAGGCGCGCGTGGATTTCCTTGATGCGCTGGATCGACAGGATGTCGCCGGTGGGCTTGCGCGTGAACTTGTAGGCGCCGTGGCTGGTGCCGATCGCGATCGCGAGAGCGTCGCAGTCGGTCTGCTTGACGAAGTCGGCGGCCTGCTCGGGGTCGGTCAGCAGCGCGCTGTGGTCGAGCTTGCCCTCGGCGCCGATGCCGTCTTCCTCGCCCGCCATGCCGGTCTCGAGCGAGCCCAGGCAGCCGAGCTCGGCCTCGACCGTGACGCCGATGGCGTGCGAGAAGCGGACGACCTCGCGCGTGACCGCGACGTTGTAGTCGTAATCGGACGGCGTCTTGCCGTCCTCGAGCAGCGAGCCGTCCATCATCACGCTGGAGAAGCCGGAGCGGATCGCGGCCATGCACACCGCCGGGCTCTGGCCGTGGTCCTGATGCATGACGACCGGGATGTCCGGATAGGTCTCGACGGCGGCCGCGATCAGGTGGCGCAGGAAGGCCTCTCCGGCGTATTTGCGGGCGCCGGCCGAAGCCTGCATGATCACCGGGCTGTCGCATTCGGCCGCGGCTTCCATGATGGCCTGGACCTGCTCCAGGTTGTTGACGTTGAAGGCCGGGAGGCCGTAGCCATGCTCGGCGGCATGGTCCAGCAGCTGTCGCATCGATACGAGTGCCATGGTGCTTCTCCGTTGCGGTGGCGCGGTCTCGCGCGCGTGGATTCGTGGGGTCGTGATCTGTGGCCGTGTGTCGGACAACGGCCGCAGCGAAGGTTCATTGTGGCCGGTAGCGTTCTTCCAGCGCCGCGATGGCCGGCAGGGTCTTGCCCTCGAGGAACTCCAGGAAGGCGCCGCCGCCGGTCGAGATGTAGCTGATCTCGTTGGCGATGCCGAACTTGGCGATGGCCGCCAGCGTGTCGCCGCCGCCGGCGATCGTGAACGCCTCGGAATGCGCGATGGCCGAGGCCAGCATCTTCGTGCCGCCGGCGAACTGGTTGTACTCGAACACGCCGACCGGGCCGTTCCAGACGATGGTGCCGGCGTGCGCGATGATCTCGGCGAGCTTGGCCGCGCTCTTCGGGCCGACGTCGAGGATGCGGTCGTGCGGGCCGACGTCGCACACGGAGATGCGGTTGGCGCGCGCGAGCATCGACACCTCGTCGGCGACGACGACGTCCACCGGCAGCGGCACCTCGGCGCCGCGCGCCTTCATCATGTCCATGATGGCCTGCGCTTCCTTGACCAGTTCCGGCTCGGCCAGCGACTCACCGATGCGCTTGCCCGACGCGAGCAGGAAGGTGTTGGCGATGCCGCCGCCGACGATGAGCTGGTCGACCTTCTCGGCCAGCGTCTTCAGGATGGTCAGCTTGGTCGACACCTTGGCGCCGCCGACGATGGCCACGAGCGGACGCTTGGGGTTCAGGGTGGCGCGGGTCAGCGCGTCGATCTCGGCGGCCATCAGCAGACCGGCGCAGGCGGCCGGGGCGTAGCGGGCGATGCCGTGGGTCGTCGCCTCGGCGCGGTGGGCCGTGCCGAAGGCATCGTTGACGTAGACGTCGCACAACGCGGCCATCTTCTTCGCGAGCCCGGGGTCGTTCTTCTTCTCGCCGACGTTGCAGCGGCAGTTTTCGAGCAGCACTACCTCGCCCGGGTTGACCTCGAAGCCGCCATCCACCCAGTCCGTGATGAGGCGGACCGGACGGCCCAGCAGCTGGCCCAGCCGCACGGCGACCGGCATCAGCGTGTCGTCGGCGCGCACCTCGCCCTCGCTCGGACGGCCCAGATGCGAGGTCACCATGACCGCGGCACCGGCGTCGAGGCAGTGCTGGATGGTGGGGATGGAGGCGCGGATGCGCGTGTCCTCGACGATGTTGCCGGCCTCGTCCTGGGGAACGTTGAGGTCGGCGCGGATGAAGACGCGCTTGCCGGCGAGATCGAAGTCGGTGAGCTTGTTGACCTTCATGCGGGGTTCCGTGGGCTGGATGAAGACGCGCCCGCACGGGGCGGGCGCAGGACGGGAATCACTTGGCCTGGGCGACCACGCGCGCGGCGTCGAGCATGCGGCAGGAATAGCCCCACTCGTTGTCGTACCACGCCAGGACCTTGACGAGGTTGCCGGCCATCACGCGCGTCTGCGTGGCGTCGAACACCGACGAGTGCGCGTCGTGGTTGAAGTCGGACGACACGAGCGGATCGTCGTTGTAGCCGAGGATGCCCTTGAGCGCGCCACGCGAGGCGTCCTTCATCAGCGCGTTGATTTCCTCGACGCTGGTCTCGCGGCTGGCCGTGAAGGTGAGGTCCACGAGCGAGACGTTCATCGTCGGCACGCGCAGCGAGAAGCCGTCGAATTTGCCCTTGAGCGCCGGCAGCACCAGACCGACGGCCTTGGCCGCGCCGGTCTTGGTCGGGATGATGTTGTGCGCGGCGGCGCGGGCGCGGCGCAGGTCCTTGTGGCGCACGTCCACGAGCACCTGGTCGTTGGTGTAGGCGTGGATCGTCGTCATCAGGCCCTTCTCGATGCCGATGTGGTCCTGCAGCACCTTGGCCACCGGCGCGAGGCAGTTGGTCGTGCACGAGGCGTTGGAGATCACCGTCATGTCGCCGGTCACGATGTCGTGGTTGACGCCGTAGACGATGGTGGCATCGACGTCGTCGCCGCCCGGCGCGGAGATCAGCACCTTGCGCGCGCCCTGTTCGAGCAGCACCTGCGCCTTGGCCTTGCTGGTGTAGGCGCCGGTGCATTCGAGCAGCACGTCCACGCCCAGCTCGCCCCAGTTCACGCCGCGCGGATCCTTCGTGGAGAAGAACGGGATGCGGTCGCCGTCGACGATCAGGGCCGAATCCCCGTCGGTCTCGACGGAGAAGCCGAAACGGCCGTGGGTGGTGTCGTACTTGGTCAGGTGCGCGTTGGTGGCGATGTCGCCCGAGGCGTTGATCCCGACGATCTCGAATTCGTTGCGCCGGCCCAGCTCGTACAGTGCGCGCAGGGTGCAACGCCCGATGCGGCCATAGCCATTGATCGCGACTTTGATGCTCATCCGGTTTCTCCTGTTGAAACGATCGCGGAGCCGCCCCGGGCCGCCCCGCACTGCAATCAGACGCGGGACCTGACCGCGTCGGCCACGGCCTCGGCCGTGATGCCGAAATACTTGAACAGCTCGCCCGCCGGCGCCGACTCGCCGAAGCGGTCCAGCCCGATCACGGCGCCATCCAGGCCAACGTACTTGTACCAGCCGTCGGTCACGCCGGCCTCCACGGCCACGCGCGGCACCCCGGCCGGCAGCACGGCGGCGCGCCAGGCGGCGTCCTGGCGGTCGAACACGTCGGTCGAGGGCATCGACACGACGCGCACCTCGATGCCTTCGGCGCGCAGCTGCTTCTGCGCTTCCATCGCCAGCGAGACCTCGGAGCCGGTGGCGATGATGACGGCCTTCGGCGCACCGCCGGCGGCGTCCGACAGCACGTAGCCGCCGCGGCGGATGTCGGCGATCTGCTGCCGGTCGCGCGGCTGGAAGGGCAGGTTCTGGCGCGAGAACAGCAGCGAGCTCGGACCGTCGGCACGTTCGATGGCGTGCGCCCAGGCCACGGCGGACTCGACCGTGTCGCACGGGCGCCAGACGTCCATGTTCGGCATCAGGCGCAGCGTCGCGGCCTGCTCGACCGGCTGGTGCGTCGGACCGTCCTCGCCGAGGCCGATCGAGTCGTGCGTGAACACGAAGATCTGGCGCACCTTCATCAGCGCCGCCATGCGCAGGGCGTTGCGCGCGTACTCGCTGAACATCAGGAAGGTGGCGGTGTAGGGGATCAGGCCGCCGTGCAGGCTGATGCCGTTGGCGATCGCGGCCATGCCGAACTCGCGCACGCCGTAGTAGATGTAGTTGCCGCCCGAGTCGCGGCTCACGCCGCGGGCGCCGGACCACAGCGTCAGGTTGGAGCCGGCGAGGTCGGCCGAGCCGCCGATCAGCTCCGGCAGCTTCGGCGCGAAGGCCTCAATGGCGTTCTGGCTGGCCTTGCGCGTGGCGATGGTCTCGGCCTTGGCATTGACCTGTTCGAGCACGGCGGCCACGTGTTCGTTCCAGTCGGCCGGCAGCTCGCCCGACATGCGGCGTTCGAACTCGGTGGCCAGTTCCGGATACTCGGCGCGGTAGGCGGCGAAACGGGCGTTCCACTGCGCCTCGCGCTCCGCGCCGGCGGCACGGGCGTCCCATGCGGCGTAGACGTCGGCCGGGATCTCGAACGGCGGGTGGTTCCAGCCGATGTAGGCGCGCGCGGCGGCGATCTCGGCGTCGCCCAGCGGCGAGCCGTGCACGTCGTGGCCGCCCTGCTTGTTCGGCGCGCCGGCGCCGATGATGGTCTTGCAGCAGATCAGCGTCGGTTGCGCGGTGTTGGCCAGTGCCTCGCGCACGGCGGCATCGACGGCCTCGGCGTCGTGGCCCTGCACGTCGCGGATCACCTGCCAGCCGTAGGCCTCGAAGCGGCCCGGCGTGTCGTCGGTGAACCAGCCCTCGACGTCACCGTCGATCGAGATCGCGTTGTCGTCGTAGAAGGCCACCAGCTTGCCCAGGCCCAGCGTGCCGGCCAGCGAGCAGGCCTCGTGCGAGATCCCTTCCATCAGGCAGCCGTCGCCGAGGAACACGAAGGTGCGGTGGTCGACGATGGTGTGGCCGGGGCGGTTGAACTCGGCGGCCAGCACCTTCTCGGCGATGGCCATGCCGACCGCGTTCGTGATGCCCTGGCCGAGCGGCCCGGTGGTCGTCTCCACGCCCGGCGTGTAGCCGTACTCGGGGTGGCCCGGCGTGCGGCTGTGCAGCTGGCGGAAATTCTTCAGCTCCTCGATCGGCAGGTCGTAGCCGGTCAGGTGCAGCAGCGCGTACAGCAGCATCGAGCCGTGGCCGTTGGACAGCACGAAACGGTCGCGGTCGGCCCAGTTCGGGTTGGCGGGGTTGTGGCGCAGATGGCGGCGCCACAGCACTTCGGCGATCTCGGCCATGCCCATCGGCGCGCCCGGGTGGCCGGACTTGGCTTTCTGCACCGCATCCATCGCAAGCGCACGCACCGCGCCGGTCACAGGGTTGAACGTGGGCGGGGTGACGTTGCGTTTCTGGCTCATGGCGCTGGGCAGGGCTCGGATGGAAAGGGCGAAATTATCCCCGAATTTGCTGCTCCGCGGTAGGGCGGCGGGGCGCGGAAATCCGCAGTTTCCCCGTCGCGCGTGGCGCTCACATGGCCTTGCGCTTGCGCTCCATCAGCTTCCAGATCAGCGGCGTCAGGATCAGCTGCATCGCCAGATCGAGCTTGCCGCCCTCGATCACGATGGTGTTGGCGCGCGACATGAAGGAGCCCGAGATCATGTTGAGCAGGTAGGGGAAGTCGATGCCGCGCGGGTTCGAGAAGCGGATCACGACCATCGACTCGGCCAGTGTGGGCACGTCGCGTGCGGCGAAGGGGTTGGAGGTGTCGACGACCGGCACGCGCTGGAAGTTGATGTGGGTGCGCGTGAACTGCGGGACGATGTAGTGCACGTAGTCGTGCATGCGGCGCAGGATGGTGTCCTGCACGGCCTCGGCCGAGTAGCCGCGCACGCGCGTGTCGCGGTGCAGCTTCTGCAGCCATTCGAGGTTGATGATCGGCGCCACGCCGATCAGCAGGTCGGCGTGCTTGGCGATGTTGATCGTGTCGGACACGAAGCCGCCGTGCAGGCCCTCGTAGAACAGGCAGTCGGTGCCGACCGGCAGATCCTCCCACTCGGTGAAGGTGCCCATCGGCAGGTTCCAGCGCACCGACTGTTCCTCGTTGTGGATGTAGACGCGCTTGCGGCCGACGCCGGATTCGCCGTAGCCGCGGAACAGCGCCTCAAGTTCCTCGAGCAGGTTGGCTTCGGGGCCGAAGTGGCTGATGCCGCGCTCGCCGCGGGCCTCGGCCTCCTCGATGAGCCGGCGCATTTCGTCGCGCGTGTAGCGGTGGAAGCTGTCCCCCTCGACGACGGCGGCGTTGACGCCCTCGCGGTGGAAGATGCGTTCGAAGGTGTCCTTGACGGTCGTGGTACCGGCGCCGGAGGAGCCGGTGACGGCGATGATCGGATGTTTCGCGGACATGGGTGCAGTCGTTCAGGAAGAGTGCGCGGCGATCCAGCCGCGCCATTGCGAGAACAGGCCGGGGCTGCCGGCGGCGATCACGGCGCGCTTGGCGCCCGGCGGCGCCATCAGCGGCAGGCCGTCGAGCGCCATGCCGATGCCCCCGGCCTCCGACAGGATCAGGCTGCCGGCGGCGTAGTCCCACGGCATCTGCCCGCCGTGCAGATAGACGTCGAGCCGGCCGGCGGCGGCGAAGCACCACTCCAGCGCGCTGGAGCCGAAGTTGCGCTGCGAGTAGAACGGCGGCTTGCGCGACAGCGCCTGGCCCAGTTCCGGCGGGATGCGCTTGAAGTCCACGCCCGCCACGGCGTCGGCCAGTCGCGTCGTCGTGCCGCGCAGCGGCAGGCGCGTGCCGTTCAGGAACGCGCCCGAGCCCTTCGCGGCGTAGAACGATTCGTCGGTGACCGGGTTGTAGACGACGCCGAAGCGCGGTTCGTGGTCGACCAGATACGCGATCGACACGGCGAAGAACGGGATGCCGTTGAGGAAGTTCGTCGTGCCGTCGATCGGGTCGATGCACCACAGCCCCGGACGGCCTTCCTCCCACAGCGCCTGCTGGTGCTCCAGCTCCATCTCCTCGCCCAGCACCGGGCCGGCGAGCAGACCGGGCAGCTCCCGCTCGAAGCGGCGCTGGGATTCCAGGTCGGCCTCGCTGAACAGCGTGCCGTCGGTCTTGCAGTTGCGGACCGAGGACAGGTAGCGCGGCAGGATCACCTCGCGTGCGACGTCACGGACCAGCGACTCGAGCGCCCGCGCGCGGGCCAGGCGATGCGAGGGGTTGGGCATGGGGTCCCCGCGGAGTGGTGATGAGCCCATATACTAGCACCATGCTTCCCCGCTTCTTTTCCCCGGAGCCGCTTCCGACGGGCGATTGCCTCGAACTGCCCGAGGCCGTCGCCCACCATGCCGTGCGCGTGCTGCGCCTGCCGGCCGGCGCGCGCATCGTGCTGTTCGACGGCCGTGGGGGTGAGGTGGAGGCCGTGCTGGAGGGGCAGGGCAAGCGCTGGACGGCGCGGCTCGTCGAGCGGCGTGATGCCGAGCGCGAGTCGCCGTTGCGCGTCGTGCTGGTGCAGGCGCTGGCGAGCGGCGACAAGATGGACTGGGTCGTGCAGAAGGCCGTCGAGCTGGGCGCGGCGGGCGTGATCCCGGTGCGTGCCGAGCGCAGCGTGCTGCGGCTCTCCGGCGAGCGGGCCGACAAGCGCGTGGCGCACTGGCGCGAGGTCGCGGTGTCCGCCTGCGAGCAGAGCGGGCGCAACCGCGTGCCCGAGGTGGCGCCCGTCCTGGACCTGCGCGACTACCTCGCGGGCACGCGCGACGGCCCGCTGCGCCTGATCCTCGATCCCGTCGGCGGCCGGCGGTTCGCCGCGCAGGAGCGGCCCGTGCGGGAATGCCACCTGCTGATCGGCCCCGAGGGAGGGTGGAGCGGTGACGAGCTGGCGGCGTGCCTCGCCGCGGGCTGCACAGGCATCACGCTGGGGCCGCGCGTGCTGCGCACCGAGACGGCGGGGCTCGCCGCGCTTGCCGCGATGCAGGCGCTGTGGGGCGACTTCTGAGCCCCGTGCGGCCGCGCGCGGGAACGCCGTTCCGATAGAATCGGCACATTCCGACGCAGAGGTGACGCCCGTGAACCGCGACTCCCAGAACTCCGAAGCCCGCATCCTCGCCGCCGACGAGACGGCGGCGCAGTTCGTCGCGTGGGTGCGCAGCGCGGCGCCGTACGTGCACGCGTTCCGCAACAAGACCTTCGTGATCGCCTTTGGTGGCGAGCTGCTGACGGATCAGGAGCGCGCCCAGCGGTTCGCCTACGACTGCAACCTGCTGTGCGCGCTGGGCGTGCGGCTGGTGCTCGTGCACGGCGCCCGGCCGCAGATCGACGCCGAGATGGCGCGGCGTGGGCTGGAGCCGCAGTTCCACAACGGCCTGCGCGTGACCGACGCGCCCGCGCTCGAATGCGTCAAGGTGGCGATGGCCGTCACGCGCTTCGAGGTCGAGGCGCTGCTGTCGCAGGGGCTGCCGAACACGCCGATGGCGGGCAGCTACATCCGCGTCACCGGCGGCAACTTCATCACCGCGCGGCCGGTGGGCGTCGTCGACGGCGTCGACTACCAGTACACCGGCGCCGTGCGCAAGATCCTCGACGAGGAGATCCGCGCCGACCTCGACCAGCAGAACCTCGTGCTGATCACGCCGCTGGGCGTCTCGCCGGCCGGCGAGATCTTCAACCTCAGCATGGAGGACGTGGCCGAGGCCGTGGCCGTGACGCTGAAGGCCGAGAAGCTCGTCTACCTGTGCGACGCGCCGGGCCTGCTCGACGACGACGGCAGCCTGGTCGAGTCGGTCACGGCGGACGAGGCGCAGCGCGCGCTCGACGCCCAGAAGGGGCTGACCGAGGACCTGCACTACTACCTGCCCGGCGCGATCCGTGCCGTGCGCAAGGGCGTGGGCCGCGTGCACCTGATCGACTACGACAAGGACGGCGGCCTGCTGCTCGAGTTCTTCACGCATGCCGGCGTCGGCACCGTGGTCACGCGCGACCCGCTGTTCCGGATGCGCGAGGCCACCGTGGAGGACATCGGCGCGCTCGTCGCGCTGATCCAGCCGATGGAGGCCGACGGCTCGCTGGTGCGGCGCGGCCGCGAGCTGCTGGAGCAGGAGATCGAGCGCTTCACGCTGGTCGAGCACGACGGCGTGCTGGTCGGCTGCGCGGCGCTGTACCCGTTCGGCGACGAGGGTTCGGCCGAGCTGGCGTGTCTGGCCGTGGCGCACGAGTACCGCCGCGCCGGGCTCGGCGAACAGCTGCTCAAGCGGCTCGAGAAGCGCGCCCGCGCGCTGGGGCTGGAGCGCCTGTTCATCCTCACGACCCGCACCGCGCACTGGTTCCGCGAGCGTGGCTTCGTCGAGGTCGGCCCCGAGGCGCTGCCGCGCAAGAAGCGCGAGCTCTACAACTACCAGCGCCGCTCCAAGGTCTTCGTCAAGAAGCTGTGAGCCGGGAACGGGCCGGCGCGGCTGGTAGAATCACGGTCTGAGAGAAATCCAACGAGAGGTACGCCATGACCCGTATGGTCCATTGCATCAAGCTCGGCCGCGAGGCCGAAGGTCTGGAGCGCCCGCCGGTGCCCGGCGCGCTCGGCCAGCGCATTTTCGAGAACGTGTCCAAGGAAGCGTGGCAGCAGTGGGTCAAGTACCAGACCATGCTGATCAACGAGAACCGTCTGAACCTGATGGACGCGCGCGCGCGCAAGTATCTGGCGGAGCAGATGGAGCGCCACTTCTTCGGCGACGGTGCCGACCAGGTGCAGGGCTACGTGCCGCCGTCGGCGTGATCGTTTTCCGGCTTTGACGAAAAGGCAGCGGCCGGCCCGCTGCCTTTTTTGTTGCCTGCGGCCGGCTCCGGCCGGCGCTGCGACGGGGCGGTTGCCGTGCGGCTCAGGCCACGGGCGAGAGGCTGCGGACGCCGTCCGGGGTCGCGAGCAGCAGCAGGTCGGCGCCGCGACGCGCGAACAGGCCGTTGGTGACGACGCCGGCGATGTGGTCGATCTCGCTTTCCAGCTCGGCCGGCGCGGTGATGGCGAGCCCGTGCACGTCGAGGATCAGGTTGCCGTTGTCGGTGACGAAGCCGGCGCGCTCGACGACGTGGCCGCCCAGCGCCTCGAGCCGGCGCGTGACATGCGCGCGCGCCATCGGGATGACCTCCACCGGCAGCGGGAAGCGGCCGAGCCGCTCGACGCGCTTGGTCTCGTCGCAGATGCAGACGAAGCGCCGCGCCACGGCCGCGACGATCTTCTCGCGGGTCAGCGCGCCGCCTCCCCCCTTGATCATCGCGAAGCCGTGGTCGATCTCGTCGGCGCCGTCCACGTACACCGGGATGTCGTCGACGTCGTTGAGGTCGAACACGCGGATGCCCGCCGCCAGCAGCCGGCGCGTGCTGGCCTCGGAGCTCGACACGGCGCCGGTGATGCGCCCGCGCATCTCGGCCAGCCCGTCGATGAAGTGATTGACCGTCGATCCGGTGCCGACGCCGACGATGGTGTGGGGTTCGATGTGGTCGAGCGCGGCGAGGGCGGCGGCTTTCTTCAGGGCATCCTGGTTCATCGGGGTCTCACATCAGGCCGTGGAAGGGTTGGACCGGCACGCGCTCGCCGGCGGTGACGCCCGCGCTCTCGTGCGCGAGCACGATGAAGCAGTTGGCGTCGGACATGGATTTGAGCACGCCTGCGCCCTGGCTGCCCACCGGGACCACGTGCGGCGCGCCGTCGCGCCACTCGAAGCGCGCGCGGACGTACTCGCGTCGCCCGGGGCGTTTGCGGATGTCGGTCTCGCACACGGCGTCGAAGGTCGGTGATGGGGGCAGGGGCTCGACGCCCTGCAGGGCCAGCAGCGCGTCGCGCACGAAGGCGTGGAAGGTCACCATCACCGCCACCGGGTTGCCCGGCAGGCCGAACATCCAGGCACTGCCGACGCGGCCGAACGCCATCGGCCGGCCCGGCTTGATCGCGATCTGCCAGAACGACACCTCGCCCAGCCGGTCGACCAGTTCGCGGATGAAATCGGCCTCGCCGACCGACACGCCGCCGCTGGTGAGGATCACGTCGGCGTTCTCCGATGCGGCGCGGAACGTGGCTTCGATCCGCGCCGGGTCGTCGGGGATCACGCCCATGTCGATCAGCTCGCAGCCGAGCCGCGTCAGCGAGCCGAACAGCGTGTAGCGGTTGCTGTCGTAGATCTGGCCCGGCGAGAGCGGGCGGCCGATGGTGGCCACCTCGTCGCCGGTCGAGAAGAAGGCCACGCGCAGGCGGCGGTATACGGCGACCTCGGCGATGCCGAGCGAGGCGATCAGCCCGAGTTCGGCCGGGCCGCACAGCTTGCCGGCGGGCAGTGCGACGCCGCCCTGCGCGAGGTCCTCGCCGGCCCGGCGCAGGTTCTGGCCGCGGCGGTGGCCGGGGCCGACGATGACGGCGTCGTCCTCGCTGCGGGTCGCCTCCTGCGCGAGGATGGTGTCGGCGCCGGCCGGGATCGCCGCGCCGGTCATGATGCGTACCGCCTGTCCGGCGCTGATCTGGCCGGAGAAGGGGCGTCCCGCGAATGCGCTGCCGACCACCGTGAGCCGCGTCTCGCCGTCGGCGGCGAGGTCGGCGAAGCGCACGGCGTAGCCGTCCATCGCCGAGTTGTCGTGGGCCGGTACGTTGCATGGCGCGATCACGTCCTCGGCCAGCACGCGGCCGAGCGCGTCGCGCACCTGCACGCGCTCGTGTGCCCCGACCGGGCGGAGGCGCTGCAGGATCGCCGCGCGGGCGTCCTCGATCGGGAGCAGGTCTTGTGGCATGGGGTTCATGGCAGTTCCAGCGTGATGCGTCAGGCCCGCATTATCGCCCATCGGTCGCGCGCCTGCAGCCCGCCGCCGGACTACAATCGCGCCGATGAACGAATCCCTCCATCTGGCCGCCGCGCAGGCGCTGGCGGTCCGCGATCCGGAAGACAAGTGTGCCGCCGTGCGCGCGCTGCGCGCAGCGCGCGGGGCCGGGCGGCTGGTCGTGGTGCCCGGCCCGGACGACCCTGAGCCGCTGCGGGTGCCCGGTCGTCCCGACCGTCCCGAGCTGGTGCCGCCCGAGCAGTTGCGACCGCGCCGGCCGGGCACGCCCGAGGGGCACGCGGCGCTGATCCATGCCATCGCCCACATCGAGTTCAACGCCATCAACCTCGCGCTCGACTGCGTCGCGCGCTACCGCAGCTTTCCCGACGACTTCCACGACGGCTGGCTGCGCGTGGCCGACGAGGAGGCGCTGCACTTCTCGCTGCTGCGCGGCCGGCTGCGTGAGCTGGGATACGACTACGGCGACTTTCCGGCCCATAACGGGCTGTGGGACATGGCCTGCCGCAGCGCGCACGATCCGCTGGCGCGCATGGCGCTGGTGCCGCGCGTGCTCGAGGCGCGCGGGCTGGATGCGACGCCGGTCATCATGGGCAAGCTGCGTGCGATCGGCGATACGGCCACGCTGGCCATCCTCGACATCATCCTGCGCGACGAGGTCGGCCACGTCGCGCTCGGTGACCGCTGGTTTCGCCGGCTGTGCGAGGCGCGGGGCCTGGAGCCGGAAGCGACGTATCTGGCGCTGCTGGAGGATTTCGATGCGCCCTGGCCGCAGCCGCCGCTGCACGAGGCCGCGCGCCTGCAGGCCGGCTTCTCGCCGGCCGAGATCGCGCGACTGCGCGCCGGACGGCGTCCCGCGACGGACTAGGCGCGGTCGCGCGGTCAACGAAAAATGGCGGCCGGGGCCGCCATTTTTCGTTTGCGTGATGCCGTTTCCGCTCAGCGCAGGCCGGCGGCGTAGTCGGCGACCGCCTGCATTTCCTTGTCGGTCATCTTCAGCGCGATGGTGCGCATCATCTCGGCCGGGTCGTTGCCGCGCTCGCCGTCGCGGAAGGCCTTGAGCTGCGCGAAGGTGTACTTGGCGAACTGGCCGGAGAGGCGCGGGTACTGCGCCGGCATGCCGGCACCGGCCGGGCCGTGGCAGGCCGCACAGGCCGGAACGCCCTTGGCCGGGATGCCCGCGCGCCAGATCTCGCGACCCTGCTCGACGGTGTCGGCGTTCTGCGCGGCTTCCGGGGTCAGGGTCTGGCCGGCGTAGTAGTGGGCCAGCGCGAGACGGTCCTCGTCGGAGAGCGCGGCGACCATCGAGTTCATGATCGCGTTGGCGCGCGCCGGGGCGGCGCCGTTGATCGAAGCGAAGTCCCGCAGCTGCTTGTAGAGGTATTCGGGGATCTGGCCCGCGAGCTTGGGGTTGTCGGCAATGGTGCTGTTGCCGTCAACCGCGTGACAGCCGGCACAGATGGTTTCGGCCAGCTGCTTGGCCCGATCCATGTCCGGAGCCTGACCCTGGGCGTGGAGCCCGCCGGCGACCAGAAGCAGCGAGAGCAGAAGGGAACGCTTGATCATGGGTGTCCTCAAGGCTGTGAGCGGATACATAAACCGCGGTATTCTATATGAACTCACCGCGTCTGCGCGACGCCCGATTTTTCTTCCGATGCCGGGCTCCGCGCGGCGTCCTGCCACGATGTCCATATTCCGCAACGCCCGGTTCGAAATCTCGATCGCCAAGACCTCCGGCCTGCCTCCGCCCGTGGGGGCCGAGGTGGCCTTCGCCGGTCGCTCCAATGCCGGAAAGTCCAGCGCGATCAACACGCTGGCCGGCCATACACGGCTCGCCTACGTCTCCAAGACGCCGGGGCGCACGCAGCTCATCAACTTTTTCCGCCTCAACTGTGGCGCGGCGCTCGTCGACCTGCCGGGCTACGGCTATGCCAAGGTCCCCGAGGACGTGCGCAAGCAGTGGCAGGGCTTGCTCGAACGCTACCTGACCAAGCGCGAGAACCTGATCGGACTGGTGCTGATCATGGATTCGCGCCATCCGCTCACGCCGCTCGACCGGCAGATGATCGACTGGTACGCGCCCAGCGGGCGGCCCATGCACATCCTGCTGACGAAGGCCGACAAGCTGTCGAAGAACCAGGCCGCGGCCGCACTGGCGCTGGTGCGCCGCGAACTCGCCGCGCTGGGCGGGCAGGTCAGCGTGCAGCTGTTCTCCAGCCTGAAGAAGACCGGCGTGGAGGAAGTCGAGCGGGTCGTGGGCGGCTGGCTGGGGCTCGGTGACGAAGCCGGAGCCGGAGCCGGAAAAGAAAAGCCCCGGGCCGAGGAGACGTGAGCCCGGGGTGAACGCCTTCGAGGAAGGCTCCCGCTCAGGGAGGGAAGCGGGGGAGCGCGAAGGGCGCGTCCGGCTCTTCAGAGTGCCGCCGCGCCGCAGGGTTCCCGCGCGACGGAAGATTTACGCATCACACTGATCTACAAGGAGTTGCTCATGAGGTCCGGTCCCGCATTCCCCGCAACCCGCATGCGCCGCATGCGCCGCGACGCGTTCTCGCGCCGCCTCATGCGCGAGCATCGCCTGTCGGCGGATGACCTGATCTATCCCGTGTTCGTGCTCGACGGCGAGGACCGCACCGAGGCCGTGCCGTCGATGCCCGGTGTCGAACGCATGAGCATCGACCGGCTGGTCCGGCTGGCCGGCGAGGCCGTCGAGCTGGGCATTCCGGCGCTGGCGCTGTTCCCGGTCATCGACGTCTCGCTGAAGACGCCCGGCGCCGAGGAGGCTTGGAATCCGGACGGGCTCGTGCCGCGCGCCGTGCGCGCGCTCAAGGCGGCTCATCCGCAGCTGGGCGTGATCACCGACGTCGCGCTCGACCCCTACACCAGCCACGGCCAGGACGGGCTGATCGATCCGGACGATCCGCGTGGCTACGTCATGAACGACGAGACGCTCGAGGCGCTCGCGCGGCAGGCGCTGTGCCACGCCCGCGCGGGGGCCGACGTCGTCGCCCCGTCCGACATGATGGACGGGCGCATCGGCCGCATCCGCGCCGCCCTCGACGCCGAGCGCTTCATCCACACCCGCATCCTGGCGTACTCGGCCAAGTACGCGTCGAGCTTCTACGGCCCGTTCCGCGACGCCGTCGGCTCGGCCGCCAACCTCGGCCAGGGCGACAAGTACACGTACCAGATGGACCCCGCCAACTCCGACGAGGCGCTGCGCGAGGTCGGGCTCGACATCGCCGAGGGCGCGGACATGTTCATGGTCAAGCCGGGCATGCCGTATCTGGACATCGTCCGCCGCGTCAAACACGAGCTGCGGGTACCGACCTATGCCTACCAGGTCAGCGGCGAGTACGCGATGCTGAAGGCCGCCGCGGCCAACGGCTGGCTGGCCGAGCGTGCCTGCGTGATGGAGGCGCTGCTCGCGTTCAAGCGCGCCGGCGCCGACGGCATCCTGACCTACTTCGCGATGGACGCGGCGCGCTGGCTGCGCGAGGGCTAAGGCCCCAGCAGCCGTCCGTGCCGGCGCGGAAGCTCCAGCACGGACGCGATCTTCAGGTCGGCGTAGGCCGGCCGTCTCAGCCCCCGGCTGACCAGCACCGTCTTCATGCCCAGACGCTTGGCGGTGCGCAGGTTGTCGGGGGAATCCTCGACCAGGATGCAGCGCTCCGGGCGCAGGCGGTGCTCGCGCAGCAGGTGGCGGAAGGCGTGCGGGCTGGGCTTGGGCTCGAAGCGCATGTGCTCGACGGCGAACACGTCGTCGAAGTGGCGGCGCACGCCCATCGTGCGGACGATGGTCTCGACATACTCCGCCGGCCCGTTCGAGAACACGATCTTGCGCCCCGGCAGGCGGGCCAGCATGGCGGACAGCGCGCGGTCGAACACCATCATCTCGTGCAGGCGGTCGAAGCGGTGCGTCTCGCGCAGGAAATGGTGCGGATCGGTGCCGTGGTGGCGGATCAGGCCGGTCAGCGTGGCGCCGTAGCGCCGCCAGTAGGCCAGGCGCAGCGCGTTGGCTTCGTCCTCCGGCACGCCCAGATGCTCGGCCAGGTAGGCCGTCATGCTGCGGTTGATGTGCGGGAAGATGTGGGCGCTGGCGTTGTGCAGCGTGTTGTCCAGATCGAACAGCCAGACCGGGTGCATGCTGGGCGGGCGCGGGCCGCGTGGCCCGCGCGCGGGGCTCAGACCGCGTTGAGGCCGAGGCGGCGGAACAGCGCCTCGTCGCGGTCGGCTTCCGGGTTGTCGGTGGTCAGCAGGCGGTCGCCGTAAAAGATGGAGTTGGCACCGGCCATGAAGCACAGCGCCTGCATCTCGTCGCTCATCTGCTGGCGGCCGGCCGACAGGCGGACCACGCTGCGCGGCATCGTGATGCGCGCCACGGCGATCGTGCGCACGAACTCGAACGGGTCGATGTCCTCGGCGCCGGCGAGCGGCGTGCCGGGGATGGGCACGAGGTTGTTGATCGGCACCGAGTCGGGCGGCGGATCCATGCTGGCGAGCTGGGCGATCATGCCGGCGCGGCCGCGGCGACCCTCGCCCAGACCGACGATGCCGCCGCAGCACACGTGGATGCCGGCATCGCGCACCTTCTCCAGCGTGTCGAGGCGGTCGTCCATCGTGTGCGTCGTAATCACGTTTCCGTAGAACTCGGGCGCGGTGTCGATGTTGTGGTTGTAGTAGTCCAGCCCGGCTTCGGCGAGCTTCTCGGCCTGGCCGTCACGCAGCATGCCGAGCGTCACGCAGGTCTCCAGCCCGAGTTTCTTGACCTCGCGCACCATCTCCAGCACCGGCTCCAGGTCGCGGTCCTTCGGTCCGCGCCAGGCCGCGCCCATGCAGAAGCGCGAGGCGCCCTTGGCCTTGGCGGCGCGGGCGTGCTCGAGCACCTCCTCGAGCGGCATCAGGGCCTGCTTGCCGAGACCGGTGTCGTAGCGCGAGGACTGCGAGCAGTAGCCGCAGTCCTCGGAGCAGCCGCCGGTCTTGATCGACAGCAGCGTCGAGCGCTGTACCGTGTTGGCGGGGAAGTGCCGGCGGTGGATGCCCTGCGCCTCGAAGACGAGATCGAGCAGCGGGCGCTCGAACAGCGCGGCCACCTCGGCCGTGGTCCAGCGCCGGGCCGGTGCCCCTTCTTGGATGGAGGCGTTTGCGCTAGTCTCTGCGGTCAATCCCGTTGTCATTGATTCGTCCTTTGCTGTTTGCGCGCGTTGCGCGTGTGGGTTGCGGGGAGGGCGCGCATGTCGAACCTGATGCGATGGCTGTCCGCGCTGCGAGAGGCGCTGATGCCGCAGCACTGCGAACTGTGCGGCGGGCCCTCGGCCGCCGCGCCGGTGTGCGCCGCCTGCGCGGCGGAATTGCCCGTGCTCGGCGCCGTTGCCTGCCGCGTGTGCGCACTGCCGCTGCCCGGAGGCGGTGTCTGCGGGCGATGCCTGCGCCGTCCGCCGGCCTTCGATGCCAGCCGTGCGCGCTTCGCCTACGCCTTTCCGGTGGACCGGCTCGTGCAGGGGCTGAAGTACGGTCACCGGCTCGCGCTCGCCGCGTATTTTAGCCGGCTTCTGGCC
>Ga0207868_1000446_pt1 | contig 44435 bp, 41 predicted proteins | sample Passage237B_FD_187370 | JGI IMG/M metagenome (GOLD analysis project Ga0207868, IMG submission 187370) | Cellulose adapted compost microbial communities from Newby Island Compost Facility, Milpitas, CA, USA - Passage2 37B (SPAdes) (version 3) ... | reverse complement strand
GCACCATCCCTGCAAGATCCATATGTTCCCGGTCCGCCTCGCTCGCGACCGTCGCGCGGCCCTTGCGCGAACGATACGGCACGGACGCCCGCGCTTGAGCCGCGCCTGCCCTTCCCGACCGGTGCCGGCACGTCCCGCTCGCTGCGGCATTTTCCGGTGTCCCTGCAGCCACCGACCCGCTGGCGAACGGCCATCGACCGGCCGGCGACGCGGCCTCTGGACGCGCGGACATATTCCCTTCATATGGGGAGAAAGATCGCCGCCATGCTTGACTGCAGCCGCCACGCCTCGACCTTCCTGCCCGCCGTCCCGGCGCCCCCCGTGGAATGGCGGGTGGAGCCGGGCCTGACCGACTACGCCGCCGCGCTCGCGGCAATGGAGGCACGTGCCGACGCGATCCGCGCCGGCACGGCCGGCGAGCAGGTCTGGCTGGTCGAGCACGCCCCCCTCTACACGGCTGGAACCAGCGCCAAGGCCACCGATCTTCTGCAGCCCGACCGCTTCCCCGTCTTCGATGCGGGGCGGGGCGGCGAATACACCTATCACGGGCCGGGCCAGCGGGTGGCCTATGTCATGCTCGACCTGAAGCGCCGGCGCGAGGACGTCCGCGCCTATGTGAAAGCACTCGAAGACTGGATCATCGACGCGCTCGACCGCGTCAACGTGCGCGGGGAAAAACGCGACGGCCGCGTCGGCGTGTGGGTAGCGCGGCCCGACAAGCCGCCGCTGCCCGACGGCTCGCCCGCCGAAGACAAGATCGCGGCGATCGGCGTCCGTCTCAGGCGCTGGGTGAGCTTCCACGGCATCGCCGTCAATGTCGAGCCGGACCTCACCCATTTCTCCGGCATCGTGCCGTGCGGCATCAGCGGCTACGGCGTCACGAGCCTCGTCGATCTCGGCCTGCCGATCACCATGCCCGAATTCGATGCGGTTCTGAAGCAGGCCTTCGCGGAGGTGTTCGGCCCCGTTGCCGACTGACCTGTGCCGGCAGCACGACCCGTCGTCCGTCCGCGCCGCAGCCGGCCCCCAGCTACAGGGCTCCGATCCACATGGCCGTCGTGACGATGAACAGGCTGACCGTGACCAGCGAGGCGACATCCTGAAGAAGGCTTGACATCAAACGCTCCTGTTCTGCTTGATGTCCCTTTATGTTCTATTTTTGTTCTATCGTCAATGGCCCGTTTGCGGCATCCGGCGCGACCGCGCCGAAAGCTGGGACAAGGTTAAGCGATCCTGAATCGGCCGGGTCAGGCGGTGCGTTCGAGCGGGACTACCTTGCCGCCGTCGATCGTCACCCGGCGATCCATGCGGGCCGCCAGCTCATGGTTGTGCGTGGCGATCAGGGCCGACAGGCCCGACTGGCGCACGAGCGCCTCCAGCGCATCGAACACGTAGCCGGCGGTCACCGGATCGAGATTGCCGGTCGGCTCGTCGGCCAGAAGCAGCATCGGCGCGTTGGCGACCGCGCGGGCGATCGCCACCCGCTGCTGCTCGCCTCCGGACAGCTCGGCGGGACGGTGCTCGGCACGATGGCCGATCTTCATGTAGTCGAGCAACTGGGCCGCGCGGGCGCGTGCTTCCGCCGGCGTCAGCCCGCGCACGAGCTGTGGCATCATCACGTTTTCCAGCGCCGAAAACTCCGGTAGCAGGTGGTGGAACTGGTAGACGAAGCCGATGTCGTTGCGGCGGATGGCCGTCCGCTCGTCGTCGGACAGGCGCCCGCAGGCCCGGCCACCGACGATGACGTCGCCCGCATCCGGCATCTCGAGCAGGCCGGCCAGATGCAGCAGCGTCGACTTGCCGGCGCCCGACGGGGCGACCAGCGCCACCATCTCGCCGGGCGAGAGCGATAGCGACGCCCCGTCGAGAATGGTCAGCCGCCGCGTCCCTTCCGCGAAGTGACGCTCGACCTCCCGCATTTCGAGGATCGGCCGGCCGGCGCTCATTCGTACCTCAGCGCTTCGACGGGATCCAGCCGCGCGGCGCGCCAGGCCGGGAAGAGCGTGGCGAGGAAGGAAAGGCCCAGCGCCATGAGAACGACGGAGACCGTCTCCCCCATGTCCATGCGGGCGGGAAGCTGGCTGAGAAAGTAGAATTCCGGGTTGAAGATCGTCGTGCCCGACAGCCAGGAGAAGAACTGCCGGATCGATTCGACATTGAGGCAGATGACGACGCCGAGGACGACCCCGGCCATCGTGCCGGCAAGGCCGATGGCCGAGCCCGTCATCAGGAAGATGCGCATCACCGCGCCGCTGGTCGCGCCCATCGTGCGCAGGATGGCGATGTCGTGCCCCTTGTCCTTCACCAGCATCACCAGGCCGGAGATGATGTTGAGCGCGGCGACCAGCACGATCATGGTAAGGATCATGAACATCACGTTGCGCTCGACCTGCAGGGTCGAGAAGAAGGTCTGGTTGCGCTGCCGCCAGTCGACGGTGAATACCTGCCGCTGCGCGGCCTCCTCGACCCGCGGCCGGACGACATCGACCCTGTCGGGGTTGTCGATGAAGACCTCGATCGTCTGGACGATGCCTTCGCTGTTGAAATAGAGCTGGGCCTCCGCCAGTGGCATGAAGACGATCGAGGCGTCGTATTCAGACATGCCGATCTCGAAGATCGCCGTCACCTCGTAGGCCTTCACGCGCGGCGTCGTGCCGAAGGGGGTGATGTCGCCGTCGGGCGAGACCAGCGTTATCGCATCTCCCAGAGTCAGGCCGAGATTCTCGGCCATGCGGGTGCCGATCGCGACGCCGCCGCTGTCGTCGAAGCCGTCGAGCGAGCCCTGCCGCAGGTCGCGGGCGACGAGATCGATCTTCTTCAGATCCTGCTCGCGGATGCCGCGCACCAGCACGCCGGTGCCCGCGCCGACCCGGCCGGAGCCCAGCACCTGCCCCTCGATCAGCGGGATCGCGTAGCGGACGCCGTCCAAGCCGTCGATGCGGGCCGCGACCGCGTCGTAATCGTCGAACGGCCGATCCATCGCCTGCACCACGATATGGCCGTTGAGGCCGAGGATGCGGTTCAGCAATTCGGCGCGGAACCCGTTCATCACCGCCATGACCACGATCAGCGTCGCGACGCCGAGCATGACGCCGATGAATGAGATCGAGGCGATGACGGAAATCACCGTCTCCTTGCGCTTGGAGCGCAGGTAGCGCCAGGCCACCATCCGCTCGAAGCGGGAAAACGGCCCGGCGCCGCGGTCGGGCGGCGCCGGCGGAGCCTCCGTCACGGGGGCCGCGGCCTCGTTCACGCCCGCGCCTCCAGGCCGGACAGCACGGCGTCGAGCGTCTTCACCTCGCGCGCGCCCGTCGCCCTGCGCTTGACCTCGACGGTCCCTTCGGCAACCCCGCGCGGCCCGACGATCACCTGCCAGGGAATGCCGATCAGGTCGGCCGTGGCGAACTTGCCGCCGGCGCGCTGGTCGGTATCGTCGCAGAGCGCCTCGACGCCCGCATTCGCATAGGCTGCCATCAGCTTCTCGCAGGCGGCGTCGCAGCCCGCATCGCCCGGCTTCATGTTGATGACCAGCACGTCGAACGGCGCCACCGCATCCGGCCAGATGATGCCGTTGTCGTCGTGGCTCGCCTCAATGATCGCCGCGATCAGCCGCGTCGGGCCGATGCCGTAGGAACCCATCGAGACGAAGCGCTCCTTGCCGTCGGGGCCGGTGACGCTGGCGTTCATCGGCTTCGAATATTTCTCGCCGAAGTGGAAGATGTGGCCGACCTCGATGCCGCGGGCGGCAAGCCGCTCGGCAGCGGGCACCTTTTCCCAGGCCGTCTCGTCGTGCATCTCGTCGGTGGCGGCATAGGGCCTCGTCCAGGCTTCGACGATGCCGGCAATGGCCGCGTCGTCGCCGAAATCGGTGTCCGCGCCGGGCACCGGCATGTCGAGGAACTCGCGCGCGCAGAAAACCGCGCTTTCGCCGGTGTCGGCCAGGATGATGAATTCATGCGACAGGTCGCCGCCGATCGGGCCGGTATCGGCGCGCATCGGGATCGACTTCAGCCCCATGCGGGCGAACGTGCGCAGATATGCCACGAACATGCGGTTGTATGCGGCGCGCGCGCCCTCGTAGTCGAGATCGAAGGAATAGGCGTCCTTCATCAGGAATTCGCGCGAGCGCATGACGCCGAAGCGCGGCCGCACCTCGTCGCGGAACTTCCACTGGATGTGGTAGAGATTGAGCGGCAGGTCGCGATACGACTTCACGTAGGCGCGGAAGATATCCGTCACCATCTCCTCGTTGGTCGGACCGTAGAGCATGTCGCGCTCGTGCCGGTCCTGGATGCGCAGCATCTCTTTGCCGTAGTCGTCGTAGCGGCCGCTCTCGCGCCACAGATCGGCCGACTGGATCGTCGGCATGAGGATCTCGAGCGCGCCGGCGCGGTTCTGCTCCTCGCGGATGATGCGGTTGACCTTGTCGAGGACGCGCTTGCCGAAGGGCAGCCAGGCGAACGAGCCGGCGGCCTGCTGGCGGATCATGCCGGCGCGCAGCATCAGCCGATGCGACACGATATCGGCCTCGCGCGGCGTCTCCTTGAGGATGGGCAGGAAGTAACGCGACAGTCGCATGAAGGAACCCGTGGGAAAGAGGAGCCCCGCCGCCGGAATCGACCCGGGCCGCGGGGTTTTGCACGCGCTTCTTAGCCATTTCGTGGCTGGTTGGAAACCCGACCGCACCGGCGCTCGCGCACACGCCGCCACGGTGACGCATGCGCAAGCAGATCGTGGCGCGCAATTGTGCAACGCAGCACATCAAGTCACTTCACGACGCAATATTTTCCGTGACAAGCCAGTCGCGTTCGTTCTAGTGTTCTTTCATAAATGAGCGGGCGGAAACCAGAATTCGCCCCCTTACGCGGTCAAAGTCTTGGGAGGATGCGATCTGGGCGCGAGGCAACTCGCAGCCGCCGGAAACGGAACACGGATCGGACGCGTTCAATTGCAAGGCTTCGGCCTTGCATTTTTTTTGTGCAGACGGCTTTCGCGGATGATTTGCGCCGCCGCCCGCTGAAGCTGCGGACGGCGCGGCGGGTCAGTAGAACTCCGGCCCGATGCGCGGAATATTGTCGAAGCTGAAGCCGAAATAGTTCACCGCGACATAATAGGCTCCGAAGATGACCAGCGCCACGATCGTCGTGCGCAGCACCGCCCAGCGCATGTGAACGCCGCGCGGCGCGCTGGGAACCGTGCCGAGGGTCACCTCGCCATCGTCGTCCTGCGTCTTCAGGCCGATCGGCAGCATGGCGAACAGCACCACCCACCAGACGATGAAGAACACTGCGAGGTTCGACAAGAAGCTGATCATGGGGCGCTCCCTTGCGCGCTTCGGGCAGCCAGGCCCGGCCGGCGCCCATCCTGCTACACCTGCTCCAGCTCGACCAGAGTGCCGAGGAAATCCTTCGGATGCAGAAACAGGACCGGCTTGCCGTGGGCCCCGGTCTTCGGTTCGCCATCGCCGAGGACGCGCGCGCCGGCAGCAACCAGGCGGTCGCGCGCGGCAACGATGTCTTCGACCTCGTAGCAGACATGGTGCATCGCGCCGGCCGGATTCCTCGCTACGAAGCCGGCGATGGCCGAGGTCTCGCCAAGCGGCTCCAGCAGCTCGATCTTGGTGTTGCCGACATCGACGAAGACGACGGTCACGCCATGTTCGGGCAGAGCCTGCGGGGCCGACACGCTGGCGCCGAGGGTGTCGCGATAAACGGCCGTCGCGGCCGCGAGATCGGGCACGGCGATGGCGACATGGTTCAGGCGTCCGAGCATATGTTTGTTGGTCGTTGGTCGTTGGTCGTTGGTCGTTGGTCGTTGGTCGTGAAGGATCTCGCAAGTCGACGGCCGGCGGTCAATCCTCCGGTTAAAAGGCACTACCGACGAACGACGAACGACGAACTACGAACTACGAACTACGAATTCACCGCGTCACGAACACCGTGACGATCGGCTTCTTGCCCCAGGCTTCCTCGCCGGCGGAGCGGACCGCCCTGCGCACCGATTCCTCGACAAGGTCGAGGTCTTTTCGCCTGACGCGGGGGATCGATTCAACGGCGCCAATCGCCGCATCGATCATCAGCTCCTCGATCGGCTCGCCGCTGCGGTCGCTCCTTGCGACGCCGATGGCGACCAGATCGGGGTCGCCCGCGATCTCGTAGCGGTCGTCCAGCACGAGATTGACGGCGACATGGCCGGCGAACGAGAGCTTGCGACGCTCACGGATGCCCATCTCCTCTTCCGAGCCGACCAGCTTTCCGTCCTTGTAGATACGGCCGAACGGAACCTGGTCGACGATCTCGGGGGCGCCGGGAGCGAGCCGCAGCATGTCGCCGTTGCGCACCTGCGCGACGCGCGGCACGCCCGACATGGCCGCCAGCGAGCCCTGCCCGACCAGGTGCTGCGCCTCGCCGTGGACCGGAACCAGCAATCTCGGCCGCACCCATTGATACATGCGCTTCAGTTCGCCGCGGCGCGGATGGCCGGAGACATGGACCAGCGCATCGCCGTCCTCGACCACCTTGATCCCCTGCTCGATCAGCCGGTTCTTGGTGGCGAGGATCGCCTTCTCGTTGCCCGGAATGACGCGGGACGAATAGACGACGGTATCGCCGGCGGCGAGCGACACGCTGCGCATCTCGTCGCGCGCCAGCTTGGCAAGCGCCGCGCGCGGCTCGCCCTGGCTGCCGGTACACAGGATCACCATGTCCTCGCGCGCCACGAGGCCGAACTCCTCCTCGGCGAGGAACGGCGGCAGGCCGTCGAGATAGCCGAGCTCGCCGGCGACGTCGATGACGCGCCTGAGCGAGCGGCCGAGGACGAGGACGCGCCGGCCGGCATCCCGCGCCGCCTCGGCGATCGAGCGGATACGCCCGACATTGGAGGAAAAGGTGGTGATCGCGACGCGCGCCGGTGCCGCCTCGATCAAGGTCTTCAGGCTCGCGCCGACCTCCTTTTCCGAAGGCGATTCCCCTTCACGCAGGGCGTTGGTGGAATCGCACATCATCGCCAGCACGCCCCGGTCGCCCAGCGCGCGGAAGCGCGCCTCGTCCGTCAGCGGGCCGATCGTCGGTCCCGTATCGATCTTCCAGTCGCCGGTGTGGATCACCGTGCCGAGCGGCGTGGTGATCGCCAGCGACACCGGCTCTGGGATCGAATGGGTGACCGCCACCGCCTCGATCGTGAACGGCCCGACCGTAAAGGTCTCGCCGGCGCGATAGATCGTGACCGGCACCTGCGGCGCGCCCTTCTCGGACTGGCGCTTGGCTTCCAGCAGCCCCGCCGCGAACGGCGTCATCCAGACATTCGCCTTGAGCCGGGGCCACAGATCCAGCAGCGCGCCGTAGTGATCCTCGTGGGCGTGGGTGATGACGATGCCGCGCAGGCCGGCGAGCTCCTCCTCGACGAAGCGGATATCCGGCAGGACGAGGTCGACGCCGGGCATCGATTCGTCGGGGAAGGTCACGCCGCAGTCGACCATGATCCATTCGCGCGCGTCAGCCGGTCCGTATCCGTAGAGCGCGAGGTTCATGCCGATCTCGCCGACACCGCCCAGCGGGCAGAAGATCAGCTCGGCCTGTGTCTGGCGTGCCATGCGTGCCTCCTCCTGGAGCGGTTCCGGTTTTCGCGGGATCGGCACAACCGCTCCGTTTCTTCGTTTCAGCCGCATCTCCGAACGCAAAACCGTTTCACGCTTCGGCCGGAAATGCCCTAGCTTGCCCTCGCCGAGGCGACCGCTCCGAAATGCACGTCGCCTGCAGCGATCGCATGCGCCCTGCCCTGCCGGTCGCGGATGACGAACCGGCAGTCCTCATCGATGGTCTCGAAGGTGCCGCGCAGGACCTCGCCGTCCTGGCGCACCGCCACCTCGCCGCCCAGCCCCGCCGCGCGCCCGAGCCAGCGGCGCCGGATCTCGGCGAGGCCACGGCCGCCATCCCATGCCCGCCAGTTGTCGATCCAGGCATCCGACAGCGCCAGAAACAGGGTTTCCGCATCGCAGGCCGCCCCCAGCGCCATCAGCGAGGTCGCGGGATAGGGCAGATTCGACGGATGCGCAACGACATTGACCCCGATGCCGGTTGCCACGGCAAAACGGCCGTCCGGCAGCGCGGCAGATTCGAGCAGGATGCCGGCAAGCTTGGCACCGCCCGCCAACACGTCGTTCGGCCATTTGAGCTCGAAGCGGCGCCGCGACCCCGCATCGGCGCCGTCGGGCGCGATGGCCACGGCGCGGCCCGGCACGACCGCCTCCAGCGCGTCGCCGAGGGCGAGGCCCGCCACGAAGCCGAGCGTGGCCGCATGCGACAGCCCGGCCAATCCCGACAGGAGCAGGGTCGCCGCAAGATTGCCCTCCGGCGTCGCCCATTCGCGGCCGCGGCGGCCGCGGCCGCTCTGCTGCCTCTTCGAGACGATCCACAGCGGGCCGGTCTCGCCGGCCAGCGCGCGCTCGAGGGCCAGCGCGTTGGTGGAACCGACCGAGGGGAAGGATTCGAGCCGGTAGCCGGCGGCGCGCGCGGTCGGAGCGAGGGCGAAGCTCATGCGACTAGCCTTCTTCCACCCGCTCGGGTGGAGAAGGGAGGAAGGCCGCCATCAGAAGAACGCGCCTGCCGCGGCCTCGCCGATGCGGCCGATGGGGCCGCCGACCAGCACGTAGAACAGGACGAAGGCGCCCGAGACGCCCAGCACCAGCCGCAATTCGCCGGCCATCGGAGCAAAGCCGCCGACGGATTCGTCGAACCACATCACCTTGATGATGCGCAGATAGTAGAACGCGCCGACGACCGACGTCAGCACGCCGATCACCGCAAGCGCGTAGAGATCGGCATTGATCGCCGCCAGGAACACGTACCACTTGGCCCAGAAGCCGGCGAGCGGCGGGATGCCGGCCAGCGAGAACATCAGGATGGTCAGGATGGTCGCCATCACCGGGTTGGTGGCGGACAGGCCGGCAAGGTCGCCGATCTCCTCGACATTGCCTTCCCTGCGCCGCATAGCGAGAATGAAGGCGAAGGTGCCGAGCGTCATGGCAAGATAGATCAGCATGTAGATCACGACGCCGCGGACACCCGCCTCGCTGTTGGCGGCAAGCCCGACCAGCGCGAAACCCATATGGCCGATCGAGGAATAGGCCATCATGCGCTTGAAGTTGCGCTGGCCGATCGCGCCGAACGAGCCGAGCGCCATCGAGGCGATCGAGACGAAGACGATGATCTGCTGCCAGTCGGCCGCAATCGGCTCGAAGGTCGACATCGTCACCCGCACCAGCAGCGACATCGCCGCCATTTTCGGCGCCGACGCAAAGAAGGCCGTCACCGGCGTCGGGGCACCCTCGTAAACGTCGGGCGTCCACATGTGGAAGGGTACGAGCGACAGCTTGAAGACGAGGCCCGACAGCACGAAGACGAGGCCGAACACCACGCCGAGCTGGCGCTCAGAGCCGGTCAGGACCGCGGCGATCGTGTCGAAGCCGGTGGCGCCGGTATAGCCGTAGACCAGGCTGATGCCATAGAGCAGGATGCCGGAGGACAGGCACGACAGCACGAAATATTTCAGTCCGGCCTCGGTCGAGCGCAGATTGTCGCGGTTGATGGCGGCCAGCACGTAGAGCGCCAGCGACTGCAGCTCCATCCCCAGATAGAGCGCGATCATGTCGTTGGCCGAGATCATCAACATCATGCCGAGCGTCGCCAGCAGCACCAGCACCGGATATTCGAACTTGTCGAACCTTTCCGCCCTGGCGAACCCGACCGACATGATCAGCGTCACGGCCGCGCCGAGCAGGGCGAGGACCTTCATCACGCGCGAGAAGGAATCGCTGATGAAGGCGCCGGCGAACGCCTCCCCGTCTGCGGGGAACAGCACGACCCAGGCGCCGAGGCCGAGCAGCAGCGCGACCGAGATTCCCGTCACCGTGGAGTTGGCGCGCTCGCCGGAAAAGGCGCCGACCATCAGGAGCAGCATCGCTCCGACGGCAAGGATCAGCTCCGGCGTGGCGAGCGTAAGGCTGTGCGACAGTTCCGCCGTCATGGTCTGGCCCGGTCTTTCCTACTGCGCCACGACGAGGGCGGCCGCCTGTGCCGCCTCCAGCGTGAGCGAAACCTTGTTGACGAGTGCGTCGACCGACACCGCGGTGGCGCGCAGGATGGGCGCCGGATAGACGCCGAAGAAGATCACCAGCACGATCAGCGGGTAGACGATGGCGCGCTCGCGGTTCGACAGGTCGAGCATGTTCTTCAGGCTCTCCTTGGACAGCACGCCGTAGATGATGCGCCGGTAGAGCCAGAGCGCGTAGGCGGCCGACAGGATGACGCCCGTGGTGGCGAGCAGCGCCACCCAGGTATTGGCCTTGAAGGCGCCAAGCAGCGTCAGGAACTCGCCGACGAAACCGGAGGTGCCCGGCAGGCCGACATTCGCCATCGTGAAGATCAGGAATGCGACGGCATATTTGGGCATGTTGTTGACGAGCCCGCCATAGGCGGCGATCTCGCGCGTGTGCATGCGGTCGTAGATGACGCCGACGCACAGGAACAGCGCGCCCGAGACGAGGCCGTGGCTGAGCATCTGGAAGATGGCGCCCTGCACGCCCTCGACGTTCATGGCGAAGATGCCCATCGTGACGTAGCCCATATGGGCGACGGAGGAATAGGCAATCAGCTTCTTCATGTCCTCCTGCATCAGCGCCACCAGGGAGGTGTAGACGATGGCGACGACGGAGAGCGTGAAGACGAGCGGCTGGAAGTAGAGCGAGGCGTCCGGGAACATCGGCAGCGAAAAGCGCAGGAACCCGTAGCCGCCCATCTTCAGGAGGATGCCGGCCAGGATGACGGAACCGGCTGTCGGCGCCTCGACATGGGCGTCCGGAAGCCAGGTATGGACCGGCCACATCGGCATCTTCACCGCGAAGGAGGCGAAGAAGGCGAGCCACAGCCATCTTTGCATGCCGGCCGGGAAGTCGTGGCTGAGCAGCGCGGGGATGTCGGTGGTGCCCGACTGCCAGTACATCGCCATGATGGCGAGCAGCATCAGGACGGAGCCGGCCAGCGTGTAGAGGAAGAACTTGAAGCTGGCATAGATGCGCCGCTTGCCGCCCCACACGCCGATGATGATGAACATCGGGATGAGGCCGGCCTCGAAGAACACATAGAACAGAACGATGTCGAGCGCGCAGAACACGCCGATCATCAGCGTCTCGAGGATCAGGAACGAGATCATGTATTCCTTGACGCGCTTTTCGATCGCCTCCCATGAGGCGAGGATGCAAAGCGGCATCAGGAACGTCGTGAGGATGACGAACAGCATGGAGATGCCGTCGACGCCCATGTGATAGGAAATGCCGCCGCCCAGCCAGTCGTGCTTCTCGACCATCTGGAAGCCGGCGTCGTTGGGATTGAAGCCGCCCCAGACGAACAGCGACAGGACGAAGGTGAAGGCCGTCGTCAGCAGGGTGACGTTGCGGATGTTGCGGCGCGCGGCCTGCCCGTCGTCCCGGATCAGCAGAACGAGGAAGGCGCCGACCAGCGGCAGGAAGGTGACCGTGGAAAGGATGGGCCAATCGGTCATCAGAAGGAACCCCCGAGCATCATCCACGTCACGAAGGCGGCGACGCCGATCAGCATGGCGAAGGCATAGTGATAGAGGTATCCCGACTGCAGGCGCACGACGCTGCGCGTGACGTCGAGGACACGGGCCGAGATCCCGTCGGGGCCGAGCCCGTCGATCAGCCAGCCGTCGCCCTTCTTCCAGAGGAAGTGGCCGAGCCGCATCGCCGGGCGGACGAACAGGAAGTCGTAGAGCTCGTCGAAATACCACTTGTTGAGCAGGAAGCGGTAAAGGCCGCTGTGCTGCTCGGCCAGCCGTTTCGGCGTCTCGGGCGAGCGGATGTAGAACTGCCAGGCGAGGAGGAAGCCGACGAGCATCATCACGAAGGGCGCGAGCTTCACCCACACCGGCACGTCGTGGAAATCGTGCAGGATGTGGTTGTCGGGCAGCGTGAACAGCGAAGCCTTCCAGAACGCCTCATAATGTTCGCCGACGAAATAGGGGGCGAAGACGAAGCCGGCGGCGAGCGCGCCGGCAGCCAGAACGAAGAGCGGCACGAGCATGACGGGCGGGGATTCATGCACGTGGTGCATGACGTCGGCCGACGCGCGCGGCTTGCCGTGGAAGGTCAGGAAGATCAGCCGCCAGGAATAGAAGCTGGTGAAGAGCGCGGCCACGGTCAGAAGCACGAAGGCGAAGCCGGCCATGCCGCTGTGGCTTGCGAACGCACCCTCGATGATGGCGTCCTTGGAGAAGAAGCCGGCCGTGCCGATCACCGTCAGCGGGATGCCGACGCCGGTCAGCGCCAGCGTGCCGACCACCATCATCCAGTAGGTGGTGGGGATCAGCTTGCGCAAGCCGCCCATCCTGCGCATGTCCTGTTCGTCGGAAACGGCGTGGATGACCGAGCCGGAGCCGAGGAACAGCAGGGCCTTGAAGAAGGCGTGCGTGAACAGGTGGAAGATCGCCGCCGAATAGAAGCCCAGCCCGAGCGCCACGAACATGTAGCCGAGCTGCGAGCAGGTCGAATAGGCGATCACCCGCTTGATGTCGTTCTGGACGAGGCCGACGGTGGCGGCGAAGAAGGCGGTGATGGCGCCGATGAAGGTGACCACCAGAAGGGCGGTGTCCGACAGCTCGAACAGCGGCGACAGCCGCGCCAGCATGAAGACGCCGGCAGTGACCATCGTCGCCGCATGGATCAGGGCCGACACCGGCGTCGGGCCCTCCATCGCGTCGGGCAGCCAGGTGTGCAGCGGCACCTGCGCCGACTTGCCCATCGCGCCCATGAACAGGAGCAGGCAGACGATCGTCAGCGCCGCCGCCCTGTCGAGCTCGTAGCCCAGGAAGACGAGCGCCGCGTCACCGCCGGCGGCAGCCTCGCCGGCCGGCAGGAAGGTCTGCGCGTTGGCAAAGATGGTGGTGAAGTTCACCGAGCCGAACAGCACGAACACGCCGAAGATGCCGAGGATGAAGCCGAAGTCGCCGATACGGTTGACGACGAAGGCCTTGATCGCCGCCGCGTTGGCCGACGGCTTCTTGTACCAGAAGCCGATCAGCAGATAGGAGGCGAGCCCGACGCCCTCCCAGCCGAAGAACATCTGGATCAGGTTGTCGGAGGTCACCAGCATCAGCATGGCGAAGGTGAACAGCGACAGATAGGCGAAGAAGCGCGGCCGGTGCGGATCGTGGTGCATGTAGCCGATCGAGTAGATGTGCACCAGCGCCGAAACCGTGGTCACGACGACCAGCATCACCACCGTCAGCGTGTCGATGCGCAGCGCCCAGTCGGCTTGCAGCGGGCCGGAATGGATGAAGCTCAGCACCGGCACCACGAAGGCGCCCGCATCGCCCAGCGCGACGGCGAAGAAGGCGACCCACGACAGCGCGGCCGACACGACAAGCAGGCCGGAGGTGACGTATTCGGACGCCTTGGCGCCGATCGAGCGGCCGAACAGGCCGGCGATCAGGAAACCTGCGAGCGGAAGGAAGACGATGGCCTGGTACATGCTTTGCCGCTCAGCCCTTCATCGAGTTGACGTCTTCGACGGCGATCGAGCCGCGGTTGCGGAAGAAGACGACGAGGATCGCCAACCCGATCGCGGCCTCGGCCGCCGCGACAGTCAGCACGAACAGCGCGAAGACCTGACCGACGAGATCGCCCAGCGACGCGGAAAAGGCGACGAAGTTGACGTTGACGGCGAGCAGGATCAGCTCGATCGACATCAGGATGACGATGACGTTCTTGCGGTTCAGGAAGATGCCGAACACGCCGATCGTGAACAGCACCGCCGAGAGCGTCAGGTAATGTCCGATACCGACCGTCATGCTCAGATGCCCTTCCCCGTCTCGACCTTGCGCACCTCGACCGCCGTCTTCGGGTCGCGCGCCACCTGCGCGGCGATGCTCTGGCGGCGCACGCCTTCCTTGTGGCGAAGGCTGAGCACGATCGCGCCGATCATCGCGACGAGCAGGATCATGCCTGCGATCTCGAACATGTAGACGAAGTCCGTGTAGAGGATGTCGCCCAGCGCGGCGGTGTTGTGCCGCTGGACGATGTCCGGCGTCGGCTGCGCGATCGCGCTGCCCAGCTCGGGCGTGAAGCTGTAGCCCGCGACCACCACGACGAGCTCGGCCAGAAGCACGATTCCCACCAGGGCTCCGATCGGCGCATATTGCAGGGCGCCGCTCTTCAGCTCCGCGAAATCGACGTCGAGCATCATCACGACGAACAGGAACAGCACCGCCACCGCGCCGACATAGACGACGAGCAGGATCATCGCCAGGAACTCGGCGCCGGCGAGCAGGAACAGGGCGGCCGCGTTGAAGAAGGTGAGGATCAGGTAGAGCACCGAATGCACGGGATTGCGCGCCGCGATCACCATGAAGGCGGCCGCGACGGACACGAATGCGAAAAGGTAGAAGAACGCCGCTTCCAGACCTGTCAGCATAGGTACCCCGTTTCCCTCGGGAGCCTCGCTCCCAGGCCGTCGCCGCCGCCTCCGGCGGCACGGCCGCGTGTCTCTTAGACGAGCGGTCCCCGCCCGTCCATGTCTGTTGTTTCCTTCCCCCCGCTCACCGGGAGAAGGCGGCCCGGGTGGCCGGACGAGGCGCCGCGAAAACCCCGCGCCGTCCCGCCTGCCGGCATCCTCCCGCGCGAACCGGGAGAGGACCGGCGATCACACCCTCACCTGTAGGGCGCATCCAGCGCCATGTTGCGCGCCAGCTCCCGCTCCCACCTGTCGCCGTTGGCGAGGAGCTTGTCCTTGTCGTAATAAAGCTCCTCGCGCGTTTCCGTCGCGAACTCGAAATTCGGCCCCTCGACGATCGCGTCGACCGGGCAGGCTTCCTGGCAGAAGCCGCAATAGATGCACTTCACCATGTCGATGTCGTAGCGCACCGTCCGGCGCGTGCCGTCGTTGCGGCGCGGCCCCGCCTCGATGGTGATCGCCTGCGCCGGGCAGATCGCCTCGCACAGCTTGCAGGCGATGCAGCGCTCCTCGCCGTTGGGATAGCGGCGCAGCGCATGCTCGCCGCGGAAGCGGGGGCTGACCGGGCCTTTCTCGTGCGGATAGTTGAGCGTGTATTTCGGCGCGAAGAAGAGCTTGACCGACAGAAAGAGCGCGTCGAAGAATTCCTTCAAAAGCAGCGACTTGGCAGCCTGTGCGAGAGCAGACATCTCTCATTCTCCGGCAAATAGCGGGGCCACGAAGTAGCCCATGATCGGCAACAGGACGAGCTGCACGATACCCGTCACGGCGAGCACGCGCCGGGTCTCCGGCAGCTCGACGCGGGCCGACAGCGCACGCAGCAGAAATATGTCGGCCACGGCCAGCAGCAAGCCGAGGACCGCTCCCGTCATCCCGATGCCCATCAGGCGAGCCCCGTGAACTTGATGAAGGCGGCGGTAGCCACCACCATGAACAGCGAGATCGGCAGGAACACCTTCCAGCCGAGCCGCATGAGCTGATCGTAGCGGTAGCGCGGCACGAATGCCTTCACCATCGAGAACATGAAGAAGACGAAGCACAGCTTGAGCACGAACCAGATCACGCCCGGCACCCAGGTGAAGGGCGCGAAGTCGAAGGGCGGCAGCCAGCCGCCGAGGAACAGGATCGTCGTCATCGCGCACATCAGCACGATGGCGACATATTCGCCGAGGAAGAACAGCAGGAACGGCGTCGAGGAATACTCGATCATGTGGCCTGCGACGAGCTCCGATTCGGCCTCGACCAGGTCGAAGGGCGGCCGGTTCGTCTCGGCCAGCGCCGAGATGAAGAACACGATGAACATCGGAAACAGCACCAGCCAGTGCCAGTCGAGGAACGAGTTGGGCAGGCCGAGCCAGGTTCCGAGGCCCGTCCCCTGCGCCAGGACGATGTCGGACAGGTTGAGCGAGCCGACGAGCAGCAGCACCGAGATGATGACGAAGCCGATCGAGACCTCGTAGGAGACCATCTGCGCGGCCGAGCGCAGCGCGCCGAGAAACGGGTATTTCGAGTTCGACGCCCAGCCGCCCATGATGACGCCGTAGACCTCGAGCGAGGCGATGGCGAAAATGTAGAGGATGCCGACATTGATGTCGGCGATCGCCCAGCCGGCGTCGACCGGGATCACCGCCCAGGTGGCGATCGCCAGGATCGAGGAGACCAGCGGCGCGAGCAGGAAGACGCCCTTGTTGGCGCCGGACGGAATGACCGGCTCCTTGAAGACGAATTTGAGAAGGTCGGCGAAAGCCTGGAGCAGGCCCCATGGCCCGACGACGTTCGGCCCGCGGCGCAACTGCACCGCGGCCCAGATCTTGCGGTCGGCATACAGGATGTAGGCCACGCCGATCAGCAGGACGACGATCAGCAGCACGGATTTGCCGAGCATGATGAGCGCCGGCAGGACGTAGAGGGCGAAGAAGTCTTCCATCGTGCTCCTGCCTATTCCGCGGCCTGCTGGAACCCGCCCCTGGCAAGGGCGGAGCACTCCGCCATCACGGCGGACGCACGGGCGATCGGGTTGGTGAGGTAGAAGTCCTTGACGGGGGAGACGAACGGCGCCTTGAGCAGGCGGCCGCCAAGAGCCGCAAGCGCGGCCACGTCTTCGGCCCTGCCCGCCGCGACAGTGTCGATCGCGGCGAAATGCGGGTGGTCGGCATAGAGCCGGGCGCGCAGCTGCTGCAGCGAATCGAACGGCAGCCGCTTGCCCAGCACGTCCGACAATGCGCGCAGGATCGCCCAGTCCTCCCGCGCCTCGCCCGGCGCGAAGCCGGCGCGGTTGGCCATCTGCACCCGGCCTTCGGTGTTGACGTAGGTGGCCGACTTCTCGGCATAGGTCGCGCCCGGCAGGATCACATCCGCCCGGTGCGCACCGGCATCGCCGTGGCTGCCGACATAGACGGTGAAGGCGCTACCGATGGCGTTCATGTCGATCTCGTCGGCGCCGAGCAGGAACAGCACGTCGAGCCCGCCCATCATGCCGGCCACGTCCTTGCCGCCCGGGCCCGGCACGAAGCCGAGGTCGAGCGCGCCGACGCGCGCGGCAGCCGTGTGCAGCACGCCGAAGCCGTTCCATTCCGGACCCAGCGCACCGGCCGCCACGGCAACCTTCGCCGCCAGCCCGAGCACCGCCTCGCCGTCGGCACGGGCGAGCGCGCCCTGCCCGACGATGACCATCGGCCGCTCGGCCTTCTTCAGCACCGACAGGAAGCGGTGGGAGCCGTCCGCCATCGCCTTCAGCGTCTCCGGGCCGGCGCCCAGCAGTTCGTAGTCGTAGCGCAGGTCGCCCATCTCGCCGATCACGCCGACCGGGAACGGACCGGCGCGCCAGCGCTTGCGGATGCGCGCGTTGAGCACGGACGCCTCGAAGCGCGGATTGGCGCCGACGATCAACAGCGCGTCGGCCCGCTCGATGCCATCGATGGTCGGATTGAGGATGTAGCCGGCGCGACCGCGCGACGGGTCGAGCCTGGCGCCGTCCTGGCGGCAGTCCATATTGGCGGACCCGAGCGCCTGCATCAGCAGCTTAAGCGCGTAGACCTCCTCGACGGCGGCGAGATCGCCGGCGATCGCGCCGATCCGGTCGCCGCTCGTCCGGCCGACCGCCGCAGCAACCGCAGCGAACGCCTCGGACCACGTCGCCGGAACGAGACGGCCGTCGCGGCGCACATAGGGCCGGTCGAGCCGCTGCGTCCGCAGCCCGTCCCAGATGAAGCGCGTCTTGTCGGAGATCCACTCCTCGTTCACCTGCTCGTTGACGCGCGGCAGGATGCGCATGACCTCGCGGCCGCGCGTGTCGAGCCGGATCGCCGAGCCGACGGCGTCCATCACGTCGATGGATTCGGTCTTGGTCAGCTCCCACGGCCGCGCCTGGAAGGCATAGGGCCTGGCGGTCAGCGCACCGACCGGGCACAGGTCGATGACGTTGCCCTGCAATTCGGAGGTCATCGCCCGGTCCAGATAGCTGGTGATCTCGGCATCCTCGCCGCGGCCGATCAGGCCGAGCTCGGAAATGCCGGCGACCTCGGTCGTGAAGCGGACGCAGCGCGTGCAATGGATGCAGCGCGTCATGATCGTCTTGACCAGCGGGCCGATATATTTGTCCTCGACGGCGCGCTTGTTCTCGTGGAAGCGCGAGGAATCGACACCGAAGGCCATCGCCTGGTCCTGCAGGTCGCACTCGCCGCCCTGGTCGCAGATGGGGCAATCGAGCGGATGGTTGATCAGCAGGAACTCCATCACGCCTTCGCGGGCCTTCTTGACCATCGGCGTGTTGGTGAACATCTCCGGCAGTTCGCCGTTGGGGCCGGGCCGCAGGTCGCGCACGCCCATCGCGCAGGACGCCTGCGGCTTGGGCGGCCCGCCCTTCACCTCGACCAGGCACATGCGGCAATTGCCGGCGATCGACAGCCGCTCGTGGAAGCAGAAGCGCGGCACCTCGGCGCCGGCCGCCTCCGCTGCCTGCAGCAGCGTGTAGTGGTCGGGTACCTCGATCTCTTTCCCGTCGACCTTGAGCTTCGCCATTCGCCCGTTACTCCTGCGGCCACCGCCGCGCGGTTTGCCGGCCGGGGCCGGTCAATGCCTGATTCAATCCGCCTTCGCCAGCCGTGCCGCCTGGCCCGTCCAGTCGTCGCGGCCGATGCGCCCGGCAAAGCCGAGCCTGTCGTCCACCCATGCGATCTCCGCCGGCGTCCAGCGCGCGATCTGCGCATAGGTCCAGACGCCGAACCCGTTGAGCACCTGCTCCAGCTTCGGCCCGATGCCGCCGATCGCCTTGAGATCGTCCGGGCGCGCGGGTTTTTCGACGGCCACCGGACGCACCGGCGCGGGGCTGGCTGCCGTCACCGCAGCCGGCCGGGCCGGCTTGCGCAGCGCAACCACATTGGCCGCGCCCGCCCCGTCAGGGCCGCCGCGCTCCGGCAGGCCGGCGCCGGCCCCGTCCTGCCGCGCCGCGTGCTCGCGCGCGCGCCGTCCGGCCACATCGCCTGCCGCACCCCCGGCCAGGGCATTCGCGCCCAGCGCCGCTTCCATAGCGCCGGCCATCATGCCGAACCAGGCCCCCATCGCATGGCCGGCGAAGCCCAGCCCGATCGCCGAGGCGGCCGCCAAAGCGGCCGTCGGATGCGCCATCAGGTTGAAGGCACCGGCGAATTCGGGCGGCAGGTCGAACACCACGCCTCCGTCCGGCTTTCCATCGATTCTCTCGATCGTGATCATGCCTTCAAATCCCGGGCCCGGATCGCTCCGCACGCCTCCGCTCTCCCTATTCGGCCGCCACCAGCACCGGCTCGGCGCGGTGGGCGTTGCGGGTAAACTCGTCGATGCGCCGCTCGATCTCCGGCCGGAAATTGCGGATCAGCCCCTGGATGGGCCAGGCGGCCGCGTCGCCGAGGGCGCAGATCGTGTGGCCCTCGACCTGCTTGGTGACGTCGAGCAGGATGTCGATCTCGCGCTTCTGCGCCTCGCCGCGCACCAGCCGCTCCATCACGCGCCACATCCAGCCGGTGCCCTCGCGGCACGGCGTGCACTGGCCGCAGCTCTCGTGCTTGAAGAAATAGGACAGCCGCGCGATCGCCTTCACGATGTCGGTCGACTTGTCCATGACGATGACGGCCGCAGTGCCGAAGGACGACTTCTTCTCGCGCAGCCCGTCGAAATCCATCGGACAGTCGATGATGTCCTCGGCCTTGACCACCGGGCAGGACGCTCCGCCGGGGATGACGGCCAGAAGGTTGTCCCAGCCGCCGCGAACGCCGTGCCCGTGCTTTTCCACCAGCTCGCGGAAGGTGATGCCCATCTCCTCCTCGACCGTGCAGGGGGTGTTGACGTGGCCGACCAGCATGAACAGCTTGGTGCCGGAATTGTTGGGGCGGCCGAAGGAGGAGAACCAGGCCGCGCCGCGGCGCAGGATGGTCGGCGCGACCGCGATCGATTCGACATTGTTGACGGTCGTCGGACAGCCGTAGAGGCCTACATTGGCCGGGAAAGGCGGCTTCAGGCGCGGCTGGCCCTTCTTGCCTTCGAGGCTTTCGAGCAGCGCCGTCTCCTCGCCGCAGATATAGGCGCCGGCGCCGTGATGGACGACGATGTCGAAATCCCAGCCGTTCTTGTTGTTCTTGCCGATCAGGCCGGCGTCGTAAGCCTCGTCGACGGCGCGCTGCAAAGCCTCGCGCTCGCGGACGAACTCCCCGCGCACATAGATGAAGGCGGCGTGCGCGCCCATCGCGAAGCCGGCGATCAGGCAGCCCTCGACCAGCGTGTGCGGGTCGTGGCGCAGGATGTCGCGGTCCTTGCAGGTGCCAGGCTCGGACTCGTCGGCGTTGACGACGAGATAATGCGGCCGCCCGTCGGACTGCTTGGGCATGAAGGACCATTTCAGGCCGGTCGGGAAACCTGCGCCGCCGCGGCCGCGCAGGCCGGACGCCTTCATCTCGTCGATGATCCAGTCCCGGCCCTTCTCCAGGATCTGCCTGGTGCCGTCCCAGTGGCCGCGCGCCATCGCGCCTGCCAGCGAACGGTCGAAGCGGCCGTAGATGTTGGTGAAGATGCGGTCCTTGTCAGCGAGCATGTGGCTCTCCTCACCGCGGCTTCTTGCCGAAGACGCGGATGTATTCGGCCTCGCCGCCCTTGGCCAGAGCCTTGGCCTGCCTCACCCAGTCCTCGCGCTCGATGCGGCCGTGGAAATTCAGATAGGCGTCGACCCAGTCGCGCTCGGCCTTCTTCCATGCGGCGACCTGCGCGAAGGTGAAGATGCCGAGTTCGTGCAGGATCGCCTCGTTTCGCGGCCCGACGCCGGAGATGAGCTGGAGATCGTCGGGCCGTGCCGGCCGCGCGATCCCGGCCGGGCGGTCCCGGCTCTCCAGCGACGGCTTCACCGGCTTGCCGGCCGTCGCCTTGGGCCGCGCATGGGCGCGGGGCTTGTCCTCGATCTGCGGCGCGGCGCGATCGGCGGCCTTGAGGTTCACCGCCGGCGCGGCGACGCTCGCGTTCTTCTCCGCCCTCGGGCTCGCCTTCACCGGCGAGGGCGACTTCAGCACCGGGCTGGTCTCGGCCGCGTCCGTCTTCGGCCGGCCGGCATTCGACGGCGGCACGGCGGCGGCCTTCGCGGCCTTGGCCGCGGCCCTCGCCTCGCGGTCGCGGGTGGATTTCAGGACCGCCGTCTCGTCGGTCAGCGCGGTGAAGCCGCCTTCCGGCGCGGAATTAAAACGGTCGATCTGCGAGCCGGGCCTGATCGACCCGCCCTTGCCGGCCTCGAACGCATCGATGATCTCGGAAAGCCGCTCCGGCGTCAGGTCCTCGTAGGTGTCCTTGAAGATCATCACCATCGGCGCGTTGACGCAGGCGCCCTGGCATTCGACCTCTTCCCACGACAGGGTTCCGCCGGCATTGGTGTGGAACTGCTCGGGGTGGATCTTGGAGCGGCAGACGTCCATCAGCTCGCCGGCGCCGCGCAGCATGCAGGGCGTGGTGCCGCAGACCTGAACGTGCGCCCGCGTGCCGACCGGCTTCAGCTGGTACTGCGTGTAGAAGGTGGCGACCTCGAGGGCGCGGATGTAGGGCATCCCCAGCATATCGGCGACATGCTCGATCGCCGCCCGCGACACCCAGCCTTCCTGCTCCTGCGCGCGCATGAGCAGCGGGATGACGGCCGACTGCTCGCGCCCTTCCGGATATTTCCTGATCGTCTGCTTGGCCCAGGCGGCGTTCGCCTTGGTGAAGGCGAAGCTTGCCGGCTGGACGGCTGGCTCTGCGAGACGGCGAACGCTCATCTACCTGTCGACCTCTCCAAACACGATATCGATGGAGCCGAGGATGGCGGTCACGTCGGCCAGCATGTGCTTGCGGCACAGGAAGTCCATCGCCTGCAGATGCGCGAACCCGGGCGCACGCAGCTTGCAGCGGTAGGGCCTGTTGGTGCCGTCCGAGACCAGGTAGACGCCGAACTCGCCCTTGGGCGCCTCGACGGCGGCGTAGACCTCGCCCTCCGGCACATGATAGCCTTCCGTATAGAGCTTGAAGTGATGGATGAGGGCTTCCATCGACTGCTTCATAACGGCACGCCTGGGCGGCACGACCTTGCCGTCCATGTTGGAAACCGGTCCGCGCCCGGTCTCGCCCAGCAGCTTGTCGACGCACTGGCGCATGATCTTCGCCGACTGGCGCATTTCCTCGATGCGGATCAGGTAGCGGTCGTAGCAATCCCCGTTCTTTCCGACGGGAATGTCGAAATCCATCTCCGCATAGCATTCGTAGGGCTGCGCCTTGCGCAGGTCCCACGCAGCGCCGGAGCCGCGCACCATCACGCCGGAGAAGCCCAACGCCCAGGCTTCCTCGAGGGTGACGACGCCGATATCGACATTGCGCTGCTTGAAGATGCGGTTGCCGGTCAGCAGCACCTCGAGGTTCTCGATCGTCCTGAAGAACGGATCGATCCACTTGCCGATGTCCTCGACGAGCTGGTCTGGAATATCCTGATGGACCCCGCCGGGGCGGAAATAGGCCGCGTGCATGCGCGCACCCGAGGCCCGCTCGTAGAACACCATCAGCTTCTCGCGCTCCTCGAAGCCCCACAGCGGCGGGGTGAGCGCACCGACGTCCATGGCCTGCGTAGTCACGTTGAGCAGATGGTTGAGGATGCGGCCGATCTCGGAATAGAGAACGCGGATCAACTGTCCGCGCCGCGGCACCTCGATGCCCAGCAGCCGCTCGACCGCGAGCGCGAAGGCGTGCTCCTGGTTCATCGGCGCGACATAGTCGAGCCGGTCGAAATAGGGCACGGCCTGCAGATAGGTCTTGGCCTCGATCAGCTTCTCTGTGCCGCGATGCAAAAGGCCGATATGCGGATCGACGCGCTCCACCACCTCGCCGTCGAGCTCCAGCACGAGCCGCAGCACGCCATGCGCGGCCGGATGCTGCGGGCCGAAATTGATGTTGAAGTTGCGGACGTTGTGCTCAGCCATGTGAGGCTTCGCCGTGAATGGTGAATGGTGAATGGTGAATGATCACTGTTCGCGCTTCCGGTCGAGCGACCGCACGTACTGAACGAGCCGCTTTCCCAAGGTTTCGCATTTTCCCATGAGGCCGGCCACGTCGGTTGCCGTCAGAAGTCCCACCCTGCCCGATAGTTGCGCATGGGTTTCCAGTTCCTTGAGCGAACCCTGGGCGACGCGAAGAAACTGGATGAAAGTCCTGCGCTGCGCGCGACCGAACCCTTCCGCGATGTTCGCAGGAATGGACGCCGCGCAGCGTCGCATTTGAGACGTCATCCCGAACGCCTCGTCCCTCGGAAAGGCGCGAGTCAGCAAATAGACCTGCTCGGCGATGTCCATCGCCTCCTGCCAGACGATCAGATCGCGATAGTCGCGTATCCGGCCGGCTTTCTCGTCCATTCACCATTCACCATTCACCATTCACTGTTTCGCCTTCTCATCGCCCGGAAGCACATAGTCCGTGCCTTCCCAGGGCGACAGGAAGTCGAAGTTGCGGAATTCCTGCTTCAGCTCCACCGGCTCGTAGACGACCCGCTTCAGCTCGTCGTCGTAGCGCAGCTCGACATAGCCGGTGAGCGGGAAATCCTTGCGCAGCGGGTGGCCTTCGAAACCGTAATCGGTGAGGATGCGGCGCAGGTCGGGGTGGCCAGTGAACAGGATGCCGTAGAGGTCGTAGGCCTCGCGCTCGAACCAGTCGGCGCCGGGAAAGACGCCGGTGGCCGACGGCACCGGCGTATCCTCATCCGTCTGCACCTTGACCCTGACGCGCTGGTTCTGGCGCGGCGACAGCAGGTGGTAGACGACGTCGAAGCGGCGGGCGCGCTGCGGATAGTCGGCGCCGCAGATGTCGATGAAGCAGATGAACTGGCACTGCACGTCGTCGCGCAGGAAGGTCAGCACCTCCACGATGGCGTCGGCCTCGGCCAGAAGCGTCAGCTCGCCGAAGGCGACGACGGCGCCGGCAAGCCGGTCGCCGAGCTTCTCGCCGATATAGGAGGAAAGGTCGCGAAGCGCTTCGTCGGCCATCTCAATTCACCGCTCGATCGTTCCGGTGCGGCGGATCTTCTTCTGCAGCAGCAGGATGCCGTAAAGCAGCGCCTCGGCCGTCGGCGGGCAGCCCGGCACGTAGATATCCACCGGCACCACCCGGTCGCAGCCGCGCACGACCGAATAGGAATAGTGATAGTAACCGCCGCCATTGGCGCAGGAGCCCATCGAGATGACGTAGCGCGGCTCCGGCATCTGGTCGTAGACCTTGCGCAACGCCGGCGCCATCTTGTTGGTCAGCGTGCCGGCGACGATCATCACGTCGGACTGGCGCGGCGAGGCGCGCGGCGCGATGCCGAAGCGCTCGGCGTCGTAGCGCGGCATCGACATCTGCATCATCTCGACCGCGCAGCAGGCAAGGCCGAAGGTCATCCACATCAGCGAGCCGGTGCGCGCCCAAGTGATCAGCGCCTCCGACGAGGTGACGAGGAAGCCCTTGTCCGACAGCTCGTTGTTCAGTTCGCCGAAGAAGCGGTCGTCCGCCCCCACCGGCTCGCCGGTGTGCGGGTCGAGCACGCCCTTCGGGCGCGGGGCGACGAGCGTCCGGGAAGCTCCGCTCAATCCCATTCGAGCGCTCCCTTCTTCCATTCGTAGATGAAGCCGATGGTCAGCACGCCGAGGAACGCCATCATGGACCAGAAGCCGAGCCAGCCGACCTCACCGAAGGAGACGGCCCATGGAAACAGGAAGGCGACCTCGAGATCGAAGATGATGAAGAGAATGGCGACCAGGTAGAAGCGGACGTCGAACTTCATGCGCGCATCGTCGAACGCGTTGAATCCGCATTCGTAGGCCGAGAGCTTTTCCGGGTCGGGATTGCGATAGGCGATGATGAACGGCGCGATCACCAGCGCGCCGCAGACGACCGCAGCGACACCGATGAAGATGACGACCGGAAGATAGGAACTCAGAAGTTCGTTCATCCCCGCACATTCCCTTCGTGGCCGGCTGGGCGACGTCCCTGGCACGACAGCAGCCGTACGCGGAAGACAAGACACGCCGGCGCTGCGTGAGGCCCGTTGTGCAACGCGGCGAGGGTTAGCGCAGCCGTCTGGACGACGCAAGTCAAACGTTGGTTCCGCAACGTTGGCTGCGCAGGCCGGAAGCGGCTGCGCAGCGGCTTTTCCCGGGCTTTCACCGGGGATGGAACAGTTGGCCGCACCCGGCCTGCCCCGAAAGCACGTACGGTCCGCATAGCTGCTTGCGGCAGGCATGCGATCCGCCTGCGCTTCGCGCACGAAAAACCGTCCCGCGCCCGTGAAACGAACGCGCCGCGGCGGCGGCGGCCTGCGCTTCCGCCCCGGCCGGAGCGGGATTACGCGCGAAACGCCTGCAGGATCGCGCCGGGCGTTGCGGTCCAGACGCCGTCACGCGCCATGATTCCGGCGAGCGCATCGCGGATCGCCGCGACCCGGTATGGCTGGCCGCTGATCGAGCCGTGCAAGGTCAGCGCCATGACGCGGCCGCCTTCCGTAGCCGCCTCCCTGCTGAGGCCGTCGAACTTGTCGACGATCTGCTCGGCGAACTCCGCCGCGGTCTGGTGCCACTGCCCCATGCAGGTGGCGTCGCTCAGCTCGAACGGATAGGGCATGCTGGCCAGCCCCGAGGCCGGACCCGAATATAGATAGGGCATGTCGTCGTTCGACCAGTCGCAGCAGTAGGCCAGGCCCGCTTCTGCGAGCAGCGCCAGCGTGTTTTCCGACTGCGCCTGGCCGGGGGACAGCCAACCCCGGGGCTTAGCGCCGGCGGCGCTGAGCTTTTCGAGGGAGCGCCGTATCCAGTCCCGCTCGGTATCCACCGGCATGCCGCCGGCATGGAGATGCGCCATATCGAGGCCATGGGCGACGACCTCGTAGCCGCGCGCCGCGATGTCCTTCATCAGGAAGGGCGTCGATTCGGCGAGCGTGGCGCTGACAGCGACCGAGGCCTTGACGCCGAGCGCGTCGAGCATGCGGAAAAGGCGATAGCAGCCGACCCGGTTGCCATAGTCGCGCAGCGTGTAGTTCCAATAGTCCGGATAGGGCCGTTCGAGGCCGAGTGGCACGGGAAACGGGGTCTTTCCGGTGTCGAGCGGGAAATGCTCGAGCACGACGTTGACCCACAGCGCCACCCGGGCGCCACCGGGCCAGGCGACCTTCGGGCGGTCCGGCAGCATCGACCAGGCATAGAGGTCGTGATCCATGCCGTGGCCGCGATGCGGATAGGCGAGATAGTCATCCGGCAGGGGCATCGGTCTTCCTCAGCATCTTCGCGTGCGCGACCGCCTCGTCGTAATGGTGGTCGCTGTACCATTTGGCGATCTCCCGGCCGGTCGCCAGCCAGACCTTGTCGTGCCCCTTGACATAGTCGAGGGCCTCCAGGAAAGGCTCCAGCCGGTGCGGCTGGCCGATCAGGTAGGGGTGCAGCGGCACGCACATGACCATGCCGCTCTCCTCGCCTTCCGCATAGAGCTGGTCGAACTGCGCCCTGATCATGCGGCCGTACTCGCGCGGAGACTTCATGGCGCGCGTGTAGACGAGCACGTCGTTCATCTCGAGCGAATAGGGAACGCTGCACAGACGGCCGGTCGTGGTCTTCACCGGCATCGGCTGGTCGTCATGAAACAGGTCGCAGGTATAGGTGACGCCGTTCTCGGCCAGAAGATCCATGGTCCAGGGATTGTTCGACAGCGAGGGCGAAAGCCAGCCGTCGACCTTCTGGCCGCTCGCCCTGTGGATGGTGTCGATCACGTCGCGAACGAAGACGCGCTCCTGCTCCAGGCTCATGTTGAGGACGAAGCGGGTGTTGTAGACGCCGTGCGAGAACAGCTCCCAGTCGAGCTCGACGCAGCGCCTGATGATTTCGGGATGATGGTCGCATACGGCAACGTTGAGCGACACCGAGCCGCGGATGCCGAGCTCCTTCATGCCGTCCATCATGCGCCAGACGCCGACGCGGTTCCCGTAGTCGCGCCATGAATAGGCGAGCACATCCGGGTTGGGCCGCGTCCAGGCGTTCTTGCTCATGTTGGGAGGCGGGAACAGCTCGTAAAACTCGATGTTCGGAGCCACCCAGAAGGCGACGCGCGCGCCGCCGGGCCAGTTGATCTTCGGCCGGGAGGTCAGCGGCAGATAGTCGTAAAGTCCGGGCTCGGACAGTTTCCGGGGCTCGCTCATCTCACGCCTTCGCACAGGTTTCGAGCCAGGCCCGGACCTTCGCGACAGGCACCACGTCGGCATATTTGAGCGCCATGTCGTAGAGGTTGGCGTAATGCGGGCTCTCGTGCTTGTCGGCGACGCATTCCTCGGGAACGACGACGCGATAGCCGTGCGACAGCGCGTCGACGACGGTGGCGCGCACGCAGCCCGACGTCGAGCCGCCGGTGACGATCACCGTATCGGCCTGGTGCCAGGTCAGATAGGAGCCGACCGGAGATTCATGGAAGGCGGAGGCCATGCGCTTGTTGACGACGAAGTCGCGCTCGCGGTCGACCTCGAGGCGCGCGTCGAGCAGCGCACGGTCGGAGCCCTCACGAATGTTCTGCAGGCTGTCGGGCGTGTCGGTGCGGATGCCCCAGGCGCAGGCGTCGGCACCGCTCGGCGAGAACGCCACATAGGTCCAGATCACGGGCATGGACAGGCCGCGCACCATCGCCGACAGCTCGTTGACATAGTCGCATTGGCGCGGGTCGGTCTCGTAGGCGGTGATGTAGGTTCCGACCCTGGTGTAGGCGTTCTGCAGGTCGACATTGATGATGGCCGGCTTCTTGCCGAAGCCGAAGGGCGGGCGCGGCGGCTTCGCCCTGATCGCCTCATATAGCTGCCTGGCAGTCTGATCCGAACGCTCCATCCAACGTCTCCTTTTCCATTCCAACGCCCGCAAGCTCTCGAGGACCGGCGCTCACGCCCGCGGTCCCGGATACCCCCTCCCCTCAGGGAAGAAGCGGAACCGGTCGTCCGCGACGCCGGGTCCGGAAGCTACATCCCGAGATATGCCTTGCGGACATCATCGCTCTTCAACAGGTCCCCGGCCATGCCGGAAAGCGCGTTCCGGCCATTTTCCAGCACATAGGCGCGATCCGCGATCTCCAGCGACTGGACGAGATTCTGCTCGACAAGCAGCAGCGTCAGCCCATCCTGCCGCAACTGGCCGAACAGCGCGAATATCTCGGCGACGAGGATCGGCGACAGCCCGAGGGACGGCTCGTCGAACATGATCAGCCGCGGCTCGCTCATCAACCCGCGCCCGATCGCCAGCATCTGCTGCTCGCCGCCCGACAGCGTCCCCGCCAGTTGCCCGCTGCGCTGCTTCAGCCTCGGGAAGTAGCCATAGACGCGCTCGATATTCGCGGCGATGTTGCGGGCGCCGCGACGGTAGGCGCCGAGCGATAGATTCTCCTGGACCGTCAGGTTCGGGAAGACGCGCCGGCCCTCCGGAACCTGGATCATGCCGCGGCCGACGATATCGGCCGAACTTTCGCGCGTGATGTCCTCGCCTGCGAAGAACACCTGCCCGCCCTTCGGGCGATACATGCCGGTGATGTGGTTGATGAGGGTCGACTTGCCGACGCCGTTGCTGCCGAGCACGGCGACGATCTCGCCGGGAAAGACTTCCAGCGAAACGCCGAACAGGACCGGCAGCATCGCGTATCCGGCCTCGAGGTCCACGACCTTCAGCAGCGCTTGCCCGTTCATGGTGCGACCCCGCCTGCGAAACCCTGCGCGAGGGCGGCGCCGCCCGGCCCCAGATAGGCCTCGATCACGGCCGGCTCGCGCACCACGTCCTGCGGCATGCCCTGCGCGATGATGCGCCCCTCGTTGAGGACGTAGGTGCGATCCGACAGCCGCATCACGGCCTGCATGACGTGCTCGATCAGCAGGATCGTCACGCCGCCGTCCCGGATCCCCCGGATGATCGGCACGATCTCCTCGATCTCCGTCGGGGTCAGGCCGGCCATGACCTCGTCGAGCAAAAGCAGGCGCGGGTTGGTCGCCAGCGCGCGCGCCAGTTCGAGCCGCTTGCGGCCCGCGACCGTCAACCCGGCGGCGATCTTCTCCAGTTGCTCGCCCAGGCCGACCTGGCGCCCGATGGTCGCGGCATGGGTAAGCGCGTCCTGGCGGCGGGGAAAGCGCGCATAGGCGCCGACCGCGATGTTGTCGAGAACGGAAAGCTTGCCGAACGGCTTGACGATCTGGAACGTCCGCACCATGCCGAGGTCGCAGATCCTGTGCGGCTTCATCCCGGTGATGTCGCGGCCGTCGAACGTGACGCGGCCCGCGTCCGGCTTGAGGAAGCCGGCGATCGTGGCGAAGAGCGTCGTCTTGCCGGCGCCGTTCGGCCCGATAAGCGCCGTGATGTCGCCCGCGGCCGCGCTGATGCTGGCATCGCGCACGGCGACGAGTCCGCCAAACCGCTTGGTCAGTCCCTCGGTCGTCAGCATGGCCTCATCCCGCCGCGGCGGCCCTGGCGCCGAAGAGTGAGCGCACCCTCCGCAAGCCTCCCATCAGGCCGTCCGGCATATAGCGGACGATCACGATGACGATGAGGCCGTAGAGGATCAGGTTGAACCCCGGCACGCCGCCGGTCATGGACTGGCCCAGTTCGGAGGCGATGCGCAGCACGACCGCGCCGACCACGGGACCGAACAGCGTCCCCGCGCCTCCGATGATCGGGACCAGCAGCATCTCGATCGAAACCGTGGGGCTGAAGGCGATCTGCGGATCGGTGTAGAAATAATACTGGCCGTAGAAGCAGCCGCCGACGCCTGCGACCGCGCCGGACAGGACGATCGCAACCATCTTGTAGCGGAACACGTCGACGCCGAGCGCGGATGCGGCCTCCTCGTCTTCGCGGATCGCGGCGAAGCGCGCGCCGAGGCGCGAATTCTGGATCGCGTGAACCAGCAGGTGCACGAGCACGAAGAGAACGAGCACGAAGTAGAAGTAGCCCGCCTTGGAAAACTGCAGATGCTCGACGCCCAGCCGCGTCGGCAGGTACTTGCCGGTGCCGCCGCCGGTGAACTCCAGGACGCCCGCCACCATGCGCAGGATCTCGGCGAAGGCCAGCGTGACCAGCGCGAAGTAGCTGCCGCGCAGGCCGTAGCGAAAGCTGACGAAGCCGATGAACAGGCCGACGAGCGCGCCGGCCAGGCCGGCCACCACCAGCGCCAGCGGCGCCGGCCAGCCGAAATCGACCTGCAGCACCAGGCTGGCATAGAGGCCGACCCCGAAGAAGGCCGCGTGTCCGAAGGAGAACTGGCCGCAAAGCCCGCCGAGGATGTTCCACGACTGCGCCAGATAGGTGGAGAACAGCACGACGATGAACAGGCCGAGCACATGGTTGGACTGGACGAACAGCGGCACCAGCGCGAGCGGGACTGCAAGAAACGCGATCCTGACCATCGGGCTCTCCTAAACGCGTGCCGAAAACAGTCCCTGGGGGCGGAACGTCAGGATCAGGACGAAGATGACGAAGATGCCGACCTGCCCCAGCCGCTCGCCGAAATAGAAGCCGCCGACGGATTCGACGACGCCGACGAGCAGGCCGCCGACAAGCGCGCCGACCATGTTGCCCATGCTGCCGAGCACGACGATCGTGAAGGCGAGCAAGACGAAGACGTTGCCGATATGCGGATTGACGTAGAAGATCGGCAGCAGCAGCGCCGCGGCGGCGCCGAGACACGCGGTGCCGATCCCCATCGTCCTGGCATAGATGCCGTCGACATCGATGCCGATGACGCGCGCGCCGAAGGGCTCCTTCGCGACGGCGCGCATGGCGCGGCCGAAATCGGTGCGCTCGATGATCAGCCACATCACCACGAAAAGCGCGCAGGCCGCGACGAAGGCGATGATCCGCGTTATCGGGATCAGCGCGAAGCCGGTGTCGACCACCGTCATCATGTAGTCGAGCTGAAGCTGGCGCGTATCGGCCGCCCACAGATAGAGCGCGACATTGTCCAGCACCATCGCAGCGCCGAGCGTGATCAGCAGGATGTTGGTGTCGCGACCCTGGCCGGCATTGCCGATCACATAGCGCTGCAACCCGTAGCCGGCGAAGAACATGACGACCATCATGAACGGGATGGTCACATAGGGGTCGACCCCGAGCAGGGTGACGGCGAAGAACACCCCGTACATCGCGATCATCAGCATGCTGCCATGCGCGAAATTTATGATGTGAAGAACGCCGAAGATGAGCGTGAGCCCCATCGCGACAAGCGCATAGACCGCCCCGTTCATGAGCCCGGTAACCACCGACTGGAGGAGTATCTCGAAGCTCAGCATCGATCTTCCCGGTCCGCTTCTTCCCGATCACCGGCCCGGCGTCCCCACCCAGGCAATATCGTTCCGCATTTCAAAACGCGTATCTGTATTGCGATACGCTTATCGGGCTCGCTAAAATGATTGTCAATACGGCCGCAACGCCGCGGCAGGACGGGCTGACATGCCGGCACCCACGTTGACAAATCCCCCGATTGGCGATCATGTGTTCTGTATCGCGCGGGTTCATTCCGAATAGTAAAACGGCCTATGCGGGCAGGCGCGCACTGTCGGCGCCATGGAGAAAAGCATGAGCGAACGACTGACGACGCAATTCCGGCGGCTCCTGGCGGAGCCGGGCCTCCGCGTCGTCCCGGGCGTCGCCGACGCGCTTTTTGCACGGCTCGTCGCCGAAGCCGGGTTCCCGATCGTCTATATGTCCGGTGCCGGCACGACGGCGGTGAGGCTGGGCGCACCCGACATCGGACTGCTGAGCATGACGGAGATGGCCGACAATGCCGGGCGCATCGTCGATGCAAGCGGCCTGCCGCTCGTTGCCGATGCCGACAACGGCTATGGCGGCCCGCTGAACGTCCGCCGCACCATCCGGGCCTTCGAGAAGGCGGGCGCGGCGGCGGTCCACATCGAGGATCAGGCGTTTCCCAAACGTTGCGGCCACATGGACGGCAAGCTGCTGATCGAACAGGCCGAGATGGTGGCGAAGATCAAGGCGGCGGTCGACGCCCGCCTCGATCCCGACTTCACCGTGATCGCGCGCACCGACGCGATCGCCGTCGAAGGCTTCGACAGGGCGGTCGAGCGGGCCAACGCCTACCGCGAAGCCGGCGCCGACATCATTTTCGTCGAGGCGCCGGGAGAGGCGCATCTGGCCGACGTCATCGCAAAGGTGGCCGGCCCTCACCTCTACAACATGGCGTCGAGCGGCAAGACCCCGTTCCTGAAGACCTCGGAGATCGAGGCGCTCGGGTTCAAGATCGCGATCTATCCGAACTGGGCGATGTTCGGCGCCATCCGCGCGGCACGGCAGGTGCTGCGCCATCTCAAGGATACCGGCGACATAGCCGCCATCCGCGGCGACGTCGTCGGCTTCAGGGATTTCTTCGACCTGCTCGGCATGCAGGACATGCGCAAGCTCGACGCGCTCTACGCTTCGAAAGAAGCCGGCCGCCTGGGCTACTGACGGCACCCGGACATCAAACAGGAGGAGTACAACATGACCACGACCAACCGCATCAGAGGGGTTTCGCGCCGAAGCTTCCTCAAGACCACGGGCGCGCTGGGCGTCGCCAGCATCGGCTTCCCGGCCGTGCTGCGCGCGCAGCCGGCCCCGATCCGCGTCGGCGTCCAGCACCCGGTCACGGGTTTCCTGGCGTATTCTGGCAACCAGTGCCGCGCCGGCGCGACCATGGCGATCGAGGCCATCAACGCTGCCGGTGGCATCAAGTCCATGGGCGGCGCGAAGATCGAAGCCGTCCTCGCCGACAATCAGAGCAAGGTCGACGTCGGCCTGTCGGAATTCGAGAAGCTGGCCGAGTCCGGCGTCTCGGCGTTCATCGGGCCCTATGCGAGCGCGATCGGCATCGCGACCTCGCAGGCGGCGACGCGCTACAATCTCCCCCACATCTGCGACCTCACCATCTCGGACCTGGTGATCTCGAAGGACAAGCCTTCGGTCTTCCGGTTCTCACCGGGATACGGCCAGTTCGCGGTCGAAGCCGTGGAGCGTCTCGTCAAGATCAACGACGATGCCGGCAAGCCGGTGAAGACGGTCATGCTGGTGCATGAAGAGTCGGAATCGGGCGCCGGCGCCCAGAAGCTCCTGATCGCGGAACTGCCCAAGCACAATTTCGAGATCGTCGATTCGATCCTGCACCCGAACCCGACGCGCGACTTCACCAATATCGTGCTGCGCATCAAGCAGCGGCAGCCCGACCTGCTGATCATCGGCAACTTCTACAACGAATATGTGCTGCTGGTCCGCACGCTGCACCAGCAGCAGGTGAAGCTGAAGGGCATCTATTCGGTGCTCGGCGGCGGCGCCACCAGCTTCCGCTTCCTGCGCGAATCTCCGGAAGCCGCCCAGTACGCGATGGACTGCAACCACTGGTACAACCCCAAGAGCCAGAAGGCGCTGGACCTGCGCAAGAAGGTGGAAGAGGCGGGGCTCGATTTCTCATATGAGCTCTGGCTCAACTACAATGCCGTCGAGCTTCTGGCGGATGCGCTGGAGCGGGCGGCCTCGTCGGAACGCGACGCGATCGTCGACGCGCTGGCCTCCAGCACCTTCAGCGACCACATCCTGCCCTACGGCCCGACCAAATTCGTCGACGGCCAGAATACCGGGGCCCAGTCGTCCAATCTCCAGGTCCTGGGCGACAACATCGAGCTGATCCTGCCGGAGGAGTTCGCCTCCGCCAAACCGGTGTTCCCGCGCCCGGCATGACCGGCTGGCCCGGGCTTCCGGCATCGGGAGCCCGGGCCGCTTCAAGTCCGAAATCCGCATGCAAAGGTTCGCTGTGTCCGGCCGCGAATTTCCCGATCGACGCTTGCGCGACGACACCAAGGTGAAGAGCGTGGACAAGAGCATCACCAAGATGTTCGCCCTCATCGAGGTTCTGAGCAGGAGCGAACAGCCGCGCGGGGTCAGCGAACTGGCGCGCGAACTGTCCTTCACCAAGACCAATGTCTACAGGCTGTTGCGGACCCTGGAGGCCAACGGCTTCGCGCGGCAAACGGGCGAGCTCGGCCGCTACGAGCTGACGCTCAAGCTGTGGGAGCTGGGCACCCGCCTCGTCTCGCGCCTCGACGTCAAGAAAGAGAGCGCCGGCTTCCTGTCGCGCCTCGCCAGCGCGACGCAGGAGACGGTCCATCTGTCCATTCCCGACGGGATGGAGGCCGTCTACATCGACAAGATCGAATCCGCCGAGCCGGTCCGCGCCTTCACCAAGATCGGCGCACGGGCGCCGATCTACTGCGTCGCGACCGGCAAGGCGATGCTGGCCTTCATGCCGCCCGAGCAGATCGCGAAACTCAAGAGCCAGCTCAAGCGACACACGGACACGACCATCACCGACATGACCACGCTGCAAAAGGAGCTGGCGCAGATCCGCCGCCAGGGTTTCGCCGAATACCGGGCCGAGTGGCGCGAAGGCGTCAACGGCATCGCCGCGCCGATCCGCGACATGAACGGCACGGTCGTGGCCGCGGTCGGCATCGCCGGCCCGGCTACGCGGCTGACGCCCGAGACGTTCCCGCGCGTTGCGCCGCTGATCGTCGATGCCGCCGCCGCCATCTCGCAGCGGCTCGGCTATTCTCCGGCGCCGCTGGCATTGCGGGCCAACGCATGAGCGCGACCGGCAGCAAGGCGTTCATGCGCCGGGCCATCGCCCTGGCGCGCCAGGCCCTGGCCGAGCACGGCGCAAAGCCCTTCGCCGCCGTGGTGGTGAGGGACGGGGAGATCGTCGGCGAGGGCGTCAATCGCGCCGACGCGACGTTCGATCCGACCTCGCATGGCGAGGTCGAGGCGATCCGCGACGCCTGCCGCCGCCAGCAGACGCTCGACCTGACCGGCTGCGACCTCTACACGACCTGCGAGCCGTGTGCGCTCTGCGTTTCGACCATGCGCTCGACCGGCATCGGGCGCGTGTTCTACGCCTCGTCCATCGAATCGGCCGCTCAGGTCCTGTCCGATACCGTTCCCGATCTCGTGGAACGCACCACGGCGCTTCGCCGCGAAGCCGGCCGGTCGGTCATGGAGGGATCCCTGTCCGGCACCCAGTTGCTGGCCGAGGAAGGAGACGACGTCCTGGCCGCCTGGGCGCGCGGCCTGCCGCGCCGGAGCTGAATGCGCGCGCCAGAGCGTTTCCACAATAGGCGGATACTGCTTGTTCGGTTCGCAAACGCGATGAACCAGGCACCCGAAGCGTCTGTTTGTCTCCGTCAAAACAGGAAACGCGCTCGACCGCGGCGAAGGTGCCAGCGGCCGGCGAGCTGCCGGATGCGGCGCCCGGCGCGCAGGCGCGTCATTTTCGGCGAGCGGCCTGAACGAAGGCCGGGACGCAGCCGGGAAAGCCGAAGCCTGAACCTTTTGCCGCGATCGGCTGCGTGACCCGAGGTCTTGCTGCGCAAGGGTTTGGGAATGGCGCGAGTGACGGGGCTCGAACCCGCGACCTCCGGCGTGACAGGCCGGCACTCTAACCGACTGAGCTACACCCGCGCATCAGGACGGGGCCGCACGCGGCAGCCCGTCGTGGCGCTGAATTAAGTGTTTCGGCATTGGGTGTCAAGCGCGCCAGTCCAACGAATTCCGCGCATTTGCACGGCTTGCGCAAATGGGGTGCGGCAGTTTCCGCATCCGGCGCGGAAAGGACGTGGCGCGGCGGCCTTTGGGCTTGCGGGGCGCGCCGCGACCGCTTAAACGGACGCGCTCAGGCGGGCGATTAGCTCAGTTGGTAGAGCGCCTCGTTTACACCGAGGATGTCGGGAGTTCGAGTCTCTCATCGCCCACCATTTTCCTGTCTCGCGCCGGCTCGTCCGGCTTCCGCCCCGACGGGCGTGCGAAATTCCGGGCTGCGGCCGCGCTTCGGTTCGAGCTCCCTCCTCTCGCCTTCGCCGGTTCCCGGCGCCCACGCGCCGTTCACGTCGACGAAAGCGTGCGCCGCACCGCATCGCGCCAGCCGCGGACCCTGCGCCGGCGTTGCGCCTCGTCCATCGCCGGCTCGAAGCGGCGGTCGAGCGCCCAGCCCCGCGCGAACTCCTCCATGCCCGGCCAGACCCCGGCCTTCGATCCGGCAAGCCAGGCCGCCCCCAGCGCCGTCGTTTCGAGGATCTTCGGCCGGTCGACCGGCACGGCGAGGATGTCGGCCAGCGCCTGCATGGTCCAGTCGGAGGCGACCATGCCGCCATCGGCGCGCAGCACCATTGCCGATGCCGCGCCGGGCCAGTCCCTGCGCATGGCCTCGAGCAGATCGAGCGTCTGGAAGGCGACGCTCTCCAGCGCCGCCCTGGCAAGCTCGGCCGGCCCGGTGTTGCGCGTGAGGCCGAAGAGCGCGCCGCGCGCCGCGCTGTCCCAATGGGGCGCGCCGAGGCCGACGAAGGCCGGCACGAGGAAGACCTCCTGCGCCGGGTCGGCCCGCTGAGCAAGCTCGCCCGTCTCGCCCGCCTTGCGGATGAGCCCCATCCCGTCGCGCAGCCACTGGACCGCCGCGCCCGCAATGAAGATCGAGCCTTCGAGCGCGTAGGTCACCCGGCCGTCGAGGCGGTAGGCGATGGTGGACAGGAGCCTGTTCTTCGAGCGCACGAGCTTCCCGCCGGTATTGAGAACGGCAAAGCAGCCGGTCCCGTAGGTCGACTTGAGCGCGCCGGGTGAAAAGCAGGCCTGGCCCACGGTCGCGGCCTGCTGGTCGCCGGCGACGCCGCGGATCGGGATCGCCGCCCCGAACAGGCCCCGCTCGGTGACGCCGAAATCGTCGGCGCAATCCAGCACCCGCGGCAGCAGGGCGGCCGGAATGCCGAGCAGGCCGAGAAGCTCGTCGTCCCAGGCGCCGCTGACGATGTTGTAGACGAGCGTGCGCGAGGCGTTGGTGGCGTCGGTGGCGTGAACCCGGCCCCCCGTCAGGCGCCAGACCAGGAAGGAATCGATCGTGCCCGCCAGAAGCTCCCCCCGGCGGGCACGGGCGCGGGCGCCCGGCACGTTGGCCAGCAGCCAGGCGATCTTGGTCCCGGAGAAATAGGGGTCGAGCAGCAGGCCCGTCCTGCGTGAAAACAGCGGCTCCAGCCCCCGCTTCCTCAGCCGCTGGCACAGCGGCGCGGTGCGCCGGTCCTGCCAGACGATGGCATTGTGGATCGGCCTGCCCGTCTGCCGGTCCCAGACGACGACCGTCTCGCGCTGGTTAGTGATGCCGATGGCGGCGATTTCGGTCGCCGCGATGCCGGCCTTGCGGAGCGCGGCGCGGACGACGGCGACGACCCCTTTCCAAATCTCCTCCGCATCATGCTCCACCCAGCCGGAGGCGGGGAAATGCTGCCGGAACTCCTTTTGCGCCACCGCGACCACGCCCATGCGGCGGTCGAAGACGATCGCCCGTGACGAGGTCGTTCCCTGATCGATGGCAAGTACGTAGTCGCCCATGCGCCCCTCCCGTGCCGGTGCCAACCCGCTGCCGCCGCGGGCCATCCTTGCCCGTGGCGCCGGCCGGCGCAACCGCGCTATCGCGCCGGCCGCCCCTCGGCCGGCGGCGCGGCCGCCCGCAGATAAGCCTCGAGCCCGGCGGCCTCGTCCCCGGTGAGGACAAGGCCGCGCTTGGTCCGCCGCCACAGGATATCGTCGGCCGACGCGGCCCATTCACGCCGCACCAGCCAGTCCACCTCGGCTTCATAAAGGTCGGCGCCGAAGCAGCGGCCGAGATCGGCACGGGAGCGCGCCTGCCCGAGCACCCCTCGCGCCAGCGTGCCGTAGAGGCGCACGAGCCGCCGTGCATGGGCACGATCGAGGAAGGGATAGTCCCGCGCCAGGGCCGCGACCTCCTCAGCGAAGGCCAGCGGCGGGAAATCGCCGCCCGGCAAGGCGGTGTGCGCCGTCCACGCTCCCCTGCCCCGTGTCCCGAGAAGGCCGCCGATCCGCTCCAGCGCGGCTTCCGCCAGCCTGCGATAGGTGGTGATCTTGCCGCCGAAGACGTTGAGCAAGGGCGCGGCGCCGTCGGGGTGGTCGAGCGCGAGCACGTAATCGCGCGTCGCGTCCTTGGCGCTGGTGCTGCCGTCGTCATGGAGCGGCCTGACGCCCGAAAAGGACCAGACGACATCGGCCGGCCGCACCGGCTCGCGGAAATACTCGCTGGCGCCGGCGCACAGATAGTCGACCTCCTCAGCCGTGATCCGCACCTCGGCGGGGTCGCCGTCATAGTCGCGGTCGGTGGTGCCGATCAGCGTGAAGTCGTCCTCATAGGGAATGGCGAAGAAGATGCGGCCATCGCCGTTCTGGAAGAAATAGGCCCGGTCGTGCCCGTATTTGCGGCGAACGACGATGTGGCTGCCCTGCACCAGCCGGACATTGTGCGCGCCGGCACGTCCGAGCGCTCCGGCCAGCACGTGGTCGACCCACGGCCCGGCCGCATTGACGAGAAAACGGGCCGACACCGCCTCCCGCGCGCCCGAGCGCCGGTCCTCCAGCGTCACCCGCCAGGCGGATGCGCCGCGTTCTGCTGCAACCACCTCGCAGCGCGTCCGGATATCGGCCCCGAGATCGGCGGCCGAGCGCGCATTGAGCACGACGAGCCGGGCATCGTTGGCCCAGCAATCGGAAAACTCGGAGCCCTTCACATATTCGGGCTTGAGCGGCCGGCCGGCCTCGTCGCGCCGCAGGTCGAGCGCTCTGGCCGGCGGCAAAAGCCTGCGGCCGCCGATATGGTCGTAGAGGAACAGTCCCAGCCGCAGCAGCCAGGCCGGCCGGATGCCGCGATGGTGCGGCAGGACCAGCCGCAGCGGATGGATGACGTGCGGCGCCATCGCCCACAGCACCTCGCGCTCGGTCAATGCCTCCCGCACCAGCCCGAAACGATACTGCTCCAGATAGCGCAGACCGCCATGGACGAGCTTGGTCGATTGCGAGGACGTGCCGGAGGCAAGATCGTTCATCTCGGCCAGCAGCACAGAGTAGCCGCGGCCGGCGGCGTCGCGCGCGATCCCGCAGCCGTTGATGCCGCCACCGATCACCAGAATATCGTAGGAACTGCCTTCAGCCACCGGATCCGTCCGCCCCGTCCAGCCGCGCGCCGAGGCCGTGCAAAACGCTATTTCGCTCAAAAACGAATGTCAAACGAAACAAAACGAAAGAGTCGCCGGCCCGCTCATCCGCCGGCCGCCCCGGTCTCGATCAGCGCCACCTCCCGATCGGCGCAGATGCGGCGGATCGCAGCCGGCTCGCAGCGGTCGGTGACGAAGCTGTCGACCTGCGAGATGTGGCCGATGCGTACCGGCGCGGTCCGCTCGAACTTGGTGCGGTCGGCGACGAGGATGACGTGGCGGGCATTGGCCATGATCGCCTGCGCCACCTTGACCTCGCGGAAGTCGAAGTCGAGCAGCGCGCCGTCGCTGTCAATGGCAGAGGTCCCGATGACGGCGAAATCGACCTTGAACTGGCGGATGAAGTCGACGGCGGCCTCGCCGATGATGCCGCCGTCGGCGGCGCGCACCACACCGCCGGCGATCACGACCTCGAACTGGGGAAACGGCCGCATCCGGTTGGCGACATTGATGTTGTTGGTAATGACCATCAGGTGGTTGCGCTCCAGAAGCGCCTCGCTGACGGCCTCGGTGGTGGTGCCGATATTGATGAAAAGGGAGGCGTCGTCCGGGATCAGGCCGGCCGCAGCCTTGCCGATCAGCCGCTTCTCGGCAGCCGCGATCTGGCGCCGCTGCTCGTACTGGACATTGTGGGTCGAGGTGGGCAGCACGGCGCCGCCGTGGATGCGGGTGAGCACCCCCTTTTCGCAGAGCTCGTTGAGATCCTTGCGGACGGTCTGCGGCGAGACGGAAAACGCGGCCGCGAGTTCCTCCACCAGCACGCGGCCCTTGTGCCGCGCGCGCTCGACGATCTCGGATTGTCGCGGTGGCAGAAACATCGGCGCCTCCCGTTCAGCGGCCGCCAATATCCTATGAACGGCCCGGCGATGGGAAGCGCGAAGCGGCGGCGGCAAATGCCGCGCAGGCGGTATCCCGCTTCCCGCAGACAGGAAAGCCGGGCAGAGCCCGGCTTCCGGAATCGCGGCGCGTCACCCGCGGCTCAGTTGACGGCGTCCTTCAGGCCCTTGCCGGCGGTGAACTTGGGCACCGTACGGGCCGGAATCTTGACTTCGGCGCCGGTCTGCGGGTTGCGTCCCGTGGAGGCTGCGCGCTTGGAGACCGAAAAGCTGCCGAAGCCGACGAGCCGGACGTCGCCGCCTTTCTTGAGTTCCTTGGTGATCGCCGAGAAAACGGCATCGACGGCAGCCTGGGCATCGGCCTTCGACAGTTTGGCCTCGTCGGCAACCGCGGACACGAGTTCGTTCTTGTTCATAACATGATCCTTCCCTGTGAAGACCGGAGAACCGCGACTCAACCGGTGCGCCGGAGTTTAGGCAAAAACACCGTGCGCAACCAAGCGGAATTCCCGCGGAAACCCCGGATTTCCGCGGCTTTCCGCACGCGGGGATCATAAGCGAACGGCCGGGCGCGGGCCCGGCCGTCCATTGGGGTTTCGATGAACCGCGCTCAGTGCGCGAATGCGGAGCTCGCCGGCTCGTCGACCTTGGCCGGTGTCGCCGCGGGCTCGGTCCATTCGACCGGTTCGGGCATGCGCACCAGCGCGTGCCTGAGCACCTCCCCGACGCGGGCCACGGGAACGATCTCCAGCCCGCTCTTCACATTGTCCGGGATATCCGCCAGATCCTTGGCGTTCTCCTCGGGGATCAGCACCTTCTTGATGCCGCCGCGCAGCGCGGCGAGCAGCTTCTCCTTGAGGCCGCCGATCGGCAGGACGCGCCCGCGCAAGGTAATCTCGCCGGTCATGGCGACGTCGGCCCGCACCGGGATGCCGGTGAGCACCGAGACGATGGCCGTCGCCATCGCCACCCCTGCCGAGGGACCGTCCTTCGGCGTCGCGCCTTCCGGCACGTGCACGTGGATGTCGCGCTTCTCGAAGGCCGGCGGCTCGATGCCGAAATCGACGGCCCGGCTGCGGACATAGGACGCCGCCGCCGAAATCGATTCCTTCATCACGTCGCGCAGATTGCCGGTGACGGTCATCTTGCCCTTGCCGGGCATCATGACCCCCTCGATGGTCAGGAGCTCGCCGCCGACCTCGGTCCAGGCCAGCCCGGTGACCACACCGACCTGGTCGTCGGATTCGGCCCTGCCGAAGCGGAAGCGCGGCACGCCCAGATAGGCGTCGAGGTTCTTGGCGGTGACCTTTATCGCCTTCTTCCTCGTCTTGACGATCTCGGTCACGGCCTTGCGGGCGAGCTTCATCAGCTCGCGCTCGAGGCTGCGCACGCCCGCCTCGCGCGTGTAGGTCTGGATGATCGCCCGGATCGCGTCCTCCGAGACGGTGAACTCCTTCGGCTGCAACGCGTGGTCGCGGATCGCCTTGGGCAAGAGGTGCCGCTTGGCGATCTCGACCTTCTCGTCCTCCGTGTAGCCGGCGATACGGATGATCTCCATCCGGTCCATCAGGGCCGGCGGGATGTTCAGCGTATTGGCCGTCGTCACGAACATGACGCTCGACAGGTCGTACTCGACCTCGAGATAGTGGTCCATGAAGCTGGAGTTCTGCTCCGGGTCGAGCACTTCCAGCAGCGCCGAGGACGGATCGCCGCGGAAGTCCATGCCCATCTTGTCGATCTCGTCGAGCAGGAACAGCGGATTGGACTTCTTCGCCTTCTTCATCGACTGGATGACCTTGCCGGGCATCGAGCCGATATAGGTCCTGCGGTGGCCGCGGATCTCAGCCTCGTCGCGCACGCCGCCCAGCGCCATGCGCACGAACTCGCGGCCGGTCGCCCTGGCGATCGACTTGCCGAGCGAGGTCTTGCCGACGCCGGGAGGGCCGACAAGGCACAGGATCGGGCCTTTCAGCTTGTTCTGGCGGCTCTGCACGGCGAGATACTCGACAATGCGGTCCTTCACCTTGTCGAGGCCGAAATGGTCGTCGTCGAGCACCTGCTGCGCGAGGTCGAGGTCATACTTGACCTTCGACCTCCGGCCCCACGGGATCGACAGCAGCCAGTCCAGATAGTTGCGCACGACGGTGGCTTCCGCCGACATCGGCGACATCGATCGCAGCTTCTTCAGCTCCGCATTCGCCTTCTCGCGCGCTTCCTTCGACAGCCTGGTCTTCTTGATGCGCTCTTCCAGCTCGGCCGCCTCGTCGCGGCCGTCCTCGCCCTCGCCGAGCTCCTTCTGGATCGCCTTCATCTGCTCGTTGAGGTAGTACTCGCGCTGGGTCTTCTCCATCTGGCGCTTGACGCGCGAGCGGATGCGCTTCTCGACCTGGAGGACCGAGATCTCGGCTTCCATGAAGCCCATCGCCTTCTCCAGCCGTTCCTTGACGGACAGGGTGGCGAGCATCTCCTGCTTCTCGGTGATCTTGATCGCCAGATGCGAGGCGACGGTGTCGGCCAGCTTCGAGTAATCGTCGATCTGGCTCGCCGCGCCGACCACCTCGGGCGAGATCTTCTTGTTGAGCTTCACGTAGTTCTCGAAGTCGGCGACCACCGAGCGGGCCAGCGCCTCGACCTCGACCTCGTCCTCGTCCGGCTCGGAGAGCAGCTCGGCGACGCCCTCATGGAATTCCGCGCGTTCGGAATAGCCGACGATGCGGGCGCGCGAGATGCCTTCCACCAGCACCTTCACGGTGCCGTCGGGCAGCTTGAGGAGCTGCAGCACGTTGGCGAGCGTGCCGACCTCATGGATGTCGTCCTTGCCGGGGTCGTCGTCGGCGGCGTTCTTCTGGGTGGCCAGCAGGATCTGCTTGTCCTGCCCCATCACCTCCTCGAGCGCCTTGATCGACTTCTCGCGGCCGACGAACAGCGGGACGATCATGTGCGGGAACACGACGATGTCGCGCAGCGGCAGGATCGGGAACGTATCGCCGGTGAGGGTTGATTTGGTCATCAAGTCCAGCCTTTCTGTCGCAGCCGCATGAAGCCAACCGCGAATCCATTCTAGCGACCGCCGGCCGATCCGCCTATGGCCACGATGGCCTGGCAAGCGCGGGATGTTCGGGCGGTCCGTTGATCGTTAGTTGGCGTTGCGGCGCACAAAGATCAAGGGCGCGGAGCGCCCGGGTTCCGTTCTCCCCGTTCCCGGGGAGAAGGTCGCGCGAGGCGCCGGACGGCAGGCACCGTCCGAGCGAGCGGGACCGGCTCCGCGCCCTCGCCCGCCTGCCGGTCGCCTCCCCGCATGAACGAACGGGAGGACGATCGCCACAGGGCGCGCCGTCAGGCGCTGACGGGGCCCTTTTCCTTCTCGCGCTCGGCGTAGATGTAGAGCGGGCGGGCATTGCCCTGCACCACCTCCTCGGAGATGACCACCTCCTCGACGCCTTCCAGCGCCGGGAGCTCGAACATGGTGTCGAGCAGGATCGCCTCCATGATGGAGCGCAGGCCGCGGGCGCCGGTCTTGCGCTCGATGGCGCGCTTGGCGATCGCCGACAGCGCGTTCTCGTGGAAGGTGAGCTCGACGCTCTCCATCTCGAACAGCCGCTGGTACTGCTTCACCAGCGCGTTCTTCGGCTCGCTCAGGATCTGGATCAGCGCCGGCTCATCGAGATCCTCCAGCGTCGCCAGCACCGGCAGGCGGCCGACGAATTCCGGGATGAGGCCGAACTTCAGCAGATCCTCCGGCTCGACCTTGCGCAAGAGCTCGCCCGTGCGCCGGTCTTCCGGCGAGGCGACATTGGCGCCGAAGCCGATCGAGGTGTTCTTGCCGCGGTCGGAGATGATCTTGTCCAGCCCGGCGAAGGCGCCGCCGCAGATGAACAGGATGTTGGCGGTGTCGACCTGCAGGAACTCCTGCTGCGGATGCTTGCGCCCCCCCTGCGGCGGCACGGAGGCGACCGTGCCTTCCATGATCTTCAGAAGCGCCTGCTGGACGCCCTCGCCCGAGACGTCGCGCGTGATCGAGGGATTGTCGGACTTGCGCGAGATCTTGTCGATCTCGTCGATATAGACGATGCCGCGCTGGGCGCGCTCGACATTGTAGTCGGCGGCCTGCAGCAGCTTCAGGATGATGTTCTCGACATCCTCGCCGACATAGCCGGCCTCGGTCAGCGTGGTGGCATCCGCCATCGTGAACGGCACGTCGATGATGCGCGCCAGCGTCTGGGCCAGCAGCGTCTTGCCGCAGCCGGTCGGGCCGATCAGCAGGATGTTCGACTTCGCCAGCTCGACATCGTTGTTCTTCGAGGCATGCGCAAGCCGCTTGTAGTGGTTGTGGACGGCCACCGACAGCACCCGCTTGGCATGGTCCTGGCCGATCACGTAGTCGTCGAGGACCTTCAGGATCTCCTGCGGGGTGGGCACGCCCTCGCGCGACTTCACCATCGAGGACTTGTTCTCCTCGCGGATGATGTCCATGCACAGCTC
>Ga0207868_1000445_pt1 | contig 44566 bp, 34 predicted proteins | sample Passage237B_FD_187370 | JGI IMG/M metagenome (GOLD analysis project Ga0207868, IMG submission 187370) | Cellulose adapted compost microbial communities from Newby Island Compost Facility, Milpitas, CA, USA - Passage2 37B (SPAdes) (version 3) ... | reverse complement strand
GAAACCCGCCTGGCTCCCTACCGCCAGGCGATGGTGGAGATCCTGCGCAGCCGACCGGAAGGCTTCGTGAAGGATGACACGCTGACGATCGGCGCACCGCATCACTGCCACATTCCCGACCTGCATGGCGACCGGTTCTATCCGTATCTGTGAGGCGTGCGGCCTATCGTGGCATCATGCTGCCTGCGGAGGCGACAAATAAAAACAGACTCGATGGAGCGGGTACTCCATCGAGTCTGCGTGGTCATACATCAAGCTGACGCCCCTCGAACAACGCAGCGCCGTGTTTATTGGCTCAGGCGCACGGCCAACTGCAGGAGGGCTTCGCGCATCTGGTCCATCACCGGCATTTCGCCGCCGACGCCCTGCGTGATGATGCGGGCCAGTTCCTTCTTATCCGCTTCGCTGCCCTTACCCTGAGCAAGCTGCTGCTGGCAGTAGGTGGCCAGCTTGTAGTCGAGGAAGCCGCGATACCACGCTTCCTGCCTGCGGGAGGTAATGAGCGACTTGTTGTTGAAGTCGACATACACCGTGCCATAGTCGGCCGTGTTGGTCTTGTTGGGGAAGGTATCGTTGGGGTTGAAGCCGTCGCCGCCGGCCATCTGGTCGAAATGCCAGTAGGCGATCACGCCGGGGATACCATCGCGCAGATTCTGCCAGGCGAGCCGGCGATACGTCGCAGGCGTGTTGGTGCGCTGGAGGATGTGATACGTCCAGATTTCCCGGCCGGTCTTCTTCGTCCAGCCGATGATCTTCGGCGTCACATGTCCGCGATAGATCGTAATGATGTCGAACACCTCGCCCAGCCGGGTCACCGCGCGGGATGACAATTCATCTTCGCGCAGATTCGGATTGACCATCATCCGCACGCGGGTGTTGTAACCACGGACGAGCCTGGCAAAGCGATAGGCCGTGTTGGCCTGCGTGCCTTCAACATCTACATCGCCGCTGGGTTCATCAACGGGGTAGAGAACAATCTGTTCCTGCGTGATGCCGTACTGCTTGTCCAGGTGGACGATCATGGCATCGAGGAAGTTTTTGAACGCTGTCTCCCACTGAGGCGACCACATTTCAAACTGCGTCTTCTTCCCGCGACGGGTGACCCACTTCGCATCCACCGCCAGGAAGAAGATGATCTTCATGTCGCTGGCCTGGACGCCCGCCCGCTGATAGGCCTTGATCTTCTCATCCAGATGCTCGAAGTGGAGCGAGGTGATATTGCCCTGCGCATCGTACTGCGGGTAGATGTCCAGCGTGCTCTGGCCAGGCGTGCCCGCGTAGAGCATGTTCAGGCCGTAGCGCACCAGCACATCGGACATCTCCGTGGGCATGTAGTGGTAGTTGAAGCTGTCCACCTTCACGGCTGACAGATCAATGTCCGCCACCGTCAGTTCAAAGGGAATCGCCTGATCGGGGAAGTCCTGCTGCGCTGACTTGAGATACAGCCAGCCGGTGTACTGGCCTGCGGGCAGGTCGCGCGTGTCGACTTCCAGCCAGAGCGGAACCGTCGATTTTCCAGCAGCGCGAACCACCGTGCCCATCGGCAGCGGCGAGAGCGGATCGTACATGTACTGACCATTGCGCTCGCGCATGGGCAGACTTTCATACAGCTTCAGATGACCATCAAGCGGATGCTCAGGCTGACGGTTGAAGCGATGCAGCTGATCCAGCACGGGGACGAATTTGATCTGCCCCAGGAAAGCGTTATCCGTCAGATTCGTGAAGGTGAAGCCGTGAATCAAGCGATCGTGACGGGCCGCGTGGAGCTTGATGCTTTCCATCGGCCTGGCGGTGGTGGAGACGGTGAGATTGTTATCCCACGCGGCGCGGCCTTGAATGAGATAAGGCTTGCCCTGCAGCGCAAGCTGAACCAGCTGCTGCTCATGGTTGTAGAGGGCTGCGGAGAGCTTGTCCCACGCGCGGGGGTTGTCGCCCTGCTCGGCGATCGCCTGGGCGATCTGCTGCGACTGCAGCAGGCTCTTCTGTTTGAGAGGCGAATCGTCATACGAGCTGATCTGCTGATCAATCTGCGCCAGGCGATGCGTCAGCGCCTCACGCCTGCTGCCCAGAATGAAGGCGCCAAAGGCGCTGGTGTTGTGAAAGCTGTCGCCCACCGCAGCCCAGGAGGACTGGCCGCCGGCGGTCGGGCCGCTGCGGTTGAAGTTGCCCGTCAGAAAACGGGAGGCATCGGGCTTGTCGCCTGAAACCAGACCGACTTCGCTCAGCGGAATGATCAGCAGGACGTCGTAACGATCGGCCGATCGGTTGACGGTTGCTTCGCTCTGACTGGTCCAGTTTGCGTCACGATTACCCTGACTTCTGTAGCGAAAGCCAACCCACCTGCCATCGGCGTTGATGACATACTGGTAGTAGGTTTCGTCAGTGGCATCGGTCTTGAGAAAGAACTCCACGCAGTCGCCCTGCCAGGGAGAGCGGGCGTTGAGCTGCAGCTGAGTGTCGGGCGGAATGGGGCATTGAATGTGGACATGCAGCTTGCCATCCTTACGCTGGATTGCCGCCCGTGCAGCTGCATCACTGAATTTTTTTTCGACAGGCTCCATCACGCCCAGAACCTGCGTGGGACGGTCATACACCGTGAAAGGCCGGGTCCATTCGAGTCGATCGCCATCGGCAATCAGCAGGCTGGTGGATGCGGATTCGCTGGAAGCCTGCGCGTCGGACAGGTCCACCACCGGCGGCTCCTGGATCGACTTCCAGATCTTCACATCATCAATCACACCCACGAAAGGCCGGGACGTCTGAGCCGGCGACGCATACAGGTCATAGCCCAGGCCCAGGAACGGATACTCGTTGGGCGTCAGGCCTTCGAGGTCTGCAAAGCCGATGGCCTTATCGAGGCTGGCGTACAGCTTGCCATTGAGCCAGATGCGAAGCGATCCGCCTGACTCGCTGGCGACGCGAACGGTATGCCACTGCCCCACCTTGAGACTGGCCGGTTCCCCGCTGAGCTTGAGCGACTGCAGCACCTGCTTGGGCTGCTTGTCATCACGGATCTCGAACCAGGCGGTCACACGGCCGTCGGTTTCGAGATAGAGGGTGAACTGACGGCGGTAGTAGCTGTGAACCGCGTAGCTCAGCAGCGTGGCAGGCCTGCGGGCATCCTGCGCGGCGGTGGGCTTGAACTTGAGTTCGAGCGTGGCCTGCTTTTCCTTCAGACCATTGAAGCGGGCGACATAGTTGATCAGATCAGGCCCGCAGAGCAGGCCATCGGTGTCATCAACGCCCTGCCCCTGGGCGATGTTCTGTCGCGTGAATCTGGGCTTCGTGTCCGACTTGCCGCCGTCGTTGAACACCCACTGGTGATCGGGCTCCGCGGCCCATGCAGACAGCGCAACACAGATGGTCGCCACAAAGGCGATTGCGAATTTCATCTCTCTACCTTTCGTACTCAAAAATTACTTGCGGCGAGCCCAGGCGCTGCCATTGCGATACAGCTTGCCATTGACGTCGTTGTACAGACCATCGCTGGTGTTGTCGTTGGAGCGCACAGGCGCCACGTGGCCGTCGAGCCAGACGATATTGGCGACCTTGTCATGACGCGGGAACGTCACGCCGCTGGCCTTGTCGTTGATCATGGCAATGAAGTAGCTCTGGGCATTTTCATTGCGGGCCGAGTCGCTGGCGTAAACCTTGTCGGAATGCTTGCGGAAGTCATTGAGCCTGCCCCACTGGATCACCACAGGCGAGGCATAGGCATCAATGGTCGACATGCCCTGCGACACGCCGTAGGTCAGGTTGTTGTACAGCTTGAAGTAAGGCGTCTGCTTGTCGTTGGGGAACAGTTCCGTGGGGCAGACCAGGTCGGTCGACTTCATCGTTTCCACCAGCGCAGGCGTGTAACCGAGCTTGCTCAGCGCCTTGTGATAGGTGTTGCTGTGATGGTTGCCCGTCCCGGGGCCGAAATCGAACTTGCCCGGCGCCACGCGATGGAAGCTGTCAGGCAGGACATATTCCTTGTTGTCCATGCTGTACATGTTCGCGTAGACACCCACCTGGCGCAGGTTGTTCGAGCAGAGCAGCGACGCGGCATGCCTGCGGGCCTTGCCCAGCGCCGGAAGCATGATGCTCACCAGCAGCGCGATGATCGAGATGACCACCAGCAGTTCCACGAGCGTGAAGCCGTTTGAACGGGCACAAGAGAATGAGATGGAACACGACGAACGCTTACTGGACATGATGATTACTCCGCGCGAGCCGGGGTTGGGATACCTGCTGGACGACAGGTACTCTGTCGAACCATCAGTTGGTGAGAGGCAATCAGCAGTTCCCCCTTGCAGACCGTTCCTGAAGCAGGTCCCCCGGCTGAGCCGCCCCCACTGGAGGACGATTCAGCGCGGAATGGCTGACTGTCGCGGATGAGAATCTCCGCGGCGCGTCGACCGTTTTCCGCCATCTGCAGATCAATCGTGGAAAGCGTGGGCATGAGCTGCTCGCAGCCGTTGAACCCGCAGTACCCCATGACCGCCAGGTTATCGGGAATGCGAATCCCCCTGGCTCTGCAGTACTCATACACACGAATGGCAAAGAAGTCGGAATAGCAGAGGATCGCATCGAAGCGAGGCCGATCCCCGAGCCACTGCGCCAGCTTGCGATCAAACGCCTGCCTGTCGTGATACGGGAAGAATGCCACGCTGTCCTCAGAGAGCTCAAACCCTTCCTGCTGAGCCAGCTTCAGATGCTGCTCCACGCTGGAGGTTCGCAGCTTTTCGTAGCCGTCGTATTGAGTCTCCAGCCCCATCGCGCCAACCCTGCGATAGCCCTGCTGGCGCAGATGAATCAGCGCATCATGCCAGGCCTGATCGCCATTGACCGACAGAACCGTGAACCCGGTGGTCTTCACGTCATTAGGCCGGCCATGAGGCAGAATGACGGGCACTTCCAGCTGGCGCAGCAGCTCGATCTCAGCCTCATTACCCAGATAGAAGCTCGAGAGCAGCACCGCGCCGCTGTAGTTCTTCCGGCGAAGTTCCTGGAGGATTCGGCCGGGATCGCCACTTCGCAGGAAGTCGACGTAGATCCAGTCCAGATCAATGCCCGCCACCAGGCAGGTCTTTTCGAAGGCCTGCATCATCTGCGGAACCAGCGATTCGGCCGAGTGAGCCTGGGGGAAGTCGACAACCAGGAATCGGCTGCGCTGCCCGACATTGCTGACGAACACGCCCTGCCGGCCTCGACGCTCGATCAGGCCGCGCTCTTCCAACTCGTTGTAGGCGGTGTTGATGACAAAGCTGCTGACCTGAAACATCGCGGCCAGTTCACGGACCGTCTGGAGACGATCGCCCGGGCGGAGACTGCCCGAGCGGATCTGCTCTTCGAGAAAACCAGCGATCTGCTGGCTCTTGGTCTGTGGAATCACGAGGGACATGCTTCACCATCAAGAAGATGATTGGGTTTATACAGAAAACATATCAAAGCATATCAAAAAGTCAATCATTTCTGTAAATCATTTACAACAAGGCAAATAATAGGCAGACCAATCCTCCCGGCGACTGCCAGAAGTAAAAAAAGCGACGCAGCACGGAGGTACTGCGTCGCTTAATGGGCGTATCAGGCGAGGGTTAGAACTGGCCGGTCCAGTACTTGCGGAACTCCACATGACGGGGAGCCGGCTCAGGATCAAAGAACGTGGTGGGCGTGGTGGTGACGTGGCCATCGAGCCAGGCCACGTTGACCGTCTTGCCCACGTGACGGCCCTGGATGGCGTCGCGGTTCATCGTGGGGTCGGGAATGGCCGCGAAGCCATTGGCAGCCATGGTCCCGCCAGGCAGGTACATGGCGCTGCTGGCCGTGGCATTGGGGTTGGTCACCCCGTAGAACCAGTTGAGGTACGTGCCACCCGAATCGAAGAAGCCGATCGTGCTGCTCAGGCGGTTCAGACGCCTGTCGTACAACGGGATGCTTTCGATGGAACTGGACAGCGGCTTGTTGTTGACCATATCCCAGTTGATGGCCCCTGCCACCATGATGTTGGTGCCATAGTGCCCGAAGTGTGTCACCACATCGTTGCCCAGCTTCACCTGGCTCGACGGGCAGAGGAATGCCTTGTTGGTGGGATTGGCGGGCAGCCAGGCCGTTTCAGGCGCGAAGCCCGAGACTGCCAGTCGGCGGATCCAGTTCACCGAGGGAACCGGGTCGCCGGGCATGTTGGCGGCGTAGGTCAGAGGCATGTAGCCCTTATTGCCATCGGAATACGTGATGGCACCCATGTTGATCTGCCTGACAGCCGCGGCGCATTGAATGCGTCGGGCGGATTCACGCGCGTTGCCCAGCACGGGAAGCATGATAGACATCAGCAGCGAGATGATCGCAATGACCACCAGCAGCTCGATGAGCGTGAAGCCCGAGCCCGATGACCGGAAGAGTCGAGTGTCATGAAATTTTCTGCCTGACATAGTCTTGCCCTTAAGAGTGGCGTGCGTATCAGAAATGATCCTGGAGCCGGAACCAGCGTGTCTGGCCGGTCTGAATGTTGAAGGTCAATGAAGTTGCACCCCGGGCAACGATCTGTCCGGTAGTCAGATCGAGGACGTCTTTCTTGTCTTTCCACTGCAGCGTCTTTTCGCCATCACGAATGGCGTGGAAGACGATCAGCCCACGGCCGGCGTAGGTCACATCCTGGGCCGGGCCGATGGGCGTGATATCCGCCTGCTGAGCCAGATAGCGCAGCAGAGGCACGCTCAGGCCGCCGGGCAGCGCCGAGTAGACGCCTGTCCAGCCATTGCCACGCTTGAGCGCCAGGCCGACTTTGCCCTGCGTTCCCGTGAGGGTCGCCAGCGCCTGAGCGCTGCTGTCTTCCACCCAGAACAGCGGGCTGCGGGTTTCGGTGAACAGTTCTTCCACACCGGGCACGGCTTTGGCCCCGGCGCTGGTGGGAACATATCGGCGGACCCCCAGATCGGACAGATCCGCTTTGGCGGTGATGCCCGTGAGCCTCTTCACCGACGCTTCAAAGCCCTGAGGCTGGCTCAGGCCCACGCCGTGGAGGAACACCAGCACGCGGCCGTCTTTCTGGAAGCGGGATTCGATGGCCTTGATCTGCTCATCCGAAATGCTCTGCGAGCTGAGGAAGATCATCATCCGGTAGTCGGGCAGATTGGGATGCGTGAGATCCGACAGCAGGTAACGATCCCACGACAGACCCGAGTGGCTCAGCACCGCTCGCATCGCCGCGTGATTGGTCACCGCAGTGGCAGCCCCGAAGATGTTCCTGCGGGTGCTGAAAGGCAGCGAGTTTTCGTCGGCGAACACCGCGACCTGCCCCACTTCATGCTTCACAGGCTGCTCGGCCTGCAGCTGGGCCACGCGGGCCCCTTCGCGCACGGCCAGCATGTAATCGTCGGTCAGCCAGGTGTTGCCTCCCAGCCCGTAGAGCCATGCCCCCTGGCCCAGCGTCAGCGCGTGGCCAAGATCACGGCGGTACTGATGGGCCCAGCCTTCCGCAGTCTGAGGCACGCCCCACGATGCACGGAAGTTCCATGCATCCGCAGGCAGCCACGACCAGTTGGAGCGGTAGTCCAGCTCGGCCAGATGCAGCTTGCCATGCAGGTTGTACGAGCTGACCAGTGCGTTGATCGCACCATAGCGCCCCTGCTCACGCGTCAGACCGTAAGGAATGACGCTCACCGAACCATCAATGCCCTTGCTGTTAAGCAGGCGGGCAAGGGCTTCCTTGGTCAGGTCCTGGCCGTGGATCACGTCGTTGTAGTAGGTGATGACCAGCGAAGGTCGGCCGACGCCGCGCTTGTACGCCTGACCGAAGAGATCGAGCGTGTCCACGTTGCCCTGAACGACAAACAGGTTCCAGTCCATGACCCGGCGTTCTTCAGGCACATTCAGACGCAGGTACAGCGATTCAGGCGAACGTTCCTTTTCCGCGGGGAACTGGACGGTATCGAAGGTGACCTTGTCATCGCCCCAGGCCTTGCGCAGAGCAGCCTGATCGTTGTTGTAGCGTTCACGCAGCCACTGACGGTAGGAGACCAGCGCCCCTTCCGAACGATCGGCGTGAGCCGGGCCGTGGATGTGGAAGAACTGGCCATCGTTGCCACCGGTGATATGCACACCGATGACTGCTTTGCCCACGGGCGACTGAGCCAGGAACTTGCCCATCGCTTCCATGAATCGGCTGCCCACTTCGCGGTAGGCCGGCGCGGTGTAGGAGAAGTTGATCGTCTCGCCTTCCTTGAGCTGATCAAACACGCGCCACGCGCCCTTGTGGCCGATGGTGCGATCGCCGTTGAAGTTGATCCACGCCGCTTCCGGGTGACGCTCGACAAAGCCGCGAGGTGGGTCGAGGTTCAGATAGAGCATGATGCGCGTGTCGATATTGCGACGCAGCGCGTGCGTCAGCTGCTTCTCAAGGTAGGTGAAGTCGAAGGTGTCATCGTCGATCCACAGCGGCTCGCCATAACGCTTGTTCTGCGTATCGCCGGCGTAGATGGGCACCCAGTGAATGGGCACACCGGCTTCGCCCATCTGGCGGTGCGTGCCATAGGCCGGGTACGAGCTGGGACCGGGCACAAAGCCCAGCGAACCGACAGGCTTGTCGTTGATCTTCACCACCACCGAAGAACCGTTGACGCGTTCCAGCTCGGCCCTGAGCGGCTCACGCTGCTTCATGCGCCAGACCAGTTCATCTTCGCCCAGCGTGTAGGCCGACTGCAGTTCGTTAGTCTGAACGGGCAGCTGCGCTATGGCGGTGGGCGCCACGTGCATGGTGATGTCATCCCACACGATGGTCGCCGGGCTGCCACGCAGGCTCAGACGCAGCCTGGCCTGGTTGTAGCCTTCAGGAGCCTTGAAGGTGAAGAATGAGCGGCGCCACTGGCCCTGCGAAGGGCTCACCAGCGGGTTGATCAGGCTGTCGCGGAAATACTGCGGAGCCTTGCCCGGGCCGGTGACTTCAATGAGAAAATGGGCCGCAGCGCCCAGACGGTAGTCAGGCAGCTGATAGTGGCCCTGAACCAGATAGGTCACGCCAGGCTGGATGTCCATCGCCTGGGCCTGTTCGAGAATGATTTCGCCCTGGATGTGAGGCTTGCCCATGCGCAGCGCGTGCGACCCCGTCCTGCCCCCTTCGGTCAGTACCACTTCCGCGTTGGTGCGCGGGGCGGTATCGCTCGCGTTGCTGCTGCTGTCGATCAGTTCATGGCCATATTCAAGCGTGGGCTTCATTTCCTGGCTGATGCGATAACGCCAGCCCTGAGGCTGATTCGCCTGGGAAGCGTCAGCGGTTTCAAAGGAACCATTGACCACGAGATTGCGGCCGTCGGTGGGCTCAATGCGGATCTGACAGTTCACCACCGGAACCGCCGCCGAGCCCAGCTTGAGAACCAGCACGCCATCCTGCTCGGCCTGCGTCACGAAAGGCGGAAACTGCGTGGTGTTCACCCAGTAATGCTGTCCCTTGGTGATGGCCAGCTTGCGGGGAGCCACGGCCAGCTGAATCGGGCCCTTGCTGTCCACGATGAAGGTCATGCCCTGCTCCGTATCAACCAGGCGGTTGATCGACACATCACGGGCATTCTGAGCGTTGAGCACCTGAACCGGACCACCCTTGATGCTCACCGCATCAGGCGCGCCACCCGCAGCGGCGGCGGCTTTGGCGGCAGCAGTCACCCAGGGCGGCGTGATGGCCTGGCCCGACTTCCAGCGGATCGAACGCCACTTCGTCGTGCCATTGGTGCCCACGCCGGTGGAGTAGTCGCCGATACGCACGTAGTCGATCGGGCCGAAGAAGGATTCATTGACCTGCAGCGGATCAGCTTTGCCTTCCTGATACAGACGCAGTACCCAGGCATCGCCCTGCTTGTGAAGCGTCACCCAGAAGGTGGTGAACTTCGTGTAATCGCCTCGGGTCCAGCCGCCTGCAGCAGGCGCCATCAGCACGTGGCCGCCACCCAACTGCACCGCGGTGAACTTCGCGCCGCTGCCCAGCAGCACGCCGCCGGCGAAGTATTCCGAGCGGTGTTCGGAGGCCACTTCAAACGTGAGCGTGAACGCCTCGGCGGGCTTGTCGAAATTGATCTGATACGCCGCAGCGCCCGTCACCGGCTTTTCATCGTCACCGGTGGCAATGACCAGATGATCGGAAGCAAGCGTGGTCTTCGAAGGCTCAGCGAAGGAGATAATGCGCCAGCGCGGGGTGGTGGCAGCATCAGTGGGCAGGCCCTGGCGTCCCTGATCGGTTCCAGGCTGATAGTTCACGTCCCAGGCAATCTCTGCTTCCTGGCCCATCGCCGGGCTCAGGCAGGCCAGCAGGACTACCGTCATCAGCCAGGACATCCAACGTCGGTTCAACATGATGCTCAGTTCCTTTCTTCTGCGTTCATCTGAAGGGAACCAGCGGCTCCCGTTTCAGAGCAGTTTTTCTTCAGTTCAAAGCGACGCTCAGACCTTCACGCGAGGTGGCGATTGCGGCACCGGTCCGGTGGACTGGCGAGCAATAAACCGGAAATCGATGGTCTGAACCACGGGCGTCTGCCCCGGTCCCTCCATCGCCTGTCGAAGCATTTCAAATGCGGTGACGCCCACCTCGTAGCGAGGCTGGTGAATCGTTGTAAGGGCAGGCCTGCAGAACTGCGATTCGAGCGTGTCGTCAAACCCGATGACACTCAGGTCTCTGGGAATCACCAGACCCACATCCTGCATGGCAGCCAGGGCAGCCACCGCGCAGGAGTCGTTATTCATCACCAGCAGCTTGGGAAGCTTTCCTTCCAGAGCACGCTGCCTGATTAAATCATAGGCCTGTTGTTCGTATTGTCTCGAAGGCGTGAAGCGGAAGTCTTCGCTGACCTGCAGATCGATCCCCTGCTCCCGACAGGCTTCCCGCCAGAGCGTGAACTTGGTCCCCGGGTTCTTCCAGTCCGAAGGCGTGCAGACAAAGATGCCCGACTTGTGATTCAACTGGGCCAGATGCTCCGCCGCCTGGCGCATGGCAGGCAGACGGTTGAACGACAGCTTCCAGCCCGGCGTGTCAGGCGTCCAGTCCACAAAAACCGTCGCAGTTCGCGCATCGGCCAGTCGCTTGAGGACAGGCTTCCCCAGCGCCACGGCGCTCATGATAATCAGCCCATCGACCTGCCTGTCGAGCAGATGATTGACCGTCTCAAGCAGCTGGCCCTGACTGTCAGGCGCGCCCAGAGCCACGAAAGGCGTATACCCTGCTTCACGGGCGGTGTTTTCGATATCCGCCAGCTTTTCCATGGTCACAGGCGTGTGGAACGAGCCGACGATGATGCCCACCGTCATGCTCCTGCCTGTCTTCAGGCCGCGGGCCATGAGGTTGGGACGGTAGTTGAGCTTGCGGGCGGCTTCAAAGACCAGCTGACGCGTTTCCGGGCGATAGCGGGGATGGTCGCGCAGAATTTCCGAGACCGCGCTGACGCTCAGGCCAGTGGCTTTGGAAATGTCGCTGAGACTGCCCATCTGATGGATTCTCGGAAATGCGTGTCATCCAGGTTCGAACACATGCGTTCAATACCCCGGCCCTCCGGACATGTCAGCGGTCGTAGATCTATCGAATAGCTTATCGTAACGATTCGACGCGTCAATGGAAAAATTCCAGGCCGCCTGATGACTTCCTGCGGCTGCACGGGAATGGCTTGCAAAATCATGCGGAGGATTGATGCGATCAGGCTTTATGCAGGCGGACTGATAAGGGACTGCAAACAGCGATGTTGCAGAGCCTTCCCGGGTACGTCCTGCCCCTTGCGATATGCAGCTGCGCCCCTGCTCTCATCCACCTCCGCCTTGCGATGCCCTCATCCCATGCGCATAAAAAAACACCCCCGCCAGTCTCGTGCGGGGGTGCGGGGTGTGAATCGGGATAAGCCATCAGCCCTGAGGCATATCGACGATGCGGACGACCACCGGCGGGCCCTGGATGACATCCAGCTGCGCCACGCGGGCGATGGCCTGCTTGAGCGAGCCCTGACGGGCTTCGTGGGTCGTGACCACCAGCGGAACCCACTGGCCGGCGTTGGCTTCGTGCTGCAGGATGGCAGACAGGCCGATGCCCGCATCGCCCAGGATGGTGCTCACCTTGGCCATCACGCCCGGAACATCGCGGGCGGTCATGCGGATGTAGAACCGGCTCTGCAGGTCGTCGGGGTTGACCGACGCCACGGGCTCATGACGGTCGGCCCAAAGGTTCATGTCGTTGAAAGCGCGGGGATACCAGCCGCTGGCGACGTTGAGCAGGTCGCTGACCACCGCCGAGGCGGTGGGAAGCTGACCGGCGCCACGGCCCATGTACATGGTGTGCCCCGTCGCGTGGCCGTAGACGCTCACCGCGTTGAAGCTGCCATTCACATTGGCTACCGGCAGGTTCGCATGCAGGAAGCAAGGCTGAACGCTCAGGCTCAGCCCGTTGGCCTGCTTTTCACCAATGGCCAGCAGCTTCACGCCGTAGCCCAGCTCCGCCGCGTAGCGGATGTCTTCAAGCTGCAGCGTGTCGATGCCTTCGTTGAGGACCTGATCCTCAGCCACCTTCGCGCCAAAGGCCAGCGAGGCCAGGATGGCCAGCTTCTGGGCCGCGTCCTTGCCCGACACGTCGAGCGTGGGGTCGGCTTCGGCGTAGCCAAGCTGCTGGGCCTCACGCAGGGCATCGGCGTACGATTTACCCTTCTGGACCATCTCGGTCAGAATGAAGTTGCACGTGCCATTGAGGATGCCATAGATCGCGTGGATCTGATTGGCCATCAGCCCGAAGTTCAGCGCGGTGATGATGGGAATCCCACCGGCGCAGGACGCTTCAAAAGCGATGCTCACGTTGTGCTGGCGGGCCAGGGCCAGCAGTTCCGGCCCTTCCGCAGCCAGCAGGCTCTTGTTGGCGGTGATAACATGCCTGCCCGAGGTAATGGCCTGGCGGACATACTGGCTCACCACGCCCTTGCCCCCGGCCACTTCGATGACGATGGGCATATCGGCGGTGGCGAAGAAGTCGGCGGCATTGCTGGTGACCATCGAACTGGCCACGCCGGTGCGTTCGATCGTAGTCTGGGTGTTACGAACGAGAATCTTGCGCAGCGTCAGCCTGCTGCCGATGCGCTGGGTGTAAAGTTCAGCCTGTTCGGTCAGAAGCTTGACCACACCGCTGCCGACCGTTCCACAACCGATAAGACCTACGCCGATTTCCTTCTGGGCCACTTGCAGACTCCTCTGGGAATAGAGGGATCAGGATAACAGCAGCCGAGGTGATCTGCGAATGCGGCCGTGCCTGTTTCACCGGTCATCAGGCCATTTTTCAGGGCCAGACTTCAATCGCCGTCGTATCCCGGCTAGAATGACTGGCTATGAACGCTCAACTTCCCTCGCACGACCTTGATGATGAACCTGTTTTTCAGCCGCTCTGTGCCATTTTCAGGCGCTTCCTCAAGAAGCAGGGCCTGAAGTTCACCCCTGAGCGCGCCAAGATCCTCAATGCGGTGCTCTCGAAGGAAGGCGTGTTCGAAGCCGATCAGCTGCTGCACGAAATGCGTCAGGATGGCGACCGCGTTTCCAAGGCCACCATCTACCGCACGCTCAAACATCTGCTCGAAGCCAGGATCATTTCCGAAGTGCTCATCGACTCCAAGCAGGCTCACTATCAGCTCTGCTTCGGGAAGGAAGCCAAGGGCCACCTGGTGTGTCTGGAAACCTCGAAGGTCGTCGAGTTCCCGACCAACGAGATCAACCAGATTTTCGAGCGCGTCTGTCAGGAGCATGGCTACGAGCCGGTGAGCTTCCGCTTCGTGATCTACGGCCTGAGCCCCGAAGGCAAGAAGGCCGCGGCGGAAGAATAAGCACCGCTCTGTCGACTCTCACAGAAACCCCCGAACCCAGGTCGACCCGGCCTGGGTTTTTCTTTGCCTGCTCTGTGCAACAAAAAAACGCCCGGAGTTTTCCGGGCGTTCGTGAGTCGTTATGACTTCTGGCAGGATTACTCGTCGTAACCCTTGAGCGGGCGATACCAGATGTTGCGGAAGCGCACCGGGTTGCGGTGGTCCTGCAGCATCAGCGGGCCCACCGGGCCGTGAGCCTTGTAGGGGAAGATGGCCTTGTGGCCGGGGATGAAAGGCAGCACCTGGTCGTGGTGGATCACCACGCCGTTGAAGATCACCGTGATGCGGGCCGGAGCGATGAGCTTCTCGCCTTCAAAGCGCGGCGCGATCCAGATGATGTCATACGTCTGCCACTGGCCGGGCTCGCGGATGGGGTTCACCAGCGGCGGGTACAGGCCGTAGAGCGAGCCGACGGTTCCGTCGGGATAGGTCGGGTTGTTGTAGTTGTCGAGCACCTGCACTTCGTAGATGCCCATGAGGAACACGCCGCTGTTACCACGGCCCTGGCCCGTGCCTTCGATCTCCGTGGGCGAGGCCCATTCCACGTGCAGCTGGCAGTCGCCAAAGGCAGCTTTGGTCTGAATGTTGCCCGTACGTGGGGCCACTTCCATGTAACCATTCTCCACCTTCCACTGGGCCGGCGAGCCATCGCTGGTCTTCACCCAGCCATCGAGCGACGTGCCATCAAACAGGACGATGGCGTCGGACGGGGCGTCGCTGTTCTGCTTGCCCGGCGTGACCACGCGAGGCTGCGGACGCTTGGGGTCATGCACGTGATACTGGCTGCCCGGAATCACCGGCGTGCCAAGGTATCCCAGACCGGAAGGATCAGGCTGAGTGTTGTCGGTCGTCATCAGAAAATCTCCATGAAAAATGGACCAGCAGCTTACGTTCCGATTCAGCCTGACACAAACGTCAACTACACCGAAACCGATCAGTCATCCTGGTCCAGATCGGCTTCTTCAATGGCGCGGGATGTCTTGTACTCGCCGGAAATCCACTTGCCTAGGTCGATGGTCCTGCATCGCTTGCTGCAGAAGGGAAAGGTCTGAACATCCTCCGTCACCGGCTCTTTACAGATGGGGCAGCGATACTCCGCCGCGGGCTTCGGGGGTTCTGCGCGTTCAATCATGGCCTGTTCCTCCAAACTCAAAAAACAACTGGCGCTAGGCCAATGCCTGAAACATTATCCCCATCAGGCAGGTGAATCAATCAACGTGAAGGGCAACCTCAAACCCGGACGCAGGCCAGCCTCGCTCATCGACCACGATCGGCGTCGGGTTGCCCGCCCAGGCGTAGCGCAGTTTCGTGATGCCTGAGAAAGAGCCGGGCAGCAGCACAATCGTGTCTGCGATCACCTGCGGCCGGGCAGTTATCCATGTGTTTTCACGGAGTACCTCGAACGTCGCTGCATCGGGCGCATCAAGATTCACCAGCGACAGCCTGCCCGCAGCCCCGGCGAAGTGCAGCTCGATGCCCTGCGGCGTCAGAATGGCATGATGCAGCACCGAGCCGTGGCGATGGCCTGCTTCCGCATTGGCCTGATCGGCGTAGACCAGCCCCATCGCAATCTCCGCTGCTCGCTGAGCGAGTGTGCATTTACGGGTGGGATGAATCTGCTGCGCATCGCCAAGGTCCAGCGTGGGGACCAGGCCCAGAGAGACGTCGCTCATCACCACGCGCTGCTGCGCGAATCGCACGCCAGGCCAGTCATCCTGTGGCCGATCGCATTGAATATCCAGATGGCCGGGCAGTTCCACCACCACCGCAGGCAGCGGGCCCAGCAGATCACGCACACTGGCCACCACCGCAGACAGCGACTGCTCGTAATGCTCGGCGTAGCCCAGAATGGCGTCGCTCTCACCCTGATACCAGAGCAGGCCCGCGAAGGCCTCCCCCGCCAGCGGCGCGAGCATGCCGTTGTAGAGCACCGCTGGCGTATGCACGTTACCCAGATCAGCAGGATACGCAGGCATCGGCGGGTAAGGCCGGCCTGCGTTGAAGCTCTCGCGCGCCATCGCCAGCCACGGGACCATCTGCTGATTCCACTGCTTCATCTGCGGGGCCAGACGCAGGTAGCACGCATGCAGGTTGTCCATCGCATCAGGCTGCTGCCCAAGCTGTTCATCGAACTGCTCAAGCTTCTGGCGGACGAAGTCACGATCAATCAGACGGGCCCGACTCGTCCACGCCATGGCCGGCGTGTGCCCCACCGCAGTCTGCACAAAGCCGACAGGCATCTGCAATCGCTTCGCCAGCGCCCAGGCGAAGTGATAGCCCACCGCCGACACGCGATTGAGGCGGTCCAGCGCATCGTCCCACTGGATCACTGCGGTATTCATCGGCCTGGCGGCGACGCGCATGGGAATGGGCACAAAGCGCACCACTGGCCGATGGGCTGATTCCCGCTGCGCCGCCGTGGGCTGCTCCTCCTCCACCAGGCTCGAGAGCGTCATGGCCATGTTCGACTGGCCCGCGCAGAGCCAGAGCTGGCCGCAGTAGATGTCCGTCAGTGCCACATGCTGACCATCGTCACTGCGAACCTCGCCTGCGTAGGGTCCGCCTGCGGGAAGTGGCGGAAGCTGGCAGCGCCAGCAGCCTGTGGCTGCATCAGCCTGCGTCGTGACGGTGTGAGATCCGAGGGTGATATGCACCGTCGCGCCCGGCGATGACTGGCCGCGCACGGGGATGGGTCTGCCATGCTGCACGACACCACCGCTGCGCACCAGACCTGTCACTGTCAGTGCTGCGACGTGAGACATGACCACCTCAGACGATGCGATGGAAAATCAGAAGACTCACTCAGCGAGGCAGATCGGCCAGCAGAGCTTCAGCACGATCCTGCCAGCTGCCATGGAAAAGCAGTTCGATCTGTCGCTGTTCGTGCCCCAGGTGCTCGATGCGCACTTCGAGCATATCCTCGCCCAGCGTTCCGCCGAGCCGGTCGGCCCATTCCACCACCAGCACGCACTGCTGGCGCAGTTCGCCGCCACCAGCGGCCGGGTCCCATCCGATGGATTCGAGTTCTTCCAGGCTGCCCACACGATAGGCATCGACATGCACGAGCATCGGCCTGCCTGCTCCTGCGGGATATTCATGCACGAGCACGAAGGTCGGGCTGGCCACCTGAGCGCTGTCCACGCCCAGGCCCTGAGCCAGGCCGCGGGTGAACTGCGTCTTGCCTGCGCCAAGTTCGCCGATCAGCGCGATCAGATCACCGGCGCGGGCATGACGGCCGATGGCCTGCCCCACCGCCATCGTCTGCTGCGGGCTGAAGGACTGGCCGACCCATTGGTTTCGCGATTGTGCAGATGTACTGGTCATGACCCGTGATGCTCCCACCCCAGCGCCTCCATCGGCCTGGTGTTGCCTTGTGCGTCACATGATACAACACCCGGGTCGGCTGTGATCTTACCTACCACCGTGATCGACACCCCTTCAATCTCCCGGCCGATCGCCGCCAGCTTTTCAGGCGCGAGCGTGAAGCACAGTTCGTAATCTTCGCCATCAACCAGCGCATGGCGCCAGGCAGGCTGGCCATCGCGCTGCGCCGCCTGCATCGCCGCAGGGCTCACAGGCAGGCGGTCGATCTCGATCGTCGCGCCCAGGCCGCCTGGGCTGCAGAGGTGGCCGATATCGCGCGACAGGCCATCGCTCAGGTCGAGCATGCTGCTGGGACGAATCGCCGGGTCGGCCGCCAGCTTCTGCCCCACGCGCAGGCGAGGGGTGAAATCCAGATGATGCACGTACCCCTGCAGATCCTCCAGGCTCCCGCCCAGCTGGCCGGTGACGCAGATCAGATCCCCGGGTTTCGCCCCTGAGCGCAGAATCGGGCTGATGCCCGCAGGCATCGCAGCCAGCACAGTGACCGAGAGAATCAGCTTCCCATCCCACATCGAGATGTCGCCGCCAAAGAGCGGGCACTGAAAATCGCCTGCGGTCTGGCGCATCGCGGTGAAGAGCGCCAGCGCCCGCTCCTCCCCGAAATCGCGAGGCAGACATGCGGCCACCACCGCGCCGGCGGGGATCGCTCCCATCGCAGCCACATCGGAAAGATTACGTGTGATGGCCTTGCGTCCGATGCGTTCCAGCGAGGTATGTTCCAGCTCGAAGTGAATGCCGTCGGCGATCTGATCGACCGTCACCAGCGTGTCACTGCTGCCGATGCGCACCGCGCCCATGTCATCGCCAGGGGGCAGCGTCACCGTCGGAGGCAGCGTTGCATTGGCGGCATACACCTTGGCCAGCAGGTCGAATTCTTTCATGCATTAATTGTAATCGACTTGCTCTGCGGGCAGAGAATCAGGCTGCATCAGCGATCACTGATCCGTCCGCCGCCGGGCGATCAGGATGCCAAACCCCTGATGATTCATCGGGTGATCCCCGACCATCGCCATGGGCTGATAATGGTCCTTCATCCACTGGATCACCTGCTGGCCATAGTCGAGGCCGAATCGCGCCGGCCCGTATTCGCTGGTGTCCTTCTGAACCAGCACGATGAAGGTGGGTCTGGCACGCTGGAGTTCCTGAACGATCGCCTCATCGCCGTAGATGGCAAACTCCATGGGCATGAAGTTGACGTAGCGCGCCCCCGAAGGCACGCGCAGCTGATAGTTGATCATCACCCCTTCGGGCATCACCAGCAGGGTATCGTCCGGGCCAGCGTGCCTGTGCCAGTAGTCCATGACCATGCGCACAAACTCGCCACGCGGCATGGCGGCCTGCAGGCGATCGCGCCCCGTCCCGACCGGAATCTGCTGCTTCTGCTGGAAGTAATGAATCGTGGCCAGATGACTGCCCAGCAGCGTCGCCAGAATGACGGTCACCGCAGCCCGCAGCGGCCAGGGCGATCCGCCTGCCTGCCTGATGCGCTCAGGCCAGAGGCCACCAACCATCACCACGCCAAGCACCAGCGCCGGCGCGGCCATGAACGGGCCGTAGTACGCCACGTTCACGTTCAGAATGATCCGACCCATCAGCACCAGCGAAAGAATCGCCAGCCCGGCCATGGCCAGCGTGGCAGGCAGACTGCGCTGGCGTCGGCCTATGATCGCCGCAGCGATGCCAGACACCATCACCACAGGCAGCGGGAACAGACACCCTGCCCAGGGAATCCAGCGATGGTCATACGCCAGCCAGCCCAGAATCAAGCCCGCGATGAGAATCACCACCGCCAGCCATCGGCCATGACGCTTCAACCGCCAGCCCAGCCAGGCCGCAGGCAGCAGCACAGCCGCGTACCCTGCCAGCCAGATGGCCATCCGCCACAGGCGCGATGCAGGCTCATGCATGCCCATCAGTTCACGGTGGAACTTGTGCGATGCATTGACTTCCGACGCCACAAACTGCCACGACCCGATCACCCCCAGCATCGCCTGCCTCAAGGGCATGTGCATCGCCAGCAGCGCTGTACTGACGATCACGGGCAGCAGCAGCCCGCCAATCCACCACAGCAGGCCGGGCCAGCGTCGGCGGTCTTTGTGAAGCAGACCGATCATCACCACGCCCTGCCCCGCCAGTGATGCAATCAACGGTTCAGGCTTGGTGAGAAAAGCCAGCCCGGTGCACAGGCCCGCCAGGAGCCACCATCGGCTTTGCGATGCAGATGGCAGCTGATCGCCTGCATCAAGACGGCTGGCCGCCATGAGCATCGCTGCCAGCGATGCCAGCGCCAGCGTCACGCCATGCGTCAGCTCGTGCGAGTAAGGCAGAATCCAGTTATTTCCGCCGATCCACGAGTACTGACCGAACGCCAGCAGCAGCAGAAACACCACCAGCCCGCCCGATGCGGCCCAGGGCGATGCAAAGCGGCGGATGATCCAGTACATCAGCCCGACTGCTGCAGCCAGCCACAGCGCATTGGCGATGAACAGCACCGACAATCCCGGCCCGAAGAGATAAAACAGCAGCGCGTTGAAGCAGGACGAGAAAGGCCCGTAGAAACTTTCAATGTCACGATAAAGAACATCGCCCATCGACAGTCGCCAGGGCACATACGCCTCGCGGCCGCTGTCGATGAGCACGTCAGGCCAGTGACGCCAGGTCATCACGGCCATGCTCACGCCTGTCAGCAGCAGCACGATGCACGACACCAGTCCGCGCAGCTTTTCCACGCGATGACGCGGACGTGACTCATCGTTTGCGCAAGGCTGATTCATCGCCAGATCGTACCTCGCCTGATCCATGCTCGCGTCACCCCCGTATCGGTCCTGACAGTCTCGCCGTCATGCTGCGTTTTCAGAAAGGTTAATCCTCAGGGTCTGCCCTGATGGGACGGATCAGTCAAAACAGCATAGGGTGTGCATGACATTACCCATGATTGAATTCTTCGCTGACGGTTTACGCTTGATGACAGTGTATGGAAGGCTCGTGCACGGCCCAAACCATGCTTTTTCCGATCATCCCACTGGAGATTCATCATGGCTCCCAATCGTCAGAATTCTCGTGACAACAAGAACAACCCCCAGCGCAAGCAGGACCAGAAGAATCAGCAGCAGCAGCAGCAGCAGAACGCTCCGGGCCAGCAGGGTGCCCAGCGCATGCAGGGCAGCGGACAGCAGCAGGACCAGAATCAGCAGCGCCAGGCTGGTCAGCAGAACCAGAACAAACAGCGCTGAACTGACAACGTCTGACTCGCACCGTCATCCTTCATGGACTACAAGCCCCATGACGCCCTGATGGGCACCAGGGGTCTGCGTGCGGGCCACCTGACGACCACAGGGCAAACGACCCTTCGGATAAGCTCCGAAGGGTCGATTGTTTTTCAGGCATGCCCGGGGCCCTCAGCCCCGGCGATTCCCGGCGCGGCCGAGTCCCATCGCACCAGGCCAGGCTCATAAATCCCTTCAAACATGCGTCCGCCTGGAACCACGCGAAGGGCAAAGCCGTACTTGCCACTCTGCGATGGTGTCAGTTCCCCTTCATAGCGATGCCTGCCATTGCCCAGGTCTTCCACGTGCGCGAAGGTGGTGAGCATCTGATTGATCATCTGCCCTTCGTGATTCATCGGGCCCGACATGGCCTGGACCTGGACTTCCTCGGGCGTAATGTGATCCAAGTGAACCACGGCCGTCACCACCATGCTCTTGTGCACCCCTACCTGCTGACCACTGGCCGACTTCACTTCTTCAATGCGGATGTGGTCCCAGGCTTTATGCAGCTTTTCCTTCTGATGCGCCAGCTCGATGGAATGCTTGAGGTTGTCTTCCTTCAAGCTGCGCGAGCGTCGCAGCGCAGGCAGATACAGTTTCTCGGTGTAATCCTGAACCATGCGGTTGGTGTTGAACTGCGGCGCCAGCGTGGCGATACATTCCTTCATCCGCGCCACCCACTGACGGGGCACGCCCAGGCTGTCGCGATCGTAGAACATCGGAACGATCTGCTGTTCGATGAGTTCGTAGAGCGCCTGGCTTTCAAGGTCGTCCTGATGATCGTAGTTGGCGTACGACTCGCCTCGGCCGATGGACCAGCCGAGGTTGGGCGCTGCGGCTTCATCCCACCAGCCATCGAGAATCGAGCAGTTGAGCACGCCGTTGAGCGCGGCTTTCATGCCGCTGGTACCCGAGGCTTCCATCCCGCGACGCGGCGTGTTGAGCCACACGTCGCAGCCCTGAACGAGATGGCGGGCCACGTCCATGTCGTAATTTTCGAGGAAGATGATGCGATGGCCCGCTGCGGATTCATTGGCGAAGCGGACGAGCTGGCGGATCAGGTCCTTGCCCCCGCCGTCGGCCGGGTGGGCCTTACCGGCGATGAGGAACTGAACAGGCCGTTTGGTATCCGAGAGAATCTTGAGCAGCCGCTGCGTGTCGCGCATCAGCAGCGTTCCGCGCTTGTAGGTGGCGAAACGGCGGGCAAAGCCGATGGTCAGCGCGTCAGGATTCAACGCTTCGGTGCGGGCTTCAATCAGCGCGGGATTCGCACCACGGGCCAGCATGCTTTCACGCAGATGGCGGCGGGTCCAGATGATCAGCGCGTGGCGGTTACGCTCCTTGACGCGCCACAGCTCGTCATCGGGCACTTCCTTGATTGACTGCCAGACCGACTGATCCGACGGATCTTCCTGCCACCGGCTGCCCAGATAGCGGTCGAGCAGCTGAATGAGCTCCGCGCTCACCCACGTGCGGGCATGCACGCCGTTGGTCACGTGGATGATGGGCACTTCCGATTCAGGCAGCCCCGGCCAGATGTTCTTCCACATCGAGCGCGAGACCTGGCCGTGAAGCTTGGAGACGCCGTTGGCCCATTCCGAGGTGCGGATGGCCAGCACGGCCATCGAGAAGAATTCGCTGACGTTGTAGACGTTTTCGCGCCCCAGCGCCAGCAGCCCTTCCATATCGAGCTTGAGCCTGTGGTGATAGTCGCGGAAGTAGCGCGTGATCATCTCGGCCGGGAATCGGTCGATGCCTGCGGGCACGGGCGTATGCGTGGTGAACACATGGCTTGATGCGGCGTACTGACGGGCTTCATCGAAGGAGATGTTGTGTTTGGCGATCAGGTTCCCGATGCGCTCCAGCGCCATGAACGCCGAGTGGCCTTCGTTCATGTGGCAGATGTCAGGCTCGATGCCCATGGCCAGCAGCGCACGCACCCCGCCGATGCCCAGGACGATTTCCTGCTTGATGCGCATTTCCATATCACCGCCATACAACTGGCTGGTGATGCCCCGGTCGGCCGGGTCGTTTTCGGGGAGATTGGTGTCCAGCAGATACAGCTGCACGCGTCCCACCTGCGTGCGCCACACGGCGATATGCAGCGCGCGGCCGGGCAGATCGACCACCACCTTCACCTGCTGCCCCTTGTCGTTATTCACAGGCGACACGGGCAGCGTCGAGAAATTCAGCTCCGGGTAATACTCCTGCTGCCAGCCATCGCTCGAGAGGTACTGCTGGAAGTAGCCATTGCGATACAGCAGCCCCACACCCACGAGAGGCAGGCCCAGTTCGCTGGCGCTCTTGAGGTGATCGCCCGCGAGAATGCCCAGGCCGCCTGAGTAGATCTGAAAACACTCGGCCAGCCCGAACTCGGCGCAGAAATAGGCGATGGTGAATTTCTCATCGCTCTTCTTCTTGCGCACCAGCCAGGGCGTGCGCTCCATGTGACGCTTGAAGTTGTGCTGCACGCGTTCGAGCGACGTGAGGAAGCCTTCATCGCGGGCCGCAGCATCGAGCACATCCTGCGGGCAGCTGCCCAGCAGTTTCACCGGGTTGTGATGGGTGGACCGCCACAGGCCGCGATCGAGTCGACTGAACACCTGAGCGGCTTCGGGGTGCCACGTCCACCATAGGTTGTAGGCAATATCCAGCAGTGGCTTGAGTGGTTCGGGAAGTGAAGGAACCACATCGAAGGTATGAATGCGCGCCATCTTCGGACTGAGCATCGAATCGTCTCCCTGACTGAGGTGAACAACCTGTCAGGCCCGGAAAGTGAAGATGCGGGGCCTGTCTCACAAGCTGCGCACGCGTTGGATGTATCGAACCATTCCCTCCTGCATTGCGGCCTGCCTGCCAGCGTGGGCGGCATGCCCGTCGATCCTGGCCCGCTGCTGCGTGTTACGCAGGCGTATCGGGCTTTTCGGCTTTGACCACCGACGCCCGCGCGGCCGAGGCGATGATGGTTTCCAGCCTGCCCAGCGTGCGATCCACCTGGGCGGAAAAAGCACTGAAGAAAAACAGCGTGAACAGCGCCACCACCAGCCCGGCCACGGTGGTCAGCAGCGCCTCGGCGATGCCTGTGCTTACGCCGCGTGGGTCGGTCGTGGCCATCTGCGTCGAAAGCACCTGGAAGCTGGAGATGATGCCTGTGACCGTCCCGAGAATGCCGAGCATCGGAGCAGCGGTGATGATGGTCGAGAGCGTAGGCATGAAGCGATCGAGCCTGCCTCGCTGCGACTCCACCGCCTCCACGGCCAGGGCGTCGGAATACGTCTCACTGAGCATGGCCACGACAGCCTGCCCGTACACGCTGGCATCTTCGCGGGCCATTTTCGCGGCCTCGGCGGTCTTTCCTGCGCGAAGCAGCGAGCAGACCCTGCGGATCCACACCAGCCGGCCTGGCCTGTTGGTCTGCAGCCAGAACCAGCAGCGTTCAAAGCAGAGCGTCATGCTGATCAGACTCAGCAGCAGCAGCGGCCACATGACGTAGCCGCCCTTGTTCATCAGATCCCAGAAATTGTTGTAAAGCGTTGCCATTGCGACATCATCATAACCGCCGCAGCGACGGATGAGACAGGCAAATCCCTGATAGGAAGGTTAGGGAGCGTTCAATGGATGGGATGGGTGGGAAGATGGATGCGGGAGGAGGCTGATCGTCGTCATCCCCGAGCAGGCGGAAATGACACATCGGGGAATCAGGCTCAAACGGAGAACGAAAATCCTTCACAATCCGCCCTGTCACTCCTCGGGTCCAGCGGAGCCAATCGACAGGATGCACGCCATCTGCCGGCGGTCTTTCCACCCACGAGACAACCCGGTCAGAGGACCGTTGAACATCCACCACAGGTTTTAAGAGATTTCAGGAAGCCCCACCGAATCAGACCAGCAACGATCAGCGATCGTCCATGTCCGATTCCATGGTGTTCTTCCATTCCTCGAGGTGTTCGAGGTAGATGGCCGTGCCACGGGCGACGCAGGTCAGCGGGTCTTCGGCGATGCGGACATCCAGCCCGGTGGCTTCGGCGACGATGCGGTCCACGCCGCGGAGCAGTGCCCCGCCGCCGGCCAGGACGATGCCGTTGTCGACAAGGTCGGCCGCCAGTTCAGGCTCGGCGCGTTCGAGGGTACGCGTCACCGTTTCAATGATGGCCGAGAGCGGTTCCTGCAGGGCCTGACGGATTTCTTCGGAGGTGATGACCGTCTTGCGAGGCAGGCCGGAGATCATATCGCGGCCGCGCACTTCCATGGTGCGTTCTTCCTGCACCGGAGCCGCGCTGCCAATTTCAATCTTGATGCGTTCGGCGGTCTGCTCACCGATCATCAGGTTGTAGGCCTTCTTCATGTGGTTGATGATGGCCTCATCGAGGTCGTCACCGGCCACGCGGACCGATTCGCACTGGGCGATGTCAGCCAGCGACATGATGGCCACTTCCGTCGTCCCGCCGCCGATGTCCACGATCATGGACGCGGTGGCTTCGGTGACAGGCAGATTCGCGCCGATGGCCGCGGCCATGGGTTCTTCCACCAGATACACCTTGCGGGCGCCGGCGTTTTCAGCGGAGTTAAGGACCGCACGCTTTTCCACAGCCGTGATCCCGCTGGGGACAGCGATGACCACGCGCGGGCCGATGGGGCTGTGCTTGCCCTGCACTTTACGGATGAAGTAGGAGAGCATGGCTTCGGTGATCTCGAAGTCGGAGATCACGCCGTCCTTGAGCGGACGGATCGCGGTGATCGAGCCGGGGGTCTTACCAAGCATTTCCTTGGCGACCCAGCCCACCGCGTTGCCTTTTTCGATGACCTTGTTGGTCCCCTTGACCACCGCCACGACGCTGGGTTCGTTGAGAACAATACCTTCGCCACGCACACACACCAGGGTGTTGCACGTGCCAAGGTCGATACCCATATCGACGCTGAACCAACTTAAGACGGAATCGAGGAACAAACCGGCAGACCCCTGTACATGCCGCCCTGAGGCGGTTCCTGGATCAGGCGATTCCCGTGACGCCAGGCGGAACAACTCCACCCACATTCATCACGCAGCCAGAACTGCAAGGCTTCCCTGCCAGTCATCACCTGACTGACTGACATATCATCGGCTAGATGCCCATGAAGTCAGTAGAGATTAAATGATAGCTCAAGTCAGCCTGCCCTGCATGCCCCGGTCGGAGCCCATTAACCACCGGCCGCCCGACGGCTGACTTCACCTGCCAGGCCAGGCAGGTTCAGGACACCACCGCGCCCGCTCAGGGAAGGATTTCGAAGGGGTTCCAGTTGCCAAACAGAGCGTTGTGACGCAGAACCACGTACACGCAGGCCACAATCAGCGACAGAAGCGCGATCAGCAGCATCATCGTGTACACGTTCAGGCGACTGCCGCCTGAGGAGCGGGAGCCTGCGACAGTATTGGGCGTAAATTGCGTCATCGTGTTCAACTCCGGCCTGTGCCCGCACGTCCTGAGACACGGGCATGAACAACATGGTTTGTCCGTCGCACGCCTGACCGGTTATCGGTCTGGCCCCGCAGGGTTCACAGACCCGTGCCGCCGGTGAGGATCTGGTCACCCTGAGCCACCTGGCCCTGGAGCAGCTGCATGCGGCCAGCGGCCACGCCAGCGTCCACGCGGGTGATCACCAGCGTACCGATGAACTGTTCGCCACGGTGAACCCAGAACTTCATGTTGGCTTCCACGCCGTCACGCGAGCCGACGTTCACCTGGACGAAGGTGTCATCCAGACGCTTTTCGACGGCCGTGACCGTGCCACGGATCGACATGCTGGGCACGAAGGGCTGGTTGCCCGAAGCGGTCTGTTCCTGGGTGCCAGCGGCCAGCTGACGGCGGACGTCGGCGGGCAGGCGCTGGATCATTTCGTTGTACTTGCGGACTTCCTCTTCCAGCGTGGTCATCTGTTCCTGAGCGTGACGCACGGTGCGGTTGAGGGTGTTGCCCTGCTCTTCCAGGTCGTTGTTACGACGCGAGAGTTCGATCAGGCGGGTCTGCAGTTCGACGGTTTCGCTGCGACGCTCGTTGAGTTCCTTCTGCAGCGCAGCGGTGATGTCGGCGTACTGCTTGGAGGCAGCCGTCAGCACGTTGAGCTGAGAGGTGGTCTGAGCGTTGCGGGTGCGCTGGGTCAGGGCTTCGTTTTCCGCACGAGCCAGATCGGAGGTCAGGCTGGTGATGCGGGAAGTCAGCAGCGTCACTTCAGCCTTGAGCTTGCTGATTTCTTCAGCAGCCTGGCTGGCGACAGCTTCAATCTCGTTCTGCTTGAGGCTTGCCTTCTGATTGGCCAGAGCCAGACGGGTCTCGATCTCAGCCACCTTCTGACGGTGGTTTTCGGTGTTGGCGACGAATGGCACGATCAGTGCCACCAGCACCACCGAGAGGATCGTCACCAGTACGACAAAGGCTTTGGTCAATCCGTTCAAGGGCAAACTCCTCTCAGAGCTTCGCAGACCAGCCTGACTCACGAGCAAACTGAGCGACCAGTTCTTTCCCCACGAGTCCGGCTCGCTGCCTGCGTTTGGGTCCAATGCGGCGGGATAAAGGCATTATCTATCGGCTACAAAACAGAATGTCAACCTTTTACGTCTGCGTCAAGTCAACATGCTGTCGTAACCCGGGCCATATTACCCAACCTGACGCGTCTCGCCTACTGCCTGCGATGGATTTTCCTGCCCCGACCTTTCAGGCGACGCACCACGCCGCCGGCCACCAGCAGGAAGGTCACCACCGACACCACAATCGAGCCCACCGGCCCGACACGGCCATAAAACGTATGACGGGGGTCGAGCTTCATCGTCGCCACCGCCAGCCCGGGAACATCCTGATACTGCCCCTGCGTCTGAACCAGCGGGCCGATCCGCCCCATCGTGTCGATGAAGCCGCTGACGCCCATATTCACCGCCCTGGCCGTGGGAACACGCAGTTCCACCGAGCGAAACACCGCAATCTGCAGATGCTGCAGAGGCTGATCCGTTCCGGAAAACCAGCCGTCGTTGGTCAGATTCAAAATGATGTCCGCCCGCTTGCGACCACTGGCGGGGTCGTACACCATCGAGCGCACCAGCCTGGGCACGCTGTCCTCAAAGCAGATGGGCGTGACAGCATTCACGCGATAGCCTCCCTGCTCCCTGGCGCTCAACAGCGGGAACACCACCGGACCTTTGCCCGGCGTGAGGGTGTAATCAAAGGCGTAAGGCGAAAGATATTTCAGAAACAGATTCTTGAGCCAATCAGAGTTTTCCACCCAGGGCAGATATTCCCCAAAGGGCACACGATGGATCTTGTCGTAGCGCAGTGACAGCTGCCTGCCCATGTCGTCGTAGACGTAGACCGAATTGGCCGTGCTGCGGCCCAGCAGGAATCCATCGTCATCGAATCGATAGTTAAATTCCGTGCTGGCCCCCACCACCAGCTGCGTGCGCAGGCTCTGGGCGAGGAATGAAATCTGCTCGTGATAGCGCGTCCAGGCGCGGACATCTTCGCGCAGCTGCGCGTCATAGATCGCCAGCGCTTCGGCGTTGATGGACCGGGGAACCATCGTCTCAGGCCAGACAATGATGTCAGGCGCAGGCGAGGTTTCGGCGGCTTTGCGGGTCATGGTCAGCAGCTGCTGCCAGTATTCTTCCTGCTCACGTTCAATCTGCTGGATGTAGGCCAGCTTGTCCTCGATCGCCAGGCCTTCCTGCTGGAGATAGGCCGCGTTCTTGTTGCTCTGGGGCATGGCCGTCTGGATGACTGCCAGCCGCACGAACTCGTCGGGCGATCCTGCGTCCTGCCTGATCGTCATCAGGCCGAAACCCATCGCGCCGAGCATCGACGTCACCCAGATGCTCGTCCCATACGCCAGCGTGCGGCTGAGTGTGCGCCTGGGCTGCTCCGCGCTGCCTCGGTTTTTGACCACCGATCGCGTGATGAAATCGACAATCAGCCCGTTGGTCATCGCCACCAGGAAGCTCACGCCAGGCTGGCCGAAAACCTCGGCCATCTGAATCAGCAGCGACGGAGCGTGTTCAGGCAGAAAGGGCGCCTGCGAGTGGCCCAGGTTGTACCAGCCGAAGCCCCCCTGCGGAATCCAGCCACGAAGCAGTTCAAAGGTCACCCACACCAGAGGCAGCGTGATGACCATCGCGCTGTTGTAAGCCCGGTTCAGATGGCGAACCAGCAGCATGGCCGCGGTCCAGTAGACGGCCATGAACATCGCCAGCCCGACAGCGCCCCCGCCTGTGACAGGCATCAGCCAGCGGAGCATCCAGATCCACCACAGGGCAAACACGCTGTACACGCACACCGCCAGAATGCGAGGCGAATGGGCACGCATCACAAGCACCGTCACGGGGACCAGCGCCACGTGCGCCAGCCAGCCCCAACCCGGACGCGGGAAGGCGAGCATCAGCAGCTGGCCGCTGAGCAGCGTCCAGCCCGAGTAGGTCAGAGCAGGTCGAATGATGCCCGGCCGAGGCCTGGCGAAAATGTGCTTCCAGTGCTGCATGGTGTCATGATACGCATCCGACAATTTCCCCGCATCAGGACGCAGACTCCCATCCATGCAATGGATGGGCTTCAAGTTCAGAAGAAATCCTTCTCCTCATCCAAAGCCCAGGCATTGCATGCCTGGGTCTGCCACAAAAAAACGCTCACTGTCGCAAAACAGTGAGCGTTTGAAGTTTCAATCGGACGCGACTTCTCAGACCGCGCGGGGATGCGCATGGTCATACGCATTACGCAGACGCATCGACGACAGATGCGTGTAGATCTGCGTGGTGGACAGCGACTGGTGGCCCAGCAGTTCCTGGACGCTGCGCAGGTCCGCGCCGTTGTCCAGCAGGTGCGTGGCGAAGCTGTGACGCAGCGTGTGCGGGCTGATCGACGGGTCCAGACCCGCCATGGTCAGGTACTTGTCGAGCTTGCGGCGGACCGAGCGCGACGAGAGCCGGCCGCCATTCTTGTTGATGAACAGAGGCACGTTGCCATCGAGCGCCGAGCGTTCACGCACGGTCTTGAAGCGGGTGTCAGGCTCCAGCAGCGTCAGGTAGTGACGGATAGCCGCCAGCGCGTGCGAGCCCAGCGGAACGATGCGTTCGCGCTTGCCCTTACCACGGACGCGCAGGGTCTGTTCCACCGAGTCCAGGTCGTTGCGGTTCAGGTCCACCAGTTCGCTTACGCGCACGCCGGTGGAGTAGAGCGTTTCGAGGATGGCGCGGTCACGAGCGCCCAGCGTGGAGTGATTGTCCGGAGCGCTGAGCAGCTTTTCAATCTGCTCGACCGTGATGGCTTTGGGCAGACGCTTGGCCTGCTTGGGCGTGCGGATGAGCAGCATCGGGTTGGTCTGAACGTAGGAGCGCTTGAGCATCCACTTGTAGAACGAGCGCAGCGTGGCAATCTTGCGGGCCGTGGTGGCCGACGAGTAGCCGAAGCCGTCCAGGTGCGTCAGGTAGCTGCGGATGGCCACCGGATCGCTCTTGGCGATGGTCAGGTCCACACCGGTCAGCGGCGCATCGCTGACAGCCGTGGCCGTCTGCGCCACCGCAGCGGGGCTGACGCTGATCTGGTCAGGCGAGGTGATGGTGATCACCGGCGAAGGCATCGCCGCCGCGGCGGTCGTGCTGGGGCTGCTGGCGCCATCGGCCTGACCACCCAGGAGATAGTCAATGTACTGGCGCAGGTCCGCCCCGTAGCAACGGGCGGTGTACTGGCTGAAGTGACGCTCGAACCGCAGATAGTTGACGAACTGGTCGACCAGAACGCTGCTGTTGGAGGCGGACATAGATCGTGCTTCCTTGCATGTGGCCGGCGGGAAAACTCCTGCCTGCCTGGGGTGTATCGAATGAGGGTGCAATTCATCAACAGGCCTGCAACCCTGCGGGCCTGAATCGACGAACCTTATGCGCGTTTGAGATCCTTGAGGTCCTGACTGAGCTTCTGACCCATCTGGTGGCTGAGCACCGCCGCATCAAACCAGGTGATGCCTGATTCCGGGCTGCGGGCCATCGCCTCGATGCCTTTGAGGAATGCCGCTTCCTCGCCAATGCTGTAGCGGAACACATGGCGCACGCCATGCTTCACCAGCACCAGCTGACGCTGATTGGCTCCAGGCGCAGAACCATCATCAGGGATGGGTGCGATGGGCTTGATAGGGTCCGAAGGCTTCATGGGACACTCCTGACGCCACCTCAGTGGCCAGGGACATCCCAGGGCCATCACGGGGTAGCAGGCTGTGAAGCCGGCGGCGGCTGGAACCGGAGTCGTTCCGATTCGAGCAGTCGCCAGCTCATGACGTAACTGACAAACTCGCTGTACAGGTTCATGTTGATGCGATACAGACGCCACGACGAAGCCTCGCCATCGGCCTGGCTTCGCTCACGCCCATATCGCTGCAGCTTCTCGCGGACACCCGGATCAGCGGCGTCGAAGTAGCCGCTGGCCAGACTCACCGGCCGACTCACATCCACATACGCCGCCGGGGTAATGTCGCGGTCGGTCGATGCGCTGCTGAGTCTTCGCAGATTCACCAGGCGCACCTCCTCCACTCTCGGGCTGGCGTAGAGTTCAATGGCCACGCCCATCTTCGGAGGGTCATACGGGTCATAGGCCGTGATCGTGCCTACAACCAGATAATCCGCCCCCAGCAGTTTGAGCAGCTGTTGAACGTCGCCCGGGCCTCGCACGCCGGCCATGCGCTGGCTTTCCATCACCGCGAGCACGCGATTGACGGGAAGCACATCGATGTTGCTGGCGTTCTCAAGCTGTCTGGCCAGGTGGTCCGCAAAGACCAGCCCGCTGGCATGCGCACTGCCCGATTCATTGATGATCGGCGCAATGGCCCACACCTGCCTGCCGGGATAAGGACTCACCAGCGGCTCGGCTTTGGGCTTAGGCATGCAGCCAGCGACGACCAGCAGCACGAGGAGCAACAGAACCTGTTTACTTGTCATGGCTTCCTGCCAGAGTTTGATGCGATAGGCTCCGCCCATCGGTCAGTGTTGATCTGTTTCAGTGATCAGGAGACCTCATCCCTGGGCCTCAACTGATCGACGCGCTCCACTTAATGATCGGTCTTTACGCCTGCGGAGCTTCGATTCTGTGGCGTCACCTTCAGCGGGCCGGCGGTGGCGTCACCATTGCCCGCCACATCGCGGGCCACTTCCAGGGCACGGTCAGGCCGAAGCGACCAGATATTCTCCACGCCACCGGGACCACGGTTGGACGAGAAATAGATCGTCCCATCTTTGGCCCACACTGGCTGCAGATTCGCAAACCGGCTCTTGGTGAGATTCGTACGCCCCCTGCCTTCAGCGGTGATCACCCAGATATCAGCCTGCGACGGGCTCTTGCTCAGGCTCGCTTCGGGGTCCACCACCGTGCAGAAGACGATGTGCTTGCCATCGGGGCTCCAGCGAGGAGTGATGGCAGCAGCGTTGGCGCTGGCCATGATTTCCGTCGGACGCACGCCTTCGTTGTTGACGATATCCATCGTCCAGATGCTGAACCAGCGCGTCCCGCGTTCACGGGCACGCTGGAAGAGAATGCGGTCTTCCACCGGCGACCAGCTGGGGAACAGCCCGTGGCCGATGAAGCGCTTGGGGCCCACGTTTTCAAGATCAACCACCACCAGTTCCCACTGACCCGAGCGGGCGCTGAAGGTGCAGTACACCAGTCGCCTGCCATCGGGAGAGAAGCTGGGGTGGAAGTCGTCGGAAGGATCATTGGTGATCTGCACGGGCTGGCCGCCGGTGAGATCCATGATGTAGATATCCCAGTTGCCACTGCGGTTGGAGCAGAAGGCGATCCTGCTGCCATCGGGGCTGAAGACGGGCATCATGTCGTCGGCCGGGTCGTTGGTCAGCTGGGTGACAGCCGTACCATCGACGCGCTTGATGTAGATATCCGCCGTCTTGCGATGCTGGGTGGACGAGTACACCAGATACCGGCCGGTGGGGTCGATCTGCGGATCGAAGTCGGCCCCTTCCGTGGCGAAGGTCACGCGGCGGATGTTGTCAGCGTTATCAATCTGACCCGCCTGCGAATCGCCCCCGCCGGGCAGTCTGCCAAAGAGGCGAAGATCGTGGCTGGTGGGTGCATCGCTGGTGGCGGCAGCGTTGGAGGTGGCCTGCGAGGAAGCAGCAGCAGTGCCACGGACTTCCGCAGCCTGCATGGCGTCGGCCGAGGTGCGACCGGTTGACGTGGCGGCGGCGCTGGTCTGGGTCGTCTGCGGGCGAGGCTGAAGAGCTTCTTCCGAGCCGGTTTCGATGGCCTGGGCCCGGATGCGATCGTGACGCGCCCCACTGCCCAGCGCACCGTTGTACTGCGTGCAGCCAGCCAGCAGCAGACCCGTGGCAGAAATTGCACACGAGACGCGAAGCAGACGGCTGGTCATCGACTGACTGTTCATTCCCATTCCTTTAACTGCCACTGCAGAACCGCCCATCCGTGGGGAAAAACATCCAATCCTGCGGAAATCTCCAAACTTTTCCCTGACATTCAGGGCCATTCCGACCCGGAAGCAGCGTAAAACAGGCATTGGATACGCCGTTTATCGGACGAGTTCGCCTGTGATCTTTAGACGTTGTGTAAGGATTGCGACATCTTTATCGCCCCCGAACGTGAACCCGGGGGTATCATGGAGCGTTTTCTCTGATAGAAAATCGGGTCATAGGTCCTGTAACTGCGCAGGCCCTGCCCCGGGAACCCACTGGAAAGCAGCTGCTCTCATGCTCACGTTCGCAACGTCTGATCTTCCGGCTTTGCTTGTCACTGCGCAGAACGCCTGGTTCGGCTCCGGCTTCAATCTGCACTGGCTGACCGAACCCTACGCCCGCTGGCCGCTGACCCTGGCCTACGTGGCGGTGGTGCTCATCATTGCCATCTACGGCCTGCATCGTTACTGGCTGGTGTACCTCTTCTACAAGCATCGCAACGACAAGCCGCAGCCCGCCCGCGCCTTTGAAACCCTGCCCCGGGTGACCATTCAGCTGCCGATGTTCAACGAAGCCAACGTGAGCAAGCGCGTGATCGACGCGACCTGCGCCATCGACTACCCGCGCGAGCTGCTGCAGATTCAGGTGCTCGACGACTCCACCGACGACTCGCGCACCATCGCGCGCGAAACCGTGGAGCACTGGCAGAACCTGGGCGTGGATATTCAGTACATCCATCGCACCAACCGCCAGGGCTTCAAAGCCGGCGCGCTGGCCGCAGCCATGCCCCAGGTGACAGGCCAGTTCATCGCCATCTTCGACGCCGACTTCATCCCCCCTGCCGACTTCCTCAGGCAGACCATCGACTACTTCACCGACCCGGCCATCGGCATGGTCCAGACGCGCTGGGAACACCTCAACCGCGACGATTCGCTGCTCACCCGCAGCCAGGCGATTCTGCTCGACGGCCACTTCGTGATTGAACACACCTCGCGCAACCGCGCGGGCTGCTGGATCAACTTCAACGGAACCGCAGGCATCTGGCGCAAGGAAGCCATCATCGACGCGGGCGGCTGGCAGGCCGATACGCTCACCGAAGACGTGGACCTGTCCTACCGCGCCCAGCTCAAGGGCTGGCAGTTCATCTACGCCCCGTGGATCGGCTGCCCGGCCGAGCTTCCGCCTGAAATCAACGCCTTCAAGAGCCAGCAGCATCGCTGGACCAAGGGCACCATTCAGACCGCCTTCAAGCTGCTGCCTCGCATCCTCAAAGCCGATGCGCCGCTGAAGGTGCGCAAGGAAGCCTACTTCCACCTGACCTGCCCGGTGGTGTACATCAGCGTGGTGCTGATGGTGCTGCTGTTCTACCCGGCGTTCTTCGTGAACATGCAGCCTTTCCAGGATGGCACGGTGGGCGGCGCGCTGTGGGGCATCATGCTCTTTGCGATGGGCACGCTGTCGGCCGGCATGTTCTACGTGGCCAGCCAGAAGGCCCAGCAGCGCGATGTGCTGGGCACGCTCCTGCAGCTGCCCCTGCTGATGGCCATTGGCGTGGGCATCTCGCTCAACAACGCCCGCGCGGCCATCGAAGCGATCATCGGTCATGAATCGCCGTTTGTGCGTACCCCCAAGTACAGCCAGGGCAACAATCGCAGCGGCGCCACCGAAGACACCACCACGCTCAGGCAGGCCCGCCCTTCGTTCCTGAGCAGGCATATGAAGTTCCGCGCTCAGAAGCTCATGCCCCTGTTTGAACTGCTCATGGCGTTCTACATGGTCGAGTGCATCCGCATGGCGCTGATCTTCGACAACACGCAGCTGAGCCTGCCTTTCCTGGTGATCTTCGCGGCCGGCTACTTCTACGTGGGCATCAGCAGCCTGTGGCAGATGTTCAGCGTCTGGCGCGCCAGCCGACGCGACGTGGAAGCCTCCCCGCAGGAAGTGCCCGTCACCACGCCGGCGGCGTGAGTGTTCCATCCCCTGAAATAAACAAAGCCCAGGCGTCGCCATGCCTGGGCTTTTTGATTGTCAGTTGATTTTCATCATTCAGGACTTCATCGCCGCATCCACACGCCTGATGATGGCGTCGAACGCTTCATCGCTCATCGTGGGGATCAGGCCGGTTTCTTCCACTTCGTCGGCCTGCCTGAAGGGAACCCAGCTCTTGCAGCCGGCGTACTCGGGGTAGTTCTTCACCACCTTCGCCGCAGGCAGCTTCCAGGTTCGCACCGCCATCACGTAGATGGGGTTGTGAGGCTTGTAGTTGAAGCGCATGTCCACCTGATCCTTCGTCCAGGGATGCAGGTCATCAAGCGTATCGAACGCCTCGCGGCTGGGGATCTGCCAGATGCGCACGGCCTGGCCGACGCCCGACAGCGGAATCTCCGCAGGCTCGTCAAGCACCTGCACGCGCGGGCGGATGTCGGGCTTGATCATCTCAGGCTTCTGGTGCGCCCAGGACGGAAACAGCGCAAAACGCGGGTATTCCAATTCAAACACGCCCGGCCCGCCTGACTCGTGAATGCCGCCCTTGCGCAGCATGATGGCCAGCCTGCCTTCGAGCAGCAGGTCACAGACGATGGCCCATTCCTTCAATCCAACGCCGATCATTACATCTGCTCCACAATGCTGATGCCCAGCAGTTCCAGCCCGCGACGGATGACACGGGCCGTCAGGTCCGACAGCGCCAGGCGGCTGTTACGCGTCTTTTCATCGCCGGCCGTCAGAACCGGGCAGGCTTCATAGAACTTGTGATAGCCCGCCGCCAGTTCGTACAGATAGTTGCACAGGCGATGCGGTTCCAGGCTTTCCGCCACCGACACCGCCGTGGCCGGGAACTGCAGCAGCTTGGCCGCCAGCGCACGCTCGGCCGCTTCGACGAGCACAATCTCGCTGTCACGGATGGCCAGATCGTTGATGTTGCCCTTGCGGAAGATCGCCCGCACGCGCACGTACGCATTCTGCAGATACGGCGCGGTGTTGCCATCGAACGAGAGCATGCGTTCCCAGTCGAACACATAGTCCTTGATGCGATCGGTGGACAGATCGGCGTACTTGAGCGCGCCAACACCCACCGCCGCCGAGATGAGTCTGCGATCCTCGGCCGACATCTCAGGCCGCTTCTCCGCGACCACCTTATCCGCCCGCTGCTCGGCTTCATCGAGCAGATCCACCAGACGGATCAGTTCACCGCTGCGGGTCTTGAAGGGCTTGCGGTCCTGGCCGAGCATCGTTCCAAAGGGCACGTGATCCAGTCGCACCTGCTCGGGCGCCCAGCCTGCGATGCGCAGCGTCTGGAACACCATCGCGAAGTGCTGTGCCTGTCGCACGTCGGTCACATAGATGACGCGCTGCGCGCCCAGCTCATGGATGCGATAGCGGGCCGCCGCCAGGTCGGTGGTGGCATAGAGATAGCCGCCATCGCCCTTGCGGACGATCAGAGGCAGCGGGTTCTTGTCCTTGTCCTCAAAGCCGGGCGGGAACACGACCGACGCCCCCTGGCTTTCCTGCAGCAGGCCCTGCGTCTGCAGGTCGCTGACCACCGCAGGCAGCAGCGGGTTGTAGAAACTTTCGCCGCGAATGTCAGACTGCTCCAGCAGCACGCCCAGCCGGCTGTAGACCACCTGGAAGTGCTTCTCACTCTGGGCCACGAGCTTGCGCCAGATGGCCAGCGTGTCTTCATCGCCGCCCTGCAGTTTCACCACGCGCAGGCGGGCGCGTTCGGCGAAGGAGGCGTCGTCATCAAAACGCTTCTTGGCCTGCTGGTAGAGCTTGTTCAGATCGCCAATGGCATGATCATCGGCCTGGTCGCCAGCTTCCATCATGAACTGGATGAGCATGCCAAACTGCGTACCCCAGTCGCCGATGTGGTTCTGGCGGATCACCTGGTGGCCCAGCGCCGTGAGCACGCGCACAATGGCATCACCGATGATGGCCGAGCGCAGATGGCCCACGTGCATTTCCTTGGCCACGTTGGGCCCGCCGTAGTCGACGATCACCTTCTGCGCCGGCGACGCCTGCGCCAGCCCCAGATGCGCATCGGCCGCCTGGGCTCTGATCTGGCTGGACAGGAAGTTTTCCGTCAGATGCAGATTGATGAACCCCGGGCCGGCGATGTCGATCTTCGCACACACCTGGGCCAGCTGGAGCTTATCGACAATGGCCTGCGCCACGTCGCGGGGCTTGGCGCCCAGACGCTTGGCCAGGCCCATGGCCACATTGGCCTGATAGTCACCAAACTGAGGATTCGCCGACGGCCGCACCAGCGGGTCTGCATCGGCATAGGCATCGCCATACGCCGCAACAATGGCGGCGGAAATCGCGTTGGACAGTACGTTCTGAGGGTCTGAAATCATCGAGAAATGTTCGTTGGAAATGGCGTTTGGGTCAAGCGCCGGGGCGGTCTGGCCCCAGCGTCTCAATGCCACCCGTTGAAATAACAAGGGCGACAGGTCAATGCATTCTGTCGCCCTTGAAGGAGATTTCGTCAGTTAACCCGCTGCATCACTGCGCCGCAGCGCCCAGTTCCTGGCTGCGATGCTGCATCTGGGCCTTGAGGCGGGCCAGGATCGAGCTGTGCATCTGGCTGACGCGCGACTCGGAAAGGTCCAGCGTCACGCCAATTTCCTTCATCGTCATTTCCTCGTAGTAGTAGAGTATGACGATCAGACGTTCCGCACGCGACAGGCCCTTGGTGATCAGGTCCTTGAGGTCGCGCTTCTGAACCTGCGTCAGCGGGTTCACCTGGCGCGGGTCTTCCAGGATGTCGATCTCGCGGACGTCCTTGTTCGAGTCGGTCTCGAAGAACTTGCGCGACAGCGAGGTCACATGCACCGCGCCGGCGTCCTTGCGGATCTTGGAATATTCGTCCTTGGAAACGTTCAGACGCTTGGCGATTTCTTCTTCGGTCGGGGTCTGGCCCGTTTCCTTCTCGATGCTGCGGCGGGCCTGGTCCACCTGGCTGGAGCGAGAGCGCACCAGTCGGGGTACCCAGTCCATGGCTCGCAGTTCGTCGAGGATCGCACCGCGGATTCGCGGGGCACAGAAGGTTTCAAACTTCACGCCGCGATCCATGTCGAAGCCGTCGATGGCGTCCATCAGGCCGAAAATGCCCGCGGACATCAGGTCTTCAACGTCCACCTCGTCAGGCAGCTTGGTGTGGATGCGTTCGGCGTTGTACTTGACCAGCGGAAGGTATTGTTCGAGAAGGATATTGCGCAGCGCTTCGCCGCCCGTCTTCTTATACTCAATCCAGACATCCTGAATCGAGCGACCATCCAACGGTGACTGGGGTGTCATCGTCTTGATCTTGTTCATCGCTGCACTTCGTGATCGGCGGGGCATCGCCATACTCGCACTCCCCAATAAAAACCATCCGAACGAACTCTCCCCGTGCGGACATCCTTGCCCGCACCTTTCAGACGGCAGGCCTGCGGGTATTGCCCGTCAGTTCTGCCCAGACCGGCCGACATGCGTCTCCACCTGCCGACGGTTGCCCGCCAGCCTGCGCCACCGGACCTTGCTGCCCACCCGTTTATCTCGCAGACGCGCCTTCCCTGGCCATCCGCGAACCGGGCATTGCCCCCCTCGAATCTCGATCATCAACGAACTGATCCATTTCCGAGATCGGGATGGCATCCACCACCTCTTCGTCCCCAGCCTCACCGGCGGGAACATACACCTCAGGAATCGGGTTCGCTTCCTTGTACTGCCTGATGGTCTGCTCAACACAATGCTGGGCCAGTGCACCAAGCAACCGTCCTGCCACCCAGCTCAGGAGCATCACCACAATTGCCCGTCCAAGAATCACAGCCGCAGAATGTCCGCACGCCAGGCCGACGACCACAGCGCCAGCAAAGCTGACTAACGCCACACACGTAGCTATGACTTTCGCGGGAACGGCTGAGCACTCCTTTGCTCACGAGAATGGCATTCCGTTCGTATCGTTTTTGCATTCTAACGACTCGGACTGCACTGAAAAGAGTCTGAACGCATTTTTTGAAGATTTGACCAGTTTTCCATCGCCTGATGAAGCTTTGCCCGGTCTATCCACAAACCATGCACAAACCCCGGCTTTTTACCCACTTTTTTAAGGCGACCCCGTTTCAACCACCCCACCACGAGCTGGCGCGCTCCAGCACGCCGCCCTTGGCTTCGCTCGCCTGACGATTCAACTGCCTGGCCAGACGCCCCACCGCCACGCTCGCCGGGCAGGTGGGATTTTCCAGCACAAAAGGCCGACGGCGGCGCACCGCATGGCCCACGCTGACGTCCGCATTCACGTGGCCTGCGAACTGAATGTTCAGATTCAAAAACTTCTGGCACACCGCTTCAATGCGGCCGAAGACCTGTCTGGCTTCTTCAGCGCTTTGCACCATGTTCACCAGCACGTGGACATCCACATCCTGCCTCTGTCGCTGGATGGTCTTGATCGCCGCATAGGCATCAGTCACAGCGGTGGGCTCAGGCGTGGTGACGACCAGCAGTTGATCGGCCCCCAGGGCAAAGCCCAGTACGTTGGGGCCGACGCCTGCGCCGGTGTCCACGAGAATGATGTCGGCTTTGGTTTCCAGATTCTGGATCTGGTGGATGAGATGGCTTCGTTCGTATTCGCCCAGCGCCGCCATGCGGGCCAGCCCCGATGCACCGGGAATGAGCCCGAAGCCGCCGGGCGCCTGGACAATGGCATCCTGCAGGGTTTTACGCCCCGCAACGACGTGTGCCAGATTGCCCCCGGGGGTGAGATTGCAGAGCACGTCTGCGTTGGCGGTCCCCAGATCGGCGTCGAGCAGGATGACCCGCTGGCCGAGTTCAGTGAGTTTGATCGCCAGATTCACCGCGATATTTGTCTTGCCCACGCCCCCTTTGCCGCTGGTAACCGCGACAATACGTGCGCGAGGCGAATCGTCAGAAATCATGAGCTTTCTCAGCGTCTGAGCCTGATCCAACAGCATTTCACATCTCCTCACCCAGAACCAGTGCCGCCAGCTTCCCCGGAGTACCCGGCTCGATCTGGTGAGGCACTTCCTGCCCCGTCGTCACATAGCTCAGCCGCTTGTTAACCTTTCTCGCCACATTGAGGAGGACGCCGAAGCTAACCGCCTCATCAAGCTTTGTAAAGAGGATGCGGTCCACCCGGATGGATGAAAACCGCTCCGCCGCTTCCATCAGCACGCTCTGGGCGCAGGTGGAAGAGAGCACCAGATGCACTTCATGCGGGTCGGCCGCGTGAATGTACTGGCGCAGCTGTTCGAGCTGCGGATCATTCCGCTGACTACGGCCGGCGGTGTCGATGAGCACCACATCACAGCCTCGCAGCTTGTTGAGCGCGCTGGTCAGTTCCTCCACGCTCGAGGCCACATGCAGCGGAACGCCAATGATGTTGGCGTACGTGCGCAGCTGATCCACCGCCGCGATGCGATACGTATCGAGCGTGATGAGCCCGACCGTCTTCTTCTGCTTGAGCTTGAAGGTGGCGGCGAGCTTGGCGATGGTCGTCGTCTTGCCCACGCCTGTCGGCCCGATGAGGGCGATGGTGCGAGGCCGGCCGTCGACGCGTTCGGGCAGCTGGCCGGCCGAGGGATCGGTGGGAATCAGGCTCGCCACCGCAGCAGCCACGGCCCGGCGGACCTTTTCCTTGTCTTCCATCTCTTCCTGCGACAGGCTCGACTGAACGTGCGAGACAACCTCCTGGGCCATCTCCTCCGTCACTTCCTGCTTGAGCAGCGACAGATACTGATCGAAAAGCGTGTCGGGCAGATCGCTCTTGGGCCTGGCCTGCTGCTGACGCATCATCGTGGCGACCATGCGCTTGACGGTGCGCATTTCCTGGGCCAGATCCTGCGCGTGATCGACCGTGACCGCGGTGGCCTGTCGGCCTGTCACCGCGCTGGGCTGGACGGGAGCAGTCATCACGGCCGCGCCGGCGTGTGAGGTTTCCGCAGCAGTGTTCGCCGAAGCGCCAGCGTTGCGGCTCAGATCAGCTTTGGCCAGAGCGTAGGTGCGGCGGATCAGATCGCCCGCGGTGGCCGAAGGTTCAAAGGCCGGCCTGGGCGCGGCTGGCGGCTCCACCGGTGCAGATGCGCGCGTGCGGGGCGTCGTCGCCGCCGAAGCAGCAGTGCGACTTTCCGCAGCGGCGGCCGGGCGCCTGCGACGCTGCTGATTCAGCGACTGCGCGTGGCCGGCGGTGATCTCCACCACCCACCTGCCCCCGAACCCCCAGAACCCGCCGTGCTTGTAGCGACGGGTATGCAGAATCACCGCGTCAGCGCCAAGCTCTCGCTTGACCAGCGCCAGCGCCTCGGCCATCGAACCGGCTGTGATTGTTTTCAAGTTCAACGACTCACCCCTTGCAAACGTGACGGCGCAGGCTCATCCTGCACCAACCCTAAAGATTCCACTTCAACCCCCTTGCTGATTTCGTTGTAGCCCAGCACGGCCACCGCAGGCAGCTGAGGCTCAAGCAGCCTGCGCACCTGCGCTCGCACCTGAGGCGAGGCCAGCACCACAGGCTGATGCCCCGCCGCCATCAGGTTCCCCAGTTCCTTCAAGATCGCCTGCGTGATGCGGTTGGCCACCACGGGCGGCATGGTCATCGTCGTCCCCTCGTTGGAACGCTCGATGTACCCGATGATCTGATCTTCCAGCCCCGGATCCAGGCTCACGCAGTAGAGCTTGCTCACGGGCATGCCATTCTCGAAGTCAGGCGAGGCTTCCTGCTGGACATACTGATTGCAGATGGTCCGGCGCAGCGAGTTGCGGACATACTCGGTGAGCACTTCCAGGTCCTTGGTGCGCGGGGCCCAGTCGCCCAGCGTTTCGACGATGCTTTCCATGTCGCGGATCGGAACGCGTTCGCGCAGCAGATTCTGGAGCACCTTCTGCAGTTCGCCGGGCTTGATGATGGGATGCTCGCCGGTGATGACTTCGTCGCAGAGCTTGGTGGCTTTCTGCTTGAGCTGCGCGATGAGGTTGTTGGTTTCCTCGCGTGTGAGCAGCTCGTGGGCGTGGTTCTTGACGGTTTCCGTCAGATGCGTGGCCAGCACGCTGACAGCATCCACCACGGTGTAGTTGAGCGCCTCGGCCCGCTGCTTCTGGCCTGCATCAATCCAGATGGCTTCCAGCCCGAATGCGGGCTCGCGTGTGCGCATGCCTTCGATGGGCCCGGTGGCCAGGCCGCTGTCCATGGCCATGAACTGGCCGGGATGCACCACGCCGCGGGCGATGGTGTTCCCACGCAGCTTGATGTTGTAGTCGTCAGGCTGCAGCTGCATGTTGTCGCGGATGCGCACGGGCGGCATCACCAGGCCCAGGTCGCCGGCCAGCTGTCTGCGGATCATGCTGATGCGGTCCAGCAGGTCGCCGCCCTGAGCGGTATCGACCAGGCGCACCAGGCCGTAGCCCACTTCCAGCTCGAGGGTATCGACGTTGAGCATCTGCTCCACCGGCGGCGGAGGCGCTGCGGCAGTCGCCTTCTTCGCTTCCCCGCTTTCCTCCGCGGCCTGCTTGCGCTGCTGCGATCGATACTGGAAAAACGCCGTCGTCCCCAGGATGGCCGAGAGGGTCAGCAGCGGCAGCGCGGGCAGGCCCGTGGCCGCCATCAGCGCCAGGAAGCCCGAGGTAATTCCCAGCACCTGAACCCTGCTGCCAAGCTGCGATGACAGTTCCGTGCTCAGGTCCTGTCTGCTGCTCGAACGCGTGACGATCAGACCCGCGCCCACCGAGATCACAAACGCGGGCAGCTGGCTCACCAGACCGTCGCCGATGGTCAGACGGGTAAAGGTTTCCAGCGATTCACTGATGCCCCAGCCCTTCTGGAGCACACCCACCGCAAAGCCGCCGAGCACGGTGATGATGGTGATGACAATGCCCGCGATGGCGTCGCCGCGCACGAACTTGGCAGCACCGTCCATGGCCCCGTAGAAGTCGGCTTCCTGGGCGATCTTTTCACGGCGTTCCTTGGCCTGGGCTTCATTGATGACACCGGCGTTGAGGTCGGCGTCGATGGCCATCTGCTTGCCGGGCATGCCGTCCAGGGTGAATCGCGCGGCCACTTCCGAGATACGCGAGGAGCCCTTGGTGATGACCACGAACTGGACGATGATCAGGATCAGGAAGATCACCACCCCGACCACCAGGTTGTCGCCCGTCACAAAGTGCGCAAAGGCGCGAATCACCTCGCCGGCCACGTGCTGCGCGGCTTCGGCGTCGGGTGCGTCGGCCGCCAGGATCAGTCGCGTCGAGGCCACGTTGAGCACCAGCCGAAACAGCGTGGTGGCCAGCAGCAGCGAGGGAAACACCGAGAAATCCAGCGGGCTCTGCACGAAGATGGTCGTCAGCAGAATGACGGCCGCCAGCGTCACGTTCACCGTGATGAGGATGTCCATCAGCATCGGCGGCAGCGGAACCACCACCACCCCCAGCAGGCCGATGAAGGCCATGGGAATCAGCAGCGACCGGAACCGGTCGAGATGCTGCACCCAGGCTGGCAGCTGAAAGTTTCGGATGGCGGTTGCCATGCTTCAGTTCCTCACCGTCTGACACACGTCAGGCCGTCTTGCGTCCACTCATGCGATACACGTAGGCCAGAATCTCCGCGACCGCGGCGTACAGCTCCGCGGGCACTTCCTGGCCGATCTCCACATCCCGGTACAGCGCCCGGGCGATTTCCTTGCGTTCCACCAGCGGCACGCCGTTGGCCGCTGCGATCTGACGAATGCGCATGGCCATCAGGTCAGCCCCCTTGGCCACCACGCGCGGCGCGCCCATTGATTTCGAGTCGTACTTGAGGGCCACCGCGAAGTGCGTGGGGTTGGTCACCACCACGTCAGCCTGCGGAACGGCCTGGCTCATGCGCGACATCGCCAGCTGCCTGGCCACGCGGGCGCGGCGCTGCTTGATCAGCGGATCACCTTCCATCCGCTTCATTTCTTCCTTGATTTCCTGCTTGCTCATCCGCAGGTCGCGCTCATGCTGCAGACGCTGCAGGGCATAGTCCCCCACCGCCAGCACCAGCAGCAGCACCGCCAGCTTCAGGGCCAGGTCGTAGACCATGTCGGCCGCCAGCCCGAACATGGGCATCATGTCCAGCTCATGCAGGCGAACGATGTAGGGCATATCGCTGAAGATGACCATCGTGGCCACCGCACCGATCACCACCACCTTGCCCACGCTTGAGATCGTGCGGATACCTGCCTTGGCGCCAAACAGGTTCTTGATGCCATTGAGCGGCGAGAGCTTGGCGAGGTTCGGCTCCAGCGGCTTGGTGCTGACCACAAAGCCCACCTGCGCCACCGTCACCACCAGAGCAATGGCGGTGATGCAGAGCACCAGCGGAATCAGCCCTTCCATGAACACGCGACTGGCCAGCGCGCTGAGCCAGCCCAGGTCATCCAGACGCGTGGGGTTGCTGATGTGCGAGGTCGAGAGCGTGGTTTCGATGCTCGAGCGGATGAAGCCCAGCAGCCTGACGCCGAAGAAATGCAGCAGCACCACCGCACCCAGCAGGGCGCAGGCTGCAGTGAGGTCAGCCGAGCGGGCAACGCTGCCATCTTCGCGGGCATCCTGGCGACGCCTTGGCGTCGCCGCCTCAGTTTTTTCCGAATCGTCCTCTGCCATGATCCATCAACCTGAAACAGTGTGGAGTAAAACTC
>Ga0207868_1000440_pt1 | contig 45284 bp, 39 predicted proteins | sample Passage237B_FD_187370 | JGI IMG/M metagenome (GOLD analysis project Ga0207868, IMG submission 187370) | Cellulose adapted compost microbial communities from Newby Island Compost Facility, Milpitas, CA, USA - Passage2 37B (SPAdes) (version 3) ... | reverse complement strand
CCCCGCTTGCGGGGGAAGGGAAGAAGGAATGTCCCCCGCTTGCGAAGGATCTCCCTCCCCTTGCGGGGAAATGGACTGCAACGTCGCGCCCCTGGCATGACCGAGCACTGTCACGTGTTCGATGCCGTAGCGCGCAAGCGCGGACGATGCGAGCGTTTCCGCGACCACCAGCAGCACCCGCTTGCCGTCACGCGACGGGCCTTCGACCAGCACGTAGTCGAGTTCGGGTCCGAGCGACACCGCGAGACTGGCGGGCAGCGTCCACGGCGTGGTGGTCCAGATCGGCACGGCGACGATGTCGCCTTCATCGACGGTCACGCCGAACTTCGCGGCGAGCGCGACGGGATCGATCGCGTCGTACGCCACATCGATCGCGGTCGACTGCTTGTTCTGGTATTCGATCTCCGCCTCGGCCAGCGCGGAGCCGCAATCGAAGCACCAGTGCACCGGCTTGAAGCCGCGCACGACATGGCCGTTCGCATGGATGCCGGCGAGCGCGCGCAGCATGTCCGCCTCGTAGCGGAAGTCCATCGTCCGGTAGGGATTCTCCCAGTCGCCGAGAACCCCGAGACGCTTGAAGTCGGTGCGCTGAAGGTCGATCTGCCGCGCGGCGTACTCGCGGCATTTCGCGCGGAACGTCGCGGCGTCGATCTTCTGACCGACCTTGCCCACCTTCTTCTCGACCGCGATCTCGATCGGCAAGCCGTGGCAGTCCCACCCCGGTACATAGGGTGATCGGTAGCCGGCGAGCAACGCCGCCTTCACGACGATGTCCTTGAGGATCTTGTTCACGGCGTGACCGAGATGGATCGCGCCGTTCGCGTAGGGCGGACCGTCGTGCAGGATGAAGGCGCGCTCGCGTGACGCCGTGCGGCGCTGGATTTCGCCGTAGCGATCGGCCTTCTCCCATGCGGCCAGCATCGCGGGCTCGCGCTTGCCGAGCTCCGCCTTCATCGCGAAGTCGGTCTTCGGCAGGTTGATGGTGTCCTTGTAGTCCTTGCTCATGCGTGCGGTCGAAGAAAACGGGAAGAAGGAAACCGCTAGCCTACACGGTCGCCGCGCGTTCGCGCGGGATGGGCGTACCGAGCGTCATGCGCGCCTCGGCGGCATCGCGCTCGATTTGCCGGACCATGGCGTCGAGATCGTCGAACTTCGATTCATCACGCAGCTTGCGGACGAACTCGACCTCGATGCGGCGACCGTACAGGTCGCCGTCGAAATCGAACAGGTGCACTTCGAGCAGCGGCTCCGTGCCACCCACCGTCGGCCGCATGCCGAGGCTCGCGACGCCGGGCCTGGACGTCGCCGTCACCCCGCGTACACGCACCGCGAAGATGCCGCAAACCGGCGAAACGCGCCGCCCGAGACGCAGGTTCGCGGTCGGCCAGCCGAGCCTTCGACCCAGCTGCAGACCGCGCACCACGCGACCGCCGATCGCGAACGGCCGGCCGAGCATCGATGCCGCGCCTTCGAAATCGCCCGCCGCGAGCTGCCGGCGGATCGTGCTGCTGCTGGCCCGGTCGGCACCGTGCCCCACGTCCGGCATCACGTCCACGGCAAACCCGTGGCGACGTCCGAGCACCCGCAGCCGATCGACATCGCCTTCCCGCGCCCGACCGAAGCGGAAATCCTCGCCGACGCGGATCTCGCGCGCTCCAGCCCTGCTCACGAGAATGTCCTCGACGAACGACTCCGCGCTCATCGACGCCATGCGCGCATCGAAACGCAGGACAAGCAGCGTGTCGATGCCGGCCGCGAAGATGCGCTCGATCTTTTCGCGCACACCGCTCAGGCGCGCGACCGGCTCGCCGCGTGCAAAGAACTCGCGCGGAATCGGCTCGAAACTGATCGCCACCGCCGCCATTCCCGAAGCGGACGCGCGCGCGCGCGTCTGCGCAAGCAGCGCCTGATGGCCCCGATGCACGCCGTCGAACGCCCCGACACAAACCACACTGCCGCCCGGAGCCAGACAAGACCCCGCAGCATCCCGGAAAAGCCGATTCATCGCGGCAGTATAGCGGCCGCCCCGCATCTCCATCGGCACGCGCCGGCCCGCCTCGCAACGGGACAGGATATCGACGAGCGGGTGGAGCCATTCATGGAAAGCGCGTGTATCGAGGCCCACTCCGGCGCCATGGGCACACCCCGCGCGACCGTGGCGGGGTACCGTGCCGGCTGCCGACGTGGTATAGTCTCTGGTCTGTTTTTTCCATTCCAATCAATGACTAATCCAGCGTGCCCGCGCCCCTCCAGGAACGGGCACGTTTGCGTTTCGAGGAGGTTGCAATGAATCCGATGCTGGCCAAGCTCAAGGAAATGCGCGAGTTCGATGGCGCCGTTCGCACCCAGGGCCTGCCCGATTCGGTCATCGAGCAGTTCCTCGATTCCGATCCCGCCCTGACCGAATCCATCGACGAGGCGTACGCCGCGCACCTTGCGCTGCGCTCGTGCATGGCCGATTTCCTGCACTTGGACGAGGCCGACCAGATCGCGCAGGCGCAAGCCGATTTCGTCAATTTCTACCCGGACGACGGCGTCAACCCCTATGTCGCGCTCGCCGCGCATGGTCCGTGGATCGTCACGCTCAAGGGCGCCGTGGTGTACGACGCCGGCGGTTACGGAATGCTGGGGCTCGGCCATGCGCCGAAGGCGATCCTCGGCGTGCTCGGTCGACCGCAGGTCATGGCCAACGTGATGACGCCCAACCTGTCGCAGCTCAAGTTCGGACGCGCGCTCAAGGCCGAGATCGGCCAGACGCGCGGCGGCTGCCCGTACGACCGCTTCATGTGCCTGAACTCCGGCTCCGAAGCCGTGACGCTGGCCAGCCGAATCGTCGACGTGAACGCGAAGCTGATGACCGACCCCGGCGCGCGCCATGCAGGCCGCACGATCAAGCGTCTGGCGGTGAAGGGTGCATTCCATGGCCGCACCGAGCGACCCGCGCTGTACTCGGATTCCACTCGCAAGGCATACGACGCGAACCTGGCCAGTTACCGCAACGAAACCAGCGTGATCACGGTGGAGCCGTACAGCGTCGAGCAACTGCGTCAGGCGTTCGCCGATGCCGACCGCAACGGCTGGTTCATCGAGGCGATGTTCATCGAACCGGTGATGGGCGAGGGCGACCCGGGACGCGGTGTCACGCCGGAGTTCTATGCAGCGGCCCGCGACCTGACCAAGGCGCACGGCAGCCTCCTGCTGATCGACTCGATCCAGGCGGGCCTGCGCGCGCACGGCGTGCTTTCGTTCGTGGACTATCCCGGCTTCGAGAACTTCGAGGCGCCGGACATGGAGACTTACTCCAAGGCACTCAACGCCGGCCAATATCCGCTTTCGGTCGTCGCCCTCACGCCGCACGCGTCGCAGCTCTACCGCAAGGGCATCTACGGCAACACGATGACTGCCAACCCGCGCGCCCTCGATGTCGGCTGCGCGGTACTCGGCACGCTGACGCCGGAACTTCGGACCAACATCCGCGAACGCGGCAAGCAGCTGGTGGAGCGCCTGGAAGCGCTCAAGGCAGAGCTCCCGGGCTACATCACCAAGGTCCAGGGCACCGGCCTGCTGTTCTCCTGCGAACTCGCGCCGGAGTTCAAGTGCTACGGCGCCGGAAGCACCGAGGAGTGGATGCGTGAAAACGGCTACGGCGTGATCCACGGCGGCGCGAACTCGCTGCGCTTCACGCCGCATTTCGCCATCACCGCCGCCGAGGTCGACCTTCTGGTCGACGGCGTGCGCCGCGCCCTGACCGAAGGCCCGCGCAAGGTCGAGCGCGCGGCCGCCTGACCCGCGGATTTGTCCGTACGGCCCGCACGGGCCGTGCGGATGGACGATTTCCTACACGCCGGATCACCAATTTCAACGGTAACCGCGCGCCGGCCTCCTGCATTCCGACGCGCGCAATTCCTCTGCCGCCGCATCCTCGCGGCCGCCAGACTTTCCCCACCCCGGCCATGACGGCCGCGGACTCATCCACAGAGGGAAAGTCATCATGAACACCAAGATCATCTCCGCCGTCGCCTTCGCCATCGCCTGCACCTTCTCGGTCGGCCACGCATCCACCGACGAGGCGCTGAGCAAGTCCGGAAAGCCGTTGACCGCCCAGCAGCTGCGCATGAAGAACTGCAATGCGCAAGCCAAGGAGGAAGGCCTCAAGGGCGACGAGCGGCGCGCCTTCATGAGCACCTGCCTCAGGAGCGGGGCCGATGCGGTCGCCTCGGCCGATTCCGCCAAGGCGCCGACACCTGCGCAGCTCAAGCGCAAGGCGTGCAACGACGAGGCCAAGGCTCAAGGGCTGAAGGGAGACGAGCGCAAGGAGTTCGTGCGCGAATGCGTGCGCGAAGGCGACCTCGCGCGCGCCGAGTGAGCGCGGCATCGCAGGGACGAGGCCCGGCGCGACCGGGCCGGCACATGGATGTGCCTCCCCGCGTCAGCGGAAGCGGTCGGTCACCTCCACCAGCGCGTGCGTGATGCCCGGTTCGAAGGCGGAGTGGCCCGCGTCGGCGACGATGCGGAGTTCCGCCTCCGGCCAAGCGCGATGCAGATCCCAGGCGCTGCGCATCGGACATACGACGTCGTAGCGCCCTTGCACGATCACGGCCGGAATGCGGCGCAAGCGATGCGCATCGCGCAGCAGCTGGTCATCGCACTCGAAGAAACCGCCATTCACGAAGTAGTGGTTCTCGATGCGCGCGAACGCGAGCGCGAACTCGTCCTGCCCGGTCGCGGCAATGTGCGCCGGGTCCTGCAGCAGGAAACTCGTCGCACCTTCCCACGTAGACCAGGCGCGTGCGGCGGCAAGCCGCGCGGCCGGGTCGGAACCCGTCAGGCGACGATGGTAGGCACTCATCAGGTCGCCACGCTCGACAGGCGGAATCGCCGCAAGGTACTGCTCCCATGCGTCCGGGAACAGCGCATCGCAGCCCTTCTGGTAGAACCATTCCAGCTCCCAGCGCCGCAGCATGAAAATGCCGCGCAGGACCAGTTCGGAGACGCGCTCGGGATGCGTCTCGGCATACGCAAGCGCCAGCGTGGAGCCCCACGAACCACCGAACACCTGCCAGCGGTCGATGCCGAGATGCTCGCGCAGGCGCTCGATGTCCGCCACGAGGTGCCACGTCGTGTTGTCGACAAGTTCCGCATGCGGCCGCGAACGCCCGCATCCGCGCTGGTCGAACAGGACGATGCGGTAGCGTGCCGGATCGAAGAACCGCCGGCACTTCGCGTTGCATCCCGCGCCGGGACCGCCATGCAGGAACACTACCGGCTTGCCCTGCGGATTGCCGCATTGCTCGTAGTAGACCTGATGCAGCGGCGACACCTGCAGAAGGCCAGTGTCGAACGGCTCGATTTCGGGATAAAGCGTACGGCGGGAAGAAGTCATGCGATCGGCCCATTGAAAAACGAGACGCGGAAGCTTCGCATGCTCGATGCGCTGGATGAAGAGCGCAGCCATGGCTCACCGCGCTGGAGTCGTTGAGCCCCCTGGAGCATCAAATGCGAAATCGCTCACCGGAAGCAACGAGCGAGGATCGAGCATTGGCGTGGGAAGTGCGGCCATGGATGGCCGCTCTGGACTGCCACGAAGGTCGCCTACGTGCCAGATCGCCCTGCCTCGCATGAAGCAGCGAGGATGGATCCGAGCACAAATAATGGTCGGGGTAGCCGGATTCGAACCGACGACCACTTGTCCCCCAGACAAGTGCGCTACCAGGCTGCGCTATACCCCGACATGCCTCGGCGAGTTCGCGATTCTAGCAGGTCCCGCGAAAGCTTCGACAAAATACGAAATGCAGATGCAGTCAGCGGCGCAGGATCTGCAGCACTTCTTCCAGCTCCATGCGGACCTGCCGCACGATCTGGTTGGAGATGCTCGACTCCACGCGCGCCTGCACACCTTCCAGCCGCTGGCGCGCGCCGGTGATGGTGAAGCCCTGATCGTACAGCAGCGAGCGGATCTGCCGGATCATCAGGACATCATGGCGCTGGTAGTACCGCCGGTTGCCGCGCCGCTTGACCGGCTTGAGGTTCGGGAACTCCTGCTCCCAGTAGCGCAGCACGTGCGGCTTCACGCCGCACAGCTCGCTGACCTCGCCAATCGTGAAATAGCGTTTGGCCGGGATGACCGGCAGTTCGCTATTGCTGCCCTGATCCAGCATAGGCTTCGACCCGGACCTTCAGTTTCTGCCCGGGACGGAACGTCACCACCCGCCGCGCCGAGATCGGAATCTCGACGCCGGTCTTGGGGTTTCGCCCTGGACGCTGGTTCTTGAAACGCAGGTCGAAATTGCCGAATCCGGACAACTTCACCTGCTCCCCTTTTTCAAGCGCATCGCGTACGACTTCGAAGAACGCGTCGACGAATTCCTTGGCTTCCCGCTTGTTCAGGCCGACGTCCAGAAACAGACGTTCGGCCATCTCCGCCTTCGTCAGCGCCATCCTACCCTCGCAGCTTCGCTTTGCAACCGGATTCCAGAGCCGCCACCGCATCGGCCACCACGCGGTCCGCATCCTGGTCCGTAAGCGTGCGGTAACGGTCCTGCAAAATCAAGCCAATAGCGAGACTTTTGACGCCTGATCCGAGATTGGCCCCCGCATACCGATCAAACAGCACCAGATCGGCGAGGACGTCGCCCGCGGCACCGCGTACCGCGGCCTCCACCTGCGAAAAAGGAACATCTTCCGGCAGTTCGAAGGACAGGTCGCGTCGAACCGACGGGAAACGCGACACGGGCTGCGCGCGCGGAACGGCTCGCCGCACCAGCGGCTCGACGTCCAGTTCGAAAACGAACACGTCGCCCTCCAGATCGAGCCGGCGCGCGATCTGCGGATGCAGCGCGCCAACCCACCCGATGCGCTCGCCGTCACGCATGACGGCCGCGGCCTGCCCCGGGTGCAGCCATGCGGGCGCCGCGGCGACGAACGTGAACGCACCGGCTTGTCCGGTCAATGCGGCCAACCCTTCCACGTCGGCCTTCGTGTCGAAGAAGTCCGTCGGCCGCGCATCATCCGCCCAGCCCTCCGGCCGGGCGCACCCGCAGGCGACGCCAGCCACGCGGTTCGTCTCGCACACCGAACCGGCCTCCACCCGGAACGAGCGGCCGACCTCGAACAGCCGCACGCGCGACTGCTGGCGGCTGCGATTCGATGCCAGCGCCGCCAGCAGGCCGGGCAGCAGGCTCGTGCGCATCACCGAGAAGTCGGCCGACAACGGATTGGCCAGTTCGATCGCGCCTTCCTCGAGCTGCCAATCCCGCAGCTGATCGCGTGCGACGAATGCGTAGGTGATCGCCTCGCAGTAGCCACGTGCGACGAGCCGGCCGCGGATCGCATCCATGCCGACCTGGTCCTCGCGCAGCAGCGGCGCGGAGAGCTGGCCGGAAGGCGCGCGATCGGGGATGCGGTCGTAGCCGTGGATGCGCGCGACCTCCTCGATCAGATCCTCCTCGATCGCGATGTCGAAGCGGCGGGAGGGCGGCGTCGCACGCCAGCCATCGGGAGTTTCCTCGACCACGAAATCCAGCGCGTCGAGAATGCGCCGCACTTGCGCATCGGGAACCTCGATGCCGAGGATGCGCGCGATGCGCGATCGGCGCAGCGTGACCGGTTCGCGCCGCGGAAGATGCTCGGGCGAAACCGCCTCGATCACCGCACCGGGCGCTCCACCGGCACACTCGACGATCAGCGCAGTCGCGCGCTCGAGCGCGCGGCGCGGCAAATCGGGGTCGACGCCACGCTCGAAACGGTGCGCCGCCTCGGTGTGCATGCCGAGCCGACGCGCGCGTCCCGCCAGCGCCGCCGGCGTGAAATGCGCCGCTTCGAGAAACACGTTTCCGCTGCCGTCCTCGATGCGCGTGTCCCACCCGCCCATGAGTCCGGCCAGCGCGACGGGGCGATCGCCATCGGTGATCACCAGCAGATCCGGATCAAGCTGGACCTCGCGCTCGTCGAGCAGTTTGAGCTGCTCGCCCGCGCGGGCGCGACGCACGCCGATCGGACCCGTGATGCGGTCTGCATCGAATGCATGCAGAGGCTGGCCGAGTTCCAGCATCACGTAGTTGGTCACGTCCACCAGCAGGCTGATCGGCCGCATGCCGGATCGTGCGAGGCGCTGCCGCATCCACTCGGGAGAGGATGCCGCCGGATCGATGCCCAGGATGAAGCGACCGCAATAGCGCGGGCAGTCGGCCGGATCGTCGAGCCGGATGGCGATCGTGCGCTCGCAAGCCGGCGCGACCGGAGCGATCGACAATGGCGTGTACGGAACATCGAATGCCGCCGCGACGTCGGCCGCGACTCCCTCCACCGAAAGGCAATCCGCGCGATTGGGCGTCAGGCCCAGGTCGTACACCGTGTCCGGCAGGCCGAGGAAGTCCGCAAGCGGCATTCCCACCGGAGCATCGGCCGGCAGCTCGAGCAGGCCGGACGCATCCTCGTCGAGGCCCAGCTCGCGTGCCGAGCACAGCATCCCCCGGGATTCCACGCCGCGCAGGCGCGCGGGCTTGATCGTCATCTCGCCGATGCGGGCGCCGATCCTCGCGAGCGGCGCCTTGAGACCCGCACGCGCATTCGGCGCACCGCAGACGATCTGCAGCATCCCGTCACCTGCATCGACCTTGCACACCTGCAGACGATCGGCTTCCGGGTGCCGCTCGCAGGCGACGATTCGTGCCACGACGACGCCGTCGAGCGCGCCGCCGATGCGGTCGGCGCTTTCGACCTCGTGGCCGATCATGTCGAACCGCTCGGACAGCACATCGCCCGACACGGTCAGCGGGACGCGCTCGCGCAGCCAGTTCTCGGAAATCTTCATCGCTGGATTGCTCCGTAGTCGCGGTGTGCGGCCTGATCGCGCGAGGTCACGCGAACTGCCGCAGGAAGCGCACGTCGTTCTCGAAGAATGCCCGCAGGTCGGTCACGCCATAGCGCAACATCGCGAGCCGCTCCACACCCATGCCGAACGCGAAGCCGGAGTAGTGCTCGGGGTCGATGCCGCAGTTGCGCAGCACGGCCGGATGCACCATTCCGCAGCCGAGTACCTCGAGCCAGCGGGAACCGCCGTCGGGCAGCTCCCACTTGATGACGACGTCGGCGCCCGGTTCCACGAACGGGAAGAACGTCGGCTTGAAGCGCATCGTGAAGTCGCGCCCGAAGAATGCGCGCAGGAACTCGCGCAGCGTTCCCTTGAGGTCGGCCATGGTCGATGTCTCGTCGACGAGGAGGCCTTCCACCTGGTGGAACATCGGCGAATGCGTCTGATCGGAGTCGCTGCGATAGACCTTGCCGGGCGCGATGATGCGGATCGGCGGCGTGGCGCCCCTGGCTGCGCGGATCTGCACGGGAGATGTGTGCGTGCGCAGAAGGCGACCGTCCGGGAACCAGAACGTGTCGTGCATGGTGCGCGCCGGATGGTCCGGCGGAAAGTTGAGCGCACCGAAGTTGTGCCAGTCGTCCTCGATCTCCGGGCCGTCGGCGACGTCGTAGCCGAGGCGCGAGAAGATCGACACGATACGGTCGAGCGTGCGCGTGAGCGGGTGCAGATTGCCTTGATCGACGCCGCGCCCCGGCAGCGTCACATCCACGCGCTCGGCTGCAAGCCGCTCGGCCAGTCGCTCCTGTTCCAGCACGGACTTGCGCGCGGCGATCGCTTCGACGATGGCCTGCTTCAGACGGTTGACCTCCGCACCACGCGCCTTCTTCTCCTCCGGCGGCAACGCGCCGAGCGCCTTCAGCGCCGCGGTGACCATGCCGTTCTTGCCGAGCAGGCGAACCCGGACCTCGTCGAGCGCCTCCAGTGTGGAAGCCTGCGCGATGTCCGCGAGCGGAGAGGTGAGATCCTCTGTCGGATTCATGCGGTTGTCCGGGTCGTTTCGCGGCGGCTGCCGCGGGCGGACGGCGATGGATGCCGGCCGCCGGAAAGACAAACGGGGAGGAGGCCCAGGCCTCCTCCCCGCGTTCATCATGCGATAGGCGAATGCCGGAACGGCACCCGCTGCGACTCACGCCGCCAGGCTGGCCTTGGCTTTTTCCGCAAGCGCGCCGAACGCCTTGATGTCGTGGACGGCGATGTCCGCGAGCACCTTGCGATCCAGCGTGATGCCGGCCTTCTTCAGGCCATTCATCAGGCGGCTGTACGACAGGCCGAACTGACGGGCGCCCGCGTTGATGCGGACGATCCACAGCGCACGGAAGTTGCGCTTCTTCTGCTTGCGGCCGATGTAGGCGTACTGGTGTGCCTTGGTGACGGCCTGCTTGGCAACGCGGAACACCTTGCGGCGCGCGTTGTAGTAGCCCTTGGCCTTGCCGAGGATCTTCTTGTGACGACGGTGGGCGATGACGCCGCGCTTTACTCGTGCCATGGTCGATCCTCCTTACACGTACGGAAGCATGCGGGCGATGCGGCCTGCATCTTCCTTCCGCACATGGTTGGGAGCACGCAGACCGCGCTTGCGCTTGGTCGACTTCTTCGTGAGGATGTGGCTCTTGAATGCGTGCCCGCACTTGAACTTGCCGGACGCGGTCTTGCGGAACCGCTTGGCAGCGGCCCGGTTGGTCTTCATCTTGGGCATTGCCCTGCTCCTTCGGTACTGTTCTTTACTGGCCCGAGCGGTGGGGTGTCCCACGCTTTCCGTCCTGCTCGTCCCGGCTGATGTGCCCGCTGCGCGGGCTTTCCTGCTGTCATTTCGCACCCGTCCGGGGCGCTCTTTCGAGAGCGGTCGTCCCGACCGCCCTTACTGCTTCTTCTTCGGCGCGACCATCATCACCATCAGACGGCCTTCCATGCGGGGATACTGCTCGATCACCGCCTCCTCGTTGATGTCCGCGACGATCTTGTCGACCATCGCACGCCCCAGTTCCTGGTGCGCCATCTCGCGACCACGGAAGCGGATCGTGATCTTGACCTTGTCGCCCTCTTCGAGGAATCGGCGCAGGTTGCGCAGTTTGATCGCGTAGTCGCCCACGTCGGTCGTGGGGCGGAACTTGAGCTCCTTGATCTCGACCTGCTTCTGCTTCTTGCGCGCCGCCTGCGCCTTCTTCTGCGTCTCGAACCGGAACTTTCCGAAGTCCATGATCCGGCAGACCGGCGGGTCGCCGTTGGGCTGGATCTCGACGAGATCCAGTCCGGCGTCCTGCGCCATGGCGAGCGCCTCGTCGCGCGACAGGATGCCCACCTGTTCGCCCTCGGCACCGATTACACGGACGCGCGGAACACGGATCTCGTGGTTCCTGCGGTTCGTCTTGCTTTCAGTGGCGATACGTCAATCCTCCCAGGGGAAATGGTCCCGGACGCGCCGTCCGTGCGGCCCGTTCCGGCGTTCGACACGCGATTCTGCCCGAGTGGCAACGGCTCCGCACGGGTTTCCGGCGACACGCATGCCCGGCTCGACGGGCCGAACCCGCCCGCAAGCCATCGGTCGACGGTACGCGTAGCCGGCAATTCTATATCCGCAGATTGGCTTCGCGCAACGACCGCACCTCGGTGGCACTTGATTCGAAACGCCTTTTGCGCCGCGCGGACACGGCCCGGTGCCGGGGATGCCGCCGCGGCTATCGACCGCCTGCGACCTCGCCTACGAGCCACTGCGCGAACTCCGCCACCGGCATCGTGCCGCGATCTTCACCGGCCCTCGTGCGCACCGCGATCGTTCCGGACTCCTTTTCGCGATCGCCCGCGACAAGCAGGTACGGAACACGCTGCAGCGTGTGCTCGCGGATCTTGTAACCGACCTTCTCGTTGCGCGAATCGAGTTCGATGCGAAGGCCCTGCCCCCGCAGCGTCGCCGCGACTTCGCGCACGTAGTCCGCCTGCGCATCGGTGATGTTCATGACCACCGCCTGGACCGGGGCCAGCCAGACCGGGAACTGGCCGGCATGGTGTTCGATCAGGATGCCGATGAACCGCTCCATCGAACCCACGATGGCCCGGTGCAGCATCACCGGATGCCGCTTCTGGCTGTTCTCGTCCACGTATTCCGCGCCCAGCCGGCCGGGCATCATGAAATCGACCTGCATCGTGCCCAGCTGCCAGGTCCGGCCAATGGCGTCCTTGAGGTGGTACTCGATCTTGGGGCCGTAGAAGGCGCCCTCGCCCGGCAGTTCCTGCCATTCCACCCCGGAGGCGCGCAGGGCCGAACGCAGCGCATCCTCGGCCTTGTCCCAGGTGGCATCGTCGCCAAGGCGCGAATCGGGGCGCAGCGCGATCTTGATCTGGATGTCCTCGAAACCGAAGTCGGCGTAAACCTTCAACGCCTGCCCGTGAAACGCGCGGACCTCCGACTCGATCTGCTCTTCCGTGCAGAACACGTGGCCGTCGTCCTGGGTGAAACCGCGCACGCGCAGGATGCCGTGCAGCGCGCCGGACGGTTCGTTGCGATGGCAGGAGCCGAATTCGCCATAGCGGATCGGCAGGTCGCGGTAGCTGTGCAGGCCCTGGTTGAACACCTGCACGTGGCCAGGGCAGTTCATCGGCTTCACCGCGTAGGTCCGCTTCTCGGACTCGGTGAAGAACATGTTGTCCTTGTAGTTGTCCCAGTGGCCCGACTTCTTCCACAGCTCCACATCCAGGATCTGCGGGCAGCGCACCTCGCCGTAGCCGGTGTCGCGGTAGACCTTGCGCATGTACTGCTCGACCACCTGCCAGATCGACCAGCCCTTCGGGTGCCAGAACACCAGACCCGGTGCCTCCTCCTGCAGGTGGAACAGGTCCTGCTGCTTGCCGATGCGGCGATGGTCGCGCTTCTCGGCTTCCTCGATGCGCTGGATGTAGGCCTTGAGCTGCTTCTCGTCCGCCCAGGCCGTGCCGTAGATGCGCTGCAACTGCTCGTTCCTCGAATCGCCGCGCCAGTAGGCGCCGGAAATCCGCAGCAGCTTGAACGCCTTGAGGAAGCGCGTGTTCGGCACGTGCGGGCCTCGGCACATGTCCACGTACTCCTGGTGGAAGTAAAGGCCCATCTGCGTGACCTCGGGCCCCATGTCGTCGATCAGGCGCAGCTTGTATTCCTCGCCGCGCTTCATGAAGACGTCGATCACCTCCGCGCGCGGCGTCATCTTCTTGACGACGTCATAATCCTGCGCGATCAGCTCCCTCATGCGCTGCTCGATCGCCGCCATGTCCTCGGGCGTGAACGGGCGATCGGAGTGGATGTCGTAGTAGAAACCCTCGTCGATGACCGGACCGATCACCATCTTGGCGTCCGGATACAGCTGCTTGACCGCATGCCCGACCAGATGTGCGCACGAGTGCCGGATGATCTCGACGCCTTCCGGATCCTTGGGCGTGATGATGCGCAGCTTCGCGTCGTGGTCGATGACGTCGCAGGCGTCGACCAGGCGCCCGTCCACCTCGCCGGCGAGCGTCGCCTTGGCCAACCCGGCGCCGATCGATGCGGCGACATCGGCCACCGTGACCGGCCCTTCGAAATCCCTGCGGCTGCCGTCGGGAAGCGTGATGTGGATCATGGCGATTACCTCTCGGAACTGGAGGCCGTGTTCGCGCCGCATGCCGCGTGCCGGCCAAAGAAAAAGGGCGCCAAGGCGCCCTTTTCGAATCTCGCGGTCGGCCTTGCGCTGCTTCAGGATGGCAGGGTGAAGGTTCGCGTCATCGTGATCGTGTTCTTTCGAACTACGACTCCCGGATTGGATGGCCGCCACGGGGCGGGGATGCACCCGTCATCGAAGCTTCCGGCCAATGCGCCGGGAACCTCGGGTGCCGCGGCCATCATGGCCGCCGAACCGCGAGGTGGTGGGCGCGACAGGGATCGAACCTGTGACCCCTACCATGTCAAGGTAGTGCTCTACCGCTGAGCTACGCGCCCGCATCGCGGGGCGCGCATGGTACCGGAGTCCCCCCGCGCGACACAACCGCGGAGATGCGTCCGGCCCGCAGGCCCCGCAAAAGGGAAAGGCCGCATCGCTGCGGCCTTTCCGGATATGGCGCCCGAAGTTGGACTCGAACCAACGACCCCCTGATTAACAGTCAAGTGCTCTAACCAGCTGAGCTATTCGGGCGAGCCGCGCATTTTCTTCCGGCTTGGCGGGTCCGTCAAGCACCTGCGGCACGAATGCAGGCAGTCGCGGCTTCCGCGGTCGGCGTTCCATGACGGATGCGGCCCGACATGCTGACCACCAGCGTCGTCGCGCCTGCCACACCGCTTGCCGGGTCACATACGGTAAGGGTGACGTTGGTTCCGCTCACGCTGCCGTCGGGACGGTATCCGACGCGCAGACGCCCGGGCGTGCCGAGAATCGCGACGCCGCGACGCGCCTGTTCAGCTGCCAGCAACGGTTCATCTTCCGAACGCATGCCATCGCGATCCCGATCGACGAAGACGATCCAGCCGTGGTGCCACCGCGTGCTTCGGTCGCATGCGGCGGAATCCGAACTCGGACATGCGGTCACTGCCGCGTTTCGCCCGACTGCCGCGAGGCGCGCCTGGTTGAGCGAAGTCTCGAGCAGGCCGCGCGCAGCCTCGGTCCGGGTGCGGCCGAACAACGAACCGAACGCAGGCAGCGCGATCATTGCCAGAACGGTGATGATGGCGATCGTCATCAGCAGCTCGACCAGCGTGAATCCCTTGTCGTGGCCATTCCCGGTCCTCATGTCCAAGCCTCCCGTGCGATGGTTCGCACATCCTCCGCGCACGAAACGAGACGGGCGACCTGCGAAACGCGCGCCGGCATGTAGGAAATCGCCGCATGTGTTCGCGCGATTTCTTCGGCGCGGACGCGGCCCGGCGTACACCTGACACAAGGATGCGCTGCGTGCCGACCGGGTTGCCGGTACCGTGGCTCCGTCCCACACGTCGGGCATGCCGGGTTCCGGTTCGGACCGCCCGCCTACAATCGAGGATCAGGAGTTGCCCATGTCGGAACGCTTCCAGTTGGTGTCACCGTTCAAGCCGGCTGGCGACCAGCCCGCCGCGATCGCCCGCCTGACGGAAGGGTTCGAAGCGGGCCTGGCGCACCAGACGCTGCTCGGCGTCACCGGATCGGGCAAGACATTCACGATCGCCAATCTGATCGAGCGCGTCCAGAAACCCACGCTCGTGATGGCGCCGAACAAGACGCTGGCCGCGCAGCTCTACGGCGAGTTCAAGGAGTTCTTTCCGCACAACGCGGTGGAGTACTTCGTGAGCTACTACGACTACTACCAGCCGGAAGCCTACGTTCCTTCGAGCGATACCTACATCGAGAAGGACGCATCGATCAACGACCACATCGAGCAAATGCGACTGGCCGCAACCAAGGCACTGCTGTCCCGGCCGGATGCACTGATCGTCGCGACCGTTTCGGCGATCTACGGCCTCGGCGACCCCGACGATTATCTGTCGATGCGCCTCATCCTCGCGCGCGGCGAACACACGGACCAGCGCAAGCTCATCCGGCACCTGACGGAACTGCAGTACACGCGCGGCGACATGGAACTCCGGCGCGGCAGCTACCGCGTGCGCGGGGAGACGATCGACGTGTTCCCCGCCGAATCGGAAACCGAGGCGCTGCGAATCGAGCTGTTCGATGGCGAGATCGAGAACCTCTCGCTGTTCGACCCGCTGACGGGTGCCGTGCTGCGCAAGATGCCCCGCTACGTCGTCTATCCGAAGACGCACTATGCGACGACGCGCGAGAGCGTGCTGAACGCGATCGAGACGATCAAGACGGAGCTCAAGGATCGCCTCGAATACCTGTACCGCGAGAACAAGCTGGTCGAGGCGCAGCGTCTCGACCAGCGCACGCGCTTCGACCTCGAGATGATGGCCGAGGTCGGCTACTGCAACGGCATCGAGAACTATTCGCGGCATCTCACCGGACGCCAGCCGGGAGAACCGCCGCCCACGCTGTTCGACTACCTGCCGCCCGACGCGCTGCTGGTGGTCGACGAGTCGCACGTGACCATTCCGCAGATCGGCGCGATGTACAAGGGCGACCGCTCCCGAAAGGAGACGCTGGTCGAATTCGGGTTCCGCCTGCCGAGCGCGCTGGACAACCGGCCGTTGCGCTTCGGCGAATGGGAGGAACGGGCACCGCGAGCGGTGTTCGTGTCCGCCACCCCGGGGCCATACGAGCTCGCGAAGTCGGACGGCACCATCGTCGAGCTCGTCGTCCGGCCGACCGGCCTGGTCGATCCGCGCATCGAGATCCGCCCTGCACGCACGCAGATCGACGACCTGCTTTCCGAGGCAAACACGCGCATCGCGCAGGGCGATCGCGTGCTGGTGACCACGCTCACCAAGCGGATGGCCGAGAATCTCACCGAGTACCTCGACGAGCACGGCATCCGCGTGCGCTACCTGCACTCGGACATCGACACGGTGGAGCGCGTCGAGATCCTGCGCGATCTCCGGCTTGGAACGTTCGACGTGCTGGTCGGCATCAACCTGCTGCGCGAGGGGCTGGACATGCCGGAGGTGTCGCTGGTCGCGATCCTGGACGCCGACAAGGAAGGCTTCCTGCGCTCGACCGGCTCGCTGATCCAGACGATCGGACGCGCAGCGCGCAACCTGCGCGGCACGGCGATCCTCTATGCGGACACGATCACTCGGTCGATGCGGGCCGCAATCGACGAAACCGAGCGGCGGCGCCAGAAGCAGCTCGCCTGGAACGAGGCCAACGGCATCGTTCCCCGGTCCGTCGTGCGCAAGATCACGGACGTGATGGAAGGCGCACGTGCCGATGGTGCGGCATCCTCGCGCACGCGCGGCGGCAAGGCGCGCAAGATCGCCGAGCCGGCCACCGATTACCGCACGCTGACCCCCACGCAGGTCGCCGAGCGCATCCGCCAGCTCGAGGCGCGCATGTACAAGCATGCGCAGGACCTCGAATTCGAGGACGCCGCTCGCCTCCGCGACGAAATCGCCCGCGTGCGCGAGCAGGGGCTCATCGGCTGATCGCGACGCGTCAGTCCGCGTGCACGCGGTAGCAGGGCACGTACTCCGCGCCGGGCAGCTTCATGCGGCGCTGTTCCACGAAGCTCGCGAGCAGCCCATCCAGCGCCTGCATCACGTCGCGATCGCCGTGGAGGTCGAATGGCCCGTTGCGCTCGATCGAGCGGATCCCATCGACTTTCACGTTGCCGGCGACGATGCCGGAGAAAGCGCGGCGCAGATTCGCGGCGAACTCGTGGGCCGGCTGGTCGCGGTGAAGGTTCAGCGCCGACATCGCCTCGTGCGTCGGCACGAACGGATGCTGGAACGGATCCTCGATGCGCAACGCCCAGTTGAAGAAGAATGCATCGTTGTTGTCGAGCCGATAGTGCCGCACGCGCTCCACGCCCTTGCGGACCTGGCGCGCCACCTCGACGGGATCGTCCACGACGATGCTGTAGTGCTGCGCCACTTCGTCTCCGAGCGCAAGTCGCAGGAAGCGGTCGATCTGCTCGAAGTAGCCGGCCGACCCCTTCGGGCAGGTGAACACCAGCGGAAACGGAAGATCGCGATTCTCGGGATGGAGCAGGATTCCCAGCAGGTAAAGGATCTCCTCCGCCGTGCCGACGCCGCCGGGGAACACCACGATCGCGTGGCCGATGCGGACGAATGCTTCGAGACGCTTCTCGATGTCCGGCATGATCACGAGATGGTTCACGATCGGATTGGGGGACTCCGCCGCGATGATCCCGGGTTCGGTGATGCCGATGTAGCGATTGCGACGGCGACGCTGCTTGGCATGGGCGAGATTCGCGCCCTTCATCGGCCCCTTCATCGCGCCCGGGCCGCAGCCGGTGCAGATGTCGAACGTGCGCAGCCCGAGTTCGTAGCCGACGCGCTTCGTATAGAGATATTCGTCGCGCGAAATCGAATGGCCGCCCCAGCACACGACGAGATTGGGCTCCAGATTGGGCGTGAGGATGCGAGCGTTGCGCAGGATCTCGAACACGGCGTGCGTGATCCCGGCCGAGTCGGTCAGGTCGAAGCGGCCCGCCTCGATCTGCGTGGAAACGTAGACGATGTCGCGCACCACGGCGAACAGCAGTTCGCTGATTCCGCGAATGATGCGCCCGTCGACGAATGCGTTGGCCGGCGCGTTGATCAGTTCCAGCTTGACGCCGCGATCCTGTTGCAGGATCTGGATGTCGAAATCGACATAGCGCTCCAGCAGTTCGCGCGCATCATCGGTAACGCTGCCCTGCGTCAGAACCGCCAGCGCGCATCGCCGCAACAGCTCGTGCAGGCCGCCGCCACCGGCATCACGCAGGCGCGCGACCTCGTGCCGCGACAGCACGTCCAGACCAGCCACCGGAGAGATGCGCGCATTGATCGTGTGCGTTTCCTTCGAATCCCGACTCATCGTGTTTCCATTCGCGCCGCTCGTGCGGCAAGGGACGCAAACCTACCTTCCCTTCGGAAAAAAGCAAACGGCCGGCACAGGGCCGGCCGTTTACAGACACCGGATGGGGCGATCAGAACTCGTAGCGGAAGGTCAGCATCGCCGACCAGCGCGAAACCACGCGCGACGGGTACGCGCTGCTTGCGTCGTACTCGCTGAGCTCCTCCCACGACGGGTTGCTGTCGCTTCCCAGATTGTAGGTGTAGGTCCCGTCCGGGTTGACCGTCGCCAGGCGAGCAAGATAGCGGGTGTTGTCCGAGAACGTCTCGCCCATCGTCTTGCCCCACGAGCTGTTGAGCAGGTTCAGCACGTTGTAGATGTCGAGGCGGATGATCGACTTGTGCTCCCGGAACAGACCCGGCAGTTCCTGCTGGATGCCGAGATCGAGCTGGTTCACCCACGGATACCGATCCGCGTTGCGCCCCGCGATCTCGCCGCGATGCGAGCTCAGATAGTCGTGCGAGTCGATGAACTCGTGGAACGCCGCGATCTGCTCGGCCGTTGCATTTCCGAAGCTCACGATCGGATCGTTGACCAGCGGAATGTAGGCCGGATCCTGGAAGATGCCGTCGCCGTTCGTGTCGCCGTTGATGGTCCAAGTGTACGGCAGACCGGAATGGCCGTTGTAGTACGCCGAGATGCTGGTCTTGTAGTCGCCGAAGAACGCCTTCTCCCAGCCGAGCGTCAGCTTGACCGATTCGCGGATGCTGCGTCCGGCCGTGGTCGCGATCTCCTGATTCGGATTCACGCGCGACACGTACTGGTAGCTCGACCACGCCTGCGAACTGCCGTCCGAGGCGACCTCGTCCGCATCCGTGTACGTGTAGCTGAGGCTGCCGAACCAGTTGTCCGACAGCGGCTTGCGCAACGACAGCGTGATCGCGTTGGCGGCGCCGATCTTGGTGTTGCTCAGGACGGTCGAGTTGGTCGTGAAGTTCGGATTCGCTCCGCACGTGCGGTTGCTGCTGCTCATGTTTCCGAGCTCGCACCAGAAGTACTGGCGGCCATCGGCAAGCGTGCCCTGTGCCGGCCCGAGGTTGAGCGCCTTGTAGAACACCGCGTCCTCGGCTTCGATCCGCTGGTATTCCGCAGTCGCGATCAAGCCCATCCACGGCAGTTCGTGGTCGTAACCGAGGCTGATCTTCATGACCGTCGGCAGCTTGAAGTCGGGATCGATGGAGTCGATCTGGTACGACGGGCTACCACCGGCCGGGATGTTCTGGTTGTACGGATCCGGAGAGAACGGAGCCGAGGCCGGATCGAACGAACGATACGACAGCGACGTGACGCCGTTGTTCTGGTACGGGTTGGCCATCCAGACGAACGGCGGAACGCTCTGGAACAAGCCGATGCCGCCACGCAACTGGGAATAGCGCTCGGTATCGAACATGTAATTGAACGACAGGCGCGGCAGGATCACCTTGTTGCGGCTGCTGAGCTTGTAGTCGTTCGGGAAGCCGAACGCCTCCTCGAAGCCCGGCGTGCGGACCGGCGCCTTGTTCGCGCGCGGGATGTTCATGCGGACACCGTAGGTCAGCGAGAGCTGGTCGGTGACCTGCCAGGTATCCTGGATGAACGGGCTGAACTGGCTGTAGACCAGCGCCGCAGCCGTGTCGGCCTCGGTGTAGCCGGGCGCCGGGCGGCGCAGGTTGTACACGTCGTAATTTCCCGCGGCGAAGTCCTCGAGGCTTTCGAACACGTACGAACCGTGCAGATCGCGTCCGTACAGGTTGTACACGTCGTTGTGGAGATAGTCGAGGCCGCCCTTGATCGTGTGATCACCGGCGTAGTACGTGCCGACGAGCGACAGCGTGTACTTCTCCGTGTTGATCTGGTTCTCGTGGCGGTTGTTGTCCTCGCCGAGGAAGATGGAGCCGCCTTCCGCCGTCTCGATCTCGATCTCGGGCTGGTTGATCGGGTTGCCGTTGATCTGGTCGAACTTCTGGTGGCTCAGCTTGATCTCGGTGGTGAAGTTCTCGGTCCAGTCGCTGAAGAGCTGCGCCGAGATGTTCTTCGTCTTGTTGTTGATGTTGTACCAGTGACTCGACAGCACGACGGTGTCGGAGTACGCGTCGTACGGCGACGGGCGGAACTCCTCGGTCTGCTGGAACGTCAGGCTGGCGCGATGGAGATCGTTGATGTTCCAGTCCACCTTGGCCAGATAACGCTTGTTCTCGAGATTGACGCCGGTGCTCCCATAGGTTCCGGGATACAGGCCCAGGTCGCTGGCGATGTCGATCGCCTGCTGGACCTCGTCCATCGTGACGTTGCCGTTGGCGATGCCGTCGGACGAGGAAGCGCCGCCGAAGTCCGTGATCTTCTGCTTCTCGAACGAGGCGAAGAAGAACAGGCGATCCTTGACGATCGGGCCGCCCAGGGTCACGCCATACGTCGTGTCCTTGTCGAACAGGTCGTAATCCTCGCCATCGCGGCTGCCGACCATGTCCTCGGCGTTCTTGTATACGTAATACGCCGAGCCGTGGAAATCGTTGGTACCGGACTTGGTCACCGCGTTGATCGTCGCGCCCACCGTGTCGGCGGTCACGTCGTAGTCGGAAACCTTGATGTCGTAGGCGGCGATCGTGTCGACCGAAATCGGCGAGCCGGTATACGGCATGCCGTTGCTGTTCAGGCCGAAGGGGTCGCCCTGCGACAGGCCGTCGACGGAAATCGTGTTGTAGCGATTGTTGAGGCCCGCGACGGAAATCGCGCCGCCACCCTGGTCGATCACGGTGATACGCGGATCGAGGCGGGCAACGTCGTCGAGCGAACGGCTCGTCTGCGGCGTGAGCTCGAGTTCCCGACCGAGGACCGAGGTTCCGACGCCCTTGTTCTCCGCACCGAACAGCATGTCGCCGGCCGAGCTCGTGACCTCGATGGTATCGAGCATCTGGTCCGGCGCACCGAACTCGACGTTGACGCTGTTCGCATCGCCGAGGCGCAGGTAGACGTCCTCTTCGACGTCCGTCTGACCGCCCTTTTCGATCGTGATGCGGTACGGTCCGCCGACGCGCAGGCCGCGGGCGCTGAAACGACCGTTCTCATCCGTGACGGTCCGGCTGACCGTGCCGGACTCGGCGTGCAGGATCGTGACTTCGGCTCCCGCGACCGGGGCGCCAGTCGACTCGACCACGCGACCACCGAGGGAGGCGGATGTTTGCTGGGCGTACACAGGCGCAGCAGCGACGAGCGCAATCGTGAGCGCCAGTGCAAGCTTGGCTTTCTTCGGCATGAGCATGGAGAAGCACCCTATCTGCAGGAAGTGGATTACAAGGAAAGAAGTTGATGCGCGCGACCGGGAGCGTCGAAGGCCGATGCGGTAACTCGGCGCCCCCCCCCCTGAATGCCGATCGCAAGCATTAGCGGGATTTTAACCGCAATTCATGACAGATTTCTAACATTCTGCGCCGCTTTTCGACGCGCGGGCACATCCGCGGACTTCCGGTTATTCCACGGATGCGGCATCGCATCATGCTTTCAATGACTTGGCCGAAAAACCTGACGTGAATCCTCCACGTAGCGCCGACGCTTGGCCGGTACCATCCGGCCCAGCTCCAGCCTGACGAGCCCGTCCACGCAACCGGCGAAGGCCGGATCGACGCCGAAATCCAGGAAGCGGATGCCCTCCGGCTCGCACAGACCGACATACTGGCGGTAGAGCACGGGGATGGTTGCGCCGAGCGCCTGCAGGCGAGCCTGAAGCCGCGCGAAAGCCTCGTCCCGGTCACGACCATCCCACAGCAGACGACTTTCGCGGACGATTGCATCCGACACGTGAAACGGATTGCGCGCCCTCGCCAGTCCGTCGGCATCGCCGTGAAAATGACGGTGGTATTGCACGATCCACTCCCGTGCCTCGATCGGCAATGCAGCACTGAGGCTGACCGGGCCGAACAGGTAGCGAACCTGCGGCCGCGCCCGCAGGTAGGCACCGATGCCCTGCCAGAGATAGTCAAGGCTGCGTGAACCCCAGTACGCGGGCTGCACGAAACTGCGCCCCAGTTCGATCGAATCCGCAAGGAACGCATCGGCCTCTGGCGCGAACTCGAACAGGCTCGCCGAGTACAGCCCTTCCATCCCGCGCTCGCGCAGGATGGAGCCGACCTCGCCAATCCGGTACGCGCCGACGATCGCCAGCGCCATCTCGTCCCACAGGACGAGATGGCGGTAGTGCAGGTCATAGCGGTCGATGTCGCGCCGGCTCCCCGTGCCCTCGCCCACGCGTCGGAACGCGATCTCGCGCAGGCGGCCGATTTCGCGCAGAACCGGATCGTCCGCGGCGGCATCCACCAGCAGGATGGACTTGCCGTCGCGGGTACGTCCCAGCGTCTCGGCCGACGCGAGGGATGCGCGCAGCGCCCGCGCAGGCTCGGGGTGCGCGATCGCGGTCGAAGTCTCGAACACGGCGGGGCGCCGCCGCGGCAGGCGATAAACGTGCCGCCGCATGTGCGCCGCAATGCGGCGAACCTCCGTGCCGTCCCGATTCAAGGCGGAACACGGCACCAGACCGCCGACCTGGAAATCGATGCGCGCGCGGGCGGCACCGAACATCTCGCGTGCCAGCAGCAGCGACGCCAACGGACGCGCAAGCATCGACACGCCGTAGAACATCGGAGAATTCTGCGCGGCGACATGCACCGGCAGCACCGGCGCGCCGCTGCGCTGAGCCAGTCGCACGAATCCGGGCGACCAGGCGCCATCGCGGATGCCGCGCGCCCCCATGCGCGACACCTCGCCGGCAGGGAACACGATCAGCGCCTGCCCGGCCTCCAATGCGCGGTGCGCCTCTCGCAGCCCGCGGACCGCGTTGCCGCTCCCGAACACCGGCAGCGGCAGCAACATCGGAGCAAGCGGCTTGAACTGGAGGAGGACGTCGTTGGCGAGGATCCGCACGTCGCGGCGCACCGACCCGACCAGATGCACCAGCGCGAGCGCATCCAGCGCGCCGAGGGGATGATTCGCGACGATGACCACGCGCCCTTCGACCGGGATGTTCTCGCGGTCGGTGTTGGCGACCCGATAGCCGACATCGAGCTTCTCGAGCACGCGCTCGACGAACGCGAAGCCCGACAGCTCGCCGATCTCCGCGAGTGCGGCATTGATCCGCTCCTCGCAGGCGATGCGCCGGAGCAGCGTCACGACAGGCTGCGCGAAGCTGCGCGCCGGACCGGCCGCGAGCCGCGGGAACTTCTCATAGAAACTGCGCTCGACGCTGATCACGGCCACCTCCGGGGTGGCGCGACGCTACCCCGCGCGTGTTACAGCCGTATGCACGCGATCACGCCGTCGCATGACGGACATAGGCAACCACGCCGTCCAGGAACATCTGCACGGAAAGCGCCACCAGCAACATGCCCATCAGTCGCTCCAGCGCGGTCAGCACGCTGCGCCCAAGCCAGCGATACAGATAGGTGGAGGACAGCAGGATCAGCGCGGTCGCGAGCCATGCGAGGAACAGCGCCACGCTCCAGCCGACCGTCTTGCCGGGATTGCTGTTGGCCAGCAGCATCACCGCGGCCATCGTCGAGGGGCCCGCCACCGCCGGAATCGCCAGCGGCACGATGAACGGCTCGCCATCCGACTCGCCGAAGATGCCGTGCTCCGGCGGGAAGATCATCCGCACACCGATCAGGAACAGCACGATGCCGCCGGCGATGCTGACCGACTCCTGCTTGAGCTGAAGCAGCTGCAGCACGTAACGGCCCGCGAACAGGAACACGAACAGCACGACCAGGGCAATCAACAGCTCGCGCACCAGCACGTGCGCTCGGCGCGGCGCGGGGACGTTGCGCAGCAGGCTCAGGAACAACGGAATGTTCCCGAGCGGATCCATGATCAGGAACAGCAGGATGCCCGCCGACAAGGTGCTCATCGAGTGTTCCATGCGAGGTTACCCACCAGTTCCGGAACAGGAAGAATCGGATGCGCGAAGGGGAGTCGCGGCGCCGCGGTCGGCGCGCAGACTCACGGTCTCAGGTCGATGACGGCACCGCGCGTGCCGCTGCCATCCGCGAGAACCCCCGCAATGACCCCGGCAGCGAAATCGGGCTCCGGGTGTGCCAGCGTGTTTTCGCCATAGTATGCCGCTCGACGCAGCTTGGTGCGCATCGGACCCGGGAGCACCGCGTGCGTGCGGACGCGCGTGTTCTCGGTTTCCTCGTGCACGATCGATGCGAACCCGGCGAGCGCATGCTTGGATACGCCGTACCCGCCCCAGAACGCATTGCCCGTCCGCACCGGATCATCCAGCACGAACACGACCGCCGGATCCATGCCTTCGCGCAGCAACGGCAGGCAGGCGCGCGTGAGCAGGAATGGCGCGGTGACGTTCACGTGCAGGGCCGTCGCCCACTCTTCCGGCGTCTGCTGCTCGAACGGCTGCAGCGAATCGAAATGCACGGCGGCATGGACGATGCCGTCGAGGCGACCGAACTCGCGCTGCAGGGTCGCGGCGAGATCGTCGTGGTCCTTCGGCGTCGCACCGAGCAGATCCATCGGATAGATCCCGGGCTGCGGCGCGCCGGCCTGCATGATCTCGTCGTGCAGCGATTCGAGCATGCGCACGCGGCGCCCGAGCAGTACCGCCGTGGCACCCGCCCTTGCCACGGCGCGCGCGGTTGCGCTGCCGAGGCCGCCACCGCCCCCCGTCACCAGCACGACCCGTTCGCGCAGCGAATCCGCTGCGGCCGCCGGCAGCATCGCGGGTCGTATCGTGGCCAGCAAGCGATCAGGCCTTGCGCGTGTCCTGCACGAGCTTGGCGAGTTCGCCGGACTCGTACAGGTCGAGCGTGATGTCGCAGCCGCCGATCAATTCGCCGTTGATGAACAGTTGCGGGAACGTCGGCCAGTTCGAGTAGCGCGGCAGGTTGGCGCGCACTTCGGGATCCTCGAGGACATTGATCGAGTGGAACTCGGCCCCGACGGCCTTGAGCGCCTGCGCAGTGCGACTGGAGAAGCCGCACATCGGAAACTGCGGCGTACCCTTCATGAACAGCACGATCGGATGCGCTGCCAGCGTGGTCTTGATGCGTTCGATGACGTCCATTGCGGTTCCTGAAAGGAGGCTCATGCACCGCTACGTGCACAGCCGCTCATGATAGCACCGCGCGCCATGTCCACTGCCTGCACCGGCGCCTCACGGGGCACCCCGGAAATCACGCTCCGGTCAGCGGGCCGCATGCGTGCGCCTGCTACACTGCCGCGCCCTACCCATCGGCAAGGAGTCTTCCCATGGCGATCGAACTGCCTCCCCTCCCGTGGGCGCGCGATGCGCTGGCCCCGCACATCTCCGCTGAAACGATCGACTACCACTACGGCAAGCATCATCAGGCCTACGTCACGAACCTCAACAACCAGATCAAGGGCACCGAGTTCGAGGACATGACCCTCGAGGACATCATCCGCAAGTCTTCCGGCGGGATGTTCAACAACGCAGCCCAGGTGTGGAACCACACCTTCTACTGGAACTGCCTCAAGCCCGATGGCGGCGGCGAGCCGGGCGGACGCCTCGCGGACGCGATCAACAAGGCGTTCGGCAGCTTCGAGGCATTCAAGGAAGAGTTCACCAAGACATGCGTCGGCACGTTCGGCTCGGGCTGGGGCTGGCTCGTGCAGCGCCCGGATGGCGGCCTCGCGCTCGCAAGCACGTCGAACGCGGCCACGCCGCTCACCGGCACCGACACCGCGCTCCTGACCTGCGACGTCTGGGAGCACGCGTACTACATCGACTACCGCAACGCGCGCCCGAAGTACGTGGAGGCGTTCTGGAATCTGGTGAACTGGGACTTCGTTGCCGACCAGATGAAGTGACGAGGTCGATGGATCGTCCGCGACGCGGCATGTCGCGGACGATTCCCGCACGGTGCCCGGGGAGGGCGGGCGCCCGATCGACGTCAAGCCTGCGCCAGCGCCGCAATCACCGGGGCCACCTGCGCGTCGCGTCCCAGCGCGCCGCCGACTCGGGATAGCCGGTCGGCAAGCTCTGCGGCATCCGCAGCGCAGAACGTCGCATGGCCGACCTTGCGGCCGGGGCGCGCGGATTTCCCGTAGTCGTGCCAATGCGCACGCGGCTCCGCCAGCACCGCAAGCGCATCCGGCAGATCCCCGACCCAATTGAGCATCGCGTGGATGCCGAGCGCGGAGGTATCGCCAAGCGGCAGGCCGAGCACCGCGCGCACATGGTTCTCGAACTGGCTGGCCACCGCACCTTCGATGGTCCAGTGCCCGGAGTTGTGCACGCGCGGCGCCATCTCGTTGGCCAGGACGCGTTCGCCGCAGACGAAAAGCTCGAGCGCGAAGGTGCCGACGTAGTCCAGCGCCTCCGCCAGGCGCCTGGCATGCGCGAACGCGCGCGGCGCAAGCGCATCCGCGTGCGGCGCGGGCGCGAGGCTGGCCGAAAGGATGCCGTCCGCGTGCCAGTTCTGCGTCAGCGGCCAGGCACGGAACTCGCCGTCGCGCGCACGCACGGCGATCACCGAGACCTCGCGGTCGAACGGCACGAACGCCTCGAGAATGGCCGGCGCACCGGCCAGCGCATCCCACGCGGCGTCGACATCCGCTTCGGACTTCAGCCGGAACTGGCCCTTCCCGTCATAGCCCAGCCGCCGCGTCTTGAGGATCGAGGGCGCGCCGATCCGGCGTAGCGCTTGCGCGAGTTCATCGCGACTGTCGACCGCCAGGAAGGACGGCGTGTCGAGGCCGATCTCGCGGAACAGCGTCTTCTCCGCGAGCCGGTCCTGCGAGATGGCCAGCGCACGCGGATTCGGCGACACCCGCGTCCGCTCCGCCAGCCACCGCGCGGTATCCGCCGGGACGTTCTCGAAATCGAACGTCGCCACGTCCACGCGGCGCGCGAAGTCGGACAGCGCGTCGAAATCGCGCCAGTCCGCACGCAGAAGCGGCGCGACCTGTGCCGCGCACGCATCCTCGGCACTGTCCACGACGAGGAACCGGATGCCGAGCGGCGCGCCGGCCAGCGCGAGCATGCGCGCGAGCTGACCGCCACCGAGAACGCCTACCGTCGACATGTCAGCTGCTTCTCCGAACGCATCGCTCCCCGCGACCGACCGCGGGCACAAGCCTCTTCCATCCGCCGCCATCGCCACGCGCAAGCCGCAGGCGGCCCCTGCCGACGGACGTGCGGGGACCGATCATGCGTGATCGCGCGGATCGGGATGGGCCAGCACGCCGGCGGTCTGTTCCTCGCGGAACCGGTCGAGCCGTGCCGCAATGCCGGGATCGCGGATCGCGAGGATCGCGGCCGCATGCAGTGCCGCATTGACCGCGCCGGCGTGTCCGATCGCGAAGGTGGCGACCGGCACACCGGCTGGCATCTGCACGATGGAAAGCAGCGAATCGAGCCCGTTCAACGCGCGCGACTGGACCGGCACGCCGAGCACCGGAACCCGCGTCTTGGCCGCGAGCATGCCGGGCAGGTGCGCCGCGCCGCCGGCTCCGGCAATGATCGCCGCGAAACCGCGCGAGGCCGCGCCGGATGCGTAGTCGAACAGGAGATCGGGCGTTCGGTGCGCGGAAACCACGCGCACCTCGTGATCGACGCCGAGCTTGTCGAGCGTTTCGGCGGCGCCGCGCATCGTCTCCCAGTCCGAGCGCGACCCCATCACGACTCCGATGCGAAGTTGTCCGGCCGTGCGTTTCGTCATGGTCGTACGCCGTGCAAACCGGTATTGTACGCCCATCCGCTCCGTCGCGACCCCTCCGATGGACCCCAGATTGCTCGACATCCTGTGCTGTCCGCTGACGCGCCTGCCCCTGCGCGCGCTTGGTGATCGGGAGCTTGCCCTGCTCAACCAGTCGATCGGCAGCGGCACCGTACGCTGCGGCAACGGCACGACGGTGTCGCAACCGATCGAAGCCGCGCTGGTCACGCGCGACGGCTCGACGATCTACCGGATCGACGATGGCATCCCGGTGCTGCTCGCGGACGAGGCGATCGCCGCCTCGCAGCTCGCGGAGCAAGGTCCTTGAGGGGGCCGGCCATGCATCGTCGCGAACCGCATGCCCGTGCTGACGGGATCCGGCCTTCCCGCCGCACGGAACGGGCGAGCAAGGCATCGTGGAGGGCGCGTCGATGAACACCGCGAACGACAAGCCGAACGTGGTCGACCTGCAGGCCCGCAGCCAGGGCAGCAACGGGATCGACCGTGTCGGCGATCTCGTGAAGCTGGTGCGCACGGTTTCGCTTGCACGCATCACATCGCTGGTCGGCACCTTGTTCGACAACGTCGACGACGCGCTTTTCGACCTTGCCGAACGGGCTGGCAGCAATGCCGCGCAGACCGAGTACTTCGACGGCATGCGCGAGGTCCGCAAGAAGCGGCAACTCGTCGAGCGCCTGTTCAACGAGCAGACGGCCAAGGCGTTCACCGACTTCGCCGCCGGCAAGCTGAAACCGATCAGGCCGGAAGTCGCCGCCCAGCCGGAAGGCAATGGCGGCCTGTCGCTGGTCGACGACCTCGAACTGGAAGACTCGCTTGCGGTGAGCAGCATGGTCGCCAAGGCGGAGGGCCGCCTGCAGCGCGCGCTGTTCCAGGTCAACCAGCGCCTGTCGGTGATTGCCGGAGGCGCCAAGGTGGAGGATGCCAGCAACCCGATCGGACCGGCCGTTCTGGCCAATGCGTTCCGCATCGCGATTCGCGAGTTCGACGTCAACATCCAGGTCAAGCTCATCATCTACAAGCTGTTCGACCGCTACGTCATGGCCGGACTCGAGCCGATCTACGACGAGGTCAACGCGGAACTGATCCGCGCCGGCGTGCTGCCGCAGATCCGGCACGTTGCCGCGCGCGGCACGCGCGTCGCCCCGCCGGCACCGCACGGCAGGACGTCCGGCACCGCGGGTGCACCCGGGAGTCTCCCGGATGAGCCGGAGGTTTCCGGCGAGCTTCAGGCCGAGCTGTACCAGACCCTGCGCTCCCTGCTGGCCTCGCGCCACGGCAGCGACGCGGCGCACGAGCATGCCGCCGACGGCGCGGGCGCCGGCGGCGGCCCGGGTCTGAGCCCGACGGAACTGCTCAGCGCGCTGACCATCCTGCAGACGCAATCCGCCGCGATGCAGGCACGCGCCGAAAGCGTGTCGGACGCGGCGGAAACCGTGCAGCAGATCAAGCAGGAATTGCTCGAGCAGGTCGGCAAGCTGTCGGACGACGCGCGTGCGCGGCGCGTTTCCACGGCCGACGAGGACACGATCGACCTGGTCGGCATGCTGTTCGAGTACATCCTCGAGGACCGCAACCTGCCGGCACAGATGCAGGCGCTGTTAGGCCGACTGCAGATTCCGTACCTCAAAGTCGCGATCATGGACAAGCACCTGTTCGCGCAGAAGACCCACCCCGCGCGCAAGTTGCTGGACCTCCTCGCGGATGCCGGCAAGAGCTGGACCGAGGACGCCGATCGCGACCATCGCCTGTACGACCGCATCCACGCATCCGTCGACACGGTCCTGCGCGACTTCGACGAGGACGTGGACGTCTTCGAGCGCGAACACGCGTCCTTCAGCAAGTTCATCGAGGACCATCGCCGTCGCGCGGATCTGACCGAGCAGCGCGCGGCGGAAGCCGCCCGCGGGCGCGAGCGGCTTCAGGAAGCCCGGCGCATCGCGGCACGCGAGATCCTCGCGCGCATCGAGAACCGCAACCTGCCGCCTGTCGTTCACACGGTTCTCGCGCGCCCCTGGGCCAACTACCTCGTCCTCACCCTGCTGCGGCAGGGCGAGAACTCCGACGAATGGCGCAGCGCGCTGCGTTTCGCCGACGAGTTCGTCTGGAGTGCGCAGCCGAAGATGAGCAGCAACGACATCAACCGCCTGCGCACACTGCTGCCCCAGCTCGAAAAGGCGCTGAGGCACGGGCTGGCGACGGTCGCCTATCACGACAGCGACGTGAAAAAGCTGATGGGCGAGTTGTCGACGTTCTACCGGCGCGTGCTGGACGGCGAGAAGGTGGAGACACGGTCGGCGAAGGACGTCATATCCGAAGGCGCTCCGGAAACCGCGTCCGGTGCCGGCGCCGGAACCGATGCGCCGACGACAGCCAGCCAGAGTCCGGTGGAGGAAGTCCTGCTTCACGACGTTCCGCTCGAGGAACCCGCCGCGCCGCCGGCGATCGACCAGGACGACGAATACCTGAACCTGGTGAAGGAGATGAAGGTCGGCTCATGGATCGAGTTCATCGGCGAGGACGACCAGCGCGAGCGAGCCAAGCTGTCGTGGATCAGCCCGATCAGCTCCAAATACCTGTTCGTGAACCGGCGCGGCCTGAAGGTGTGCGACAAGACCGTTGCGGCGCTCGCCGCGGAGCTGCGCGAAGGCCACGCCATCCTGCTCGAGGAAGTGCCGCTGTTCGACCGCGCACTGGACGCGATCGTCGCCCGCCTGCGACATGCCGGCGCACCCGAGGCGAACGTTCCGGGCACGCCGGCGAAAGGTTGATTCGCGTCCGCCCGCAGGAGCCCTTCGCATGAGCACGACGCATCCGACGCAACCGCCGGCCGTGCGGGCACCCCTCCCGCCACGCGATGCGATCATCCGCGATGTCCGCGACGCACTGGCGGAGGACATCGGGAGCGGCGACGTCACGGCCGACCTGCTGCCGATCGACGCGATCGCGGATGCCACCGTCATCACGCGCGAAGCGGCCGTTCTGTGCGGGCAGGCATGGTTCGACGAATGCTTCCTCCAGGTCGATCCCGGCACGCGCGTGGAATGGCTCGCCGTGGACGGCGACCGGGTTGCGGCAGGGGCACTGCTGTGCCGGCTGCACGGCAATGCGCGTGCACTCGTGACGGCGGAGCGCACGGCGCTCAACTTCCTGCAGACGCTTTCCGGGACGGCAACCACGACGGCGGCCTATGTCGATGCGGTACGCGGCACGCGAACGAGAATCCTGGATACCCGCAAGACACTGCCAGGCCTGCGTGCCGCCCAGAAGTACGCGGTGCGTGCAGGCGGCGCCGTGAATCACAGGATCGGACTGTTCGACGCCGTGCTGATCAAGGAGAACCACATCGCCGCCGCCGGTTCCATCGGTGCCGCGATCGCGCGCGCGCGCGCGCTGCACCCGGACCTCCTGGTGGAAACCGAGGTCGAGGACTTCCGCGAACTGCGCGAAGCACTCGCCGCCGGCGCGGACCGGATCATGCTGGACGAGTTCGAGCTGCACGAACTCGTCCAGGCCGTCGCCGAAGCGGCCGGCCGGGTCCCCATCGAAGTGTCAGGGTCGGTGTCCCTGGAACGCGTGCGGGCTATCGCCGAGACCGGCGTCGACTATGTCTCGATCGGCGCGCTGACCAAGCACGTGCGCGCCATCGACCTGTCGATGCGCGTCACGATCGGAGGGCGCCACGAGGACGCCCGCACTCCGCCTCACAGCACGCCGAAGTAGTGCAGCGCGGCGCCCAGCACGACCAGCGCGCCGACCACGCCCATCGCGATCCACACCTTCTGCGCATTCGACGATGCCGAAGACGACTCGACCGGCGCCGGTGCCGGCGCACGCGCCGATGCCGCCTGCTGGCGCGCATCCATTCCGGGCGCGACGAGCAGGAAACGCACCGTGTCGAGCCGTAGCTCCTCGCCCGGACGAAGCAGCCCGCTGGGCAGGCGCTGGCCATTGATCCACGTGCCGTTGGCCGAGCCCATGTCTTCGACGTGGATACCGTCCGGTGTGATCCGCAGCCGCGCATGGTGACGCGATACCTCGTCCGCCGGCACGGGGATGTCGCAACCCGGTTGCCGGCCGATCACCGCGTTGTCCGTAACGGCAAACGTCTTTCCGAGCGTGACGCCCGAAACGCCGCGAAGCAGGAACTTCGGCAGCGTCGCGCGGATGCGGGTGCGCCCGTCGTCCGCGTCCTGCTCCGGGGGCGGGGCCGCCTGCGGCACCGAGGCGGTCTTTCGTTCGCCGACGATGCTGCAGCCGACGCGCCCGAAGACGAGCAGATCTCCATCCTTGATCGCCGTATCGCCGCTTACCTGCCGCCCGTTCAGTACCGTCGCCGCCTCGGCATCGACAGGGCGCACGCTCGCACGACCGCCACCGTATGCGATCTCGCAGTGGCGCGCGGCCACGCCGCCTCCGCTGATCACCACGTTGCAACCGGCGTCGCTGCCCAGCGTGATCACGCCCTCGTCCAGTTCGACCGGCGAGTGTTCGCCCCCCGGAAAGATCAGCTTCATTGCGCCCCCTTGTCGGATTGCGGTTGGCGACCCTCGGATCGCGGGATTGAAAACGCCATGCTGCCCGACGACCAGTACGGGCAATGGCTCGATTGTATCCGCGCCCGGCAGGACATCCACGCGCGACCGCACAATCCGCCTTGCGGCCCCGCGAATCGGTCCCCACACTCCGTCCATGACTGCCACATTGATCGGGTTGCTGGTGATCGCCGCCGTCGTCTGGGGCTGGATGGATGCACTGCGCGCACGGGAGCTCGCCATCCGGCATGGCCGCGCGCTGTGCGCGGAAGCGGGGGTGCAACTTCTGGACCAGACCGTTTCCCTGACGCGGCTTCGCATCGGGCGCCGCGACGGTTTCCCGACCTTCCTGCGCCGCTACGGATTCGAGGTCAGCATCGACGGCAGCGACCGTCATCACGGCCATCTCGATCTCGGCGGCGCACGACTCGAATCGTGGAGCCTGCCGCTGCGCGACCCGACCCTGCTCGGTTCGGAGCACGGCGGGAACGTGCACCCGCTGCCGCCGGGCGGTCGTTCGCGGCGACTGCCGTTTACTTGATCACGCGAAGATGGGACCGGCGCGCGGGTTCGTCGGGCGTGGGTTCTGCCGGAGGCGGCTCGGACGGGGCATCCTCGGGCTGGAACATCATGCCCTGCCCGTTCTCCTGCGCATAGATCGCGAGCACCGCATGCATCGGAACGTGCACCGCGTGGCTCACACCGGAGAAGCGTGCCATGAAGCGCACGTGCGTGTTTGCCATGTCGAGCTGGGTGACGGCGCGCGGTGCGATGTTGAGCACGACCCGGCCGTCGCGGGCCGCCCCGGGCGGCACCTGGACCGACTCGACTGTTGCGTCCACCAGCAGGTACGGCGTGAGCCCGTTGTCCCCGATCCACTCGTAGAGCGCACGGATCAGGTACGGCTTGTTGGACGTCATCGACTGTGCTGAATTCACCGGGTTTCCGCCGTAATCGCGCCGCTCACGGGTGCAGCATCTTCTCGGCCGGCGTCAGGCTGCGCGCGAACCCCTGGCTTCGGAAGATGCGCTCGCCGTAATCCAGGATCGGTTGCGCCTCGCGCGGCAGTTGCACACCGAGCGCATCCAGACGCCAGATCAACGGCGCCAGCGCACAGTCCGCCAGACTGACTTCGGGGCTGAGGAAGAACCTCGAGGCCTTGAACGCACCGGCATTGCGCACGAGATCGTCGCGCAACGCCTTGCGCGCGGCATCCGCGCCGCGACCACCCGCTTCGATCTCGTCCACCAGCGTCAGCCAGTCGTTCTCGACTCGCACGATCGCGAGCCGAAGACGGGCACGCGAGAGCGGATCGACCGGCATCAGCGGAGGATGCGGATAGCGTTCATCCAGGTATTCGCAGATGACGGAGGTGTCGTACAGCACGAGGTCGCGATCGACCAGCGTGGGCACCGAGTTGTACGGATTGAGGTCCAGCAGGTCCTCGGGCGGATCGTCCAGATCGACCAGTACGTGATCGTAGGTCACGCCCTTGGCGGCCAGCGCCATGCGGACGCGGTGGCAGTGCACGCAATCGTGCGCGGAATAGAGCGTCAGCACGGTGCGTGTGCGTTGGTTCACGGCCATGTCCAGATTCTCCCCTGCCTCCATTCGGAGCCACGCCCCCGCGCGGAATGTACTACGGCTCGCGCGCCCCGCCTAGCACGCCATTGCAAAACAACCGGTTACGGGAAGCAGTGCGGGACATTCACGACTCCCTCCCGCAACTCCCTGATCCGGAAAAGGAAAGGGGCGCCAAGGCGCCCCCTTCCCGAATCGTGCGAACCCCCGTTCAATGCACGTCCTTCCAGTATTCGTGCTTGAGCAGGTAGGCGAGGAAGGTGAACAGCGCGAGATACAACAGCACCCACACGCCGATCGACTCGCGCTTCAGCGCAGCCGGCTCGCCCACGTACTGCAGGAACGCCGTGATGTCCCGCGCCGTCTGATCGAACTGTTCGGGCGTCTGGCTTCCCTGCGACCGCAGTTCGAGCCGCTCGATCGCGGCCTCATGGCCATGTTCGGCAGGCGCGGTCACCGGCGCCTGAATGCCCTGCAGTTCCCACAAGGCATTGGGCATCGATGCATTCGGGAACACCGTGTTGTTCCATCCCAGTGGGCGGGACGGATCGACGTAGAAGGACTTGAGGTAGCTGTAGATCCAGTCCGGCCCCTTCGAGCGGGCCTCCAGCGAGAGGTCCGGCGGCGCCTTGCCGAACCACTTCGTGCCGTCTTCGAAGGACAGGTGACTGACCACCGGTTCGCCGATCTTGCTTCCCGTGAAGATGAAGCTCTGCTCCACTTCCTTGGGATCGAGGCCGAGATCCTCGGCGATGCGCTGATACCGCATGAAGCGCAGCGAATGGCAGCCGGAGCAGTAGTTGAAGAACAGGCGCGCCCCGCGCTGCAGGGACGCCTGATCGTCCATGCGCACGCCGGCCGCCTGCAGCCCGGCACCACCGGACGCCAGCGCCCCCGTCGACAGGCAGGCAAAAAACAGGATGCCGACAAACAGCACCGCAAAGCGATTCGGGCGGGAAGTCATGGACTCAGTCATGTGTCGTCACCCGATCCGGCACCGGCTTGGTCTTCTCGAAGCCGCGCGTGTACACCCAGAGGAACACGAAGAAACCGAAGTAAACCAGCGTCCAGAAGCGCCCGAACACGTTCTCGATGAACGTCGCGTCGGCCTCTGCGCCGAACCATGCGGGAATCATCTCGGCCGTCACGCCGGCACCGACGGCGCCGAGCAGGATGAACGAAACCGCGAACAGGCCGAGGGCGACCTTGTAGCCGAAACCACGGTAGCGGATCGACTTCACCTGCCCCTTGTCGATCCACGGCATCAGGAACAGCAGCGCGATCGAACCGAACATCGCGATCACGCCCCAGATGGCGCTTCCGAAGAACGACGGCACCATGCGCAGGATGGCGTAGAACGGCGTGAAGTACCAAACCGGCTTGATGTGCTCGGGCGTGGCCAGATTGTTGGCCGGCACGAAGTTGTCGTGCTCCAGGAACCAGCCCCCGAACGTCGGCGCGTAGAAGATGATGAATGCGGCGATCAGCAGGAAGAAGCCGGTGCCGAAGATGTCCTTGACCGTGTAGTACGGGTGGAAGGCAATGCCGTCGAGCGGGATGCCGTCGGCGTTCTTCTTCGCCTTGATCTCGACGCCATCCGGGTTGTTGGAGCCAACCTCGTGCAGTGCGCCGAGGTGCAGCACCACCAGCAGCAGCAGCACCAGCGGCAATGCGATCACGTGCAGCGCGAAGAAGCGGTTCAGCGTCGCGTCCGCCGGCAGGTAGTCGCCCATGATCCAGATCACCAGGGACTCGCCGATCCACGGGATCGTGCCGAACAGCGAAATGATCACCTTGGCGCCCCAGAACGACATGTTGCCCCAGGGCAGCACGTATCCCATGAACGCCTCGGCCATCAGTGCGAGGAAGATCAGCATGCCGATGATCCACAGCAGCTCGCGCGGTTTCTTGTACGAGCCGTACATCAGGCCGCGGAACATGTGCAGATACACCACGACGAAGAACAGCGACGCGCCGGTCGAGTGCATGTAGCGCACCAGCCAGCCCCACTCCACGTCGCGCATGATGTACTCGACCGAGGCGAACGCGGCCGAGATGCCGGGCGCGACTTCCGCGGCGCTCGGCTTGTAGTGCATCGTCAGAAAGATGCCGGTGACGATCTGGTTGACCAGCACCAGCAGCGCGAGCGAGCCGAAGTAGTACCAGAGATTGAAGTTCTTCGGCGCGTAATAGCCGGTCGTGTGCGACGCCATGAACGAGAGCACCGGCAGGCGCTCCTCGATCCATGCCAGCACGCGGTTCTTCGGCTGGATCCGGGTCGTGGCGGTGCCCATCAGCTTGCCTCCCCGGGATTGACGCCGATCATGATGTGCGTGTCATCGACGAAGTGGTACGGCGGCACCGCGAGATTCGACGGCGCCGGCACGCCCGCATAGACGCGCCCGGCGATGTCGTAGCGCGACTTGTGGCACGGGCAGTAGAAGCCGCCCTGCCAGTGCGGATCGAACGGCTCGGGCTTGAGCTCCGGGAAATAGTCCGGAACGCAACCGAGATGCGTGCACAGTCCGGTGACGACCAGCCACTCCGGCTTGATCGAGCGGTACTCGTTCTTCGCGTACTCGGGCTGCTGAGCGGCGTTGTCCGAATTCGGATCGCGCAACTGCGCATCCACCTTCGGCAACGAGTCGAGCTGCTCCTTGGAGCGGTTCACGACGAACACCGGCAGGCCGCGCCACGAGAACGTGACCTTCTGGCCCGGCTCGATCTTGCTGATGTCCGCCAGCACCGGCGCGCCGGCCGAGCGCGCCGCGGCGCTGGGCTCCCACGTCCGGATGAAAGGAATTGCCGCCAGCGCGACACCCGCGCCCCCGACGACCGAAGTCGTCGCGGTCAGGAATCGGCGACGCCCCTGGTCCACCACAGCATCGTTTGCCATCCGAACTCCGCTGCAAACTGCAAATGCGATCGAAAAACGGGATGCGCGCGACGCGCGCACCGGTCGCGGCGCCGTTTCCGACGCGGGCGACGCCCCAAAATCGTGCTAGTTTAACGAACGCCCCCGTAGCGCACAATCGAACGTCGCGCAGCGGACCACACGGGCGGCCGCGAAACAACGCGCGAATCGTCCGCGCACCCCCGAAACTGCGGAACACGATGCGTACCCGCCTCTACAACATGCTGGCGTTCCTCCTCGGGTTCGCCGCCGTCGGAATCGTCGCCGCATTCGCGCTCGCCGTCTTCGCGCCGGACGTCGCCGATCGCATCCGCGGCTCCGGCTCCGGCCGACCGGACGCCCACATGGCGCGCGGACCGGTCTCGTATGCCGATGCCGTCGCCCACGCGTCGCCGGCCGTCGTCAACATCTACGCCAACAAGATCACCACCTACCGCCGGATCTACCAGATTCCGAACCTCACCCAGCGCCTGCTCCAGTACGTGCCCGGCCCGGTCCTCAAGCGCCGCGACCAGAGCCTCGGATCGGGCGTCGTGTTCAGCTCCGAAGGCTACGTCCTGACCAACAACCACGTGATCAGCGGAGCGGACGACATCCAGATCGCGCTCGACGACGGCCGCGTGGCGCAGGCGCAGGTCATCGGCAGCGACGCGGAAACCGACCTCGCGGTACTCAAGATCGACGTGGGCGACCTGCCCGCGATCGACATCCCCGACACGCCGCGCGCGGAGGTGGGCGACGTCGTGCTCGCGATCGGCAATCCGGTCGGCCTCGGCAAGACCGTCACGATGGGCATCGTCAGCGCCACCGGCCGCCAGCTCAAGGTTTCGGCCTACGAGGACTTCATCCAGACCGACGCCGCGATCAACGCCGGCAACTCCGGCGGCGCGCTGGTCAACGCGCTCGGCGAACTCATCGGCATCAACACCGCGATCTATCCGCGCGCACCCGGCGCGGACGGTCGCGGCACGACGGTGCAAGGCACCGAAGGCATCGGTTTCGCGATTCCCGTCGCAACGGCGAAGGCGGTGCTCGACCAGATTCTCCGCAACGGCCGCGTGATCCGCGGCTGGATCGGCGCCGACTACACCGACGTGCCGCAACGCAACGCAAGTGCGCTGCGCAGCGGCGGCGCGCTGCTGATGCGCGTCGTTCCGGACAGCCCGGCCGCGCAGGCGGGCCTGCTGGCGGGCGACGTGCTGCTGAAACTGGACGGTACGGCAATCGTCGACCAGGCGGACCTGCGCGGCCGCGAGGCGGCGCTGGCGCCGGGCACGACGATCCGCGTGGAAGGGCTGCGCGGCGACCGGCCGTTCGAGGTGGATCTGGTGCTGGCCGAACGACCGGCACCGAGCACCACCGGCGCGTGACCGGATCTACAGCGCCTTCGCGTAGCGATCGCGCAACGTCGCCACGCGCTCGACGTAGACCTGCGTCTCGTCGTACGGCGGAATGCCGCCGTACTTCTGCACTGCCCCCGGACCGGCGTTGTACGCGGCGGTCGCCAGCCGCGAATCGCCGTTGAAGCTGCGCAGCAACTGGGCGAGATAACGCGCGCCGCCGCGTATGTTCTCCGCCGCGTCGAACGCGTCGATGACGCCGAGGTCAACGGCGGTTCCCGGCATCAGCTGCATGAGCCCCTGCGCGCCCTTGCGTGACAGCGCCATCGGATTGAACGCCGATTCGGCATGGATCACCGCGCGCAGCAAGGCAACATCGACGCCGAACTCGGCCGCGGCCGCCGCGATCTCGGCCCGGTAGGCCTCGAGGTTGAGCGCGGTGCGCGCGAAATCGACGCCGGAATGCACCTCGCAGGCAAAGCAGGTCGCGATGTAGGTGAACAGTACCGCGAACGACCCGCCACGCGGCTTGACGTTGGTGTATTCGAGAATGCCGTCCTTGCGTGCGACCTTGTACACCGCACCCCGCACCGTGCGCGCCTTCGCCGGTGCCGCGGCAGGCCTTGCGGCGACGGTGGCGACCGTCGCGGCCGCGGGGCTCCGGGCCTGCGATCTCGGGCGATACGGCGCGGCGATGAACAGCGGGTTTCCGATGGTCGGCGCGCTGCTCGCAACGTCCGCCAGCACGGTGGAAAAGTCCTCGAACTCGATCACGCGGGCCGTGCTGGCCGCGGCGCCGTACACGCCCCGGAAATCCGCCCGCAGCATCGTCGCCGGCTCGGCCGATACGCCGGCGCGCACGCCCGCGAAATCCGCCGGCGCCGGAACATTCTCCTCGTACACCCAGCCCTGCCGCACGACAGGAGACTGGCTCGCCGGCGCCGCTTTCGGCACCACCGCCGCTGCAGGCCGCGGCGGATCCGCGAACACCTGCACGACCACGCAATTCGTGTAGCCCTCGCGCGAACTCGTGTAGGCGACGCTGCCGTCGGCAGCATCGCAGCGGTACAGGGCACCCGCGCGCGCACCCGTCGCGGCTGCAAGCAGCAGCACGAGGAACGGCAGCGCGGCGACACGGCGCGTAACGAGACCCATGGCGTGTATTGAACCCTATCCCGCTCAAGAGTTTCCGCTGCATTCCTCACGTTGCCAAGTGGCATTTCTGCCGCAGTGCATCAGAATCGCTGGCGTGCGCTTCGCCGATGCCTTGCGGGATCGCGTAACTCCTTGCCCGCGAATGCTAAACTGGCCCGCTTTCCCGTATCCACCCCGACCATGGCCGGCAAGCTGTTCATAAAGACCCACGGTTGCCAGATGAACGAGTACGACTCGGCCAAGATGGCCGACGTGCTGCGTGCCTCGCACGGCCTGGAGCTGACCCAGGACGAATCCGAGGCCGACGTCATCCTCGTCAACACCTGCTCGATCCGCGAGAAGGCGCAGGAAAAGGTCTTCAGCCAGCTCGGCCGCTGGAAGGCGCACAAGCAGGACGGCAAGCCCGTGCTGATCGGCGTCGGCGGCTGCGTCGCCTCGCAGGAGGGCGACGCCATCGTCAAGCGCGCGCCGTTCGTCGACTTCGTGTTCGGTCCGCAGACCCTGCATCGCTTGCCCGCTCTCATCGAGGCGCGCCGTGACACCGGCAAGCCGCAGGTGGACATCTCGTTTCCGGAAATCGAGAAGTTCGACAACCTGCCCGAGCCGCGCGCGGAAGGACCGAGCGCGTTCGTCTCGATCATGGAGGGCTGCTCGAAATACTGCTCGTTCTGCGTCGTCCCGTACACGCGCGGCGAGGAGATCAGCCGTCCGTTCGACGACGTCCTCGCCGAGATCGCGATGCTCGCCGAACAAGGCGTGCGCGAAGTGAACCTGCTCGGCCAGAACGTCAACGCCTATCGCGGACCGATGCACGACGGCGGCATCGCCGACCTCGGGCTTCTGATCCACGCGATCGCCGAGATCGAGGGGATCGGCCGCATCCGCTTCACCACCTCGCATCCGCTGGAGTTCTCCGACTCGCTGGTCGAGGCGTACGCGAACGTGCCGCAGCTCGCCGATTTCCTGCACCTGCCGGTGCAATCGGGATCGGACCGCATCCTCGCCGCGATGAAGCGCGGCTACACGGCGCTCGAGTTCAAGCAGAAGATCAGGAAACTCCGCGCCGTGCGCCCGGATATCTGCATCTCGTCGGACTTCATCGTCGGCTTCCCCGGCGAGACCGACGCCGATTTCGACAAGACGATGAAGCTGATCGAGGATGTCGGCTTCGATCAGAGCTTTTCCTTCATCTACTCCAGGCGCCCCGGCACGCCGGCCGCGAACCTCCCGGACGAGACGCCGGATGCGGTCAAGCACGAGCGCCTCGAACGCCTGCAAGCCGCGATCAATGCGAACGCCGCGAAGATCAGTGCGGCGATGGTCGGAACGACGCAGCGCATCCTCGTCGAAGGCCCGAGCCGCAAGAACCGGAACGAGCTGACCGGCAAGACGGAGAACATGCGCTCGGTCAATTTCCCGGCGCCACCGCGCCTGATCGGGCAGTTCGTGAACGTCGTAATCACCGAAGCGATGACCAACTCGCTGCGCGGGCGCCTGCATGCAATGGAGCCGGCGGCACCGGAAACACACGCGGCGGCGCACGAGCCGGCCCTCTGACGCGTTGCCGCAAGCCCGAATCCGCTACGCCCGACCGGCCTGCCCTCAATCCAGTCGCTTGCGGAAGCGCAGGATCGCCGCACTCATCATCACGGCGGTGAATGCGACCAGCGCGACCGCATCGATCCACAGTTCGGCCAGGCTCGCACCGCGCAGCATGACGCCGCGCACGAGCCGCAGGAAATGCGTGAGGGGAAGCAGTTCGGCAAGCCATTGCGCCGCACGCGGCATGCCGGAAAACGGGAACATGAACCCGGACAGCAGGATCGAAGGCAGGAACACGAAGAACGTCATCTGCATCGCCTGGAACTGCGAGCGTGCGCGCGTCGAGATCAGCAGGCCGAGCGTCAGGTTCGCGCCGATCAGCAGCCCTGCCGCCACATACACGTCGCTCACGCTTCCGCGGATCGGCACGTCGAACAGCCACATGCCAAGCGCGAGGATCACGCTGGTCTGCAGGAACCCGATCGCGACGTAGGGCAGCACCTTGCCGATCATCAACTCCGCACTCGACAGCGGCGTCGCGATCAGAAGCTCCATGTTGCCCCGCTCGCGCTCGCGCACGATCGCGACGGCGGTGAACAGCACCATGGTCATCGTCAGGATCACGCCGATCAGGCCCGGCACGATGTTCACGGCCGAACGACGCTCCGGGTTGTAGAACGCGACGACCGATACGGGCCGCGTCGGCGGCGTGCTCGCGATCGGCGCCTCGCCGAGCCCGACGATGGTCGCGAGCGGCATCTGCGCGAGCTGCGAGGCTGCAACCTGCACCGAGGTATCGCTGCCGTCGACCATCACCTGCACGGCTTCGGCACCCTCGGCCTTGCGGCGCTCGAAATCCGCAGGAATCGCGATGCCGACGCCGATCTCGCCGCGGCGCAGCGCATCGACCAGTTCCTGCGGTGTCGCGACTTCGAGCACGGGCGAAACGACGCCGGTCGCCAGCATGTCCATCACCGCGGCGCGCGAACCGGCGGTTCCCGCCTGATCGGCAATGCCCGCATCCAGGCCGCGCACGTTCAGGTTGATCGCGTAGCCGAACAGCACGAGCTGCACGACGGGCACGACGACGATCATCGCCAGCGTGATGCGGTCGCGCCGCATCTGGCGGAACTCCTTGACCACGACGGCGCGCAGACGCCGCAGGTTCATGTCGCGACTCCTTCGCATGTGTTGCGGCGTCGCGTGGCGGCGACGAAAACGTCCTCGAGGCTCGCGGGCACCGGCTCGATCCGAACCGCCGGCCCGATCGGATGCAGCGATGCGCGAATGTGCGAACGCACCCCGTCGCCGGCGTCGTCGACCAGCACCCTGAGGCTGGTGCCGACCTGCGCGACGCTGGTCACGCCGTCCACGCCGAGAATGACCTGCTGCGCGCGTCGCGGGTCGGGCGCGACGACGAGCAGCACGCGGCCAGCGAGGCGACCGGTCAGTTCCGCCGGAGTTCCGTCCGCGACCAGCGCGCCACGGTCGAGGATCGCGATGCGGTGGCAGCGCTCTGCCTCGTCCATGTAGTGCGTGGAAACGAGGAGCGTGGTGCCGGCGTCGGCGAGGTCGAACAGCTTCTCCCAGAAATCCCGACGCGACTCCGGATCGACCGCACTGGTCGGCTCGTCGAGGAACAGGAGCTCAGGCCTATGGATGACCGCGCACGCAAGCGCGAGGCGCTGCTTCTGGCCGCCGCTCAGCGTGCCGGCAAGCTGGCGCCTGCGATCGGCGAAGCGATACTCCTCGAGCAGCTCGTCCACGCGCTGTCGCGCGACGGTCCGCGGCAACGCCTGCACATCGGCCATGAATTCCAGGTTCTCGCTCACGGTGAGGTCCTCGAACAGCGAGAACCGCTGCGTCATGTAACCGATCCGCCGACGCAGCTCCTCGGCCTGTTGCGGGATCGAAAGACCGAGCACCTCGATCTGCCCTTCGCTCGGCGTCAGCAGTCCGCACAGCATGCGGATCGTGGTCGACTTGCCCGACCCGTTCGGCCCGAGAAATCCGTACACGTGCCGCCTCGGCACATCGAGGTCGACATGGTCCACGGCAACCAGCGCACCGAAGCGGCGGGTGAGGCCGCGCGCGCGGATCGCCGGATCGTCGCCAGCGCTCATTTCGCGCGACCGCCGAGTTCGACGCGCAGCGGAAGGCCGGCCGGCAGATCGGCCGCATCCGCGCCGAGTTCGATCTCCGCGAGCCAGCTCAGACGCGAGACATCCGCGCCGAGCAGCGCGTAGTACGGTGTGAACGACGGCTCGCTGCGGATCGCGCGAACCGTGCCCGGATGCGGCTTGCCGTCGTCGCCGACGAACACGCGCACCGCGTCGCCGACCTTGACGCCGAGGCGCAACGGCTGCGGCACGTAGACGCGCGCGTACGGCACGTCGCCTGCCATCAGGATCGCGAGAGGGGCGCCGACCGGCGCCTGATCGCCGAGCCGGTACGGCAGGCTGTCGACGCGACCCGCACGCGGCGCGACCACGGAAAGCTTGTCCAGCAAAACGCGCTGCGCAGCGACTTCGGCCTCGGCGGCCGCCACATCGGCGGCCGCTTGCGCGACCTGTTCGGAGCGTGTGCCGTGCAACAGTTCGTCCAGTGCGGCACGCGCCGCGCGTTCGCCCGCATCGGCCTCGTCGGCCGCCGCGCGTGCGCGATCGAGATCGGCCGCGGCAACGTGGTTGCGGCTCTTCAACGGCTCGATCCGCGCGAGATACGCGCGTGCCTCGCGTGCGCGCGCCTGCGCGGACGCGAGCGCTGCTCGCGCCTGCGAGATGGCCTCGACGCGCGGGCCCGCAACGAGTTCCTCCAGCCGGTCCCGCGCCCGCCGCGCCTGCGCCTCGGCCGCCGCGAACTGCGCGCGCGTGCGGGTGTCATCCAGCCGCAGCAGCACCTGCCCCGCCGCCACCGCCTGCCCTTCGCGCACATCGACGGAAACGATGCGCTCCGCGGAGGGCGAAGGAAGCGCAACGCGGTCGTATTCCAGCGTACCGACTACCTGTGGAGCGTCGTTCGCGCATGCCGCAAGCGACAGCACAAGAGCCGCGATCATGATTCCGCGCATGTTCCGGTCCTCATCCCGTTCCGACACCGCGGTCGAGCAGCGCGATGGTGTGCGCTGCCAATGCGTCCGCATCGATGTCGTCAGCGTCGAAGAATCGCCGCCAGATCGGTGCGCCGGCAGCGGGGAACATCGTCAGCCCGGTCAGCGACACCACGAGCAGCCGCGGATCGAGGTCCGGATTCAGGCAGCCCTCCGCCTGTGCCTCGGCGAAACGCTTCGCCAGCATCTGCGGCAGTTGCGGAATCACGCGATCGAACAGGGCCTCGCGCAATGCGCCGCCCTCGCAGAGCACCTCGCGCACCCAGAGCGCCGGCATCCAGGGATGCGCCGCGACGAGATCCCCCATGCCGCGGACGTAGCCCGCAACGAGCGCCGCAACATCGCCGCTCGCCTGCGCCAGGCTCTCGCGCAGCGGCGCGAGCGCGGGCAGAAGACGCTCGTCCACGATGGCCTGCAGCAACTGCGGCTTGTCGCCGAAGTAGTAGTGCAGCATCGCCGGCGTGACGCCGGCGCGTGTCGCAATCGTGCGCAACGTCGTGGACGAGACGCCGTCGCGCGCAAAACAGTCGATCGCCGCGTCGAGCAATCGCGGACGCAGCTCGGTCCCGGCTGCCGGCCGGCCCGGCGCGCGCCTGCGGCGTGGTGTCGCCCTCGCATCCCGGGCGGCGGATTTCGTAGGTGGTTTCGGCATGGGCCAAAATTAATCCACCCATGAATTAATTTCAAGCGACGGGTTCCCGGCTTCCGCGACTCGTGCACACGCGCACCGCAACGGGCGACCTCCGTTCCGCGGCGAACGCCGCGCATCGCCGAACCGGAAGGCGGGAGACACGCGCAAGCGCATCGAGCGACGGCCGACCGGACGCGGGGCCATCTGGCACGCCCCGCGCGCGCACGCTAGGCTCGCGCGATGACGAAAGCCATTCACCACGATTTCACGCTCGAACCCGACGACGGCGAGCGGCTCGCCAATCTCGCCGGTCCGTTCGACGAACACCTGCGCCAGGTCGAACTGCGGCTCGGGGTGGAAATCGCCAACCGCGGCAACGTGTTCCGCGTCGGCGGCGATCCGCAAGCGGTCGAACTCGCCGAGCGCGTGCTGCGCGCGCTGTACGCGGATGCCGACTCCGAAGCGCTGACCGGCGCGCGCGT
>Ga0207868_1000439_pt1 | contig 45427 bp, 45 predicted proteins | sample Passage237B_FD_187370 | JGI IMG/M metagenome (GOLD analysis project Ga0207868, IMG submission 187370) | Cellulose adapted compost microbial communities from Newby Island Compost Facility, Milpitas, CA, USA - Passage2 37B (SPAdes) (version 3) ... | reverse complement strand
CCTTGGCCAAACGCCGGTTGCTCACCACCGCGGCCCGCCACCGGACGACTCCGGTGACCCTCGATATCCCTGCCGATCGTTCGTCGCGCTCGCCCGCCCCGCAGGAGACATTGCGACTCTCTCACGGGTAGAAGTCGCGGGGATAAGTTCCCCGAGATTTCTTGTTCGCACGTTGGGGTGGGATGAGGGTGGTGGGGACGTCGGGTGTCGCCTACCCCCACCCTAGCTCTGCTACGTCGCTCCGCTCCTAGCGGCGCTACCCTCCCCACAAGGGGGAGGGAGGGCGGTTGTGGCCTACTGCGGGATCACCATCCCGTTCAGCTTGTCCACATCCGCCGGCAGTTCGGCAGCGCCTGCCCCCACGCCGTTCACCTGCAGGATGTAGGCAACGAGGTCGGCATAGGTCTCGTCACCCAGTTCTCCTGGCCGCGACGGCGGCATGGTGTGGGCCTTCTCGTAGAGTTCGGATACCGTCCTGCCGCCCCAGTTTTCGGCGAAGTAGGGGCCGGCGAGCGGCGGGCCGTAGTTGGCGCTGATCAGGTCGGGGCCGTGGCAGGAGACGCAGTTGGCGTCGTAGGCGGTCTTGCCCCGGCTCGCCTGCTCGGCGGTGAAGACAGGCGGGTCGCCGGTGACAGCGGCCGGCGCGGCAGCCTCAGCGTCAGTCGCGGTCTGCTCGTCGGTGTCGGTGGCGGCGGCGACGGTGCCGTCACCCTCTCCGACATAGGTGTAGACGAGGATGGCGCCGGGGTTCTGCAGCGTCGTGCCGGCGCCGCCATCCATGGTGCCGACAAGGCCCGAGACGTCCGTGGCGATATAGAGCGTCTTCATGTCGGGGCTCAGCGCCATGTCGCGCAGACGGTTCTCGGACTGGAAATAGCGCTCGATGGGACCGGCGACGGTCTGGCCATCCTCGCTGAGCGGGATGCGGTAGATCGAGCCGCGCTTGAGCGTGGTGACCAGCAGCGAGTTCTCCCAGCCGGGAATGCCCTCGCCGGCCTCGGGGAAATAAGCCTGCATGGACGAAGCGGCGACGGTCGGCCAGCAGATGAAGTCGATGCCCTTGCAGGCCGGGTCCTGGAAGTTCCAGTCGGAAGGCACGGTGAAGAGCGTTGCGATGGGCTCCACGAAAGGCTCGTTCCAGCTCGTCTCGTCCTCCACCGGCACCGAAGGGTCGATGGTGATGTCGGAGAAGGTGAGCTCGGCGCAGGGCGTGGTCGCGTCGGCCCAGCGGGCATACTGGTAGGCCTTGTCGTCCTGGAATCCGGCGACATGCGGCCAGCCATAGTTCTGGCCCGGCTTCAGGATGTTGATTTCGTCGTCCGTCTTGGGGCCCTGCTCGGAGGCGTAGAGCGTGCCGTCGGGGCCGAAGTCGATGCCCTGGGCATTGCGGTGGCCGTAGGTGAAGACGTGGCTGCGGACGCCGGCGATCTCCGGGTTGTCGTCGGGGATGGAGCCGTCGAGGTTCAGCCGCAGAGTCTTGCCCTGGTAGGCCATGTAGTCGGGCTTGGCCATCTCGTCCGCGGTCGGCAGGCGCTGTGCCTCGATGGGGATGCACCAGTTGCCGAGCTGGTCCTTACCGCCATCGCCGATGGTGTAGTAGAGCTTGCTGTCGGGTCCGAACTTCAGGCGGCCCGAATTGTGGTCGTTCTTGGCGGGAACGGCGTCGATCAGAACCTGCGGCTCCGAGAGGGTGCCGCTCGCCTCGTCATAGGTGAGGCGGACGATCTTCACCCACAGGTCGTGGTAGGGACTGGAGGGGTCGTCGAACCAGGGAATGCCGCCAAGTGATTTGTCCACGTAGGTGTAGGACACATAGACGAAGTCGTTGCCGGTGCCCTTGAGCAGTTCGGGATGAAGCGCCATGCCGAGCAGGCCATCCTGCCCGCCCGGGGCCGAGACCTCCTCGATGTCGATCGCGACCTTCTTCTCGCCATCAGCCGGGTTGACGCGGGTGACCTTGCCTCCCGTTCGTTCGGTGACCCACAACCAGCCATCGGGACCCCAGGTGATTTCCCATGGGCCTTCAAGCCCGTCGGTCAGCACCGTCTGCTCGAACTGCTTGGTGCCCGCCACCGCGGCATCTGGCGTGTCCTGCGCGAGGACCGGAGCCACACTCATCAGCCCCACCAGGGCGAGGGCCAGCGTCACGGCAGCTTTCATGGCGGTTCCTCCAAAGCCAATGGGGCAAAACGGCGCTTCGCCCCGTTCGGTTCCCTGTCGCTTCATTCTGCGCGGGGTGGTGGAGCGGGCAGGCGCGCCCGCTCGCCGTCAGCCTCAGAGGTCGTGCTTCCAGCCGAGGATGCGCTCGGCCTTGGAGGAGTTGAAGAACGCCTTGCGGCCCGACAGATCGCCCTTGATCGGGATGTCGGGGAAGAGCCGCTTGGCCACTTCGAGGCTCGGAATATCCGCCGTGGTGTCGGGCGCCACGATGTAGAAGACCTCGTGGCCCTTGAACTTGCCCTCGATGCTCAGCAGGCACGCACGCGCCGCCGCATCGAAGCGGGTATAGGCGAAGAGGTGCTTCTTGGGGTGCTCGCTGTCGAGGGTGAAGTTGCGGGCGGCGAGTTCGCGCTCGGGCACCACCCAGTGGAAGCGCATCGAGGCGATGGAAATGTCGGCCCAGCGCCGGGCGAAGGCATCGGCCTGCTGCTCGCAAATCCACTTGGAAAGGCTGTAGGGCTCCTCGGAGTAGTTCGGGTGCTCCTCGTCGAGCGGCAGGTAGTCGTAATGCGGGTCGCGGCTGTAGGAGTGGCCGACGGCGTTGACGCTCGAGGCCTGGCAGATGCGCATGATGCCGTTCTCGACCGCGGCCTGCATGGCATTGTAGCTACCCACCACATTGTTGTTGTGGACCACGTGGTCGGGGTGGCGGCCAGGCGAGGGAATGGCCGCCATGTGGATCACCGCATCGCAGCCAGCGAAGGCGGCGACGAGCTTGTCGTACTCGTCCATATCCGCCTGGATGAAATGCAGGTCCCTGGTTTCTTCGGTCTCGGGGGCGGCGACGCGGTCGATGCAGACCAGTTCGTGACCCTGGGCGCGCGCCTCTTTGATGATGGCGCGACCGATGCCGCCGGACGACCCGGTGAGGGCAATCTTCATCTCAGTTCACCTTACTTCCCGTAGACGGCTTCGTGGAGGCCGCGGATATAGCCGATGGCGTAGAGGCGGCCGAAGGCGGAATAGCCGGCGTTCTCGTTGCTGTCGCCTTCAACGGTGGGGACGTGATCGGGGCGCAGCACGCCATCGAAGCCGATGTCCTTGTAGGCCTTCATGCAGGCGAGCATGTCGGTCTTGCCGGCATCGTGCCAGGTTTCGTGGAAGTCGGTCGGTACACCCTCGACGTCGCGGAAGTGGACGAAGCTGATCTTGTTCTGGCTGCCGAACTTGCGGATGACCGAGGGCAGATCGTCGGTCATCAGGGTGAAGTTGCCCTGGCAGAGTGTGATCGTGTTGTAGTCCGACGGCAACATCTCGACGAGGCGCTGGTAGTTGGGCACCGAGCGCATGATGCGGCTCACGCCCTTGATGGGGGTGATCGGCGGATCGTCGGGATGCATGGAGAGCTTCACCCCGGCCTTCTCGGCCACGGGCAGCACGCGGCGCAGGAAATATTCCAGCGTCTCCCACAGCTTCTCCTCGGAGATGGGCGGGTTCGAGGTGATGTCGTCGGGCACGTCGGCGACGTTGAAGGCAGTGACCACCGAGCCGCCGCGGCTCGGATAGGCCATGTTGGTGCGCACCCAGTTGAAGTCGGTCATCCACTCGTAGCACCACACCGGGATGCCGAGCTTGCCCATGTTCTCGATGAGCTCGCAGACGACGTCGATCTCCTCGTCACGGCCTTCGAGGCCGCGCTTGGCCTTGTTGAGCGGCGGGCGCGCCTCGATGACGCGGATCTCGAAGCCGCCCTTCTCGTACTCGTCCTTCATGCGCTGCAGCGCCGAGAGCGAGGAAACGCGCTCGTTGGCGCGCAGGTCGTCAAAAGGCAGGCCGGCGACGGCGAGGTCGACGCCGCACTGCTTGGCGAGCTTCCAGACGGGGGAATATTTGGGAGGGATGACCTCGGCGATCTCGAGCATTTTGTGTCACTTGGCAGTTGGAGGCAGGCGGCGGGGCCGCCGTGAAATCCGGGCACGCCGATGACGGGCATGCCCGGCCGGAATACTGGCTGATGTCAGACGGTTTCCCGCGGCTTGAGGGGTTCGCCCCACTTCTTGTTGAGGTCGGGCCACGGGATCGAGTCGACCAGCAGGCGCGTGTAGTTGTGCTGCGGGTTGCGGATCACGCTCTCGACGTCGCCACTCTCCACCACGTCGCCCTTGTAGAGCACCACGATGTTGTCGGCCACGTGATAGGCCGTCGTCAGGTCGTGGGTGATGTAGATGATGGTGACGCCGTGGTCGCGGTGCAGGTTGCGCAGCGATTCAAGGATGTTGGCGCGCAGCGACGCATCCACCATCGACACCGGCTCGTCGGCGATGAGCAGCCTGGGCTTGAGCAGCAGTGCCCGGGCGACGTTGATGCGCTGGCGTTGCCCGCCCGAGAGCTGGTGCGGGAAGCGGCCGAGCACGTCCTCGGGGCGGAGGCCCACGGCGTTGAGTGCCTCGTCCATCTTGTTGCGTGCGTCGCGGCCGGACTTGGCCAGCTTGAAGTGCTTGATCGGCACGGTCAGCAGGTGGTCAACGGTGTAGAACGGATTGAACACCGCGAAGGGGTCCTGGAACACCGCCTGCACCTCGTGGCGGTAGGCCAGCTTGTCCTTGCCTTCGAGGCTCTGGATGTTCTTGCCGCGATAGATGATCTCGCCGGTGGTGGGGGTGATGAAGCCCAGCAGCAGCATGGCGAGGGTGGTCTTGCCCGAGCCGGACTCGCCGGCGACCGTCAGGATGGACGGGTTATCTTCGGGCAGCGTCAGCGAGTACTCCTTGAGGGCGACCGTCGCCTTCTGGCTCAAAAGGCCGCGCTGGTAGACCTTCGAGACTTTGCGGATCTCGAGCAGGTTCTTAGTCATGGGCGTGGCCTTCTTCGGAATAGAGGTGGCAGGTCACCATGCGGCCGCCGGGCAGGATGACCGGCTCGGGGCGGACGGTGCTCTGCAGTTCGCGCTGACCGTAGGGGCAGCGCGGATGGAAGGCGCAGCCCTTGGGCAGGCGGAGAAGCGAGGGGGCGAGGCCGGGGATGCCCTGGAACACACCCTTGTTGTCGAGATTGGGCAGCGAGCTGATGAGCGCCTGACTGTAGGGGTGCTTGGGATCGGTGAACATTTCGCGCACCGTGGCCATTTCCACCAGCCGGCCGGCATACATCACCGCGACCTTGTCGACCGCCTGGGCCATGAGGCCCATGTCGTGGCCGATGAGGATCACCGCAGCGTTGATCTCGGACTGCACGCGGTTGATGGTTTCCATCACCTGGCGCTGGGTCACCACGTCGAGGGCCGAGGTCGGCTCGTCGGCGATGATGACGTTGGGCTGCAGCAGGATGCCGATGGCGATGCAGACGCGCTGCTTCATGCCGCCCGACAGCTCGTGCGGGTACATGCGCGCCACGCTCGGATCGAGATCGACCGAGCGCAGGGCGCGGGCGATGCGGTCCTCGATGGAAGAACGGCTCTCGCTCTTCACGTGGGCGCGAATGGCATCCGCCATCTGGGCGCCGATGCGCATCACCGGGTTGAGCGAGTTCATCGCGCCCTGCGGGATGTAGGCGATCTTGTTGAGACGCGCCTTGCGCATGCCGTCTTCGGACAGCGACATCAGGTCGGTGCCGCCGACGATCACCTTGCCGCCTTCGATGCGCCCTGGGGGCTTGATCATCCGCATCATGGCCAGCGCCATGGTGGACTTGCCGGAGCCGGACTCGCCGACCATGCCGAGCTTTTCGCCCGAGTTGAGCGTGAAGCCGACATTGTCGAGCGCCCTGGCGCGGCCGAGGTCGGTGTAATAGGTGACTTCGAGCCCTTCGACGCGCAGCACCGGCTCGGTCACATCGGCATTGGCGCTGCCCGCCTTCTTGATGCGCGGGGGGGTAGTATCGATGGTCATTCAGTACGCCTCACGCGCGGGTTGGCCAGTTCGTCGAGGCCCATGTTGACGAGCGCCAGGGCCCCGAGGATGAGGATCATGGCGCAGGAGGGGATGATCGGCCACCACCACCAGCCATTGAAGAAGGCGCCCTGGTTCTGGGCGGCCCAGATCAGGTTGCCGAGCAGCGGCTCGCGCAGCGGGCCGAGGCCGAGGATGGCGAGGTAGAACGAGGCGAACACCGCCGAGAACACCTGGCCGACGAAGGCCGCGGCGATGAAGGGCAGGAGGTTGGGCAGGATTTCCTTGAAGATGATGCCCATGTCCGAAACGCCCGAGAGCTTCGCCACGGAAACGAATTGCCGCTCCTTCATGGTCATCACCTGGGCCCGCACCACGAGGGTCGGGCCCATCCAGGCCAGCATGGCGACGATGATCGACATGGTGAGGATGGTGACGTCGCGCTTGTCGAGCGAACCGGCCACGACCACCTGGATCAGCAGCACGGGGATGGGCGTCAGGATCTGGCAGATGGTGCGGATCGTGGCGTCGATCCAGCCGCCGAAATAGGCGGAGGTGAAGCCCAGCACCACTCCGATGGCGGTACCTATGCCGCCCGCGAGCAGGCCGATCAGCGCCGTCTGGTACATGCCATAGACCATGGCGACCAGCAGGTTGCGGCCGTAGAAATCGGTGCCGAACGGATACTTGAGGCTCGGCGGCTGCTTGAGCGCCACCGAGAGCGGATAGGCCTGCTTGGGATTGACCGTGAGAAGGCCGATCACGGTGAACAGGGTGAGGCCGATCAGGATCAGCACGCCGATGGCGAGGCCCTTGTTGCGGCGCAGGTAGCGCAGGAACAGGGTCAGGTTGGACGGCTGGCGGATGGCCTGCGGCTCGGTGTCAGCCATGGGAGTAGTGGTCATGGTGGCTCCTAGCTGTTCCGGATGCGCGGATCGAGGATGGGGTAGAGGAACTCGAGCAGCATCATCATTCCGGCGATGGCGATGGTGATGAAGATCACGATGCCGTAGATGACCGGGAAGTCGTTGGCGCGAATGGCGAGGTCGAGGGCCTTGCCGATGCCGGGAAGCCCGAAGAGGTTCTCCACCACCACGGCCGAGGTCACCACGGTACCGAGCGCCAGGGTGAGGCCGGTGACCTGCGGGAGCAGGCCGTTGCGCAGGTAGTAGTCACGGAAGATGGTGAGGCCCGAAAGGCCCTTGTGCTCGGCGAAGTTGACATAGTCCTCGCCCTGGATGGTGACGCCCATTCCGCGCATGGAGAGCACCCAGCCGCCCAGCGAGCCGAGGATCAGCGCCAGCCCGGGCAGGATCTGGTGCCGCATCAGGTCGAAGAAGAAGCTCCACGACCAGTTGGGCACGAGGCCCACCGAGTAGGAACCGCCCAGCGGCAGCCACTGGAGGCGGAAGCCGATGAAGAAGAGCAGTAGGATGCCCATGATGACGGGCGGAACGCCGGTGAGCAGGATGAAGGGGGTGGCGATGCCGCGCAGCCAGCCCGGCGCCTTGGGCCAGGCCGAAATGGCGCCCAGCAGCGTGCCGATGGCAAAGCTCAGCACGGTGGTGACGACCAGCAGCCCGATGGTCCAGGGCAGCGACTGGGCAATCACCTCGGTGACCGTGGTGGGGTACTTCGACAGCGAGTAGCCGAAGTCCATGCGGATGATGTTGTTGAGGTACTGCCAGTACTGTTCGAGCAGCGGCTTATCGAGGCCGAACTGCTGGTTCATCGAGGCGATCAGGCGCTCGACATCACCGGGCGAGAAGCCGCCGGTACGGGCCAGCTCGCCGAAGCGCTCGCGAATGGCGTTACGGGTCGACAGGCGCGGAATGAAGAAGACGATAGTCGACGCGGCCCAGACGACCAGGACAAAGAAGAGCAGGCGTTTGGCGATGACTTTGAAGTTCAATTTGGAATTCCCGACAGGCCGTGGCCCCAAAAGGCTCGCGACCTATCGTTAGGTCGGCGAGGGGGGCGCGCGCCTCGGCGCGCGCCCTGTTTTCGGAATTACTGCGCGCCCGTCGGCTCGAGTCCGGCGATGACGAGCATGCCGGTGTGAGCCCAGAACGCACCATTGACGCCGAGGCCGACATTGGTCGAGGACGGCCAGTTGGTCCAATAGTGGTTGTTGTACGGGATGCGGTGCAGCCACTGGATGACCGGCACGTCGATGGTGTCGCGCCAGTAGATGCCCAGGGCCTTGGCAGCACCCTCGAGGAACTTCGGATCGTCCGACGACAGCGGGGCGATCTCGTCGAGGATGGCGTCGTACTCGGGGTTCTTGTAGCGGCTGAACCGGTTGTTGCCGGCGCCGGTGCCGATCGCCTGCGAGTAGCGGCCATGGTAGAGGTTCAGGGCCTCGAACGGGTCGAACAGCGAAGCGCCGTGGCCGAACATGTAGAAGCCGGCCTTGCCGTCGACCATGTTCTGGTAGGCGTCGGTGCCGAAGTTCACGTTCGAGTCGAAGCCGGCCTGACGCAGCATCTCGGCCAGAACCGGGGCGATGTCGCCATGGATGGCTTCGAAGGCCTGGATGGTGGCGTCGAAGGTCTGGCCGTCCTTCTCCCACAGGTCCTGCGAGTTCCTGGTCCAGCCGGCGGCTTCCATCAGGCGAGCCGACTCGTCGGGATCATAGACGCCCGGCTGATACTTCTCCTGTTCGGCCTTCACGGCCGGGGAGTCAGCGAAAGCCTGCAGGTTCGGGTAGAGCGGGAACGGATAGATCGTCGCGATCTTGGCGCCCTCGTAGAGGAGCTCGTCGATGGCGTCGCGGTTGATGGCGAGGCTGATGGCGCGACGGATGTTCGGGTCGTTGTACGGCTCGAGCTGGGTGTTCATCCACAGCGAGTTCGGCCACCAGTCGAGGTACCCGTACGGGGATTCCGTGCCGGTCCAGGACTGAACTTCCGGGTTCTGCTGCAGGATGTTGCCGATGATCTGGGCGCGCATGTCGACCGACGAGTCGAACTCGTTGTTCACGATGCGCTGGGCCACCGTGTCGATCGGCTGGTTGAGGATGTTCACCACGATGACGCGCTTCACCTTGGGCTCGGCGATACGGCCGGCCGCGACGGCCCACCAGTCGGGACGGAGGTCGAAGATCTTCTGGTTAACGTTCCAGGCCTTGATGTCGTAGGGACCCGAGTGCGGGATCTCGTCGCGGCCCGGAGCCTTGGTCGGGTCGGCCTGGGCCGACAGGTAGTGGGCCGGAACGATCGGGATACCGGTGTCGAACTTCTCGGTCAGCACCTCGAACTTGAAGCGCGGCGAGGGCTGGTTGAACTTCACCTCGACGGTGAGGTCGTCCGTGGCCGTCACGCTCTCGACCAGGTCGGCGAACTGCGCATGGTAGGGCAGGGTGTCGTACTTGATCTGGCCTTCGAAGGTGTAGACGACGTCCTTCGAGGTCACGGCGGTGCCGTCAGACCACTTGGCGCCGGGGTTGAGCTTGATCTCGAGGGTGGTGAACGTGTCGTCGGTGTACTCCATCGAGTCGGCCAGCCACGGGATGTACTCGTTCTTGTAGATGCCGAAGTACATCAGCGGCTCCCACATCAGGTTGTTGCCTTCCTGATGGGTGTAGCCGGGGAGAACCCAGGGGTTCGTGGTGCCGATCGAGGTGCCGCCCGCAACGCCCCAGCCGAGCTGGACGGTGGCGTTGCGCGGCACTTCGGCGAGCGGCGACGCGGGCACGATGTCGGTGGCAGCCACCGCATCCTGCGCGTAGCCGACCGCCGGCGCCGCAAAGGCTGCTACTGCCACCAGGGCCGCTGCAGCCAGCTTGAGATTCTTCATCAGACATTTCCTCCCATGTCACATGGATAGTCCGTGGTGCCGGTGCAGCTGGCCGGGAGGTCCATCCCTAGCCCCCATAGTCGGGTACGTGCCCGCCGCGTCGTCATCACTCCCGAGAAGGGTCCGCTCACAGCGGCTGCCCCTCCATTCACAGGCTCTCGCCCGTGTTCCTCCCGGCCGGCAGGCCGGCCACCCTTATTGGTCCTCGAGCCCCTGAACCATCTCACCGAGTGCTCAAGCCGGGTCGTCCCATGGCCACGCCATGCGCAAGCAGCGCCCAATTGCCTGAATTTCCTCGGCAAAAACCCGTGCAAAGACCCGTTCCGGTCGGGCCCAGCCATCTCCTCCACACAGATCGCTCAAACCGGAGCGCGCGGTTTTTTATTGTTTCTCCAACGCTTGCACGGGCTTTGAGCGGAGTCAACGACCGACAATACACTATCTGTATCGTTTTCGTACATTCTTTGGCGGCGCGAGTGTGGCGGGGGGGCTTTGCAAGCCCGGGCCGAACATGCTGATCTCGCGCGCCAGGAAGCCGGCAGGGACCGGCGTGGCAAAATCAGGGAGGGTGCCGTATGGCTACCAGCGATTTCTACGACGTGCTCGATCCGCGGTTCGGGCGGCTGTTCAACGGCAGTGCGCAGGTCGAAAAGCTGTGGAGCGGGTGCCGCTGGGCAGAGGGGCCGGCCTATTTCGCGGCCGGGCGCTACCTCGTGTGGTCCGATATCCCGAACGACCGCATGATGCGCTACGACGAGACGGATGGCTCGGTCAGCGTGTTCCGCAGTCCGTGCGGCAACACCAACGGCCACACCGTCGACCGGCAGGGCCGGCTCGTCTCGTGCGAGCATGGCGGACGCCGGGTGAGCCGCACCGAGCACGACGGCACCATTATCACCATCGCCGACCGCTACCAGGGCAAGCGGCTCAATTCGCCCAACGACGTGGTGGTGAAGTCCGATGGCTCGATCTGGTTCACCGATCCCAGCTACGGCATCGATTCCGACTACGAGGGCAACAAGGCCGAGAGCGAGATCGGCGCCTGCAACGTCTATCGCGTCGATCCCGACACCGGGGAGGTGACGGCGGTGATCACCGACATGGTGCGGCCCAACGGGCTCGCCTTCTCGCGCGACGAGAGCCAGCTCTATGTCGCCGACACGGGTGCGACGCACGGGGCGGCGCATGCCAGGCATATCCGCGTGTTCGACGTGAGCGCCGACGGCCGCAGTCTGAGCGGGGGGCGCGAGTTCGCCGCCTGCACGGCGGGGCTGTTCGACGGCTTCCGCCTCGACAGCGACGGGCGCATCTGGACCAGCGCGGCCGACGGGGTGCACTGCTACGACCCGGACGGCACGCTGATCGGCAAGGTGAAGGTGCCCGAGGTCGTGGCAAATGTCTGCTGGGGCGGGCCGAAGCGCAACATCCTCTACATGTGCGGCACCACCTCGCTCTATGCGGTCCGGCTGATGGTCAACGGGCACCGCACTTATTGAGGCAATGGGACCGGGGCCGGGCACCAGTCCGGCCCCGGTTCGCGCTGGTGCAGCCACTCGCGATGCAACCAAAGTGGTCCCGTGCCAGCGTTGACATCGATTATTCCGCGCCGATACGCTCACAAAAAGGCTGATAAGATACATTATTCGGCCACTCGCCCGCTCCGATGCGCGGCTAATGGTGGGTAAGCGAAGAGGCTGGCGGGCACACGAGGGACGGGCGAGCCGGTACTACGAAATACGGTCCGAAGCGTCGGGGAGGCGCCGGACAGTACTCAGGGAGGGAGTTCAATGACCAACAGCAGTTCCAAGACCTGGTCGCGCCGCAAGGTGCTGGCCACCGCAGCGTCCGGCGTGGCGCTCGCCGCCGCCTCGGGCTTTCCGATGCCGGCGATCGCGCAGGGCCGGAAGCTGACCTACTGGGGCGGCCTCATCTTCTCGGACGAGGCCAACAAGCTCCTCACCGACACCATCAACGCCTGGGGCGCCGCCAACGGGGTGGAGACCGAGGTGGTGATGATCAACCAGAACGAGACGACGCAGAAGGTGTCGGCGGCCGTGTCGTCGAACACCATGCCCGATGCGCTCGATCTCGGCCTCGGCCTCGCGCGCCTGCTCGCTCGGCAGGGCCAGTTCTCGGACGTGGGCGACCTCTACGACAAGATCGGCGCGGCGCAGGGCGGCTGGTATGCCGGCACCGCCGCGGCCTCGGACCTCACCGCCGACGGCGGGGTGGCGCGCGTGGGCATTCCGTTCGGCGTCAACGGCAACCTGCTGCTGCGCCGCAAGGACCTGCTCGAGCCGGCCGGTTTCACCGAGGCGCCCCAGACCTGGGAAGAGCTCAAGACGCAGGCCGAGGCGGTCAACAAGCCGCCGGTCTCGGGGCTCGGCCTCGCCCTCTCCAACGTGGGTGACGGCAACCTGCAGGTGGCGGTGCTGCAGTCCTATGGCGGCCGCATCGCCGACGACGAAGGCAAGAAGGTGACGCTCGATTCGCCCGAGACGCGCGAGTGGCTCGCCTGGGTGAAGGACGCGCACGACAAGAAGCTGTTCTCGCCGGGCAATACCACCTGGGACGGCGCCGGCGACAACCAGGCCTATCTGTCGGGCCAGGCCGCCTTCATCGCCAATACCGGCTCGGTGGGCATCGCCGCCAAGAACGACGACCCCGAACTGTTCGAGGCGAGCGCCTTCTCGCCGCTGCCGGGCGGCCCGAAGGGCGTCGTCTCGCCCATCGACGTGCAGCTGCGGGCCATCACCAAGTCGAGTCCGATGCAGGACGAGGCCAAGGCGCTGCTCGAACACCTGTCTTCGCCGGAGTTCATGGACGCCTATTTCAACGTGGCGATCTATGGCCCGGTGCTGGCGGACCAGGAGAAGCTGCAGGCCTTCGACGGCAGCAACTCCATTCTCGTGGGCCTGCTCGGGCTCGCCAAGAACGGAACGGCGCCGGCCTGGCCGGATGTCAACAACGCCGCCTTCGCCGACTTCAACTCGAACTTCATCATCCCCAAGCTGGCGCAGCGCGTCGTGGTGGATGGCTGGGATTTCGACCGGGCGATTGCCGAGGCGCAGGCCACGGGCCAGGCGATCTACGACAAGTACTGAGCATGCAACTCATCCGCGGCCGGTGGTGCCGGCCGCGGGACCTCGCTTGTCCGGGCCGGCCATGCCGGCCACGGCTCTGTCTCTTTCCGGCAAGGAGTCGATGAGCATGTCCCTTGCGGCTGACACCCCGACACGACGACCATGGCTTTCGGGCAGCGCCCGGGTGAAGCTCTTCGCCTACCTTCTGGTGGCCCCGGTGATCCTGCTGATCCTCGGGCTGGTCGCCTACCCGTTCCTGTTCGCCATCTGGGTGTCGTTCACCGACATGGTGGTGGGCAGCGTTGGAAATTTCGTCGGCTTCAAGAACTTCGAGTACCTGGCCAAGACCGCGACCTTCTGGAGCGCGATCTGGAACACCATCACAATCGTGCTGGTCTCCGACGTGCTGAAGCTCGTCATCGGGCTCGGCCTTGCGCTGCTGGTGCATCAGAACTTGCCGGGGCGCGGCATCTTCCGCTCCTTCCTGATGCTGCCCTGGGCCATGCCGGCTTTCGTCGCCTTTCTCACCTGGCGCGTGCTGTACCAACCCATCGGCGGGGGCATAAACCTCATCCTCACACAGCTGGGCATCACCGACCAGATCATCGACTTCCTCGGTCAGCGCTCGACGGCGATGGGATCGGTGATCGTCGCCTCGGTGTGGCGCGGCTTCCCGTTCTGGTTCGTCTCCATCCTCGCCGCCCTGCAATCGGTGCCCAAGGAGCTTTACGAGGCGGCCATCGTCGATGGTGCCAACGCCTGGCAGCGCTTCTGGAACGTGACCATCCCCAGCCTGATGCCGGTGATCATCGTGACGACGCTGCTATCCTCGATCTGGACTGCCAACGGCTTCGAGCATGTGTGGCTGCTGACCGCCGGCGGCCCCTCGGATGCGACCATGGTGTTCCCGGTGCTGGCCTATTACGGCATGCAGACACAGCGCATCGGCGAGGCGGCGGCGGTGTCGGTCTATATGCTGCCGGTGCTGGCGATTCTGGTGATCTTCGCCACCTCGCTGATGATGCGGAGGGAGGAGTGATGGCCACGCTTGCCGAAGCCTCCGCCGCCGTGCCTGCGGGCAGCGCCTCGGCGCGCCGCCGCTACATCACGGGGCGCATCATCTCCTATGCGCTGCTCGGGTTGGCAGTGCTGCTGGTGCTGTTTCCCATCTATTGGATGATCATCACTTCGCTGAAGCTGCCGCGCGAGATCCTGCGCGTGCCGTCGCTGTGGCCGAAGGTGTTCACGCTCGACAACTTCAACAAGCTGCTGGCCGATGGCGATTTCCTGCTCGCCATCCGCAACAGCGCCATCGTCGCCTCGACGGTCACGGTGATCTCGGTGATCATTTCGTCGTTTGCCGCCTATTCGATGGTGCGCTTCCGCTACCGCTTCCGCGGGGTGTTCGGGCGGCTGATCCTGTTCGCCTATCTCACCCCCGGTTCGCTGCTCTTCATCCCGCTGTCGATCGTGATGGCGCAGCTCAAGCTCGGCAACTCGCTGCAGGGCCTGATCCTCGTTTATCTCACCTTCTCGCTGCCGCTCTCGACCTGGCTGTTGCAGGGCTATTTCCGCGGCGTACCGCGCGAACTCGAGGAGCAGGGGATGATCGACGGGCTGACCCGCTTCGGGGCGCTCATCCGCATCACGCTGCCGCTCTCGGCGCCGGGGCTCGCGGCGGTGGCGATCTTCACCTTCACCGGGGCCTGGAACGAGCTGCTGTTCGCGCTGGTGCTCACCACCTCGGAGAGCGTGCGCACGGCGCCGCTCGCGCTCAACTATCTCATCACCAGCGACGTGCTGCCGTGGGGACCACTGATGGCGGGCGCCGTCATCTCCTCGGTGCCGCTGATGATCCTCTATTTCGTCGCCCAACGCTTCATGGTCGCCGGCATGTCGGAAGGCGCCGTGAAGGGCTGACGAACTCAACCAACGACATACGGGAACATCGACTATGGGCATGAGAGTAGCGGTTGGCCAGTTCCACGAGCTGACCGAGGAAAGGCTGCGGTTCGCCGCTCAGATCGGCGTCAACGGGTTGCAGATGAACAACCCGACGCTGCCCGGCGATGCGCGCTGGGAAGAAAAGGACGTGCGCGCGCTGGTCGAGAAGGTGGAGGCGGCGGGCCTCAAGTTCGAGGCCATCGAGAACGTGCCCACCCATTTCTACCACAAGGCGATGATGGGGCTCGAAGGCCGCGACGAGCAGATCGAGAACTACCAGCATACCATCCGGGCCGTGGCGCGCGCCGGCGTGCCGGTGCTGGGGCTGCACTTCATGCCCAATTCGGTGTGGACCACCGACCGTAACGCCACCACTCGCGGCGGTGCCACGGCGCGCCAGTTCGACATGTCGATCGTGGAAGCCAATATCGACAATCTCGAGCTGCTGCGCACCTTCATGCCGACGACACTGGGGCGGCAGAGCTCGATGCCGCTCTTCGGCAAGGATGGCCCGTTCATCACCGAAGAGCAGATGTGGAGCAACTACGAGTATTTCATGAAGGCGGTGCTGCCGGTGGCCGAGGAGGAGGGGCTGAAGCTCGCGCTCCATCCCGACGATCCGCCGGTGCCGATGCTGGGTGGCGTGGCGCGGCTGTTCTACAAGCCGGAGAACTTCAAGAAGGCCTATGACATGCTCGGGCGCTCGCCGAGCTGGTCGCTCGACCTTTGCCTCGGCTGCTGCTCCGAAATGCCGGGCGGCAGGGCCAATGTCATCGAGATGATCGAGTATTTCGCACCCAAGGGGGCGATCTCCTACATCCATTTCCGCGACGTGAAGGGCACGGTGCCGAACTTCACCGAGTGCTTCATCGGCGATGGCAATTTCGACCCGGCCGAAGTGGTGGCGCTGCTCGACAAGCACGGCTTCGGCGGCTTCCTGCTCGATGACCACGTGCCCAAGATGGATGGCGACAGCGACTGGAACCATCGCGGCCGTTCGCACGCCATCGGGTATCTCCAGGGCCTGCTCAGGATGCTGGAGTTCTACAGGAAGTAGGGCTTCGGGGAGGGCGGGGTGGCTTGTCGTGGGAGCGAGCCCGTCCGCCTGTCCCGATCCCCACGTGTCATCCCGGGTCAAGCCCGGGATGACAATGCAGGGATTGTTGGGGCCTATCCGGCCCAGCTTCGCCCCGGCCCCTACGAACGGCTGACTGTCCCCCCTGTCATTCCCCGTTGACTGGGCACCCGGCAGGAGTCTCACTATTGGGACAATGCGTTCCACTAATGGAACGCTGCCACAGGGAGGACAGACGGGTGCGCGGGGCCATGCGCCATACGCCGTTGCGTATCGCGAGTGCGGCTTGGTCCGGGGCGACGGCGGCCCGGGAAACGATGCGCCATGTCTAGCCCGCGCCGCGCCATCCAGGTGCTCGACCTGCTCGCCCGCAAGGGGGCGCTCGGCGTGCGCGGCATTGCCCAGCAACTCGATCTGCCGGTGGGCTCGGTGCACCGCCTGCTGCTCGAACTGGCCGAGGAGAATGCCGTCGAACGCAATGCCGAGGGGGCGTGGCAGCTGGGCTACCGGCTGCTCGAAATCACCGACCGGCAGCTCGACGGGGTCGGCTTCCCGCGGCTGGCGCGGCCCTTCTGCGAAGCGATCGCCGAGGCGGTTGGCGAGACGGTGAACGTCAACGTGCTCGCCGGCGATTCCTGCGTGTGCATCGACAAGGTGCGCGGCGGCGACGGCATGCAGCTCGACTGGCGCGTCGGCGCGCGCGGGCCGCTCTATGCCGGGGGTAGCGGGAAGGCGATCCTCGCCTTCATGGGCGAGGCCGACCAGGTGCGCATCGCCAATAGCGGCAAGACGCAGTTCACCGCCAACACGCTCACCGATGCGGCGGCGCTGCTGACCGAGCTCGGCCGCATCCGCGAGCGCGGCTATGCCATCGACAATCAGGAACTGGTGTTGGGCGTGTTCTGCGTCGGAGTGCCGATCCTCGACCGGCTCGGCCGGCCGGTCGGCGCCATCAGTATATCTGGCCCCACCGCCAAGGGGCCGGGCGCCGCGGTGGAGCCGCTGGTCAGACGACTGCACGAAGCCTGCGGGCAGGTTAGCAGGCGACTTGGATATGTAGGGGCCTGGCCGCCGCGCGACGTGGTCGCGCCGCCGCTGGTGGCCGCAAGCTGAAGGGAGAAGGAAATGGCACGTTCAGCGTGGGTGATGAAGCTCAAGCCCGGCCACGAGGCCGAATACAAGCGCAAGCATGACGAGATCTGGCCCGAGATGGTGGCGCTTCTGAAGAGCCAGGGCGTTTCGAACTACACCATCTACCGCTACGAGAACCTGCTCTTCGCCTATCTCGAAAAGCCCGAAGGCGCGCCCAGCCAGACCGAGGGCGTCGATCCGGTGGTGCTCAAGTGGTGGAAATGGATGGAGCCCCACATGGAGACCCATGAGGACGCACGGCCCAAGACGTGGCCGGTCGAAGAGATGTTCCGGCTGGATTGAGTGCCATGAGCAAGCTGCAGATCGTCGATCCGCATATCCACCTGTGGGACCTGTGGACCCGCATCTATCCCCATTTCGAAAAGCCCGAGCCCGGTGGCGGCAACGCCAGCATCTGCCGGAGCTACCTGATCGACGAGTATCTCGAGGAGGGCGGCGACGCCTTCGAGATCGTCGGCGCGGTGCATGTCGAGGCCTTCCCCACCGACCCCATCAAGGAGACGGCGACGCTGCAAGCGGTGGCCGATACCGGCCGGCTGCCGCTGGTGTTCGTGGGTAATGGCGACCTCGGCTCCAAGGACTTTCCAGCGCTGCTCGACGAGCACCAGAAGTACCCGATCTTCCGCGGCATCCGGCAGGTCGTGAACATGCATCCCGACCCGAAGCGCAGCTATACGAGCCGAGACCTGATGGCGGAGCCGCAGTTCCTCGAAGGCCTGCGCGAACTCGGGCGGCGCGGTCTGAGCTTCGACCTCCAGCTCTATCCGCACCAGATGGAGACGGCGGCGGCGCTGGCAGCGCAAGCGCCCGACACGCTGTTCATCCTCAACCATGCCGGCATGTGGGCCGACCGCGACCTCGCGGGATGGAAGCAGTACAAGGCCGGGCTGAGGACGCTCGCCGCGCGGCCCAACATCGTCGCCAAGATCAGCGGGCTCGGCATGCTCGACAATGGCTGGACCGTCGAGAGCATAAGGCCGCTGGTGCTCGAGAGCCTCGAGGCGTTCGGGCCGGAGCGGGCGATGTTCGCCTCCAACTTCCCGGTCGACAAGCAGTATTCGACATTCGTAGCCGTGTGGGCGGCGTTCGATGCGATTACCAGGGGCTTTTCGGAGGCGGAGCGCGCCGGGCTCTTCCGCGACAATGCCCGCAAGTATTACCGCATGGCCTGAGGGCAGGGGATCCCGCGTTGAAGATCAAGAGCATCGAAGCCTTCACCATCGTCAATCCGATTGCGGGGGGCACCTATGAGGAGGCCAAGCAGCGCGGCAGCGCGCGGCGGCCGCCCTGGACCAAGGATGCCGAGGTGGCCAACCCGATGTCGCGCTACCCGCGCTACAAGCGGCTGCGCTCGAGCTGGAACGCGAAGTTCCCGGCGGTAGGCGTGATCGTTACTGCCGACGACGGCAGCTGGGGGTTCGGCACCACCGGCTACGGGCAGCCGGTGGTTTCGCTCATCAACGACCACATCGCGCCGCTGCTCGAAGGCGAGAACGCCCTCGCCACCGAGAAGCTCTACGACATGATGATGCGCATCGTGTCGCCCTACTCGGCTTCGGGGCTCGCCTCCTACGCCATCTCCGGCATCGACCTGGCGCTATGGGACCTCAAGGGAAGGGTGCTGAAGCTGCCCGTCTACGAGCTGGTGGGCGGAGCGGTGCGCGACAGGCAGTTCTGCTACGCGACGGGCAACGACACCGACTGGCACATGGAGCTGGGGTTCAAGGCAACCAAGCTCGCCTGCCCATATGGCACGGCGGACGGGCTCGAGGCGCTCGACAGGAACGAGGAGTTCGTGGGCAAGGCGCGCGAGCTGATCGGTCCGCATGTCGAACTGATGCTCGACTGCTGGATGGCGTTCGATGTCGAGTTCGCGGTGCGGCTGGCGCACCGGCTGCGGCCGTTCAATCTCAAGTGGATAGAAGACTGCCTCATCCCCGAGGATCACACCTCGCACAAGGCCCTGCGCGAGCGGCTGCCATGGCAGACGCTGGCCACGGGCGAACACTGGTACACGCCCTACACCTTCTTCGAGGCGGCCAAGGGGCGGGTGGTGGACATCTTCCAGCCCGACATCCACTGGGTCGGCGGCTTCACCGCCTGCATGAAGATTGCTGCCATCGCCGAGTATGCGGGGCTTGAAGTCTTCTGCCATGCGGGCATGAACACGCCCTATGGGCAGCACTTCACCATCGCCTCGACGGCCTCGAAATGGGGAGAGTTCTTCGTCGGTGGCGCGCCTGGCCAGCCGCTCAAGGAAATCAACAACTACCCGGGCATGGCGGTACCGGTTGACGGCTACGTCGTGGTGTCCGACGAGCCCGGCTTCGGCCACGGGCTCAGCAAGCAAGCCATCGAGAAGATGGTGATCTGACAGCGCTGCCCAACAGCGCATCCCGGCCGCCATCGGCGGCCCCAGTTTCAAGAGGTTTTGGAGAAACCATGAACCAGATCGATCTCAACGGCCAGGTGGCCGTCATCACCGGCGGCGCGCAGGGCATCGGCTTCGCCATCGCGCAGCGCATCGTGAAGTCCGGCGCCAAGGTGTCCCTGTGGGACATGCGCGATGACCTGCTGAAGCAGGCGGTGGCCGAACTCGGCAGCGCGGCCTCGTCGCAGGTGGTGAACATCGCCGATTACGCGGCGGTGGAGAACGCGGTGAAGGAGACCGAGAAGCTCCTCGGCCGGATCGACATTCTCGTCAACTCGGCCGGCATCGCCGGCAAGAATGCGCCGCTCGACGAGTACGAACTCGACGAGTGGCGTCGCGTGATCGACATCGACCTCAACGGCACGTTCTATGTGAACCGCGCCGTGCTGCCGGGGATGAAGGCGCGTAATTACGGGCGCATCGTCAACATCGCCTCGATCGCCGGCAAGGAAGGCAACCCCAATGCCGCGGCCTATGCGGCGGCCAAGGCGGGCGTGATCGGCATGACCAAGGCGGTCGGCAAGGAGTGCGCCAAGTATGACATTGCCATCAACGCCATCACCCCGGCGACGGCCAAGACGCGCATTCTCGACGAGCTGAAGCCCGAGTTCATCGACTACATGCTGAGCCGCATTCCGCGTGGCCGCTTCCTCGAAGTCGAGGAGGCCGCCAACATGGTGGCGTGGCTGGTGAGCAAGGAAAACTCGTTCACCACCGCCTCGGTGTTCGACCTGTCTGGCGGCCGCGCTACCTACTAGGGCCGGGAACCATGGCGCACAGGCTCAGCGACCGGCGGCAGGTCGGCAGGACGACCCTGCAGCTGCCGCCCTTCGGTTTCGGCACGGCCCATCTGGGCGGCATGTATAACCGCGTCTCGGGCGAGGTGGCGCATGCCACGATGGCGGCGGCGTGGGATGCGGGCGTGCGCTTCTTCGACTCGGCACCGTGGTACGGCCGCGGGCTCTGCGAGCACCGGGCCGGCGACTTCCTGATCGACAAGCCGCGCGAGGAGTTCATCTTCACCACCAAGGTCGGGCGCTATTTCAGGCGCCCGGCCGATCCGCGCACCTTCGACAAGTCGCCCTGGGGCGGGGGGCTCGCCATGGAGGTGGTGTGGGACTACGGCTATGACGGCATCATGCGCGCCTACGAGCAGAGCCTCCTGCGGCTCGGGCTCGACACGGTGGATGCGCTCTTCATCCACGATCCCGAGGCGCATACGACGCCGGGCGGTCCGGTCCTGACCGACCTGACGGAGAAGGGGGGCATGCGGGCGCTGGAGGAGCTCAAGGCTTCCGGGCAGATCAGGGCGATCGGCATGGGGATGAACGCGGCCGAGTCGCTGACCGAGATCGCCCCCATGGTTCCGCTCGATTTCTGCATCGTGGCGATGCCCTACACCCTGCTCGAACAGGGCACGCTGCACACTGGCATGCAGCGCTGCATCGACGAGGGGATTTCCGTGGTCATCGGGGCGCCCTACGCCTCGGGCATTCTCGCCACCGGGCCGGTCGACGGCGCGCGCTACGCCTACGGCTTTGCCGACGAGGCGATCAAGGCGAAGACGCGGGCGATCCAGGCGGTGGCGGCGCGGCACGGGGTGTCGCTGCAGGCGGCGGCGCTGCAGTTCCCGCTGGCGCACCCGGCAGTGGTCTCGGTGATCCCCGGCGGGGCGAGGCCCGAAGAGGTAACGGCCAACGTGAAATACCTCACCGAGGTGATCCCGGTAGACTTCTGGGCCGAACTCAAGGCCGAGGGGCTGATCGTCGCCGACGCGCCGGTGCCGACGAACTGAGTTTCGGAGCCTTCGTGGTTCCGGATCGGAGTGGCCGGCCGCGCGGCGTGGCCGGCCACTCTTTGCTTCAGCTGAGGCGCGCGTAGTTGTCGGCGCGCTCGGTGTAGAGCTTGTAAAAAGCCTCGCCCACTGTGGCGGGCTCGATGGCGTTGGGGTTGTTGGCCGCCCAGGCGGTACCCTTGATCTGGCCGGCGATCATCACCTCGCCCACATGGATGCCTTCCGGTTTCAGGCGCTGGATGAGCAGGCCGACGAGTTTCTTCTTGGCCGCGTTGGCGAGAGCGAGGGCAGCGTTGCCGCTCTGCACCGCGAAGCCGTCAATATTGGCGTCGAGATCGCCAAAGGCGCCGTTGGTGACGAGCACGGCGCCGTCGCCGGCTGCCTTGAGGTCGGGCAGGGCCTCGGCCACAGCCGCGAGCAAGCCGTGGATGGCGACATCGAAGGTGCCTTCCACGCCCTGGGTAAGAAAGTCGCCGGTCGGGCCGCCATAGGCGTTCCAGTGTATGGCCGTGATGCCGCCGAAGCGCTCACGGGCAGCGGCGATGGCGCCCTTGATGGCCTCGGGCTTGCCCGCATCGGCGACGAAGGCGGCCGCCGTAATGTTTTTTGCAGCAAGATCGGCGACCCCGGCGTCGAGCCGCTCTTTCGTGCGGCCGACAAGTGCGACGTTGAAGCCCCTGGCGCCGAAGGTTTCGGCTACGCCGGTGGAAATGCCGGGGCCGTAGCCCACGATGACGATGGTCTTGGACATGGTTGCCCTATCGAAACGAAGATTCCGCCTCCAGCCGTGGCGGAATGTGGTTCTGGTTCAAGGGCATGCCGGTCTGCCCGCCTCCAAGCTGGGGTGGGGGCAGCCGGCGGAGAAGGAGGCACCCGCAGGTAACCGCGGGCTACTTTAGTTGTATGCGTGTGCCTGCCTCAGCCGGCGAAGGCGACCGGCTCGGGCACAATCTCGGCCAGCACCTCGTCGATCTCGCGCTGGGTGAGGGGATCGATCGCGATCGTGGGGCTGCGAACATGGGCGGTGCGGATGACACCCCTGCGGACGAGCAGCTGCTTGTGGACGTGGTAGAAGATGTCGCCACCCTGGCCGCTCACCCGGTTGATGCCGATAAAGGCCTCGTCGAACACTTTCCGCGCCGCCTTCTCGTCGCCGCGGTTGAAGTGGTCCCAGACGGCGACGAACTCGGCCGGCTGGCTGCAGAAGGGCATGGTGCCCCGGGCGCCGCGACGCAACTCCTCGATGAAATAGGCGCCACCAGCCCCGCCGAAGATGGTCAGGCGACCGGCCAGCGCCTCGGACATGGCGGCCACCTTCTGCGTCACCGGCAGGGTCTCGACCTTGATGTACCTGACGTTGCGGCAGGCGTCGGCGAGGCGCAGGGCGAGGCCGGGCGGGATCGGGCCCTGCGGGATGTCCTGGAGGATCAGCGGGATCGACACCGCTTTGTCGATGGCGCTGTAGTAGTCGAAGATTTCGTCGGGGCCGACCGGGAAGAAGGTCGGCGGCATGATCATCAGGGCATCGGCGCCTCCCTTCTCGGCGGCGACGGCGTGCTGCACGGCGAGGTGGGTGCCGGCGGCGCCGGTGTTGATGATGACCGGGACACGGCCATTGGTCTGGCTCACCACGATGCGCACGATCTCGGCGCGCTCGGCCTCGCTGAACTTGAACACTTCCGAGCCCAGCGCCACTCCGATGCCATGAATGCCGGCAGCGATATTGAAGTCGATGAGCGAGCGCAGGCTCGCCTCGTCAATGCTTCCGTCTTCGAAGAACGGCGTGACGAGAATGGGGACAACGCCCTCGATGATGGACGAATTCATGGGGCAGGCCTCTGTTAGCGATTCTCGAAGTGGAACATTTCCTGCACCGGGTACTGCACCGGCGAGAAATCGGGGTTGGTTTCCATGTAGGGCGCCATCATCTCCCACCACCGCCAGGTGAGATCGGGCGGCCGCGCATCGGGGTCGGGCGCGGTGTCGCGCTCCATGTAGGCGAAGAGGTCGAGGCCATGGAGGTAGATGGAGAACGTGCGCACGCCGTCACGCTTCATGTTCTCGAGCATCTCGGGCCAGATCTCGTCGTGCTTGCGCTTGTAGATGGCTTCGTTGCCGGGCTTGAGGCGCATGACCCAGGCGAGTCGGTGCGTCATGACGTGATCTCCTAGTCAGCCACTCGCTCGGTGAGCGGAGTGATTTCGCCCGGCCAGGGGCCGGAGTAGCCGAGCCGGTGGCTCAGGTGGCGGCAGGCATCCTGCAGCATCACGACCAGCGGCTCGACATCGGGGCCGGGCCGCTTGACCGATGGCCCTGTGATGCTCATCGCGCCGACTGCATGGCCCATGCGATCGAGAATGGGCACGGCGACGCAATAGACGCCGATCACCACTTCCTGATCGTCGATCGCGTAGCCGCGGCTGCGGATCAGGGCGATCTCGGCGCGGAGGCGCTCCGGGTCGGTGATGGTGTAAGGGGTAAGGGCTTCGAGCGGCCCGGCATAGACCTGCTCGCGCTCGGTCTCGTCCATGAAGGCAAGCATGGCCTTGCCGGCGCCACCCGTCGTGAGGGGACCGCGCGAGCCGATGCGATTGTCGAGCTGCATGCCCTCATTGCCGCGTACCTTGTCGATGCACACGCCCTGCCTGCCGTAGAGCGCGTTGAGGTTCACGGTCTCGTTGGTGGCGGCCGCGATGGTTTCGGCGAAGGGACGGAAGAGGCGCGGCAGCTCGATGCGTTCGAGCTGGAGCCCGGTGATTTCGAGGAGGCGGTACGAGAGCTCCCACTCGCCCGTCGGGGTGCGGTCGACGATGCCCTCCTCGCTCAGGTCGAGGAGGAGGCGGTGGACCGAGCCGAGCGGGACGCTCAGTTGCTGGGCAATGGCGCGCACGCCCAGCGGGCCCTTACGGGCCAGCAGGTCCATCGCCTGAACCGATCGGGTGATGGCGGACATGCGCGCGTGGCCTTTCTGGTTCCTACCAGTGGGTCTTCTTCGTGGTCGCGTTGGGTTCGATCAGGTTGTCGTTGATGTAGTCCCACTCGATCTCGTAGCCCATGCCCGGACCCTTGGGCAGGTGGACGTAGCCCTCGGCATCGATCCGGTCGCAGGTGTTCTTCAGGTAGGGGTGGGGCTTGTCGTAGTCGACGCCGGGGGCGAGCAGGCCCTTCTCGTAATATTCGGAAGTGTCCTCTGGGGTGGCGCCGCAGACCTGGAGGTTGCCCCAGCCGGCCATGTGCATCTCGCAGCGGAGACCGTAGGCCTCGGCCACGATGGCCGTCTTGCGTGCGCCGGTGATGCCGCCACGGACGACGTCGATGCGGCTCATGTCGCCGGCACCGCGCAGGATCCATTCGGCGCGGGAAAAGACGCCGCCGGCGACGATCTCCGGCGACAGGATGGGGATCGAGAGTTCGCGCGAGAGGCGGACATAGGACTCGACGCGATACTCCGGCATCGGGTGCTCGTACCAGTAGTAGTTGAGCTTTTCGAGTTCGCGACCGACCTGGATGGCCTCCTCGAGGCTCATGTACGTGCCCCACGGGTCGTACATCAGCACATAGTCGGGACCGACCGCCTCGCGCACGAGGTGGATGGTCTCGATGTCGGCCTTGATGTTGGAAGGCCGGCCGGGCGTCGGCGTGCCGGTCTCGGGGTTCCAGAAATAGTGCGGGTGGATCTTGTAGGCGATGTAGCCTTCGTTTTTGCACTGGAGCGCGTGCTCGGCATAGACGTGGGGCTTGCCGATATTGGGGTAGGTGGAGGCATAGGCCTTCACCTTGTCGCGGGCGCCGCCCATGAGCTTGTAGACCGGCAGCCCGGCGTAGTTGCCGGCGAGGTCCCAGAGCGCGTTGTCGATGACGGAAGCGACGTTCTCCTGGACGTTGGCGACCCACATCCACTTCCAGATCATCTCGCGATCCATCGGATCCTGCCCGAGCAGGAGGTCGCGGATGCGCCACAGGATGGTCTGCTGGTCGACGACATTGAGGCCCTCGGCATCACCGTGGCTGCCGCCGCCGAAGTAGTGGCCCTGGACCCCCTCGTCGGTGTGGATGGTGAGCACGGTCTGCATCAGCGGCGTATCCGGCATCGGCCGGGCGTGGCCCGTGTCGAAGCGGTCGGCGGTGGTTCTGAACGACTTGATGGTGATGTCCGAGATCTTCACGGCACGGGTCCCTTGAGTGGTCGCGATTATTCGAAGGCGTCGCCGCCGCGCAGGCGGTCGAGGAGGACGGCGGCGAGCAGGAGCAGGCCGACGATGATGTTGACGTAGTAGGGGCTGATTGCCTGCAGATCGAGGATGTTCGACACGCCCGCAACGGCAAGCAGGCCGAGCGCGCCGCCGAGCGGATTGCCGACACCGCCGCGCAGGATCGAATAGCCGCCGATCATGAGAGCGGCGTAGACCTGAAACTCGAGGCCGAAGCCGGTCGCGCGGGCCGCTGAGCCGAGCTGTGCGGCGTAGATGATGCCGCCGAGCCCGGCACCGAAGCTCGAAAGCAGCAGGGCGGCGACGCGTACCTTCTTCACCGAAATCCCCGCGCGATCGGCGGCCTTGTCGTCGCCACCCACAGCCTGCACGTGGCGGCCGAGGCGGGTCTTGCTGACGATGATCGCCGCTACGAGCGTCAGCACCACGGCGAGCAGGAAGAAGAGCGGCAGGCCGAAAACGGTGGTCGACACGAGGTTGAAGAGGTCGATGTTGAAGGCGAAGATCGAACCCTGTGAGCCGAGCAGTACCCAGGAAATGCCCCGCAGCGCCACCAGCATGCCGAGCGTCGCCGCGATCGGTTCGGCGCCGAAGCCGACGATGGCGAGGGCATTGATGCCGCCGAAGAGCAGACAGAGCAGGAGTGTGACGGCAGCGGCGCTCGCAGGGTCCCAGCCGAACGACAGCAGCAGCGCGAAGACGGCGGAAGAGAAGCCGACCATAGAGCCGATGGAGAGATCAACGACGCCCGCCAGCAGGGCGAAGCCGGCGAAGGCGCCCACTACCAGCGGCACGATGGCGAAGGTGCCGATGATCGAGATGTTGCCAAAGCTGAGAAACTTCGGGCCGACCCAGAACCAGCCGACGGCGACGACGACGAGGAAGGTCAGGCTGATGGACGCGACGGAGCCGGTGAGCGCGGCCCGCCACTCCTCGCTGAGGCCGCGCATCTGGGCGGGAGCGGAACTGTTGGCAGGCATGTGGGTCATGGCGTTGCCTTTCGGGCTCGCCAGCCGTCAATCGCCACGGCGATGACGAGGATGAAGCCCTGGAAGATCGATTGCGTGTCGGAGCTCAGCCCGAAGAAGACGAGCGAGGTTGGCAGGGTAGAGAGAAAACCGACCGAGAGCAGCAGCATCCAGAAGTTGCCGCGTCCACCGCTCAGCGAAATTCCGGCGAGGATGACGCTGGCAATGATGTTGAGCTGCAGGGCGTTGGCGGAGCCGGGATTGAACGGGCCGGAGGTGGCGGCGAAGAGCACGGCGGCGAAGCCGACGAAGCCGCCTGCGACCATGAAGGTGGCGTAGCGCGTCACTCGCAGCGAGATGCCCCGAGCCTTGGCGGCGGTGCGGTTGCCGCCGACGGCGATCATGCGGCGGCCGTAGCGGGTGCGTGGCACGAGGTAGCCGACGACGAGCACCAGGGCCAGCATGGGCCAGAAGATGGCCGGCAGGCCGAATATGCTGGCGCGGCCGAATTGATATATGGCGCTGCCGATCGGCACCTCGGCGAGCTGGAAGACGAGAAAGAGCGCCGCAAGCCCGATGAAGTTGGTGGCGAGCGTCACGATGACCGGATTGAGCCGGGCAAAGACGATGATGGTGGCGTTCACCGCGCCCCAAACCATGCCGGCGAGGATGGCGCCGACGATGACCAGCGGCAGCGGCAGGCCGGCTTCGGTGAGCCGCACGGCGACGAGGCTCGACATGATGAGGTTGGCGGGCTGGCTCAGGTCGATGAAGCCGCCCGACATGGCGACGATGCCCTGCCCGATGGCAAGCACGCCCACCACGGCCATGGTGAAGGTGACGGCGAGGAGCGTCTGGTGCGAGAGAAAGTCGGGGCGGTAGAGGCTGGTGGCGATGATCAGCGCCAGCCAGATGCCGAGCAGCAGCAGGGCATTGCCGAAGCCGCCGAACCTGACCTTGAGAGGTGCGGCTGCGGGGGCGGTATCGAGGGCGTGGTCGACGGACATCGGGGCGCTCGCGAGCGGTCGAAAAGGCGGGGGCGGGTGGAAGGCCCCGCGCGGGGCCTTCCAGGTTCGATCAGCCCTTGTTGGGGCAGAACAGGTCGAACTCGGTGGTACCGGCCGGGGCAGCGAGGAGCTGTGCAATGCGCTCGGGCATGTCGGGCACGGCCTTGGCCTGCTCTGCGGTGACCGGGCACGGCTGGACCTTGGACGCCGGATCGCCTGCATCGGCCTTGAGCGGCGGAACGTTGCCCTCGGCGATCGGCTTGATCACGTCGCGGATGGCGTAAACGGCGTAACCTTCGAGGAAGTAGAACACCGAACCGGCGAGGTGCGGGTTGACGTTGTCGCCGGTGATGAAGGCGCCGTCCTGGCCCCAGCCGATCACTTCGTCGGCGCGCCCAAGCTGTTCGGCGGCATTGATGAGGGCGAGGACGCCGCCATCGTTGAGGCCGACCACGGCGATCTTCTTGGCATCGGGATGGGCAGCGAGCAGGTCGCGGGCGGCGGGCAGACCGACGGCGGCGTCACCCTGGGACTCGAAGCTCACCCACTTGGCTTCCGGAATATCCGGGCAGATGTTCTTGAGGCCGGTGCGCATGCCACCGGTACGCCACTCGTTGACGATGCCGGCGGCAGCGCCTTCAGCCGAGACGACGAGATCGGGATTGCAGTCCCATTTCTCTTTGATGATGGCGCCGAGGCCTTCGCCACCCGCAATGCCGGCACCCAGGTTGTCGATGCCGACGAAGTACATGCCGGGGTCGGCGATGTCGTAGGTGACGATGGGAATGTTCGCCTGCTTCATCACGGCGGAGATCGCCGGGTTCGAGGACGGCTGGCCGTTGAACTGGATGACCGCATCGACGCCCTCCTGCACCATGATCTGGGCGTTCTTGAGCGCGGTGGCCGGATCGTTGTTGTTGGAAAGCTCGATATAGTCCCAGCCTTCCTTTTCGGCGAGGGCGCGGGCGACGTCGCCCTGAGCCTTCATCCACTCGCAGCAGGTATTGCCGCCGACCATCATGCCGAGCTTGAACTTGTCCTGCGCCTCGGCCACCGCGGTGAGGCCGAGGATGGCGGGGGTCGCAAGCGCCATTACGGCAATGGCGCGCGTGGTTTTACGCATGTGGGTTCTCCTCCCTGGGTGTGCGTAGGCCTAGTCGTAGTTGCCGGCCCGTTGGCTCGGGTCCCTGGGCTGTCAGGCCGGTATTGCGTGCTGCGCCGCCTTGGCTTCCGGGCTGTCGCCGGGAATGGCGCCGGTGATGAGGCCGACGATCTCCGAGACGTCGGTCTGCTTCACAGTGCGGGTGGCGATGGAGCGGCCGAGGCGCATGACGGTGATGCGGTCGGCGACGCTCATCAACTGCTGCATGTTGTGGGAGACGATGATTACGGACACGTTCTGTTCGCGCAGGCCGGAGATGACTTCGAGCACCTGGCCGGTTTCGCGCACGCCGAGCGCGGCGGTGGGTTCGTCGAGGATGACGATGCGGCGGCCCCAGAGCAGGGCGCGGGCGATCGCAAGGCACTGGCGCTGGCCGCCCGACATGCCCTTGACCGAGACGTTGATCGACGGGACCTTCACCTTGAGGCTGTCCAGCACCTCTCTTGCGCGGGCGCGCATCTCGCGGTCGTCCACCAGGTTGAAGAGGCGGGCGAGCGGGTTCTTCGAGAGCTGCTCGCGGCCGAGATAGACGTTCTGGTAGGCGCTCATCGTGTCAACGAGCGCCAGGTCCTGGTAGACGGTCTCGATGCCCGCATCCATGGCGTCCTGCGCCCGCCTGAGGTGCACGGGCCGGCCGTCGATGACGATCTCGCCGTCCGATGGAGCGAGCACGCCCGAGAGGATCTTGAGGAGAGTGGACTTGCCGGCGCCGTTGTCGCCGACGAGGCCGACGACCTCGCGCGGGTAGAGCGTCAGTGAGGCATCTGCGAGCGCTACCACCGCACCGAAATGGCGCTTGATGTGACGCGCCTCCAGCACCGGCAAAGCCGGCGCAGCGGTCGTTTCCATGATCTCCTCCTGCGGCGTCGTTGCGCCACGTTCCAAATATGGAACAGTGTTCCCACTACTGGAACGGTAGGAGAGAGCGACGGTGGATGTCAAGCGGGAGGCGGATGCGACAAAAGACGAAACCCCGCCGGGAAGGGGCGGGGTTCGGGTTGCTTCGGTTGGCCTTTGCGTCAGGGCGCTGGCCCCGATCCAAGTCGCCTAGACTTAGAGGATCAGCGTTGCGCCCCGCGGCGTCGTCCCGGGGGCTAGACGCGAACGCCGTTGCGCCAGGTGGATTGGACCGTGAGGTCGGCCGTCAGGTGGACGAAATCGGCCGGGTAGCCGGGGCGGAGGCGGCCGAGCTGGTTATTGCCGATGGCGGCGGCGGGGAGGGCGGTTGCCATGCGCAGCGCAAGGCCGAGGTCGTGGCCCATGCCGACAAATGTGCGGATGGCGCCGTCCATGGTGAGGTCGGCGCCGGCGAGGGTGCCGTCGGCGAGACGAAGGGCGCCGTTGCGACGGTAGATGGTGCGGCCGTTGAGTTCGAACTCGGTGAGGTCGGTCCCTGCCTGCGACATGGAATCGGAGACGAGGACGGGGTGGCCTTGGCGCTCTTGGTGAGCACGCAGGGCGAGGCCGAGCGAAGCCGGATGGATGTGGATGCCATCGGCGATGATGCCGGCGTGGATGCCGTGGTGCAGTACGGCGCCGACAAGGCCGGGCTCGCGGTTGCCGACCTGGCTCATGGCGTTGAACAGGTGGGTCGCCATGCTGGCCCCGGCGCGGATGGCGGCGCTCGCCGCCTCGAAGCTCGCATCGGTATGGCCGAGGCTGACGGTGATGCCGGCCTTCACCAGCCGCGCGATCTGCTCGGGGGTGACGGATTCGGTGGCAACGGTGACGAGGAGGTGCGGGAGGCTCGCCCGGGCGTTCTCTAGGCGGACGAGGTCGGCCTCCTCCATCGGGCGGATGAGGTTGGGGTCGTGGGCGCCCTTGCGGCTCAGCGCCAGGTGCGGGCCTTCGAGGTGGAGACCTAGAAAGCCGGGGAGTTTGCGCCGGGTCGCCTCGGCACCCGCGGCGAGGACGGAATCGGTGACGGCGGGCGTATCGGTGATGAGGGTCGGCAGCAGGTTGGTGACACCGAAGCGGGCGTGGGTGTCGCAGACCAGCGCCAGGTCGTCAGCCGTGGTGCCGGGGCCGACGAGATGGCCGCCGCCGCCATTCACCTGCAGGTCGATGAATCCGGGGACAAGCAGACCACCGCCGAGATCGACCGTCGCCGCGCCTTCGGGGGCGGGGCCGATGGCAAGGATACTATCGCCGTCGAGGATGAGGGCTGCGTCATCGTGCCAGTTGGTGCCATCGAAGATGCGGGCGTTGGTACAGGCGGTGAGCTGGGTCATGGCTGTTACTGGAGCTTGACGCCCCTCCACCATCCCATGGTGGTTCGCGATGGAGGATCACGGCGTCGGGGCGTGGCGTCGCCAGTGGTCGGGTATCTCCCCCGCCGGGTGGGCGGGGGAGGCGGCGATGTGGCGTAGGCCTTGGCTTACTCGCCGGCCATCGACTTCTTGAACTGCGGCAGGTGCTTCTGCTGCGCCTCGATCATGCGCTCGCGATAGACGCCGTAGATGATGTCGGTGTCATGGAGCGTCACGCCCGGAATGGTGGGCGAGGCGAAGACCGGCAGCTCGATGCCGCGGTCGGCCAGCTTCTGGGCGGTGCGCGAGACGAGCTCGTGCATCATCATCATGGCGAGTACGGTGGACGAACCCGAAACCGGACGGCTCCAGCCCTTGATCTCGACGATGGCGTCCTCGACCGGCGAGCCGGTGTCGATGACGATGTCGGCGGCGTGCGGCAGGCGCTTGCCCGAGGAGTGGGTGGCGGGCTTGGAGGCATTCGAGACCGCGGTGATGGCGATGACCGTCAGGCCGCGTTCCTTGGCGTAAAGGGCCGTGTCGATGCCCGAAGCGTTGGAGCCCGAGTGGCCGAAGATGACGATGGTGTCACCGGCGTTGAGCGGCTGGTGGTCGAGGAACTTCTCGGCATACTTCTCGGTGCGCTCGAGCCAGAGCAGCTCGCGCACGCCGCCGGCGCCGAGGATGTTGTGCCACATGACGCGCGGGTCGGTGAGCGGGTTGAAGCCGACATAGGAGCCGTAGCGCGGATAGGTTTCCTGCACCGGCAGCACCGAGTGGCCCGAGCCGTAGAGGTGGACGAGGCCCTTGTTGGCGAGCGTGTCGCTCATGGCCTTCGATGCGGCCTCGAAAGCGGCTTCGTTGCCGGCCGCAGCCTTTTCGGCGATGGCCGCGAGCTTGGAGATATACAGGGTGGACATGGGTTTGCCTTTCGAGGGTCAGACGTAAAGGACGGAGCGGATCTCGTAGCGATCGGCCCGCATGGTGGAGAGGGTGTATTCGAAGGGGCCGCGCACATCGGAGGCGATGCGCTCGACTTCGAAAGCCGGGGTGCCGGCCGGCTGGCCGATGAGTTCGGCATCGGCGGCCGTGACCTGGCCGACGCGGTAGGTCTCCTTGGCCTTCACCGGGGTGATGCCGCAGGTGTCGCGCAGCCAGCCATAGAGCGACTGGATGCCGGCGGCGTCCTCGAACAGGCCGGGGACGCGGGATTCGGGCAGGTGGCTGGTCTGGATGCCGATGGGCATGCCGTTGCCGAGCCGCAGGCGGCGGAGCTGCACGACGGGCTCGCCGACCGCGATCTCGAGGGCGTCTGCCACTTCCTTGTCGGCCTTGAGGCGATGGGCTTCGAGCAGGCGGGTGCCGGCCGAGAGTGCCATCGACTTCATTTCGTCGGTGAAGCTGGTCAGGCCGCGCACGCCCGCCACCACGGTGGCCGAGCGCACGAAGGTGCCGCGGCCATGCTCGCGGCGGAGGAAGCCGGCTTCCTCGAGGTTGCGCAGGGCGTGCCGCACGGTGATGCGCGAAATGCCGAGCATTTCGCACAGCTTGTCCTCGTTGGGGATCTGCGAGCCGGACGCCCATTCGCCGCGCTCGATCAGGCCGCGCAGCACCATTTCGGCCTGATGCCAGAGCGGCTCGGGCCGGGCGCGGTCGGGGCGCTGCAGGCCTACGGGATCAGCCATTGTGGTTTCTCCATTCCGGACCACGGGCTCCGGCAAAGGCGGCACCCACGATACCGGCGCGCGGGCCGAAGGTGCCGGCACGGATGCCGATGCTGCGCAGGTGCGGCGGCACGTGCCGACGAAGCGCCTTGAGGGTGGGGCGCTCGAGTACGTCGAGCGACGTGGCGACGCCGCCGGCAAGGATGATGGATTGCGGATCGAGCAGGGCGACCGCCCCTGCGAGCGCGGTGCCGAGGGCGGTTGCCGGTGCTTCGAGGGCGGCGAGAGCTTTCGCATCGCCGCGCCGTGCGGCGGCAACCAGCTCGGCGCCGGAGCTGAGGCCGATGGCCGTGGCCGCGGCATCGAGGGCGCGGCCAGAGGCGTGGCGTTCGAGCCAGCCGCTGCGGTCCTCACCGGGGTCGGCGAGGTCGGCGCTGGCCCAGCCGAAGGAGCAGGCCCCGCCGCCCGCGCCGGCGACGATGCGGCCACCGGTCATCACGGCCGAGCCGATGCCGGTGCCGACGGCGAGCAGGATGACGTCGGTGAGCCCCTTCGCGGCCCCGGCGCTGGCTTCAGCGAGCAGCGCGAGCTGGGCGTCGTTGCCGAGCCCGATGCTGGTGCCGGGCAGGACTTCGGCGAGATCGAGGCCGTCGAGCCAGGGCAGGTTGGGGACCCAGCGGCAGGTGGTGCCAGTGGCGAGCCCGGGAATGCCGATGCCGAGCCGCGTGGCGCCCAGGTCATCGAGATGGTTCTGCACCATGTCGAGGAAGGCGGCGTGGTCCTTCGGGGCGGGGTGCTCGCCCAGGATCTCCACCGCCGCCGGGTCGGCCAACGTGGCGCGGCCGGCCCGGTAGTTGGTGCCGCCGAGGTCGATGGCGAGGATGGCGTCCCTCATCCCTTCACCCCCGAGGAGACGATGGAATCGACGAAGAAGCGCTGCAGGATGACGAAGAGCAGCACCGGCGGCAGCACGGCAAGGGTCGCCCCGGCCATGACGAGGCCGGTGTTCATGGCGCCGCGATTGTAGCTCAACAGGCGCGAGAGCGAGATGACGATGGGATAGGCATCGGCATTGCCCTGCAGCACGGTGAGCGGCCAGAGGTAGCTGTTCCAGTGATACACGAAGGCGAAGAGCGTGAGGGCTGCGATTGCGGGCAGCACGGCGGGCGCCACGACCTGGAACAGGATGCGCAGCTCCGAGGCGCCATCGACACGGGCCGCCTCGATCAGCTCGTCGGGCACGCCCTTGATGAACTGGCGCATCAGGAAGATGCCGAAGGCATTGGCAAGGTTGGGCACCAGCACGCCGGCGAGGCTGCCGTTGAGGCCGAGATAGCCGGTTATCCGGTAGAGCGGGATAAGGGTGACAATGGGCGGCAGGAACATCGTCGCGATCAGCACGGCGAAGAGCGCCTCGCGATAGCGGAAGCGGTATTTGGCGAAGGCGTAACCGGCCATGAGGCTCGTGACGAGGATGGCGCTGGTGGTGACCACGGCGATGATCGCCGAGTTGACGAAGGAGCGGCCGAGTTCGACCACGTCGGCCACCTGGCCATAGGCGTCGAGATTGGGCGTGCCGGGCAGCCAGACCGGCGGGACCTGCATGGTCTCCTGCGGGGTCTTGAGGCTCGACAGGATCATCCAGGCGAGCGGGAAGGCGGCAACCACGGCGACGGCAATGATGACGAGCGTGAGCAGCGCCGTACCCGGAGTGAGACGATGGCGGGGGCGCTCGAGCAGGCGGAGATCGGCAGCGGTGGTCGTCATTCGGTGCGCTCCCGCGAGCGGGCAAAGGCGAAGATGGCGGCGATGGCGATCACCAGCGCGAGCATCAGCGCTACGGCCATGGCCGAGCCGGTGCCGCCCTGCGCCCGTTCAATGCCGACGCGGCGGATATGGTAGGTGAGGACGTTGGTGGCGTTGACCGGGCCGCCCTGGGTGATGAGCGCAACGGGCTCGAACACCTGCACGGCGTTGATGATGCAGATCACCGTCGAAAAAAGCAGCGTGTTGCCCAGCAGCGGCAGGGTGATCGAGAAGAAGCGCTGGATCGCGTTGGCGCCGTCGATCCTGGCCGCCTCATAAAGCGAGGCGGGAATCTGGGTGAGACCGGCGACGGCGAGCACGGTGAAATAACCCACCTGCTGCCAGACATTGAGGATGACGATGGAAAAGAGCGCCGTCTGCGGGGCGCTCAGCCAGGTCTGCGGCGGAATGCCGACCCAGCCGAGAATCTGGTTGAGCGGGCCTTCGGAGGGCGAATAGAGCTTCGAGAAGACCAGCGCCACGGCGATCATCGGCACCATGTAGGTGGAGAACAGCACCGTGCGCAGGAAGACGCCGCCGGGCGCCAGAGTCTGGTGGACGAGCAGGCCGAGCAGCACCGAAAGCGGCAGGATGAGGACGACCGAGCCCAGCGTGTAAAGGCCGGTATTGATCAGCGCTGCCTTGAAATCGCGGCCGACCGAGGTGTTGCCGAAGATATCGATGAAGTTCTGCAGGCCGATGAAGCTCGCGGTCTCGAAACCGGTCTGCGTCGACCACTTGGTGAAGGAGAGGCCGATGGTGAGCAGCATCGGCACGATGATGAATACGCCCAGCAGCGCCGTTGCCGGCGCCAGCATGAGGAGAGCTGAGCGGTGCTGGTTGAGCTGCATGGATGGCCGCGACAGGAGGAGTTGGTGCCGGGCGGGGACGAGTCCCGCCCGGCTGTTCGGGGTGAGCCTGGCTTACTGCGCGTTGCGCTCGAGGATCTCGATGGCGTCGGCCTGGGCGGTCGCTTGCGCGTCCGCGGCGTTCAGCTGGCCGAACTGCATGGCCTCGAGGGTCTTCTGCAGCGATTCCGAGAATTCCTGGCCACCCAGCACGGTCGGGAACGGCTTGGCGGCCGCGAGGGTCTCGGTATAGCCCTTGAGGAAGGGATCGCTGGCCAGCCGCTCGGAGAAGGCGGCGACGTCCGAGGTGCGGGTGGGCAGGATGCCCATCGACATCAGGATGTCACCCATGGCGGAAGCACCGGCCGGAGCACCCTCGGGGGTCGATTCCGGGCCGTTGAGCCAGACGAGGAAGTCCCAGGCGGCCGCCTGTTCCTCGGCCGAGGCCTGGGCGTTGACCACGGTCATCCACGAGTACGAGATCGAGCGGGCGGTGTCGCCCGACGGGCCGACCGGGATGGGGGCGGTGGCGATATCGGCAAAGGCGTCGCCCATACCGGCCTTGAGCGCCGATTCCCACCAGTTGGCCATGATGATCATGCCGGTCTTGCCCGACACGAAATTGTCGAGGAAGGGGCCGGTGGTGTTGGCGTCGGCGGTGGCCATGCTGGGGTCGGAATAGCCCGAGGCGATCAGCTTCTCGTAGAGCTCGAAGGTTTCCTTCGCGGCCTGGCTGTCGAGGGTCGGCTTGCCGTCCACCACGAGGTCGCCGCCATTCGAGACGAGCAGCGACGAGAAGGGGTGCAGCACGCCCGCGGCCCACGAGTTGATGAGGCCGAAGCCCTGCTGGCCCTTGGACTTGTCGGTGAGCTTTTCGGCGGCAGCGAGGAACTCGTCCCAGGTCTTGGGCGCCTCGGCAATGCCGGCCTCGGCGAACAGGCGCTTGTTGTAGTTGAGCGCGTAGACGTCGATTTCGTTCGGAATGCCGTAGAGCGTGCCCTTGGCGCTGGCGGCGCTGACCACGCCGGCCGGCCAATTGGCGGTAACGTCGGCGGCGGTCGCCTCGGGCGCGGGGGCTACCAGCTGGTCCTTGGCGAGGTCGGGCAGCCAGGCATCGTAGATGCCGGCAATGGTAGCGCCATCGGCGCCGCCGCCCGAAGTGCGCAGCGTTGTCAGCAGGTCGCCGAACGGCACGGCGCGCACGGTGATCTTGGTATCAGGATGGCTCGCCGAATAGACGGCGGCGGCGGCTTCCAGCTTGGCGACCGTGTCGGGCGCCCAGTGGGTGAGGAACGACACATCGGCGGCCTGCACCAGGGCGGTGCCGCTCAGGAGGGCCGCTACGGCGCCGGAAGCGCGCGCGAATGCCCGGAACAGCTGCATGTTGAATTTCTCCCTTACGTGTCCAAAGGCCCCTGCCATTCGGACAAAGTTAGTTATGACGTTATAACGACTTTTGGCAAGGGGGTGTGGGGGCTAAGGAGGCATCCTGCGGAAGCGTTCAGTGGCGGGATAGGGCCATCAACCGAGGGAGGGCTGACGTCATCCACGCCGGGTGAGGTCTACAGCTCGAATACGGCTGAGGAGCTGATCAGCCGGAAGGAGACGCGCTGCGGGGGCAAATACAGTTAAAGCAACAGCGACCTTCAACCTCGCCGAGGATCGACGCGGGCAACGATGGACAGATCGGTCCTTTGTGAGGGTCGGCCGCTACAGGCCGAAGATCAAAGCGATGGTGGAGCTGAGGGGAATCGAACCCCTGACCTCATCATTGCGAACGATGCGCTCTCCCAACTGAGCTACAGCCCCGCTTTGTGGGCGCGTTCTTAGCCAAAGTCGGCGCGCAGGGCTAGTGGGAAAATTCATCGCACCAGACCTTGGTGGATGAGGCTCTGCGCCATGGCCAGCGCGGCTTCGGCGGCGGGGATCAGCGGGCGGTCGAGAAGGGCGCGGCCAGTGCTGCCGTCGACGCGTCGGATGCGGCCGAGTTCGCCGGTATTGTGGCGCAGCTGCGGGTGGAAGAGGGCGACGAGCCGGACCAGCGAATCGGGAAGCTCGAAGCGGGGCAGGCGGTGGGCGAGGCTGGGGAACCCGGCCCGCAAAGCTGCGGCAAGTTCGAGCACGCTCATTTCGCGCTCGGAAAGGATGTGGCGCCTGCCGGCCGCCTCGGGCGCCGTCATGGCGGCGAGCTGGGCGGCGGCGACATCGCGCACGTCGACGAGCGAGAAGGCGAGGCGCGGAGCGGCTGGCACGCTGCCGTTCAGAAGGCGGAGGAGGAGGGCGCCCGAGGTTCCGGGGTCGTCATCGAGCAGCGGGCCGAGAATGGCAGCGGGATTGATGACGGCGAGGCGGTCGCGGGCGCCGAAGGCATCGGCAATGGCCCAGGCCTCGCGTTCGGCGCGCAGCTTCGATTCGGGGTAGGCGCCGGTGGCGGGGCTTTCGGGGTTGGTCCAGTCCTCGGTGGTGAAGGGTTTCGAATAGTCGGCGTGGCCGTAGACGATGGCGGCAATGGACGAGGTGAGGACGATGCGCTCGATCCCGGCGCGGAAGGCCGCGGTGAGGGCGCGGCGGGTGCCTTCGACGGCGGGGCGGATGAGCTCGTTGCGGTCCCTGGGTTGCTCGATGACGAGGGGCGAGGCGACGTGCTGCAGGTAGCGCACGCCCGACACGGCTTCGTCCCAGCCGGCATCATCGAGCAGGTCGAGGGTGACGATCTCGAGCCGGGAAATGTCGCCGCCATGGGCAGCGAGGGTGGCTTTCACGCGCTCGGCGCGGGCAAGGTTGCGGACCGAGCCGCGGACGAGATAGCCCTGCTGGAGGAGCTGTAGGGCGACATGGCCGCCGACGAAGCCGGATATGCCGGTGACGAGGACGCGGTCGGCCATTACCTCAACCCTCCCCACCTTTGGTGGTCATCCCCGCCCCGGGAGGGCGAGGACGACCCGTGAACGATGAGGCTTACGCCGCCTTTTGCTGGACGAGGTTGCGCTCGACGAGGGTTTCGAGGATCTGCACGGTGTTGAGGGCGGCACCCTTGCGCAGGTTGTCCGACACGACCCAGAGGCTGAGGCCGTTCTCGATGGTCACGTCCTCGCGGATGCGGCTCACATAGGTGTCGTATTCACCGGCCGCCTCGACCGGGGTGGCGTAGCCGCCGGCCTCGCGCTTGTCGATGACGGAGACGCCCGGCGCTTCGCGCAGGATGTCGCGGGCCTCGTCGGCGGTGATGGGGTTCTCGAACTCGAGGTTCACCGCCTCGGAGTGGCCGACGAAGACCGGCACGCGCACGCAGGTGGCGGTGAGCTTGATCTTGGGATCGAGGATCTTCTTGGTCTCGGCGACCATCTTCCACTCTTCCTTGGTCGAGCCGTCTTCCATGAAGATGTCGATGTGAGGAATCACGTTGAAGGCGATCTGCTTGGTGAACTTCTTCGCCTCGGGCTTGTCGTTGACGAAGATGCCCTTGGTCTGGGCCCAGAGTTCATCGACGCCTTCCTTGCCGGCGCCGGAGACGGACTGGTAGGTCGCCACCACCACGCGCTTGATCCTGGCCGCGTCGTGGAGCGGCTTCAGCGCCACGACGAGCTGGGCGGTGGAGCAGTTGGGGTTGGCGATGATGTTCTTGCGGTCGTTGAGCGCCATGTAGCCGTCGAGCACCTCGGCGTTCACCTCGGGCACAATCAGCGGCACGTCGGCGTGGTAGCGCCAGTAGCTCGAGTTATCGACCACGATGGTGCCGGTGGCGCCGATCCTCGGGCCCCATTGCTTGGCTACGGAAGAGCCCGCCGACATCAGCGCGAAATCGACGCCCGTAAAGTCGAAATGCTCGAGGTTCTGCACCTTCAGGCGCTTGTCGCCGAAGGAGATTTCCTGGCCCTGCGACTTGGCGGAAGCGAGCGCATAGACCTCGGAGACCGGAAACTTCCGTTCTGCGAGGATGTTGAGCATTTCCCGGCCAACATTGCCGGTGGCCCCGACGACGGCTACGCGATAACCCATTCTTCGAAAGTCCTCTTTGCCTCACGTCCCCCGCGCCGGCATTCACTTGTCCGGCGGCTCAACGGCTCCGGCCGCTCCCCGGCGGGAGAAGCCCGGGGATAGGCTCAGGGGGTTTTGGTGGTTTTGGTCGCCATAATGATGCCGGCGGCCAACGGGGCCGCTTTGATCATCGTGATGTCGAGGCAGTTGCGCATGGCTGGCAACGCTTGTTCCTGGCGATTTCGCAACGGGGTTCTACGCCGAAATCGCAAATAGTCAATCCACCTATAGGAGATCGCCTACGCAGCTGACGGAAACGCCCCGCCCGGGTCGCGCGGGCAGGGCGCAGGCAGCATGAGCCCCCTCAGTACTGGGTGAAGCCGCCGCTATTGCCATTGCCCGACTGGATCGTGGTGGCGCTGTTGCCGCTGCCATACTGCCGGGTGGTGGCGGTGTTGTCGTTGCCGTTCTGGCTGGTGCTCGCATAGTTGCCGATGCCGGCCTGCGTGGTGGTGTTCTTGTTGCCGTTGCCGGTCTGCGAGCTCGAGTTGGCGTTGAAGGCGCCGTACTGCTGGGTCGTGTTGGCGTTGTCGTCACCCTTCTGCGTGCTGGTATTAGCCTGCAGGATGCCGACCTGGGTCGTGGTGTTCTTGTTGTCCTTGCCGTTCTGGCTGCTCTCGTTGGACTGGAGAATGCCGACCTGGGTGGTCTTGTTGGTGTTGTTCTCGCCCTTCTGGGTGTTGGTATTGGTCTGCAGGATGCCGACCTGGACAGTGTCGTTGGTCTGGCCGTTGATGCCGCGGGCACGGTCCTGGGTGTTCGAGTTAGTGTTGGCGATGCCCAGCTGCAACGTGCTGTTGGTGTTGCCGTTGCCGCCGTTGTTGGTGAGGTTCGACGCCGCGTTCTGGGCGTTGGTGTTTGTGTTCAGGATGCCGATCTGCACCGTGCCGTCGGTATTGCCCCTGCCGACCTGCGCGCCGCCATTGAGGTTGACGAAGCCGTACTGGCCTGTGGTCGAGGTGTTGTCGAAGCCGAGCTGACCCTGCAGGTTGACGTTGCCGAGGCCGATCTGGTCGGTGCTGACATTGTTGTTTGCGCCAAGCGACGCGTGGGCGGCGCTATTGCCGACGCAGGTGGAAGGCAGCGTGGTTGGCGGGCAGGGGATGGTGTTCGAGAACCAGAAGTTGAACGCCTGCGCCGGGGTGACACTCGCGCTCAAACCAAGCACCAGCGCGCCGGCCAGTGCAACAGAACCCAACCTACTCATCTGATCGCCCCTCTCGGCTCGCTGATCGCTGTCGCTGTCCGGGAGAAGAATCATCGGCCTTCGGGTCCGAATACATTCGGGCAGGAAAGTAGAACGCGGCCGACTTCTCCAGTTAACGAATTGTTAACCGGTCGGGTCGCCCGCAGGCAAACCGAAAACAACAACGTCTGGAAGGTATGAACGTACTATAGTGGCGTGTTGAGACCCGATTTCCGGATTAAGGCGAGCCTCGTCGGAGTGCCTCAGTCGGGGCGGTAGAAGTCGCCTTCTTCGTTCATCACCCACAACTCCCCGGTCGAAATGTCGAACCAGGCGCCGTGCACCGCCAGCTTGCCTTCGGCTTCAAGCGCCTGCACGTAGGGAAAAGTCCGCAGGTTGGCGATCGAGTTGCGGATCGAGAAGCGTTCCAGCATGGTCTGGCGCTCGGCGTTGGTGAGCAGCGTATATTTGCTCACTTCGGCGGAGACCGGCGCCAGCATGTTGAGCCACTTGCCGATGAAGTCGCCCTGCGCCAGCGGACCGGCCTCGGGAGACAGGGCCGCCTTGATGCCGCCGCAGCGGCCATGCCCCATGATCACGATGTTGCTGATCTTCAAGGCGTTTACGGCAAACTCGATGGCCGCCGAGGTGCCGTGCTGGCCGCCGTCGGGCTGGAAAGGCGGCACCAGGTTGGCGACGTTGCGCAGCACGAACATCTCGCCCGGCCCGGCATCGAAGATGGTCTCGGGCGCTGAGCGGCTGTCGCAGCAGGCGATGATCATGGTCGTGGGAGACTGCCCCTTGTCGGCCAGTGCCTTGTAGCGCGCCTCCTCCGGCGCGTAGCGCTGGGCCATGAACGACTTGTAGCCTTCGATCAAAAATGCTGGAAACGCGCTCATGCCGCAGCGATTAGCGGCTTGCAGGGAAAAATACAATCGTCACAGGGCGCGTGACGGCCAAGGAGTTTTTGCATGCTTATCTATCGTTTCCTCACGGGGGAGGATGACGCCAGCTTCTGCCACAAGGTGACCAAGGCCTTGAGCGAGGGGTGGGTGCTGCATGGCAGCAGCACCTATGCCTATGACGCGGTGAGCAAGCGGATGAAGTGCGGGCAGGCGGTGGTGAAGACCGTGGCCGACCAGCCTTACGATCCGGACAAGAAGCTGGTGGACTACGTCTGAGGGCGTAAAGGACGCGGACGAGCGGGGAGCCGGGAGCTCCGCCGGGGTGCGGAAGTCCAGGAACTGAACGTCCGGGCTTCCCGGGCGGTACCAGTCTGCCTTACTGGGCCTGCCCGGCCACCGCGAACGGGTCCGCGTCCACGTCGAGCGTCGCGAACCCCCTGACCGGCACGATCCGAAGTTCGGTCCCGAGCCAAGGGTCGACCATCAGCAACGTCAGCGCGTTCGATGTATCGAACACCACCTGCGCCTTGAGATCGGCAAGTTTCACGTCCGGCTGGTTGGCGCTTGCCCCCAGCCCGCTCAGCAGCACGGCGGCCATCGCCACCAGAGCCACGCGCTTGACTGCCATTTTTTGGACCCCTGTTCAATTGGCGGCCTTTACCGCCTTGTGACCGGAGTCCTATCCAGCCGAGCCCGAACCCGGCTTGAACCTGGCATTCAGACTTCGTTTACCTGCCGTTCGATGGTCGTTCAGCAGCGCCTGGGCCGGATGGCCCGCGTCTACAGCAACCCCTTCAGCGCGATGTGCTGGAGGAGGATGATGGTCTTGCCGTCGGCGATCTCGCCGCGTTCGAGCATGGCCATCGCCTCGGCGAAGGGAATTTCCAGCGTCTCGATGTCCTCGCCCTCGTGCTCGAGGCCGCCGCCCGCCGAGATGCGGGAGCTTGCGTCGTACTCCCCGACATAGAGCCAGAGCCGCTCGGTGATCGAGCCGGGGCTCATGTAGGGGGTAGCGACCAGCGTTAGGTCGCGGACGCCGTAGCCGGTCTCCTCCTCGGCCTCCTTCCTGGCGCAGGTGAGCGGATCGTCGCCGTCGAGCTTACCGGCCGGCACCTCGACCAGCCACGCCGCCTGGTCGCCCATGTACCAGACGGGGAAGCGGAACTGGCGGGTGAGGATGACGGTACGCTTCTGGCGATTGTAGAGAAGCACGCCGGAGCCGTGCCCGCGATCATAGGTTTCGCGGACCTGGCGCTGCCAGGTGCCGTCGCGGCGCTCGAGCTCAAAGGTGTGCTTTTTCACTTCGCCCCAGTTGTTGCTGAGCAACTCGCTGGAAATCATCCGCACCCTGTCGGCCATAGACTGCAACCCCTTGTGGAACCGGCCTCAAAGAACACGCGTTGCTGAATCGAACATGAACGAGGGCTTCAGCGCCTGGCCAGCAAGGCCGGTATAGAAGTCCGGTCAAGCAGCGGAAACCCCAGAACGGGGTCGCCCGCACCAGGGTCGAAAGAGAATGAGCCGGATTGCCGTCGGCGTGATGATCGCGATTGCCGCACTTGTCATGAACGGGGGATGGATCCGGCAGGTGCTAGCCGAAGACCAGGCCCGCACCACCGGCAACCGGCCGGCCCTTTCGACGACCATCACGGCGACGTCCGGCCACCGCAGCGAGCGGGTGCTCAGTCTTCTGATCGCACTCGAGGCGCTGCGGGCCGCGCCGGAGGTATTGGAGCGCCGCTAGACGGGCCCCTGCCGCGCTATCCATCCGACGAATAACCAATCGCGGCCATAAGCTGAGCCTTTGACCTCGCGGCAAAGCGTCGCTAGAAGTCTCGAACCATTCCAGAGTGGCGACCGATCTTCCTTCGGCGCCCAGGCGCGGGACGACTTATGGCTCCTTCTTCGAGGCCCCTTTCACCGCATCTGTCGATCTACCGGTTCACCCTCACCATGACCATGTCGATCGTGCATCGCGCGACCGGCATTGCGCTCTACGGCGGCACGCTGCTGCTGGCGCTGTGGCTGGTGGGGGCGGCGATCGGCGGAGCATTCTTCGACGGCGTGAACTGGCTGTTCGGCTCCTGGTTCGGGCAGCTGGTGCTATTCGGCTACACCTGGGTGCTGCTGCACCACATGCTGGGCGGCATCCGCCACTTCGTGTGGGACAGCATCCGCGCCATGGATCCGGCAGGCCGCGAGACCATCGTGCGCATCCAGCTTGCCGCCTCGATCCTTCTCACCCTGCTCGTCTGGGCGATCTTCGTGTGGTTCAAATGATCGACAAGGCCGCTATCGCCAATCCGAAGACACATTACGGGAACGGAAGGGCCGCGACGCGCGGCTTCATCCAGCAGCGCGTGACGGGCGCACTCAACATCGTCTTCGCGCTGTTCATGATCTGGTTCGTGGTGGCCATGGCCGGGGCGGCCGATGCCGCGGCGCGCATCGCGCTGATCCGCAACCCGATCGTCGCCATCGGGCTCATCCTGCTCATCGTCAACGTCGCGATCCACATGCGCATCGGTATGCACGACGTGATCGAGGACTATATCAACAAGGGTCCGCGCAACACGCTGGCCAACACCGCCAACCTCGCCTTCGTCGCCCTCGTGGTGCTGCTCGTGGTGGGGTCGGTGCTCAAAGTTCTGTTCTGGGGTTAGCCGCATGGCCGCTTATGAGCTCATCGACCACGAATTCGACGTGGTGATCGTCGGCGCGGGCGGCGCAGGCCTGCGCGCCACGCTCGGCATGGCGGAGCAGGGGCTGAACACGGCCTGCATCACCAAGGTGTTCCCGACTCGCTCGCACACCGTCGCGGCGCAGGGCGGCATCGCCGCTTCGCTCGGCAATATGGGGCCCGACTCGTGGCAGTGGCACATGTACGACACCGTCAAGGGGTCGGACTGGCTGGGCGACAACGACGCCATGGAATATCTGGCGCGCGAGGCCCCCGCGGCGATCTACGAGCTCGAGCATTATGGCGTGCCCTTCTCGCGCACCGAGGGCGGCAAGATCTACCAGCGACCCTTCGGCGGCCACATGACCGAGTTCGGCGACGGCCCGCCGGTGCAGCGCACCTGCGCCGCGGCCGACCGCACCGGCCACGCCATCCTGCACACGCTCTACGGCCAGTCCGTGCGCAACAACGCGCAGTTCTTCATCGAATATTTCGCGCTCGACCTGATCATGGGGCCGGACGGCGCCTGCCAGGGCGTGATCGCGTGGAAGCTCGACGACGGCACGCTGCACCGCTTCCGCGCCAAGCTGGTGGTGCTGGCGACCGGGGGCTATGGCCGCGCCTATTTCTCCGCCACCTCGGCCCATACCTGCACAGGCGATGGCAACGGCATGGTGGCGCGCGCCGGCCTGCCGCTGCAGGACATGGAATTCGTGCAGTTCCACCCTACTGGCGTCTATGGCGCGGGCGTGCTGATCACCGAAGGGGCGCGCGGCGAGGGCGGTTACCTCACCAATTCGGAGGGCGAGCGGTTCATGGAGCGCTATGCCCCCAACGCGAAGGATCTTGCCAGCCGCGACGTGGTTTCGCGCTGCATGACCATCGAGATCCGCGAGGGCAGAGGCGTGGGGCCCAAGAAGGACCACATCTACCTCCACCTCGACCATCTCGACCCCAAGGTGCTGCACGAGCGCCTGCCGGGCATCACCGAATCGGCGAAGATCTTCGCCGGCGTGGATCTGACGCGCGAGCCGATCCCGGTGCTTCCGACGGTGCACTACAACATGGGCGGCATCCCCGCGAACTATCACGGGGAAGTGCTGTCGCCGGTCGAGGGCGATCCCGACCGCGTCGTGCCCGGTCTGATGGCGGCAGGCGAGGCGGCCTGTGCTTCGGTGCATGGCGCCAACCGGCTTGGTTCCAACTCGCTCACCGACCTCGTGGTGTTCGGCCGCGCCGCGGCTCTTCGTGCCGCCCAGGTGGTCGACAAGGGTTCGGCCGTGCCGGGCGTGGTCAAGTCCGAAGACGAGCGCATCCTGTCCCGCTTCGACCGGCTGCGGCACGCCAATGGCGGCTCGCCTACCGCAGTGGTGCGCGA